>Ga0066834_10000788_pt1 | contig 15022 bp, 8 predicted proteins | sample ETNtaG_30_FD_66729 | JGI IMG/M metagenome (GOLD analysis project Ga0066834, IMG submission 66729) | Marine microbial and viral communities from oxygen minimum zone, Eastern Pacific Ocean - ETNP201306PF43B | ecosystem: Environmental > Aquatic > Marine > Oceanic | place: Pacific Ocean: Eastern... | reverse complement strand
CAAGAAGCCCAATGTGGATGGCCCGCCGTCTGCCCCTTACGTCTCCTACATCCCGTCAGACAGCTTGTGTTTCAATGATTACGATTGGGAGAACGACCCGGGGGGCCTCGGAAAGTCCATGGGAGATTCGAGCATCCGGCGTTGTGCATGGATGTACCCGTGCTCCGATGACTCCGCAACGGGTGAAGGATGCCTGGAGATTCTGAATCTCAACCGAAACGAGTTCTTCAGCCCTTTCCTTCATAAATCGTCCTACGACTTGCGGCGCTACCCTCGCGTCGCGTTCGACTACAAATTCGAAACCTCCGGCTGCGCGTTCAACCTGACCGGTCTGCTGAACAAGGAAATGTATGTTGTCGAATGGCTCACCCACTGCGGGCAAGGAGGATACTTCCATCCTTATGTGGCCGGCCGATTGCCGATGGCCCAACAGGACAGGCAATGGCATCGAGTCGATTTCGACCTCCAAAAGATGGTTGTCGATTCGAACCGGGAAGGTGACCCCATCCTGCCCCTTCGCGCCGAGCAGCTCAACACTTGGGCCATGGGCGGCGGCCGCCCCATGTACGACAATCCGTTGGGTGCCAGGTTCAAGATCGACAACTTCACGATTTACTCAGCCAGGGGACGCGATGCGGCCTTCGAATGGAAGGTCCACAACACAGGCGCTGCGGTGAAGTACACCTTCAAGCTCGACCAGACCGAAAACACCGAACCACCCAACGGGCAGCTCTCTGACGCGACCAGCTTCAACGTCAAAGATCTGAAACCAGGTACTTATTACTTTCATGTAAAAGCCCGCGACGCCAAGGAGCGATGGAGCCCAACGACACACCTGAAGTTCGAGGTCGAAGACTCAGAGTAAAAGGAGCAGAAACTTGGAAGCTTTTGCAGCCATCAAGAAAACTGAGCCTCAAGGTACCTACCGGGGCGCCGTTATCGGATGTGGACGGATGGGAAGCACTATCGATGATGAGCACGTGGGCGAGCCCTGTTATCCGTGGCCCTGGGCGCATGCACCGGCAATGATCGAAGCACGGGGAATAGAGTTGGTCGCCGCTTCCGATCCGGAGCCGGGCCAACTCGATGACTTCAATCGCCGCTGGGGCACAGAGAGGCTCTACGCCGACTACAGAGAAATGGTTGAGGCTGAAGGTCCCGATCTGGTGTGCGTGACCACTCGCCCCGCACCCCGCGCAGAGATCGTGACAACGCTGGCGGAATTGAAGGTACCCGCAATCTACGCCACCAAGCCTATGTGTGTCAGCCTCTGCGAAGCCGACGAGATGGTCGCATCATGCAAAGAGAGTGAGACCATCTTCGCGGTAGCTTGCCATTTGAATTGGTACGCCTGCTACCGCCGCGCGCTCGAGTACATCCAGGAGGGAGCCATCGGCAAGCTTCAATCCATGGTGTGTTACAGTCCGGGAAGTCTCTCCAACTTGCAGAGCCATACATTCGCACTTTTCAGCATGTTCGCAGGCGCTCCGGCCAGTTGGGTCGTGGGCGTCATGGATAACGATGAAAGAGCCGCGGCCGATGGCGATCTCGCCGGGTCCGGAATCATCATGTACGAGAACGGCGTCATGGCATTCATGAATTCCAGAGGCGAGCGCAACCGTCGGTATAACTGGCGTATCGAGCTCATTGGGGACGCGGGCAGGATCATTTCATCCAACAGCCATTCCCAATTTGAGCTGTGGAGCGAACACCCCGAATCCGGAGAGCAGATCCGGCGGCCTTTCCACGGCCCATGGCATCCCCGCAGTTCGATGGTCGACGCCATCGAACAGATCTGTCGCTGCCTCGACAGCGGCGAACAACCGTTTTGTACCGGCGAAACAGGGCGAGAAACTCTAGAGATAGCCATCGCTTTGCGGGAATCGCACCGTCGTCGGAACGGCCGGGTCGATCTGCCGCTTACCGACCGGACGCTGAAGATGGGTTAGCTGGTTGCTGTTGATTAGCGGTCAAGGCCGGATTTCCGGTCGCGACACGACACAAACCAGGGCGATCACAAAGCATTGAAAAAAAGCGTGTCCTCCCTGCAAGCCGGTCTGTGGCCTGCGTGGGGATCATGGGCGAGCTGAAACTCCTCTGAAAGATGCAGGATGCCTTAATATCAATTTACAGATCAGAGTTACCATCAGAAGGTGATCGATTTTTTACATGGCCATCGGATTCAAGATTACGATGTAGTAATCATGTGCGGAAGAGACATGGAGAGTAGCTGCAGGCTCCAACCGGGGGCCACTTTCGATTCCCACGAGAGCATTAGATGCGTTCACGAAATGTGAACTTAATCCAGATCCTTTTCATCAGTGTTCTGAGTTTTCATCAGGGCACGATGGGCGAGTTTAAATTGGAACTTGAGGACAAAGATTTTGAAGAAGATCTTGAGGATTCTGCAGAAGCGACCTGGTGGAACAGGGATTGGAAGATTCGCCGTCAGATAAAACTGGACGGTGCCGGGTTGCTGCTTTCGGATGATGGATTCGTCTTCTTCACCGAGCCGGATCCGCTGCTGCTATACAACACAGGACGTACGCGGAAGAGGCTGGCTGACTTACGCGCCGTCACTTGGTCGGGTGATGAACTTCCCTGCGGAGTGTTCGATTTCGGGCAGGACGACGGACATAGCAGTCTGTGGGTAAAACCGGGCAAGCTGCTCTCAGGGACGAAGCTGAGGTTTCATCTCTATTACGGGAATCCGAAGGCCGGTAAATCCAAGCTGAAGCTGCCCAAAGATGTCGAGCCCCCGGACGAACCCAACGTTCGTGTTGAGATGGGCACAGAAGAGTACCTTGATGGCAAGCGCCCATTTACGGAGGTTCCGTTTGCCAAACTTCTCAGCGAATCAGTCACCGTCGAGGCGGAATTTACGCACGACGAACAGGGACGTGCTGTCGTAAAGAACCGGAAACTATCCTCACCGTCCTTCTGGCAGATTCCGCATGGGGCGGCGAGCGCTGGCGTGTACCTTGCCGCCTACAAACCGTGGCAACAGCGAGACCTGAAAGAGCCAGTGACTGCATGGACAGAGACCGAGCTTCCATCAGGTGGCGAGTGGCAGGTCCATGTGCGCTACAAGATCAGCCGGTATCAGATGAAAGGTCGACCCAGGAAACTCACTCGGACCATCGAATTCATACCGTTCAATCTTCTCCTGGGAGACAAGAGGATTGAATGTGGGCATGACCAACGACCGGGCGCGCAATTCAGATGGCAGAGCTTTTCTGCCCAACTTCCAGCAGGAAAGCTCAAGGTCGGTTTTGAATTGCGCGGCACCTCCGGCCCGGACGTGGTTCTCTTCTGCAAGAAGACAGAATATCTGCCCGATGTCCATGACTTCACCGGGCCGGTCTGGATGCGCTTCAAAGTTCTAAGCGGGACGGACAAGCCGTTCAGTGTGGAAATGTTCTGTGTGACCCAGCCCTGGTCTTCGCACGGCCCGGCAGGCAGACCCGCTGCATTTCTTTTCAAGAATCAGGTCATCGAGCATCTCGAAGAAGCGCTGCCCCTGTGTAAAAAGGAAGAGCATCTCCTGAAGGCTGGCGAGTGGACACCGTGGGCGAAAGCAGCGCACTCGTCGATGGCAACCTGGTGGTCACACATCCGATTTCATTCCATCGACCTTGGTATTCTGAGGAATGGGATGGCAAACCTTGAAGTGGCGTTTCAGTTCGCTTCAAGAGGCACAACTGACCGCATCTTTCGCGAAGGTGTCGAAAACACTGAAGCAGTACAGGGCCTCAACATACTTATGCCCACGGGGCTCGATGCCCACAAGATGCTCCACGACACGTTGAGTTTCGGACAGTGGGCAAAGCGCCGATACCAGATGGTTCAGAGCCTCGGACTCGACGGCACAGGCCCGCGTCCGGATAAGATTTTCGTCTGCACGATGGGCACGTCGAAATCCTCGATGGAGACCGAATACATCGTCCGCCAGTGCGGCCTCCTCGGTTTCAATGGCCTCGAGCTCCGCACACCGATGTCGGCAAGTCGATTCGATCGGCTCAAGCAAAAATACGGCATGCGGTCTACGGCCCAGCACCACTGGTATCCCAAAAGGCCGCTGGAGGTCTTCGAAAGAATCGGCCGGCCGAAAAGAGAAGGTGAAACCTTTGCCGATGTCGTTCGACGCGGTCTGAAGGAATCTGCCGATCTCTGTTACTCGCCACAGGGCAGGCGCTGGCACGCGGATTCTGCACAGGTGGAGTTGATCATCATGGGGGACGAAATCGGGCCAGCTACTTCTCCGCCCTACATAAACTCCATTCCAAACCTGCTTGGCTGGTACCAAGAGTATCTGAAGGAGAAGGGCGTAAATCCGGCGCAGCTTGGTAAGAAGGATTGGCCGGAAGTAAAGGCATTCGAAGATGCCCCAGTTCGCTTTGGATCAGAATCCTACCGAACATTGATTCAGGTGGACCCGAGCCGCGTGCAGGAAGTCGCCCCGGACGCGCCAAAGTCACTTGCCGAATTTGATCCGGAAGCTGATGACGATCCAGAGCTTGAAGATCTGCGTGCCGCGGACGAAGAGGATGCGCGGCAGGCCGCGGCTCGGCTCGAAACATTCGACCTCACCGCGCTTACTCTCGAACAGAAACGACACCGCTACTGGACCAAACGATTTCAGTCTTTCTACAGCACAGAATTCTACGGCGCGTGCGGCGAGGCGATCCGAAAAGTAACGAAGGAAGGGCACTTCCGCCGAAAACCGTTCGCCAGCCCGAACTTTCAAGCGATGCCAGTTCAGCGCAGCCAGATGTGGACGGGAGCTCTGAACCTCTTCGAGTGGGCCCGCTCAAATACCACCGATTTCCTTATGCTCGAAGATTGGAACTGGGACTGCTATCGCATCGCGTTCGGCGCAGAGATTCTCCGAGCAGCCGCTCGGAAACGTGGTCAGATCATTGGGGCCCTGACAGTCGGAGGCTCCATTCAACAGCGTTTCCTGGCCAATCTTGGCAACGGTGCCCGCTCGATCTTTTCCTACTTGTATGGCCCTTTGCGAGTGATTGGGCCGCCTTGGGCCGAACATGAAGAAACCAACCGCGATTGGGCGGAAACGCTCAGATGGGTCGGCCGTTGCGAAAAGGACATCCTGGCCTCGCGCAGCCGTCCCAGCCCGGTTGGCATTCTGGTAGCCAACTCATCTGAGATTAACACGGCTTACATCAATCCCGTTTTCAACCGTTACCCGCTCTACCAACGGGCAGCCATGTATGTCGCACTCAAGGATTCAGGACTGCCTGTTGAAGTCGTCGGCGAGGAAGAAATCATTGAGGACGAAGCGCTGACTCGATACCGGGTGTTGTACGCGGCAGACACCCATGTAAGCCTGAAGGCTCAGGAAAAGATCAAGGAGTGGGTACGCAAGGGGGGCGTCCTCTGGTCCCCTTACAACGCCCTGGCGCGTGAAGAATTCGATCAGAAGACGGATACCTTCAACGAGGTATTCGGAGTAAAGAATCGCCCCCCTCTCAAGCCGTCAGAGTTCACCTGGACGCCTGAGCAGGAAGTGGAGATTCGTGTTTCTGAAAATGCTGCGGGTCAGCGGCATTTATCCGCAGTCACTTTCAAGAGCGTGCCGTGTCAGCCACGGTATGAGCTCACGACCGGTAACGGCATGGCTCATTTCCAGGATGCTTCCCCATCGCTGATTCAGAATCGCTATGGAAAAGGGCAAGCGTTTCTATACGGGAGCACCGTGCGGCCTTTGACCGGCGGCTACCACCGTCGGGTAGATGAACCGGAGAATGCTGCAAAGACAAGGAAGCTCCTCACCATCGGTTGTGCGGCCGCGGGCATTGAGCAACAGATCAAACTTAGCCGCCCTCGCGTCATGTCATTCATCCATGACGGTCCGAAGCAGACTGTTCTCTTCCTGGTCAACTGTTTCGAGAAGTCGCAGAATGATGTGAAGGTCGAGCTTCAATTGCCGATGCCAGCCAAATCGGCATACAGTGGAAGGCTGGAAAACTTTCCATTCGAGCGAACAGCCCAGGGCGTAACATTCAATATAGATCTGAGTTTTCATGGAGGCGAAATCATCGTCTTTAGACAGTAGGAGCCTCACTACTCTCTGCTCGGCTTCCGTCAGCACATGAACGACCTCTCTAACACCAGTATTTACATCGACGCGGACGGGTGTCCTGTAAAGGAAGAGGTCTACCGTGTCGCCCGTCGATACAAGTTAAAGGTCTTCCTCGTTGCCAACGCCTGGATTCAGTGTCCGGAAGCCGTTTGGCTCGAAATGGTCTTGGTAGATCGAAACCTGGACGCTGCGGACGACTGGATCGCAGAGCGCGCTTCGGACTCCGACATTGTGATCACCGCTGACATTCCGCTGGCCGATCGATCATTGAAGAATGGCGCCGTCGTGATTGATCCGAGAGGCAGGCTCTTCACTGCCGATTCCATCGGGTCTGCCCTCGCCAATCGTGAATTGATGTCGCAACTTCGCGAAATGGGCACCATGACCGGCGGCCCTGCGCCTTTCGCCCAGAAGGATCGCTCTCAGTTTCTCCAGACGCTGGATCAATGTATTCAGAAGATCCGGAGAAGGAAGTAGATCTCCGGGAATGAGGAATGACAATTTTCAGGGGCAAAGCCCCGGGCCGTTTGCTTAGCCCAGCCCAACGGGCTGGGTCTTCGGGCAGATCATCTTTAGGGGCAACGCCCCGGTCATTTGCCCCAATGAATGGCCTCCTCATAAATGGCCGGGGCGTTGCCCCTTTTCAGATCTCTGTACCATTTACCCAGCCCGTTGGGCTGGGCTAGGCAAACAGCCCGGAGCTTCGCCCCTGAAATCCGTCAAAACGACAGTCAAGTTTCGGTGAAGCACTGTAGCTCTGGCCTCCAGGACGGAGTTTCGCGGGCGAGCCCTCGGCTCGCATAGACGCCGCCCGGGAGGGCAGCGCTACGATGGGCTGCTCGTCTGGGCGCGCCGGCACCTTGCCGGCATCTTGGGATTGCGCAGCACTCCGCCCGAGCGCTTCCTGCGCTCTTTTGCCGGCAGGGTGCCGGCGCGCCCGGGCGAGGACCGCTTGAAACTTGACCCATTTGTCCAGTTTGAGACTTGTAGACGACAAATAGGCCGGCATTACCATGGTGTCGGGGCCATTACTTTCCCATCCCAACAGGACCATGCACATAACACGCGAGCTTTACATGCCTGCTCTGAAGGGAATTGCAGTCTACGCGCAAAGCCCGTCTTATACGTCGGTCGAGGGAGACAGCCTAATCGAGGCAGTGAAGCACGAGGCTCTCGCCTTCGATCCGGATGGGCGTAAACGGTATTACCATCCTCGAATCTTTCGACGACGCTCGGACGACAATGGCCGCTCCTGGGTAGACGAGCCAGACCTGCATACCGAAACTCCCGCCGATCTCGATGGACAGCAGCGGCATGTGCCAATGCACTTTCTGGATGAAGCCAGTGATCGGCTGGTCAGCATCTTTTCTACATTCGAAGTCGACACGAATGAGTTCATCTTCCAGGGAGGGAGTCGTATTCAGCGCACCTATCGACTCTGGTATGAGGTATCGACCGACGGCGGCGGCACATGGTCATTGCCCCGGCAGATAGTCGATTGCCGGGAAGGCTACGACGAAACGCGCTGGGCGCCGGGGATCGTGTTCGGAGCAAACGGAGCGATGGCCGATCTGTCCAAACCGGTCGTGCTTCACGACGGCTCATTCGTCCTTGGACTTACCGTATCCAGCGGTCCTGAGGATACGGGCAGCGATGGCGAAGGCAGTTGGAAAGTCGGACACATGCGGGCGCGCTTGTGCGATGACCATTCCCTCCGCGTGACCTTCGGCGAACTCGTGGAGGTGTCGTCCACCATTGCCGGTTCCGGGTGCTGCGAGCCGGCCACAACGATGCTCACCGGAGACCGCCTGCTGACCACGATGCGATGCCAGGGCACCGAGGACGGCAGGCTCTTTTCATCGCGCCAGTGTGTCATCTCCCAAGACGGAGGAAGCACGTGGGGCGAACCGCAGCCTCTGCGGTACGACGATGGCGCGGAGGTGTACGTGCCGGCCAGCTATAGTTCTTTCATGCGATCGTCCGTCACCGGAAAGACTTATCTGTTCGCCAACATTCTGCCGAAACCCGTGCTGCATCAGATGCCACGCTATCCCCTCGTGATGGCCGAGTTGGATACCGAGCGCGGGTGCGTCCTTCGTAATTCACTCACGGTGATTCAGGACTTGCCTGAAGGCGCGCCCGCCGAACGCCGTTACAGCAACTGGGGCTCTTACGAAGAGCGCGGCACGGGAAACATCATCCTGACCATGCCCGAACAGCCAAAGTCACACGACTTCACCGCTATGACCCGCCCGGACGAATTTACTGCCGACTGCTATCGCTGGCGGGTGGCTGTGTAAAGCAGCCATGCAGACTTACGAAGGAATCTGTCATCTTCTCACAATTCTCGAGACCTCAAATGAATGACGAACCTGAAATCCCAATCCCGGAATGGCTGTGCTCGTGCATCGATTGGGAACGTGCCGAACTGAAAGATACGCCTTTCGACCGTGCATGGCAGGACGGCGATGCAGATGCCGCCGCTCTGGGTTTTATTCGGCACTTGCGTTCGAGGGGAAAGCCTTTGATGGGCTACTCTCGCGAATACGTGGAGCAACTGCGGACAAGTGCATCTGCCGAGTTCCGAAAGGCAGCCGTGGCCGCGGTGGCTGAGCTGCTGGGGAAATCTTTTCAGACTGGCGACCATCCCGATGGCCGAGGGACGCTTCTGGGAGCAAGACCGGAGATTCTACAGATTGGGGCGACCAGGGATGACTTCGAGCAATACTCCCTGCTGGTTGCCGAAGGCCGTGAGATGTGGCAGCAGAGCCGAATTCACACCATTGTGAACATCCTGCGATTTCTGCAATTTGTCTGGCCCCTCGATGAGTGCCCGGACGAGTTCCTCATCCCTCTTTTTGCGTTCCTCACTGCTGCCATGGACCGGGAATGGGAGTCCACGCGAAAGTGGGGCGAAGTCATGCTCGGAAGCAACGGCCACAACTGGTGGGCCTGCCAGCACGGCGGGATCTGGAAGGCCGGATTTCTCTTCCCGGAGTTTAGAGGATTCGAGAAGTTCCAGGCCTTTCATCCCACCTGGTTCGAAAGGGAGATGAGCCTGCTGTTTCACGCGGATGGCTTCACCCGTGAATGCTCCGTTTCCTATCACACCGGGACGGTTGACCTGTTTCTTGAATCCGTGCGGCTGGCGCATGTGAATGGGCTCAGTTTCAGTTCCAGTTTCTATGAAAAGCTGCGGCTTGCTGCCGAGGTCGAATGGAAGCTCGTTCAGCCGAACGGGACTTTCCCCGACTTTGGCGATTGTCACGCCTCAGAGAATTACGTCTCGGACCGTCTGCGCTCGAACGCAGCCATTCATGAAATGCCGGAGGCGAAGTACCTCGCCGGTATTCTGCAGCCGAACGAAGAATCCTCATTCGACGAAATGATGGTCGAAGCCCTGCACTATCCTTCGGTCGGCGAGAATCTTCGCCCCTCCTATGCAGCACTGGATGCCCGGGCGCCGTCTTTCCTCGACACGGCGCTGGCTGACTCCGGCTATTACGCCATGCGCCAGGACTGGACGCCGACTGCGGATTACGCAGCCATCGAAGCCAGCACACGCGGGGCTGTCGTCAGCAGCCACGGGCAGTCTGCAGTTTTCGGCCTCCGCCTCTGCAGCCGGGGCCGTGGGATCCTGATCGGCAACGGCAAAGGGCCGGACGTGTCGGACATGACCAACATGGATCGCATCTGGCGAATCAGCAATGCCGCACACTCGACCGCAACCGTGGACGGTGAAGACCACGTTCCCATCCGCTCGATCTATCGATTCGATCGGGTCGTCACGCCCACGGTCGAAGAATGGCGGAGCGAAGCGAATTATGCCTACTTCAGCGGATCGCATGAATCCTATGAGCGTCTTGAAAAGAAGGTGCCCGGCAGCCGCCGGAAACTCTTCTACCTGCGCGGTGATTACTGGATACTCGTCGATCGCTTCACTGCTGCATCCGAAGATGATCCTCATAGATATCAGCAGCACTTCCAGGTCGGCGTTCCGGTCAAGCTCACCGGTGAAGGTGGCGCGGTCACAGAAGGGGACGGGGGCAACCTGCTCTTCCTCCCCGTTGAAGGAGCCTGCGGGGAACCAACTCTAGAACCGTGCCCTCAGCCCCTGGAAGGCTACCCCAGCCCAGACCAGTTGTGTTTCACGAATCACGCACAGGGCAGCTTCCTCTTCGTGACGCTGCTGGTGCCTTTCCTCGACGCCGATATCCCAGATGTAAAAGCCGGTTTGGTCGACGTGTTGGCCGATGATCGTGCGCTGTCATCGTGGGAAGCCACGGGTCTGAAAATTGACATCAACGGCAGGCAGGATGTTTACGTGGATCAGCACATGCACTGGAATCTGCCCTGGGAATGCCAGGGATTCACCGGAGTGGAGCGACTCTTCCATTCTTTTCTGTAGCCGGGAGAAGAATATGGAAGGCAAAAAAATGAAAGGCAAAAAAATGAAGAAAGAGAGAAGAATATGGAAGGCAAAAAAATGAAAGGCAAAAAAATGAAGAAAGAGAGAAGAATATGGAAGGCAAAAAAATGAAGAAGGAGAGAAGAATATGGAAGGCAAAAAAATGAAGAAAGAGAGAAGAATATGGAAGGCAAAAAAATGAAGAAGGAGAGAAGATGGCAGAATCTTTTCAAGCCGGATCCAGTTTGCATTCCCTGTGGGCAGAGATGCCCGCCCCTGAACCAAAGTTGCTCACATGAGATACCCTCTCGCCTGCGCGGATTTCACCTTTCCGCTCCTTACTCATGACGCCTCTCTGTCATTGATATCATCGATGGAATTTGATGGCGTGGACATTGGCCTCTTCGAAGGGCGTTCCCACCTCTGGCCGTCCCGGGAATTTGAAAACCTGAGCGAGTCCGCGAAGGCGTTAAAGGCAAAGACCGATGATCGCGGACTGAATGTGGGCGATGTCTTTCTGCAGATGGATGAGGACTTTGTTCCATACGCGATCAATCAACCGAATGCCGATCGGCGCAGGAAAGCAAGGGATTGTTTTGAGCGCACGCTCGATTACGCAGCCGCGGTTGCGAGCCCGCATCTCACCTGCCTGCCGGGCGTTTATTTTGATACGGAACCGGAGGACGACTCCTGGCAGCGTTGCCTCGACGAGCTCGCCTGGCGCGTGGAGATAGCAGCAGCGCATAAGCTCATCTTCTCCGTTGAAGCACACGTCGGCTCGATCGCCCCGAATCCGAAAGCTGCGCTGGAACTGGTGGGAAGCGTTCCCGGGCTGACTCTCACCCTCGATTACACGCACTTCACCCGCCAGGGCATGCCGGATGCCGATATCGAGCCGCTGGTGGCGCACGCCAGCCACTTCCATGTCCGTGGAGCGAAAACGAATCGGCTTCAGGCGTCGTTCAAAGAGAACACCATCGATTATCTCGGAGTCCTCCAGGCTATGGAAAAGACCGGTTACGGTGGCTACCTCGGCGTCGAATACGTATGGATCGATTGGGAGCACTGCAATGAAGTCGACAACGTTTCAGAGACCATTCTGTATCGCGACTTCCTGAAAGAGAACATGTGACGAGTTACTGACCCCAAACACTCAAGGACCCGGCTATGAAACTTCTTAAAGATTCCGATACGTCCCTCGAACCACTCGAAGGCAAGACCGTTGCTATTCTCGGATACGGGAATCAGGGCCGCGCTCAGGCGCTTAATCTACGCGATAGCGGCGTCAGCGTTATCGTCGGAAACCGTGACGACGATTACCGCACGCAGGCAATCGAGGACGGATTTGAAAAGCTGGAGATTGGCGAAGCTGCCCGGCAGGCTGACGTGTTGCTCATCCTCACAACCGATGAATCCCAGCCGTCAATCTGGGGCGAACAGATCGCGCCAGAAGTCGAATCAGGAAACACTTTGTGTTGGGCAAGCGGATACAACGTTGGCTACGAACTGATCAAGCCGTCGGCGGACGTGGATGTGGTGATGGTCGCGCCACGGATGACCGGGAATATGGTCCGTGAGTTGTTCGAACGGGGCAAAGGTGCAATGGCTCAATACGCAGTTCATCAGGATGCGTCAGGCCATGCGGAACAGACAGCCCTCGCGCTCTGCAAAGGCATAGGTCTGACCCGCGGCGGGGTCTTCGTGTCTTCGTTCCGTGAAGAAGCCGAGCTGGATCTCTTCGCTGAACAGGTGGTCTGGGCGGGGCTGACCAGTTGGCTGCTGCAATGCTTCGAGGTCGGAGTCGACATGGGTTTCAACCCTGAGCTGATGATCATGGAACTCTACGCGTCCGGTGAGGCATCCGAGATTCTTGGCCTGATGGCTCGCAACGGATTCTTCAAACAGATGCTGCATCACTCGACCACCAGCCAGTATGGTACGCTCTCTCGCGGCCCACGATTTGTCAGCGAAGAGTTCAGAGCGAAAGCCAAGGAGATTCTCACGCGAGACATCAAGGGCGGTGATTTCGTCAAAGAATGGAGCGACGAGCAGGCAGGCGGCTCGCAGCGTCTCAAAGAACTCATGGCCAAAGCGCTTGAACACCCGATGAGCAAGGCAGAGCACTCAATCATTCCTCTGATACAGGCAGCGCAGGCGACGGAAGAATGAGCGTCGCCTCGTAACGCTGCTCTCAAGAGCGGCGATTCTCTGGAGTGCGCCGACTGGTCGGCGCTTGGGATCGTTTGCCGTGAATCGCAGAAATCCAGGCCTGAATTTCATTTGCCCAGGAATCTCGAACTGATTCGGGCCGGGCACTCTTCAGAAGTTACCGCCACCTCTCCTGCTTCCAGGGAGAGGGAGACTTCGGGTTCAGTCTCACCCTTGAACGGGAAGAGGAGCGTTGTGGAGAAAAAGGGCAGAGCCGCATTTGTGGAAAGCGACAGACAAGGCGCGGGCTCGATGAGGCCGTAGCGGCTCGAGTACCATCCACCACGGGGATTCTCCTCTCCTTCATCGATCCGAATGTTCTGGAAGCCCTCCCTGCTGAGCGACCAGAGCAGCAGGTTGGAATCCTCGAAGCAGGTCCGGGCCTTGCTTCCGGTTACCTCCAACTCGCACGGTGCAAACTGAAAGCGCAGGTCGACTTCGTGCTCGCCTTCGCCTTCGACACTATCGAAGACAACCCAGAAGCGATTTCTGACGAAAACGATTTCGCGGCGATGGACGAATTCAATTGCGTTGTGTTTACCGTAACCAAGGTCATAGAACGCGGAGGCTCGGATTTCGTCCTCGCCCACTTCCCATTCCATGGGGCACGGCTCCCTGGGAATCCAAGTGTCCGGCCGGCCACGACTGTGTTGGCCGTCGCCGTTAATGAGGATGGTCGAATGTGCCCGGGTACTGCGGAGGTAGTTGTAGTAAGACGCTGCGGAACGGTCGTAGAGATGCCTGCCGGGATCGACCAGAAAGCTGCGGCCGTAAGCGAAAAGCCAGAAGCCCAGTTTGTCTTCATGCTGATGCCCGCGGCCGTAAGGGCCACCGTCGAAGGCGAGATAGAGATCCCCTTCCTCTGGACGCTGGCGGAGGAAAGCGACCCCGGCGTACGGGAACAGTTCAGGTCCACGTGCCGGCGAAGGCAGTGAGTCTTCCAGACCGGCTTGCTCCAGCAGCGACTCGACAGATGGCACGGACGCGCAATCGCTGTCATTGAAGGCCAACTGCGCGCTGCCGTCCGGCATGATGGTTTGCTGCGTGTAGTGCACCATCCGATGCAGCGTTTCGAGTGTCCGGGGGGCCAGGTCGCGGCCGAGTTCTCGCGCGCTTCTTAGAGACACCAGAAGATTGTTCACGACGCACCAATGGTAATGCGGCGTCAATTCGTCCTGCACTCCATCCGGCAGCACCTGGTCGGCGATCTGTTCAGAGAGGGTCCGGATGCAATAGTGGGCGAATTGTTCGCGGTCGCGCAAAACGGGCAGAGCGGCGAGGGCCGCGAGTATTCCCCGGCAGCCTATCGTCGGCCAGTTGCCGGCGTGACCGTTCGTGACAATCTCGAGATAGGCGAGCTGGTCATGAAGCGATTTCAGAATCCGCATAAGCTCGACAGGTTCGACAATCCCGGCGGGAAGAACCTGTCGTATGAATTGGCCCCACACTTCGCAGTGGATCGCGTTGTTCAGGTATGACCCGAAAACGTATGGCGTCGCTGTAAAACCTCTCCCGAAATCGCACTTCGCGATCCAGTCCAGAATCAGGTCGACCCCCTTCCGTGCGAACCGGACCTCATCTGTGGTATACCAGGCGGCTAAGAGTGGGCGGAGATACGAGAACCGGTTGAGGTCCATTCCCCAATGCGCCGTGCCTGGATTGAAATCCCAATCGATGTCTACCGGTAGTTGATGCGTTTCATCGTAGAAGGTGAATCGGTGTTGAAGCACATCTTCCGCGGCCTCAGTACTTACCGGCGCCAGGTTGCTCTTCCCGGCCACCACCGTCCCCCGGCAGGCATCCATTGTCGCATCGAGGATTGCCTGGGGATCTTTCGCCTTCGTTGCGTCCGACAGCCCCGGAGTCTTCGATCCGTCCAGCAGCACGGCCGCCTTCAGAACAAACTCATCATCCGAAAGCCCCGCGTCTTCGAAAGAACGCAGCGCTCTGAAAATATCCGCACGGTCGAAAGAGCGGAGCTGTTCGAGATCCGAACGAGAATATGTCTTGGCCGGTGTTGGTGCTGGTAAGGTCATGTCAGATTGGTTCTGCGAAGGAATCTTCAAGCTCCGAGAGTCATCTTGGACTGCGGTGTACTTTTCATTTCCTCTCGAATTTCGGCAGCAGCGGAAGTTTGTATTGCTTACGGAGCGTGGCCAATTCGAGATTCAATTTGCTTTGCACGTCTGCGTAGGCGGGATCGTTGTATTTGCTGGTCAACTCGTTTGGGTCTTTCTCAAGATCGAAGAGTTCCCACTGGCCGTCGGTGTAGTAGTGGATGAGTTTGTAGCGGCCGGTTCTGA
>Ga0066834_10000782_pt1 | contig 15086 bp, 12 predicted proteins | sample ETNtaG_30_FD_66729 | JGI IMG/M metagenome (GOLD analysis project Ga0066834, IMG submission 66729) | Marine microbial and viral communities from oxygen minimum zone, Eastern Pacific Ocean - ETNP201306PF43B | ecosystem: Environmental > Aquatic > Marine > Oceanic | place: Pacific Ocean: Eastern... | reverse complement strand
GAATGGTGAATGGTGAAGAGTGAAGAGTGTGTGGTGAATCATGTGAAGCGTTGAGAGTGAATGGTCAAAAAGCGGCGGTCTTGAAGCGTCGTTTCTTCTTACGATTCAGGATTCACAATTACAGGATTCAGGATTCACCATTCAGGATTCACCATTCACCATTCACCATTCACCATTAACCATTCACGATTCACCATTCACCATTCACCATTCACCATTCACCATTCACTCTTCACTCTTCACCATTCACTCTTCACCATTCACTCTTCACCATTCACCATTCACCATTCACTCTTCACCATTCACCATTCACCATTCACCATTCACCATTCACCTCTTCAAGCCCACGCCGTCCCGAGACGCCTGATCCAATTCCCGTGCATGATGTTGCTTACATCATCATTTGAATAGCCCCGGGATCTGAGGATCTCGGGCAGCTTCTGCAGGTCGGCGATGGAATCTACATCGCTGGGGGTCTGTTCGTTTCCGTAGCCGCCGTCCAGGTCTGTTCCGATGGCCGCGTGGTTCGCGTTCCCCGCAATCTGGCAGATGTGGTCGATGTTGTTGGCCACCGTTTCAAGAGTGCAGTTCGAAGGGTCCGGATTGTCCTTATCGAAGTTCGGCACGAGCATCCACGCGTCGAATGCGACCCCGATAACCGCATCCCGCTCTGCGAGAATCTTAATCTGTTCATCCTTCAGTTGACGTTCATCAGGCACAAATACGTGGCAGCAGTTGTGGGTGGCCATGAGGGGGCCATTGAAGATATCGAGGGCTTCGTAAAACGTGCCTTCGGCCATGTGGCTGATGTCGAGGATCATTCCCACCTCTTCCATCGCTTGCAGCAACGGCTTTGCGCGAGGCAGCAAACCGCCGGGCGCATGCGTGCCGTGCGCGTAAGAGCTGATGCCGTAGTGGACAAGGCTGATGGAACGCAGGCCCTGTTCCCACCAGTCGCCTACCTGGTCCGGATCGACCACCGGGTCCGCACCTTCCATGGTGAGCACGAACCCGATGGGTGTCTCGTCCGGGTTCGATTCCCAGTCCGAAAGGTGCTGGTTGAGGCTTTCAAGATCGTCGACCTGTCGGAGGATGCCCTTTCGCTGCAGCAGGCGATAAAATGCCAACTCGCCCTGCGCTTTGCTGTATGCGATGTCCTGAGTTCTTACGCCTTTGAACCTGCCTTCGCAGGATTCAATGCGGCAGTGGACGGTCACAAAACAGAGCCCGAAATTGCCTTCGCGAAGTGCGGGAATGGAGACGGTGTTTCCCTGCCTTCCCTTTTCAGTCATCCCTTCTTCTGAAGCGCGAATGGCCTCGACAGATTGGAGAATATCACGATTCCATTCAAGGGCGTTGTAAGCGAGGTCAAGATGTGAGTCGATGATGAGCATGGTGAGATTGTTGATGGCTGAAGAGAAATGGTTGATGGCAGATGAATAAACAGTTTCCATCTGCCAACATATCATCACCGTAAGCCATCAACCATTAGCATTAGCCATCGACATTAAACCATTCTGGAGAACCCCATGAACGAACAGCTTTTATACATCGGCACATCGACACAAGACCAGGGCATCTTTTCCTGCACTCTGAATATGGAGACCGGCGAGCTCAGCGAATCGAAGCTCGCGGGAGAAGCACCCAGGCCGGGCTTCCTCGCGTTTCATCCTTCCAAGCCAATTCTGTACGCCGTGACTGGAGAAGATACCGACCCCAGCGGCGGGGTGCGGTCATTCCAGATCCATCGCGATGAAGGCACGCTGACTCAGATAAACCAGCAGCCAACCGGTGACAACGGCGCAACGCATCTGGAAGCAGACCGCGAGGGCAAGGCCCTGCTGGTCGCACACTACAGCGGTGGGAGCACATCTTCATTGCCGTTAAACGAGGACGGTTCGATTGGCGAGTTGGCTGTCAACATTCCACACGAAGGTTCAAGCGCTCACGATCGTCAGAAACAGCCGCACGCGCATGGCGTCGCTATCGACCATCAGAACCAGTTCGTTTGTGTTGCCGACCTTGGCACGGATCACGTGGATGTTTATCGCATGCTCGACGGCCCTGGATTAGAGGCCGTCTCGTTCTGGAAGGCCGCGCCCGGTTCGGGGCCGCGGCACATGGCTTTTCATCCGAACGGCAAATGGCTCTACTGCATCCACGAGCTCAACGGCACACTTTCAGCGCTTGCCTACGATGGAACGGAAGGCGTCGTCACAGAGATTGGAACCTACCCGACTTTGCCCGAAGACTTTGACGGTGAAAACACCACCGCGGAGGCGGTTGTTCACCCCAACGGCAGGTTCGTATACGGCTCGAATCGAGGCCACGACAGCACGGCCGTATATGCGATCGATCAGGAGACCGGCGCGCTGGAACGTATCCAGATCGAGCCGACCTTGGGGGGCCATCCGCGGCATATCGGTATCGACCCGACCGGCACCTATTTCATTGCAGCCAACCGTGACGATAACAACCTCGTCTCATTCAGCATCGATCAGGAAACCGGGAGACTCGCTCCGACTGGACACCAGACAGATGCTCCGATACCGGTGTGCGTGGTGTTTCTGCAATAGGCTGGGCGGCACGAATCACCATTGAATCCAACTGTCACGGCAAGTACATTCCCCGCCCCCGAGTATGGCATCGGGATTTCACCTTTCGCTGGCAGGAGCGAGGAACATTTCTCTGAAGGAGGATTCTATGGCCGTTAAGAAAGCTGATCAGGTCCTGGGTGTTGATATCGGAGGAACTGGCATCAAGTGCGCCGTCGTTGATTTCAGAAAAGGCGAACTGATAACCGAGCGATTCAGGCTGGAGACACCTGAGCCGGCCACACCGGAAGCGGTAATCGGCACCATGAAGAAACTGGTCGACGACATTGGCTGGAAAGGCCCTGTCGGCTGCGGCTTTCCCGGTCTGGTCAAGGAAGGAGTGGTCCGCCGCGCCCCAAATCTTGATGACAGTTTTGCCGGCTACAATCTGATAGAGGGTATCCGAACCGCCCTGGGCGCATCCATCGTCGCAGTTGGGAATGACGCGGATGTCGCCGGCCTGGCCGAAGCACGATTCGGCGCGGGCAAGGGAGTGAGTGGTTCAGTCGTCATGGTGACGCTGGGCACGGGTATCGGCACAGCGGTCATTCACAATGGCGTTCTGCTGCCCGACACCGAGCTTGGCCATCTCGAAATGAAAGGCAAAGATTCCGAACGCTGGGCGTCCAACACTGCCAGGGAAGAGAATGGATGGAGCTGGAAGAAGTGGGGCAAGAATGTCGACCGCTACCTCACCACGCTCGAATATCTCATCGGCGCAGATCGCTTCATCATCGGTGGCGGCGTGAGCAAGAAGCCCGAGAAGTTTTTTCCCTACCTGAAGAAAGTAGGCTGCGAAGTCGTCCCGGCAAGCATGGGCAACCTCGCCGGCATCGTAGGCGCCGGCCTGCTTGCAGTGCCTGAAATTCGTCGCGCCTCTCGCAGTGCTGCCGACCGCAAAAGGAGAGCCGCCAAGAAGAGCTGAGGAATACGTAATACGTAATGCGTAATACAGACTTCCTCCCGAACAGGTCATGCTTGCGAAGGATGGATTCGCGATTCAGGATTCATTTGGTCTTCAATTCTGAATCGGTCAGCAGCACCCGCAAAAGATCATTTACTCATTACGCATTACGTATCACCCATTACCCATTCACTCATTACGCGCCATGAAATACCCCATCGGATGTTCCACCATAGCCTTTGCCAGATTCGATCTCGATGCCGCGCTCGAGACCATTGCCGGACTTGGCTTTTCATTCGTCGATATCGCCTGCATCAAGGGAGGCGCGGAGCACTACAATCCGCTGAATAGATCCCGCGGCGAGTACAATGAGCTCAACGAGAAGGTCCGATCTCATGGCCTCCGCGTCTCCACGCTCAACGTAAACGCCGGCTCTTTTAACAATGATGAAAACAGGGATGAACATTCCGCGACCGTCCGTGCCGCGCTGGATTGCGGAAACGTCCTCGGCTGCGCTTGCGTGACTACCAAGGTTGGCGATGCAGCCGGGGAGGACGATTGGGAAGAAAACGCGAACCGCTCCATCGGCCGGATACGGGAGCTGGCCGACTATGCCGCGACTCTGAAAATGAAGCTCAGCCTTGAGATGCCGCACACCGGTACGCTGGCCGAAACGCTCGATCAGTCGATCTCATTTTTTGAAAGGACGGACCACACCGCGACCGATGTCACCCTCGATACCAGTCACGTTTACACCGCGGGCGCGGACATAAGAGAAGTATCGAGGCATTTCGTGGGCAAACTCGGCCACGTGCATTTGCGTGACGCCAATCCGGATGAGACCCACCTCGTTCCCGGGGACGGTGAAATCGATTTCGAATTCGTTCGCAGCATGATGGTGCTCGCCGGATTCCATCGTGATTACGTTGTCGAAATCAGATTCGATGAAGACAAATCACTCGACGACATCAAAGGTGAATTGGAGCGAGGCATGGATGATATTCTCCCCGCCCTGAAGATGGCCAAGAAGAAAAAGAAGAAACCGGTAAAGAAATGATAGATTTCCTTGAAGGCAATGTCGTCACGCGCAAACCGACCTCCGCAGTTATCCAGGTTGGCGGCATCGGTTACCAGGTTTCCATTCCAATCTCCACCTATGAAGCCCTGCCGGAGAATGGGGCCGCCAAGGTTTTGACGCATCAGTACGTGCGGGAAGACACGCTCAAGCTTTTCGGCTTCGCCACGCAGGAGGAGCGTGAGTTGTTCCAGCTTTTGCTGTCTGTATCCGGCGTTGGGCCCAGCATCGCGTTGACAGCGCTGTCCGGTTGTTCGGTGGAGCAGCTCCGCACGATGATCCTCGATGCCAACGTCGGCGCTCTGAGCAAGATCAAAGGCATTGGTAAGAAAACTGCGCAGCGAATAGTGGTCGATCTGGCGGAGTCAGCAAAGAGTCTCGCCGCGTCCGTCTCAACCACGCAAGGCCCCGCGAGCATGGCGGCAGGCGATGCGGTTCTGGGAATGGTGGCGCTCGGTTACAAGCAGCCGCAGGCCGAAAAAGCCGTCACCAAAGCCATGGATGCGCTCGGTCCTGAGGCGAAAACCGAAGATCTGTTGCGCGAGTCGCTCAAGCACCTATAAGTGGCGAGTAAGTGGTCTCGACGTTCCGCGGCGAGACGAACGGTCGCGGAGCGCCCGCACCACGGTGAGAAGAACGGTCGCGGAGCGTCCGCACCACGCCCAGACCTTGAGAAAAGATCCAATGACCGACGCAAGCTCACCTGACCCATTCACTGACGAACAGGATTTCGAGCGCAGCGTGCGTCCGGACTCGTTTGATGAATTCGTGGGCCAGGAAAAAGTACGCCGCAACCTCAGCATATATATCAAGGCTGCACGGCAGCGCGATGAGCCGCTCGAGCATGTCCTTCTCAGCGGCCCGCCCGGGCTGGGAAAGACCACGCTGGCTAACATCATCTGCCGAGAGATGGGGGCTGAACTGAAGCCGACGGCCGGGCCCGCGCTGGTCCGGCCGGGCGATCTTGCGGGTCACCTCACCGGGCTCAATGAAGGCGATGTGCTTTTCATTGATGAGATTCACCGGCTCAGCCCGATCATCGAAGAATACCTTTACAGCGCGATGGAAGATTTTCAGATCCCCATCGTGATCGACCAGGGAGTCAATGCTCGAAGCATTACGCTGACTCTTCCGAAATTCACTCTGGTCGGTGCGACCACCCGGGAGGGCCTTCTGACAGGCCCGCTTCGCGATAGATTTGGCATCTCCGAACAGCTCAGCTTCTACCCGCCGGAAGAACTCCTCCGCATCGTTCGACGTTCAGCGCAGATTCTGGATATCCCCGTGGATGACGGCCCCGCAAAGGACATCGCTCGTCGAGCGCGTGGCACCCCCCGAATAGTGAACCGTTACCTGAAGCGAATCCGAGACGTGGCCCAGGTGAACGGGGAAGGCATCATCACTACAGAGATCGTTGCGGAAGGCATGCATATGCTCGGAGTGGATCATCTTGGTCTCGTTGAGAAGGACCGCCGAATCATGCGGGCCATCATCGACCACGGTGGCGGCCCCGTCGGCGTCAAAACGATCGCGGTGACCGTGAGCGAAGAGGAAGAGACCGTCGAAGAGGTATACGAGCCCTATCTCATCCAACAGGGGTTTGTCACCAAAACCCCACGGGGCAGAGTGGTGACGGCAAAGGCATACGAGCATCTCGAAATAGAGCCACCGCCCGACGGGCAGATGTCGCTCTTCTGAATGTGGTAATCCCTATCGTTGCCATCCCTCTCAGGGGCCGGGGGGCTTTGGCGGGCGGGACGCCCACCCCACACAAAGATCCGAGCGACTACTGCTTCCTCACCTTCTCTGCAAAGATTCCAATGTGCGTCCCGCACGGACGCTCCACGGTAAGAGGAAAATAATCAGAAGGCCGGTTCACCACTTTGTATTTTCCGTCCGGCTGCTGAATCACCATCGTTGTCGAGCCGCCGCCGTCGAGATTGATGGCGGTGTGAGCGCCGAGTTCCTTTATCAGGGCCGCCAACTCGCCCAAGGTCACTCCTTCGCTTATCCCCCATTGCCGGCCGTCGATAACGACCAGCCATGCCTTCATTCTATTCTTGCTGAGGCCGATGGCTGTGCGCGGGTGTTTGTCTTTTCCGTTATTGGCAACGACCTCCCCATCTCTGATCAGTTGGGCCCAGCGTGCCATGCCAAGCGCCATCTGACCGTCCGCCGGATTGAAATCCCACGTCGACTCTCCAGGTTCTACCCAAAGTTCCATTCCAAGTTTCTCTGACCACCGAAACAGTACCTGGTCCTTGGGACCGCCCTTTGAATAAACCCGTCCGTCATGAGCCGCGAAAAAATTTACGCCCGCGGCCTCGCCTTCGTTCATAGATCCTTTGCCGCGCATGAAGAACGTGCCGTTGATCGCCACCTGCACTTTGTTCTTACGGGCGAAGGTCGAGGTCTTCTGCAGGACGACTTCATCCGTAGCGCCCTTTGATTCCGGATTGGGGCGCGTCACCAGAAAGCGAATTCCTTTGCCATCAAGGTCGAGCTCGACCACGTGTATCCGCAACGTCCTCGGCTTGCTGCGGGACATGGCGCCATAGCTGATGCCCTTGAAGATCTCCTCCGTCCGGAGGTCTGCCGGGCCTGCGTCTGCGATATGAAAGAGTGCCGCGAAGCAAAGCAGTGGATGCCATCCTCTTGCGCTCATCGATAGACCTTCGCCGAGATATCGTAATGAACGAGGAATATATCGTGCCCCACTTTGAAGAGCTGGCCGGGAACGAGCCTTCCTTCCGCGCTGGGAGAGCCGTTGATGATCGTCAGGTTTCGGCCGGTCATATCCTGAACCAGCGCTTTGTGGCCCTCTTTGCTGACCGAGGCATGCTGGCCCGCCGTCTCTGAATCTGTCAGCACCACATCGCTGCTGTGATGACGGCCAAGGTCCACGGGCTTTTCTCCGGACGCAAGGATCTGTGTCAGGCCCCTGTCCGGGCCGCGAATACAAGTGATCCACAGACAATTGATGTTGGCAGCCATCTCCGACACTTCGAATGGGATTGGCGGCGGGGTCTTCACAAAGCGGGCGGTAAAGGTCTGATTCCCGAACTGGATTTCGTCTCCGCTTTGTATGAGTGTCTTTTCCACAGCTCCGCGATTCAGAAAGGTACCAAAACCAGAGCCCAGGTCCATCAAGTGCGCGTCGCCTTTTATCCAGACTACCTGGGCGTGGAAGGGAGCTATGCCTTCTCCGGGCAGCCTGCAACCGCAGGCATGGTGAGAACCGATCACACACGCCACCGCCGGAAAGGAATGTACGATCTCCTGTCCCTGTAGAAATGCCAATCTTGGGCCGCCTCCCGGCGGAAATTCCATGGCCACGGGAAGGAAATTGTCACCAGCTCCTCTCAACTCGATCTTCTCTCCGGCCGAAACGGTTTTGCCGAAGTAGATCGCATGCGTCTGGCCGATGAGCAATGTATCGCCATCTCGAAGTGCAGCCTGCATGATCGATTCGCCGTTGAGGATCGTGCCGCGGCGGCTCTTCACATCGATCACATAGTGGCGGTCGCCAAGCATCTGAAACATGACGTGAAAACGGGACGCAAGCGGGTCATCGAGCACCAGCTCACATTTTTCGTGTTTGCCGGCCAGGCGGGGAGCATTGGACAGACGGAAAGTCTCAAATTTGCCATTCGCCCCGGGGATCACCAGCACGCACGGGCTTCCCTGGTCTTCGTCATCTTTGAGAGTCGGAATCGCCTCCTGATGAATGCCTGTTTCCTCCGGTATCCGGGTCTTGGGCTGGCGCACGCCCTCATCCACAAGCTGGTCTTCCGAGATGGAATACGTCTCGTCCGTATCCCAGAGCGGCTTGTTCGTATCGGTGTAGGAAGAATCCTCCATGAAATCGACCCCCTCCTCATCAATGACTGGGGGTCTGTTTACCCGGACAGTCGTCGCATCCGTGTGCCCTTCATGCGTCTCGGTAGTCTCGTCCGTTTCCACTTCCGGGGCCATCGTGGTTTCGTCAACAATCGGTTCAGGCAGTTCTCCCGGAATGGATTGAATGGTCGGGATGTCTTCGAGCTGCTGCCAGAGAGTCGCCGGATCGGAACGCTCAATCCCGAAGCTGGAATCGTTTTCAGCATCTGCGAGCTCGCCCAGAGCTGTCTTCAGCCCCACACTCGGTTCATCCTTCGAGGTGCTTGCGACGGGCACCGTGCCGGTGGTCTCATGGGTGAAATCCATGGAGTCATCCTCAGTGGCATCGGGATCGGCTGGCTGTTTTTTGGCGCTCGGGATGGCCACACCACACTGCGCGCAGAAACGGGCAGTGAGCTCGTTGTAATGTCCGCATTTGGGGCAGTGCCCGGGAATCGGAGGCAAGTCAGCCATACTGAGTGAATCGATGCAGAGGTGAACCTGCAATGATCATAAGGGCGGCGTGGAGGTTCGACAACGTGGGGCGAGAATGAGTAATGAGGAGAGAGTGTGCGGATGTTTGAGATTCATCCGACCGCACACTCGGGACGCATTCACGCAGGCGCCGGGTTCAACTTTCACTTTCAATGGCCCGGTCCATCCGCTGGTTCCGTCACCCACTTTGCTGCCAGGAAACACGCGCCCATAATGGCGTAGGCGATGGCCCAGTTCCATGCCGGGGTGAGATGGATGGCCGTATCACCGGGCTTCCACTGGTAGGAATGCATCAGGCCGGCGACGGATAAAGCGGCACCGATCCATGTCCACACGGCCGCGGCAAGAAATTTTCTTTCGATGATAGAAACGGTCGCGGCGGATATCAGCATGGCGGTGAAGATGAAGCCCTGCTCCAGCGCGAAGGCGCCGTGCACCCAGACATCCATCTTCTGGAATTCGCTGAGGAACATTTCCTTGCCATCAAGAAACGACTTTGGCTGGACCTTGTCATTGATGAGTTCACCCGCATTCTTATACAGCTCGTGCGAAGCCTTGAGACCGACGCGCAGTGAATTCTTAATCAGGATGGTCGCACCCCATGCGCCGACGGCCGGCAGCAGGCCCATAACGACTGCCGGCGCGTGTTCTCTCGGAGTCGCCTGAAAGGCCTGCGCGGTGATGACGATGCCGATCCAGATCACGATGGCCATTCCCGCGTCGATCGGCACTGCCCAGACGATGTGAGCGAGGGTGCCGGTCAGGCAGATGATGGTGATGAAACCGCCGTTTAGAACGGAATACCCGATGCGTGCGCCGAGACCTTTCCAGCCGGGATGGCCGATGTAGATGGTCGTTGGAAAACACGAGCCAAATATGGCCGCGCACAGAGTTCCGATACCGTTCACTGCCAGCGAGGAGCGCGTATCAAACTTGTCTCCGGCAGCTTCAGCGGATTCGATATTCTGTAGCGAACCGATCACGTTGAAGAGCCCCATGGGAATGATGACCGACATGTAAATGGCGAAGTGTCCACCGAATCCATCGAGCAAGTCGCCGATGACTGGAACGGGGAACCGCAGTCCGATATTGCCGGGTTGATTTTCGCCGGGCGCGATTCCGAGGATCCAGGCCAGGCCGGTGCCGATCGCCACTGCCACAAGCCCGCCGGGAATGCTGCCTTTGAATCTGACCTTTCCAAAATAAATGAGCATGACGATCCCGAGGGTTGTCAGGCCGACGATTGGCCTGGCAAAGGTACGGTAGATGAAGCCGAGCGAAATGAACGTCAGCGCGATGCCGGCGAGGGTTGAAAGGAGCGCGGCCCTCGGCGTTGCCTTCCGGATTTTTTCGGCGACGAAAGCACCACCGAATTCGATGAGCCCGGATCCGACACAGGCCACCAGGCCGGCCTGCCAGGCGATGCGTGCCGCGGCCTCTTCATCCGCGCCTGCTTGAATCGCCACAATCTTCGCAGGCAGCATTACCAGAAATACGTGTGCAAACAATGAGACGGTATTGATTCCGTAAGGGAGCGCGCAAATGTCGTCACGCCCTGTCTCTCTGGCAATCTTCATCGCCTGCCAGGAATAGAAAATGTTGCCCACAAGCAGTGAGACTGCTGCCCCCGGCAGTATCCGCCCATAAAGAATGTCATCCGGCAGACCGATCACGTATCGGCAGAGCGAATCAATCAGGAGGAGCTGGACCAGGTTGTCCAACGCGAGGCCAAAGAAGCCATCGATATCACCACGGACGAACCAGCGCGCTTTCATAAGTGACTGCCTCTAGACCTTGAACGGGCAAAAGGATAACTGTCCTGTGCGGCAGCATAACCGTGGTGAGTACAGTTTTTCTAATGAGATTCGTAATGAATAAAGGCTGCCGATTTCGTTCCTCGCCCTTTCTTTGACTTGCTGGACAGTTTTGCTAGCATCGCCGCCCTTCTGAAATGGGCGCAAAGACATTCTGAAAAGGCAGGAAAAGCCATGGAAATGAAATCGTTCCGAGAACAATTGATGGCCATTCGGCCGCAGGTTGAGGCCGCGTCTGAAGAGCGGAAGCTTGTCGAGCATGAAGAAAAAGAGAAGACGAAAGACAAGCTGACCTCAGAACTCAAGCGCTTGAGTGCAGAGACCTTGTTCTCGGGTCTCAGGGAAATCGAAGACAGGTACAAAACCGCCAACAAACACTTTTACCCGGCGAGTGTCATTCAGAAGACGATGAATGAACTCATCGAATTTAAGAAGAAAATCGACCGGTACGTCTACTACAGCGGGCGCTTCAAGGAGCTTTTTACGCCGGCCATGTTGCGTACCTGCGATTCTCTTCAGCGCGGCATCGGTGAGCTTGCAGATAAAATCCAGCCCCAGTGGGATGAATGGGAGAGCATGATCGAGTACATCGAATCGCTGGATTTCCGCACGCGCAAGAAAGGCGATGAACCTAAGCTCGTTGAAGCCTCTAAGGTTTTTTACCAGCGTGCGCATGGCATTCAGCTCGACATCCCCTCAAAACTATTCGCTTCGAAGAAAGACAATTTTTTTGTTGTCTCAAAAGATCAGGCTGTCGTCGGTCATTTTGAAGCCTTTCCAGACGAGAAACGGATTGTCTTCGTCGTTGCGCCGCAGAAGGGCATAAATTTCATCAAACTCGTGCGCGGTACCGTGCACCGTTTCTGCACGCGTGGGCCTATTGAACTCCCCAAAGGCGAGGTCAATGTGCGTGTATACAGCCGAGAAGAAGTAAAATTTTACAACGACCTCGGCTTTATTCGGACAAAAACTTTGGACATGTCCGACTGGCTCTATAACAGGAAGCTGTAGAGCATCCGAGCACCGGCCTCAAGACGGGAGCCGCTGCGACATTCATCAAAACCAGGAGCCCCTCGTGATTCGTGTTCTTGTAGCCGATGATTCCGCGTTAGCCCGCGAAGTCCTTACCCGTCGGCTCGCATCTGATGATCAGATCGAAGTCATTGGCACTGCAGTCAATGGCCGGGAAGCAGTGAAGATGGCCGGAGACCTGAAGCCTGACATCATCACCATGGACATCATGATGCCCGAGATGAACGGTTTCGAGGCCACCAGGGAGATCATGGCCTATGCACCCACACCGATCCTGGTGGTTACGGGCATCGAGCTCACGGTCGCCGAGTTGTCTTTCAAAGCGCTCGATGTGGGCGCGCTTGACATTCTGCCCAAGCCGGCTGCGGATGAAATGGCGGAGGATTCCAAATTCTTTGATGACCTGAGGCGCAAGGTCCGCCTGCTATCCAAGGTGCCGGTCATTGCGCATGTCAGGGGCCGGCGAAAGCCAGCAGATGGTCAGGGATCGGGCACTCGGGCCAAAGTGCCAACCAAAGTCGTCGCACTCGCCGCATCCACGGGCGGGCCGCAGCACCTGGCGGATATACTTTCTCGCCTGCCTGCAAACCTGCCTGCCGCATACCTCGTGGTTCAGCATATCGGTGACGGCTTCTCTGACGGGCTCATCACCCACTTCCTTTCCGGCACTGCGCTCGATGTCAAGCTCGCCCACAACGGCGATATCATCGAGCCGGGCAGCGTTTACGTGGCCCCAAACGGATACCATCTTGTGGCTCGCAGGGGAGACATTATCGGACTCGAACAGTCCGAGCCGGTTAGCGGCTTCATTCCTTCGGCTACACCTCTCTTCAAGTCTGTCGCCAGAATTTACGGTAAACGCGCCATTGGTGTGATGCTTACCGGCATGGGCCGGGACGGCGTCGAAGGCATGCAGGCCATCAGAGATGAAGGCGGCGTCACCATCGCGCAGAGCAAGGAATCATGTATCGTCTTTGGAATGCCAAAGGCAGCGATTGAGGCTGGCTGCGTGGATCATATTGTCGATCTCGATGACATACCGCAGAAGCTGATCAGCCTGGTCGAAGATCCCTTCGCCTGGCACAAGGGGGAAGGCGAGGGTGATGGTTGATGGAGGATGGTGAGAGGTGAGTAGTGAATTGTGAATGGTGAGTTGTGAATCGTGATTGGTGAAATGCCGTCTGCCCTCAATTCGCTTGCCCCTCAATTCGTCTGCATTCACCATTCACCATTCACCATTCACATCCCCCAACTCGCTTGCCCTTGTCGCAGCAGCATCCGGGCCGCCTTCACCATCACTTCATCTGATCCGAAGCCGCCGGGCTTGATTGCGAGACGATAATCCGTTGGGCCTCCGACGCTCCTGCATAAGGCGATGCCGGGCTCGACCTCCTGTTCAACGGAGACGCCTTCGATATCCAGGCCCTCGGCCACTGACAGTGCGGTCCAACCGCCCGTCAGGAACAGATTCTGTATGCCAGCTTCGTGGATGGCATCGCAGACGGGTCCGAAGACGGCCTCGAAGTCCGATTCAGTGCCATCCAATCTCTCCCTCGGCGTTTCAGCCAGAACGACGGAATGGTTCCGTGCCTGGGCGATGAGTTCTTGCTTAATCTGTTTATTCTCAGAACTCAATGTGACAGACTGCAATCCATACTCACCAGCCAGCCGTTCGGCCTGGCAGGCTGATTTTTCGTGCAGACTGCCCGAAATCACCAGTACGGATGAATCAAGACAGCCTGTTTGCTCTGCCGCCGGGCGGGTCTCAAAACGATTCGAGACATATGCGCGCAGCATCGCCGCAGAACCAGCGAGCACAGGCAGAGAAAGATCGATGACGGCCTGGCCAATCGCATTAAGATCATCTTCTGTCTCCGCATCAAGAATCAAGTAAGCACAGTCCGAGTTCACGATGGCAGTGACCATCGCCCGAGGGCCTTGACGAACGGTCGTGAGGCCGATCTCGCCTACCGACCTTTTCGTCTGGCCTGCCAGTACTTCCCTCAGCCTCGAGTTTGTCATCGGGTAATGAGGATCATGTGCGAACGACGTTTCTGAAATTCTCTGCCCGTCAACAAAGAGTTCACCTCCCACAGTCGTCCTGCCGTTGGCAGGATAGCTGCACACGACCGGGCACAGTCGAAGTTCCAGGAAATCGGACAGCGCGTCCAGCTCTGCGCCCATGTTGCCGCGAAAGGTTGAGTCAATTTTTTTGAAAATGGTCTCCCCTGCCAGCGGAATCGATTCGACCATCTGCCGGGTGTTGTGGTAGGCCGTCTCAGGCGTCCCCGCCCTTGCTTCATTATCGAGAATCAGGCAATCGTGTTTTCCCAGGAACGGTGCGAATCCCTTCCCGGGCAGAACAGAAACCGCGCTCAGCCCGAAGGGCAGCAACTGGACTTGCGCATCGGTGCACCCACTGAAATCATCTGCAATGATGAACATGGCAGATAGCGTAAGAGATCATCGAGATTTGGCCGTCGCGATGAATGACACGAATTGTGAGAAGCTGGAAGAATTCGGTCAGAGAATGTAAATGGCAGAACAGAACCCAATCGCGAAGGCTTAATCTGGGCCACATGAATTGTGAGGGGGTCACCGATCATTTGGGGTGGCTGCCACATTCGGAACCTTTGAGGTCATGATGCAAACGTCCGTCGCTGGTAAAATTATGCGGGACAGAGATACCACTGCCTCATTCCTGGCAGGTGTTGGACTGCTCCTTGCCATCTCCTGGCCTGTCCATGCAGAACCGGGAGGCATCGAGATCAATACGAAGGCGGGGACGGTACGATGCCCGGCGAAAGTGGCAAAACAGAACGTATATAAACAACTGAAGGGCGCCATCGAGTACATTGCCTGTGCCCCAGGTGGCAAACAATACGAGTCCCTGTTCATCTGCCCGGTCGAGCCGGAGGAACTCTATCAGGGACTGAAACGGATTGGTCTCAATCCCGGCAAGCCGGCGAGGGAGGAAGGTGCTTCCTATCAACTGCCACAAGGTGACAAACTGCGAATCACGATTGAGTGGAAACAGACCGGTAAATTGAAATCGGCCCCCGTCGAAAGCTTCGTTCTGGATGTGAAAACCGGCAAGGCCATGAAAGAGATGGATTGGGCATTCACCGGGTCTCGAATGGCAATGAATCCTGAGACAGGCAAGACCGTCCTTCAGGCGTCTGCGGTTAAGAATCTCGTTGCTTTGCACCATCTGGATGCGACGGTGCTGATTCAGAACCCTCTGGAGGACGGCAGGGACGACAATCGATATAAGGTGAACTTGAACGCGCTTC
>Ga0066834_10000762_pt1 | contig 15283 bp, 5 predicted proteins | sample ETNtaG_30_FD_66729 | JGI IMG/M metagenome (GOLD analysis project Ga0066834, IMG submission 66729) | Marine microbial and viral communities from oxygen minimum zone, Eastern Pacific Ocean - ETNP201306PF43B | ecosystem: Environmental > Aquatic > Marine > Oceanic | place: Pacific Ocean: Eastern... | reverse complement strand
CCTACATCCACCAGATTCCGATAGCGTTGGACATGGTCAAGGATGCGCACGACAAGGGGTATGAGACGACCGTCAATATCATGGCCGCATCCACGGTTCATGAACGTGAGATGAGCGGAGCGCTCGACGCGCTGGCCAATAGCGAGGTCGGCACCGTTTACGTAGTCGACAGCTTTGGGTCGCTCTATTCGGAACAGATTCGCGACCAGACGAAATTCTTCCTCGATAAACTGAAACCTGCCGGAAAGGAAGTCGGCATCCACGCCCACAACAACCAGCAGCTCGCCTACGCAAACACCATCGAATCACTAATCGCCGGGTCGAATCTCATTGATGCGACCATCAACGGAATGGGCCGCGGCGCGGGCAACTGCAGCCTCGAGTTGCTCATCGGTTTTCTGCACAATCCGGCCTTCCGACTTCGGCCGATTCTGAAGTGCATCCAGCAGCATTGCCTGCCTCTGCTGTCGAAGATGGAGTGGGGCTACCAGGTGCCTTACCTGGTGACCGGCCTGCTGAACCAGCACCCGCGCAGCGCCATCAAGATGAGAGGTGGAGAAGAGCGAGACGACTACGTCAAGTTCTACGATGAGATGATCGACGAAGAGGCGTAGCAGATCTCGGTCTGTCGCCATTCCCGCCCAAAACGTATCGAGCCGCGTAGAGAATTCAGTTTTCCCTATTCACCAGTATCTGGTGAATAGACCAGTAGAAACTCTTGTGCGCCTCCGTCAGCTCAATCTTCACAAATCGAGTTTTCTCAGGTCTGGGAAACTCGATGCGCGTGATCGCCTGCTCGCCTTTGCCGGTGAGGATCGGTTTGCCAAATTCTTTGCCATCCTTTGAAACGAAGACTCTATATCCGCGAGGAAAATCATTCGGTGAGGCGGTGGAATCGAGCACCACGTTTTCGACTTCCATTTCCTTTTTGAGGTCCAACATGAACCACTGCCCCGGCTTCATGAAGTCTTTAGTATCCCACCGGGTGGCGGGGTTGCCGTCGATGGCGTTTTTCAGTGCCTCTTTGTGATTCGATGAGTGGGCGGCAAGCTCGGGGCCGCCGGCCGGCGTGTTTTTGTAGAGCAGAGGGTTGCCCCAGGTCGCGCTGGGGAAGAGCCAGAATTTTCCGTGGCCGTGAACGTAAAGGCGCAAGCGCTGGATGCCCTCCACATTGATCTCTACGTCCGGATGAATCTGATGCCAGGCCACACGGGGTGAATGCCATAAATGCCGGTCATCTCCGAAAACCCAGAATTCCATGTGGACCTTTTCCTGTTCCTTCTTCAGTTTTTTCTGTCCCTCCAGGTCTATACCGTAGGACAGGCGGAGGCGGTCATATTTGCCGTTGATGTCGAACTCCATGGAAGTGGGTGCGCGTACCCCGATCGATTTGCCGACCGGTTTGGACACGATGTGCGGCGCGTTGCCCATGTAGCTCTGATTGAGCCGGACCATGCCGATGCGCTGATCGATCTTTGAAGGAAACAGATCGGAGAGCCACATGGTGTGCGGTGGTGATTTCGGCATGGTCAGATATTTCGGGGCCACCCTCGGTCGGGACTTTGCCCGTTTCACCTTGTCACCGATGTAGGTTGAGCGTTCGTCTATATTCCATTCCGGACCGAAGAAGCCGCTGCAAAGCATGGTGTCCGGCGTGGCTGATTTGTCATCGAAAATGGCAAAGTCGTACCAATTCCAGTTGTTGAGGGGCATCCAACCGGTGAAGTTGCCAAAGCGGTTGTTGAGCTGCCAGATGCCCAGCGGTTCTGTCGACATGGAGACGACTACGTAACGCCTTGGATTAAGCGGATTGGGATAGCAGAATCGCGCGCCGAGCCCGGGTCCCTTGAAGCGGCGTTTGCCTAAGACGATGGTGTCGCGCTCGAGCCTGATGGGAAGCCGGGAGCAGACCCTGGCCGAGATGACGTTCTGAGCTGGGCCGCCGTATAGAATGAGATTCAGATCGGTGATGTCCTTTTCTGTGATTTCTGTGTCGGCTTTTATGCGCGGGAAGACGTTGTACATGCGATGCCAGTTGGCCGCGAACTGCGTCACTTCATCCCGGGCTATCTTATTCCAGATCGGATCTTCTGAGACCGTTCCGTAAACCAGAACGAAAGGTGAGACATAAGCATCATGGACCGGGCCCTCGATGCCATTGCGCTTGAACATGCCCGGCTGTGAAGCCTTGACCGACCAGATTCCATCTGCATGACGCAGAGGGAGTGATTCTTCCCTGCCTGCCTTCCAGGGGTCACCTTCGAAAGCCTTATTACTGTTGATCCAGACGGTGAGTTTTTCTTTGGGCGGCTTGGGCAGCTTTTTCAGAAGGATGGCGAACTCTTTCAGATTGGAGCACTCGACGCGAACGGTTTTTTCGACCACCTGTTCCGCGGTGACGTCTGCGAATTTTCCAAACTGGTCAAGCTGTCCAATCTGCAACCAGTAAGAGCCGGGGTAGCGCAGCCGTGGAGTTCTGAATCGGATCTTCTTCGGGCTCTTGACGAGTTTTTGGGGGTGCATGAACCGCCAACGCGCGTCCCACATTTCTCTGGGGAAGCCGCCGTGCCCGACGTTGGGGAACTCCTGGTAGATCGATTGGTAACCTAATTTCTTCAGCTTATCGGTCATCTTGCGCGCGTGGCTTACTCGAACGATGTCGTCGAGTTTGCCGTGCGAGCAGAAGACAGGCAGGTTCAGCAGATTCTCGCCATACGAGAGCGGGTCGATGACGGCCTGCAAATAATCATGAAGGGCCTGGAACTGTTTCGATGGCGTCCAGGGAACGGGCCGGTCTTCAAGAAATGATTCGTTGTTCGTGTTCCCGCAGACCGGTGCGGCCACCGCGAAAAGATCAGGGAATTTTGCACCGAGATTCCACGAGCCGGTTCCACCCATGGAGACGCCCTCGAGGAAGATGCGTTCGGGATCGATCCTGTAATCACGCTGTACTTCACGGATGACATTCAAAGCGTCGTCTTCAGCGGTGAGCATGTAATCCATGCTGCCCCGGCCGTGTGGAGCGACGACGATATAGTCTGCAGCCACGTGGGCCGGATAGCCCTGGTAAGGCCGATTGCCGCCGTGGCCGTGCAGCTTCACGATCAATGGGTATGGCACGTCTCCCTTGTAATCGTTCGGCACAGCGACGCCGTAGGTCTGCCAACTGCCGTCCACATCGGAGTAGTACGCCTTCATAATTTCGCCGCGTTTCGCGGGGAACGGATCTCGGCCCTGGCGCAGATGGAACAGATCGTCATGTATCCGCTTAAGCTGGTCTCGAGTCCACTTGATATGCCCCTCGTTCGCCTGGTTTTCGCTGAGAGGCATCCTCCAATCGAGGAAATCGATCGCGGCATCAACCCACTTGAGTTCTCGCTTGAAGGGCGAAGTTCTGGCCAGCTCCGCGGTTTCTTTTTTGAGCGTTTTGAATTCTTTTCGCAGGCGGCCGGAATAGATGGCCCTGATCGTCGAGCCGTGTACGTCAATCGCTTCGATTCGAAGCGCCCTGGTGCGTTTGGTGAGCTCGACCACGGCCAGGCAGTCCGCGCGCGCTGACGGGAGCTCGAAAAAGACGTGGTGGCGGGCCGGTTGCAGAACGCCGTTTACCCAGAGCTTTACCCCGTACGGATCATTGTTGTAGATGCCTATCTTGCCCGGCGCGGTTGCCTCCAGCTTGAAGCGCACTATCCCCGCCTCACGTCCGTCGGAGAATCTGTGGCGCGGCAGATCAGAGAGGGGAAGCTCACCATTGACGGGAGTAAGCTGGCTTTTCCAGGAGATAAACGGCTTCGCTCGATTCACCAGATCCAATTCATCAATTCCATGGAGCGACCATGTAGAAGGCGCGGCCTGCATGATCTCGTAACGCCGCACGAGCCGCTGGTGCGGGGCTCTGAATCGCTTCCCAAGCTCGGAAAGGAAACGCACGAGGTCAGAGAATTCATCAAGACGCAGGGACATGATCAGACCCTTGGGCATAAGCGATTTCGGCAGTTCTTTCTTTTCTTTCACCTGCTTCTTGTCGAGGAGCACGCGATTGCCGTTTGTCTTGAAAAGTTCGTATTCGAGATGGGATTCACGCTGGACAGTGCCGACGAATTTCAAGCCGTCCTTCCTGGTGATCTGAAACGTTCTGAATTGATTGTGAAAACTCTTGCCTGGAAAGAGGAGGTCTTCAGCGATCTGTTCTGGCGTTCTGCGCGTGCCGAGGAATGACAGGTCAGGGCCGACCAGGCCGCCTTCGCCGCCGATGCTGTGGCATTGCATGCATTGGAGCTGCGGTCGGCGGAAGACCGTCTGACCATAGTCGTAATCGCCGTTGCGCCTGATGTCTTCGTGCAAAGTGATGAAGACTTCTTCCGTGGCCGGCGTTTTCATTGGGGGCAGGCTGGCCCCGTTGCCGAGGGTGCGAACGAGGGTGCGCATATGTTTGCCGCGGGGCCGGGCCATCTGAACACCGAGGTGGGCGAGGGCCGGAGATACCTTCAGACCGCGCAGCTTGTCTGCGAGCACGCGGGGACCGTCGCGATGCTTCAAGATGTTCTCGAACAACTGCCACCCGTATTCCGCATGATTCTGTGGAGGCCGGCGAAGCGGCAGCTCTGGGATCACCAGTGCCCCGGACTCCTGAAACGGCTCTTGAGTGATGGCGCCGACCGCGGACATGATCGCCTGGTGGAAATCCATACGCAGCAAACCGACCGCGGCCATGGCACGGATGCTGAACGGGTTGTTGCTCAAGCCCAGGCGCTTGAGGGATTCCTTCACGTCATGATGGCCGTCCATGTGGCTCAGACCATCTGTCGCCGATTCCCGCAAGCGGAAAGGCTGGGTGAGATCTTCGGCAACGCTGACGAGCAGGCCTTCGGCCTCGCGGAGCTTCCACCTGCCGGCAAGGCGGAGGGCACCCGCGCGGAGCTTCAGCTCGGGGGAGGCAGTCAAAGGAAGGATTCTTTTCAGATCGCCCGATGGTCTGGCGTTTCTTTGAGAGGCGTTAACCAGGGTCTGGAGCAGCGCGATGCGAGTCGAGACATCCACCCCTTCGAGGGTGACAAGAATGAGGACTGACTCCAAGTCTTCCGGGCGGCCGATATCGGCGATCAGGGAGAGGCATTCGTCGAGCTCCGAGGGCTCGATCCGGTTCTCCTCGAGCGCCTCGATGATCGGTGTGAGTGCGCGTCCATCTTTTGCCGCACGGATGGCGAAGGCCAAATGTTTGATGTTGCCGCCAAAGACTTCGTATCCATCGAGCAGCTTCTCCATCCAGTAGGGGCTGAGTTCTTTTGCCGTGAGCTTGAGTGCGTATTCCAATTCCGGATCGAGAGGATGTTCGAGAGCCATCATCGCTGTCTCCGCACCCTCGGCAGATCGGGTCTGGCGGAGAGCATTGGCCGCGGCCAGGCGAACGCTTGGGTGCGGATCGTTTATTGGAAGTTGAGACCAGTTGGAGAGGACACTTGTCCGAAAGGCGTCCGCTGGAATCAGCCGGACTGCCTCAGCGCGCAGTTGCTGGTCTTTCGAACGCGACAGCAGATCGATAAACATTTCTGAGTTCCACTTGTTCAGACCATGCAGTGCGCGCAATGCCTCCAGCTTTGCCTTATCGGATGCGACCGGCAGACTTGACCACCAGGAAAAAATGTCATGAATCACGTCCTCACGATCCCGGCGGCGAAGCTCTGCGAGGATGGCGCGGGATTCGAACGGCAGAGCTCCATCGAGTCGCGCCAGTAGTTCGTGGGTGGCCGCCCCGGCCGGATCAGGCGGACCGATGCGGTTTTTTACCGGCGCGATTCGCCAGATGCGGCCCCGGCTTCTATCCCAGCTCTTGTCCTTGAAACCTGCCGCTCCAAGGTCCGAATGGATGTTAAAGGTGTCCGCAACGTAAAGCGCACCGTCAGGGCCGATACGTGCCGTGCGTGGCCGGAACGCGGGGTGGTCGGTCCACAGAATGTCTTCGACACGGGTTGAGCGGTTCGTGCTCGTTTCCTGCGAAAGTTTGTACCCGTAGATTTTCCTTTCAGTAAAACCCACGGCAGCAATCTGGCCGACGGAGCTGGGGAAAAGCGGTGTCAATCGTTCAAGGCTGACCAGCGAAGGCTCGTCTTCCGAAACATGAAGGTCTGCTGCGTCAACCGACGCGAGTTTCATGCCCCTGAAGACCTGCCGGACTCCGGTTCCTTCGGACGCGTCAGAAACCAGTATCCCACGCGCGCCAGTGACCAGGCCGCCGGGATGCGCCGGACCGGATACGAACGGTGTGAGGCGCCCGGTACGAGGCTGCCATTGCCAGATGCCGCCACCTTTCATCTGCTGCACGCCCCATTCTGTTTCCACAGAACTGATCAGGTTGCCGGAGTGGGCCATGAGCAGGGCGCCGTCCAGACCAAAGCTCAGACTGTGGACCAGCTTGCCGAGGTCCTGCGTGCCGAAGCCCTGCAGAACGGCTCTGCGAACATCCGCTTTCCCGTCGCCATCCTTGTCGCGCAGGTGCACCAGTTGGCTTCCACTTACTGCATAGAGCCCTCCCTGCCCATCGGGCAAGAGGCCCGAAGGCAAGGTCATCCCGGCAGCAAAAATGGACTGCCGGTCGGCCACTCCATCGCTGTCGGAATCCATGATCAGATAGATCCTGTCATTGACGGGTTTGCCGGGAGCGGGGTGGGGGAAGGCGGTGGTTGCAGCGACATAACACTTGCCACCCACGTCCCAGGCCAGGTCGAGCGGCTTGTCGATCATGGGCTCGGCGGCGAAGAGATTCACCTTCAGGCCTTTGGCTGTCTTGAATGCGGCGAGCATGGCAGCGGGCCGGGGATCACCTTTCTTAATGACGGGGTCGTCGAATCTATTCCAGGGGGCGAGACCGTAGTCACCGAGTTCTTTTGGCTCGACCCATTTGCTGTCATCAAAGCCCGGTTTCTTCCAGTCGGCATTCTCTTCGTGATTCACTTTCCAGGTTTTGTCGGTGACGATCGTGGTCAGTTGTCCGTCTTTTTTTATGAACTCGAATTTGCCGATCAGCCCTCCCGGGCCTTGGCCGTTTTCCGCAGCGACTGCGAGCACGTTTTCGCCGTCTCTGATGTGTTTTTTCATGCGAACGCGGGTGGCCTTGTTCCAAGTGCCGTTGTGGCCTACCTTCTTGTCGTTGATCCACAGGGTCACGATGTCATCGACATTGATCACACCTCTCGCCGTCTGAATTTCCTTCTTATTTTCAATGTTGAATTTGTAGCGGAAAAAAGGCTTGAGAAGGCCGGCATCCGGATGCCAGAGCCATCTGGTGCCTTCAAAATTGATGTCAGGTTTGGCGGCTTTGACCAATTTTTTTTCGAAAGGCGGAGGGCCGTCAGGCTTTTCGACGATTGGGTTTTGATGCAGGCCCGGCAGTAGCGCGTATGTGCGTCGCTGCGGCACATTGAGTTTGCGTATGGCTTCTACTTGTTTCTCGATGGCCTTGTCGAGCTTAAGGAGCTCGGCCGCGAACTTGGCCTGCTTGCTCTTGAGTTTGCCGTTGATGTAAAGGTCGTTGAGCGGTTCCCATTTCTGGCGGACGATCGAATTCTTGCGAGCGATGGCGCCACGAAGTCTTCTCGCATAAGCAATATCAGGCCTCGAACGAAACTGAACGCCCCACGACCAGTCTTCCGACCTGGCTGACTGCAGGAACGTGTCATCGATCTTCAGTGTGTATGCGCCCGGCGGCAGCCCGGAAATCCTCGCGGTCCGCGTACTGCCCAGGATCGAGGGCAAGGAAATCCCACTGCCAAGCATGTGGAACTTCAACGCCGGCTTACCGGCATCCATTGCTGGCCGGTCGGCTTCGATCTCGAGTTCCAGGCCGGCCTCCGGAAACTCAATCCGAAGCTCCTGAAGGAGAATAGGGACCAGCCGTGCGTAATCATACTCCACTCCTCTGCGCGGGATTTCATCCACAGAGATATCGGCATACATGGCGCCGCGCTCCGCTGCGATGCGGGAGATAGCGTCCGAGTACAGAAGCAGGTCGGTACTCCGGAGGACACTGTCCGGCCCTTCCTTCACGGTGGGCACATAGGCTGGCGGGGAAACAATGACGAACCTTGCACCGGTTTTTGAGAGATCTCCGATCAGGCGTTTGTAACCGTTGATGAAATGGCCAAGCCCCGCCTCGCCTTTGTGGGATTCGTTCGAGCCGTACGCCAGCACAATCATGCTGGGTTTGATCTTGTTGATCATGTCGTGACGCCGTCGGTATCCCTCTTCAGGGTTGCCTGAACGCGAGCGGCCCTGGCCAAAAACACCGTCTCCGGTTCGACCAAAATTGAGCACGCTGAATTTGCGATTCGGCCACCTGACCATGAGTGCCGCTTCAAAGCAACCGTTCTTGGCCATGCCTTCGATCATGCTGTCGCCGAGGAGCACGATCCTATCTCCATCGTAAAGCTCGAATTTTTTTCTGTCCGTGCGCTGCGGCTGTGCGGAGAGCCAGACCTGCTCGGTAACGTTTCGCTTCGAGTGCTGAAAAACAAACGACCCTTTCTTGTTACCCACGACCACGTCTGGCAAGCCGTTCCCGGAAATATCCCTCACATGCACCTGGGCTCCGACTCCTGAATCGTCATCGATCAGATGGGGGACAAATTCGACCCCGGAATCGGGCAGACGATTGAGTTTGAACCAATAGAGCACAGCCTTCCCATTTGGATCTTCGCCTCGGTCCTGGCCATCGGCCCAGAATCGTTTTCCAGTCACAATGTCCTTGAGGCCGTCCCCATCCATGTCGGCAAGCGCAAGGGCGTGGGCTTGCGAAAAACTGACCGGATATCGTGCATGGTGAGGATGCCGGCCGACGATGGTGTGCCGAATGAAGGCCGATTCAGATTTGCGTGGGAGAGCTTCAGCCAGTTTCCGCTCGAGGTCCTTGATCTGCTTGACATCAGGCGGCTCTTTTGACTTGAGGTCCTTGAGTTTCTTCTCGATATCCGCGACTTCCTTGATGGGCTTTTCCATCGCGTCGACGGCTTCCCGTACATTTCCACGATGCCTCTGTTTTTCCAGCTTCGGCAAGTCGGCAGGAAAGACCTGTTCGTACCACGCGATGCCATAGCCGTGCGCACTGCGGCTGGTGATGACATCGTTGTCGCCATCACCGTCCACATCGTAGGAAAACATCTGGGCACCATCGCCGAAGCCCCATTTGTGATATTTCCATTCCGGGAGATCTTTCAGGGACTCAGGCTGCTCCCACCATCCACTGCGCTCCATCACGTCGAGCCGGCCGTCGTTATTCACGTCGCCGATACCGAGCCCGTGATGATTGCGGCTGAACCGTTTGTTGGGAGAGAGTCTTTTGAACTCCCACGGAGCACCCTCTCCCTTCGGCTTGGGGCCGGCCCAGCCAAGGTGGCCGCGGAAGTTGAACACAAGCTCGGGTCTGCCGTCTCCGGTCAGGTCGGTGAAGTGCGGTGATTCGCCTTCTATGTGCTTGAAGGCCATGTAACGGACCCAGCGCTTTTTTTTGCCCCGTGGATTCTCATACCACCAGGCTTCTTTTCCCGGCCAGGAGACCACCAGCAGATCCGTCCACTGGTCACCGTTTATGTCGTGTGCGAAGGTGAGGAAATTGGGTGAGTCGCGCCGAGGGTCAGAAGGCTTTGGATCGTAGACTTCGTGTTTCTTCTGAAGCTCCGGCCCTTCGTACCAGAAGGGCCCGATGGCTACGTCGGTCTTGCCATCCCTGTTGAAGTCCCCCGAAGTCGCCCCTTCCGCGTAAAACTTCTCCTCTAATCGCACCTTTTCGAAGGTGTGCAAGACGTGCATTTCCTCGGCCGTCAGGCTGATCAGGACGGCTGAGAACAATGCAAGTTTTGCCTGGAAATGCAGCACGAGCGTCAAGGTTCGAAAGGGCGAAGTCGCAGGGGACCAAAGGATATCTTGATCGTCTCAGGTTGGAAACCGCAGATTGCGTGGGAGGGGAGATGGCAGACGGGGAGGGTTGTGTCGGATGGGGTCTGGGGAGCGCATCAGGCAACTCATGAATTTTGCGAAGCATTACCGATTCGTTTACAAAGCGTGAATGGATACCGACGAATCCGGAAATGAGACCAACGATCTTTCAAAGATCGGACAGGAACGTCCAAAGCCGAAAAAGTCATGCGCGACGAAGATGCTCATCGGCTGCGGAATCGGCTGCGGGGGCCTCATGGTTGTGCTTGTCTTCACATGTGTCGGATCTTTCATGTACATCAAAGCGCCGACGGATGCGGTGCCCGGGCATGCGCTGGTTTCTGACAAGACGATTCTCTTCAGCCAGATGGAGGTGGACCTTTCAGATAAAGGGGTGACGTCGCTGATAAAACATATTCAGGAGCACCAGCAAAAAAATGACTTCAATAAGGCTCCAAAAAAAATGAGGGAGTTTTTCAAAGGGCTGCAGCAGGGGCAGACCGAAGAGCAGATTGCCGAACTTGGAAGCTATATTGACCTCAGGGCCATGGTGGTCATTGACGAAAGGGAAGGAGCGTCGGCAGCCCTTGTTGAAGGGAAAGGGGAGCTCACAGACCGGGCAGATGTCATGGTTGTTATCAGCTTGCGCCGGATGGCCAATCTGGCGGGTATTTTCTGGGGATTTGCGGCCGCCGAAGCGGCCAAGAAAGGCGGGGAGACTTACAAGGGCCACAACCTCATACCGGATAACAACGGCAAGTGGGTGCTCTGTCTGATGCAGAATAATTTTATCTCGGCTTCATCCATGGAAGGGGCCAGACGAATGGTGGATCGGTTGACCGCATATGAGGCGGCGCCTGATGCCGTGATGGGCACGGCAGAGCTGCAGAACGCAATGAAGGCTTTTGACGCCAATGCGGACATGGTCGCCGCGGTAGCCGACGATTCGACTCTCGAATCTGTTATCGTCGCTTTGAAAGAGGAACAGGAAGAAGAAAAACTCCCGCCCGAGCAAGTCGTCGAACAGGTGCTCGGTATGCCTCTCACCAACGTTGCATACGTGACCGTGGATGGAGACCTGGTGTCGGAGCAACAGATAGTCCTGAATATCTTCATCAAGACACGCGACCAGGATAAAGATGCAGAGATGGCGCAGCGCCTTGCTTACCTGCTGACGACTGCCGAAAGCAGCGAGGGGTTCATGCGCACCGGCATGGTGATGGTGCACAAGGAAAAACAGGAAGCAGAGGGTGTAAAGGTCAGGATAGAATTCAATCGTTTCTGGGACTTTATCGAGCAGCAACTCGACAAGGAGGCAGGTCGAGGAACCCTGGATACGGATACCCCGGAGGCCGGTGGCGATGATCCTCTGGAAGCCGGGAAAGAGAAAGACGGTGTAGATGAGTTTTTAGAGCCGGTTGAGCGGAAGGACGACGAACCCGCAGAAGATGAACCTGCCGAAGATGAACCGGAACAAGATGAACACGCAGAAGATGTCCCCGAACAAGATGAGCCAGCCGAAGAAGATGATGCCCAGGAAGACTGATTCTATTCCTTGTCATCATGTGTAACCCTTTTTGCTCGCCAGAGGGCAGCACTTAGAATCATCGTCGCTTTGGCTAGCCACTCTCCACAGAGTCACTCCTTCTTATGAGATTATCCGTCACATCTGCACTGTGCCTTGCCGTAGCCCTCGCGCCCACTTTACCCGCACGTGCTGCACAGGTTGTCCAAATGGATTTGCAGGCCCTTTCAAAAAACGCCGAGGTCATCGCGGTTGGCCGCTGCACGGGGACGAGCGCGGGATGGAATGCAGAACACACTCACATTTACACCACCGTCACCATCCAGGTCAGCCAGTATCTCAAGGGTTTTCTCGGGCCGCAGATCCAGTTCCGGCAGCTCGGCGGCAAGGTCGGCGGAAAACATCTACGTGTGCCCGGCATGCCGAGCTTCGCGGCGGGCGAACAGGTCATCGTTTTTCTCGCACGGGATAGGGCCGGCAAGTATCAGGTGCTGACCGCGCAGCAGGGAAAATTCAGCGTGGTGGCCAACCCCGCAACCGGCATCAGCGAGGTGAAAGGCAACTCCATGAGCGGGCAAGTCATTTCCAGGAGCTTCACTCGCGCGGTGGGCGCGCCTTCCAATCCAGCGGAACTGAGTAATTTCATCAACAAGGTCAAGTCGTACGTCGGGAGTAACAAATGAGACCGGTAACGTTCCTGGCTGCTCTGGCAGCGTGCATTCAATCTTCAGAAGGATGGGTTCAGATTCATAGTGGTACTCAGAACGCCAATCCGCCGATTGTCGCCTTTCAGCCGACCGCTCGGATCCCCTTGACCTTTATTATCCATGATGTCGGCGATCCCGATATCACCGACGGAAGCGATCTTCTGGCCATCCGGAATTCATTCGCCGCGTGGACCAATGTGACTACTTCGACGATCGCATTCACTGACGGAGGCACTACCTCCAACAGCAACGTCAACTCCACCGACGGTATCACGACCGTCACTTTTCAGGAAACCGCCAACCCATTGCCGCCCGGAGTACTCGCGGTCACGCTCAATCAGGTGGATTCGGCGACCGGCCAGATTTCCGATTCGGATCTGATTTTCGGAGACCTCGAATTCTCAACCACCGGCGAAACGAATAAGAATGACCTGTTCTCAACCGCGATTCACGAGGTCGGGCACATCTGCGGCCTCGATCACATAGCGATTCTCGCTTCGGTCATGTATCCGTTCGGCGATACGGGCGACCAGATCGCCTTGACTCAGGACGACGTGGCCGGCGCTACCGAAATCTATCCGACCACCGGCGGACAGAGCGGCTTTGGGCGGATCACGGGTACGGTCTTGTTGAACAACGCTGCGGTCTTTGCGGGGCACGTGGTCGCGCTGAATTCCAGCGGGATTCCAGTGGTCTCCACCGTGATCGATTCGACCGATGGCTCTTTCACGATTGCCAATGTGCCTGCCGGTACTTACCGCGTGTATGCCGAGCCCTACGACCAACCAGTCACCTCAGCCAACCTGTTTGGCGGAGTCTTCGGCCGTACTTTTACGACGGACTTCAATACTACCTTCCACGGCGGCACTCCAGATCCATCTCTGGCCACAACCATTACTGTTGTTGCGGGTCAGACGAATGCAAATACGAACATTAATATCTCCCTGGGTGCCTCGCCGAATCTGACGCAAATCGGCGAGGCGGCGCTGGGAACGACACCGACATCACTCGGAGGTACGGCGCTCTTCAAGGATCAGGGGGACCAGTTCACCATGAGCGTTTCCGGCGCCAACATCAACGCCACGGGAACGGTAACGGTCAGCGGCAGCGATATCGCTGTATCCAACCTCAACATTTCGAACAACGTCGCCACCATGGATATCAACATCCCGGCCAGTGCCACACGGGGCGCGCGGGACATTGTTTATATCGAGGCAGGCCAGAACTCCACACTATCGGGCGCGCTGGTCGTCGGAGCTGCCGGCATCACAGGTGGCGTAGGTGGTGGTACCCCTCCACCGATTGCAGAGGGCAAGTTTCAGGTAGGTGCCGGTGACGGCCTGATTGACGTGGAATGGATCGACCCTGCAGGGACGTTCGATGCAGTGCTCGTCGCAATCGGTACCGAGAGGTTCCCAACGGCCAAAGTAGAGAATGGCGCGGTCATCGTCGATTCAACAACAGGGGTAGAACAGTTTCGCGGCCTGGACGGTCAGCGTCTCACTATCTCAGGAGTCACAAACGGCTCACGTAGATTTGTGACTTTCTTTACCGTCTCAGGTGCCAGCTTTTCTGTGGCGAGCGCTGCAACAACAAGGGCCGTCAGCGGCGCAGATGGCATCAATTGCTTCGAGAGCTTTTTCGGTCTGGGCACATGCCCCGGCGGCGGCACCGCGGGCCAGACCGGCCATTCCTCCTGCTTCGTAGCCACCGCCGCTTACGGTACATCCAGTCAGCCCAAGGTCATGACGTTGCGCCAGTTCCGTGACGAACACCTGCTCTCCGCCGGCGTGGGTCGAGGCTTCGTACGCACCTATTACGCCAACAGCCCATCCGTGGCAGGTCAGGTGAGAAAGTCGGAAATCGTGAAGGCAGGGATTCGCCGGCTGATCGGGAGATAGGTAGCGACGCAGGTTCTTTATCTGCGGAACCCAAGATTCTGTCCCACAGCGACACTCACCCCACAATCTTCCTCAGATACTCACGGGCCTCGGCCAGTCGTTGCTCCGGCGTCAGATCTCCTCTGAAATCTTCGATGGAAACGTAGCCGTCGTAGCCCACCTGCTCGAGGCACTCGAACAATCCGGGCATGCTGTAGAGACCGTCAGAAAGTGGACAGCCTGACCAGTTCCATTTGACGGTGCCGTTCTCATCCCGCTCGCCGGGGCTCGGTGCATGTGCGCCGATGTGAACGTGCGCGAGATAATCGCCGAGCAGCTCGATCGCGAGTTGGATAGTCTCGAAGCCGTCCTTCACCATATTCTGTGGATCGTAGATGACGCCGATGTCTGAAGCGTCGAAATTGCTGGCGATGCGGTGCGCCAGCGAAGCGCTCGGATGCAGCGTTCCCCCATGCATCTCGATCCAGACTTTTACATGGTGCGCGCGAGTAATCTCAAGGGCCGCGCCCAGGTCCTTCAATGCCTGCTCATACAGAACATTGTAGTTTTCCTGTCCTCTGTAACCGGGACACCCAAGTCGGATGGCCGGACTTCCAAGAGCATTCGCGCCAGCGCAAAGGAGCTTCACATCCTCCAGGTCGCTCGCCTGGGCGGAAGAGGCGAAGCCGGGAATCCCCAACCCGTATTCCTGCAGAATCGCTTTGACCTCATCAGCGCGCTCCAAAACATTTTCCGGTGAGACGTTCGTGAGATGCCTGCCCCACGAGCTCGGCTCTTCATTCATGCGCTCTGCGGGAAATGGCCGAACCCGAAGCTCGATACCGTCATAGCCGAGCTCTCTGAGAAGTGCACAGGTCTGAGGCAGATCCAGGTGCGGCAGCATGACGGAGGTTGCTGAGAATTTCATGAGGATCCCTTTTGAGTAAGGTCCGCTCGGCTGATTGTTTGAAAACCTGACCCCTACCTGCCCATCACCAGCCTTGAGGATAACACCTCCGGCAGACCTGCATCCCGAATCTTTTGTGCGGCCGACTCGACATCGTATTCCAGCCGATGGATTTTCACCTCGCCGGATTCGGTATCATATGTGGCGTAACTTGCCTTGGGGTTTTCGTCGCGCGGCTGGCCGACGCTTCCTACATTTACCAGGGCCTTGTGGCTGGCGCCGAGGGTGATCTCTTCGTCCACGGTGTAGGTGAGGGTCCGCTGCTCTTGGTCCAGTA
>Ga0066834_10000759_pt1 | contig 15303 bp, 12 predicted proteins | sample ETNtaG_30_FD_66729 | JGI IMG/M metagenome (GOLD analysis project Ga0066834, IMG submission 66729) | Marine microbial and viral communities from oxygen minimum zone, Eastern Pacific Ocean - ETNP201306PF43B | ecosystem: Environmental > Aquatic > Marine > Oceanic | place: Pacific Ocean: Eastern... | reverse complement strand
TTCGCAGGATATTACAGTAATTTGGGTAACGTCTTACAAGAACAGGGAAAACTAGACGAATCTATTCAAGCCCATCAGAACGCAATCGAAATTCAACCCAATTATGCGGGACCTCACAATAACCTCGGTAATACACTACGAGAGCAAGGAAAATTAGACGAATCTATTCAAGCCTATCAGAACGCAATCGAGATTCAGCCTAATTATGCAGAACCTCACAATAACCTCGGTAATGCACTACGAGAGCAAGGAAAATTAGACGAATCTATTCAAGCCTATCAGAACGCAATCGAGATTCAGCCTAATTATGCAGAACCTCATAACAATTTGGGACAGACATTATTATTGAAAGGCGATCTTCATCAAGGATGGAAAGAATACGAATGGAGGTGGAAATGCAAAGATTTCTCTTCAGAAATCAGGTATTTCCCCCAAGTTTTGTGGGATGGTTCGGATCTTAATGGCAAATCAATCCTGGTTTGGACGGAACAAGGTGTTGGTGACCAAATCATGTTTGCCAGTATGCTCGATGATCTATTGCAAATGGAGACCAACATTATTACTGATTGTGATATACGGTTGATTCCCCTTTTTAAGCGCGCTTTTCCCAAGATCCAAATTTTCCCTCGCGACAATCCGCCAGCTCAACAATTACTTGATACCAATATCGACTATCAAATCCCAATAGGTAGTTTAGGGCGATGGCTAAGGCCCAACCAAAACGATTTTAAAAGGAAAAATCAATCGTATCTTCAGGCCTGTCCAGAAAAAACTTCAAAACTAAAGACAAAGTATAAAAAATTAGCAGGTAACAAACCACTAATTGGCATTTCATGGAAGAGTAGAAATCAAAACTTTGGTGAAGCCAAGAGCACTTCATTAAAATTATGGACCTCCATTCTATCGAGACAGGATTACTTTTTTATTAATCTACAATATGGAAATGTTAAACACGAGATCGAAGAACATATTTCTAACAAAAACGATATTTCGATTTATCTAGATAATGACATAGACTCTTTAGAGAATTTGGATGATTTCGCGGCACAAATCGCAGCCTTAGACCTAGTCATATCAACATCTAATGCCACAGTACATATGGCTGGAGCATTAGGGAAAAAAGTCTGGAACTTACTACGATATATGCCTAGCTGGCGCTGGATGCTGAACAAACGAGACACTCTCTGGTATCCTTCGATGAAGTTGTTTCGACAAAATAGGATTGGAAATTGGTTAAGCACATTTGCAGAAGTTGAACTCGCATTGGATCAACACCTAAATGATGATTCCCTAAACAATTAAACTATGACCGATTAATGTCTAAGTGAAACAATACAGAACCCAACAAAACGACAACCAACCTCTCATTTCAGTTTAATTGAACAACCCCCTCGAGCTTTGTTGGCACATGGATCACGGTTACGGTCTCTGTTTTCAACCCGCTTTCAATAGCTGGTGCGAGTTGGTTGGGATGCTCAATATAAACACCTTTTGCACCAAGTGCCTCAGCCACTTTATCAAATCGAATCTCACCAAAAACGGTTCCCATCCGGCGGTCCGGTGGACGAGAGTCAGCCTCAATCCCCCAAGCGCTATCGTGAGCAATAATAGCAACATATGGGGTATTAAAACGTAAAGCTGTTTCGATCTCCGTAATGGTAAACCCAGCAGACCCATCACCACTTAGCAGCAAAACCGGTTCCTTCGGACGAGCCAGTTTTGCTGCAATAGCTCCAGGTATACCCCAACCGACAACACCGCTGGCACCACAAGTAAACCAGTATTCCGGATGACGGTTCCAAAGGATCAAGTTTGCCCACCGACCAATATTCCCACCATCAATCAAGAAAGTTATATCTTGGTCTAAAAATGGCTGTATTTCCCGGCAAATTCGTAGTGAAGATAACGGATATTGGTCCTCACAACCATGTCCGTCCCATTTTTTCAATAATGCTTCTCGCATTCCACGCACTTTGTTTAACCATGTCTGATGATTCCAAACGTAATTTGTCGCAACTGTATTCATTTGCTGAAGTGCGGATCGTGAATCAGCCACAATTCTTATCTTCGGTTCAATTGTTTTCGGGAATTCGTTCGGGTCACTATTAACACTAATAAAACGTGTTGATTCAGCGAAAACTGGAGGACGACCATATTCCATGCGGTAATCAACTTGAACTCCCAATAACAACACCACATCGGTCTCCGAAAGACAGGCATAAGCACCGTTGGTCGGCCCGCTAAAAGTTGTACCAACATACTCGGGTATCGGCTTCTCGATAACTCCCCGCGACCACATGCTTGAAAAAATAGGAACACTTGTTTTCTTGGCAAATTCAGCCAAAGGTTGCCACGCATCAGCATAGAATGCTCCATTTCCAACAACCATGGCAGGTCGATCTGCGGTCGCTAAATTCTCAACAGCTGAATATATTAAGTCCTGATCTCCAGTAGATGCTGGATTGACTTGATCAACAGAAGACGAACTCATTTTAAACTGACAGACAGCTGAATCTGGCATCATCGCACTGAGGACATCAACAGGAACAGTTAAATGTACAGGCCCCGGACGACCAGAAACAGCCAACCTGAGTGCTTTAACAACCTCATGTTCTAAAACTTCAACACTGTTAATTAACCGCGCATACTTACAAACGGGAGAGGCCATTTCTACCTGATCAAGCTCCTGGAAATGTCCCATCCCACGGGTTTGTATACTTGCGCAACCACTGATTAACAACATTGGCCCTCCATCCCAAAAGGCATTAGCCAATCCGGTCAGCGCATTTGTATGGCCAGGCCCAGCACTAACCGCAACAACCCCAATCCGCTTGGTCAAACGCCCCCAAGTATCCGCCATATATGCAGCAGACTGCTCGTTCCTGACATCAATCACCTGCATCTGCTGGTCGATGCAGGCATCCAAAAATGGCTTAAGGCCGTTCCCGCAGAGTGCGAAGACCATCCCAACACCACGCCGTCGTAACGTTTCAACTAACCACTGGGCACCATTCATAAAAACCTCCCTTTTTGCTCAGGCAAATAAATATTAATTAGCTAACTACCAATTTCTTCTATACTGCGGGTCGATATTTTTGGCTTTGTTACTTAGTTCCGTCATAGTTTTGCCTTTGATTGATTCCTCACACTTGAATAAAGAGTATTTTAAACTCTGTAGCAACAATAGCCAATTCTAAGAAATTTAAGCAATAAGCTAAACCTAGAATACGAATTATTATGTCTTGCTTTTGCATCTATAGCATTAAAATTCTATGATGTAAGAACCATGATCATGTCAATTTTAGCTACTGACAATCTTTTTTTCAATTCAGAAAGAAATTAATACGAAATTATGATTGAAATTTGCTTTTAAGTATGATGTAATATAATCGACATAGATTAATATTGTGCCCTTCATCGCAAAGGAAATTTCGACTTGAAAAGGAATAAAATTATCGAGGAAGCCTGTCATTACTTGGAGGAATACTTACAACTGAAAGAAGATATCCACAACGAAAAAGTAATCATTGCCAAAGCATGGCAAGACACGGTAAAAATCACACCAGAGGAAAATATCGGATCAATACCCTATCCCACTTCGTTTCTCTATATGGATCAGAAAATTGAATCTCTACAGGAAGAAGTTACTCAGAAGTTACCCTTATTTAGCCAGCTAGAATCAGGTGACAATAAATATATTAAGGAAAACACCCAGAAAATCGTCAGCTACTTTCACTTTACCATCAAGCAAACTCTTAGAAAATTATTAGAGTTGGTTGAAATAAGTCAATTGATGTTACAAGCCTTGAAAAATTTTAAAAGGAACGAATTTAGAGCAGCAATAACACGTAATGATGTGATCCCTTTTATTACTCATATCTATGCCTAAAAACTTGAACTTTGTTGAAATGACTAATCATAGTCATTTCACAAGTTCTTGGTTCACCTTCTTAATTTTCCATTCTTCATATTCTTCTATAATTTTTTCATCAGGCGGATAAACGCCCAAAATACTAGAACCAGCACGTATCTTCTCTATCAGAAAATCTTCTTTCTCTTCCATTGCAACTGCCATTTCTGCGACTTTTTCCGACATTGATGCAGGAACGACAACAACCCCTTCACCATCTCCAACAACAATATCGTTTGGCACTACAGCGACTCCTCCACATGCGATTGGAACTTGAATTTCACTGGGATGATGTATAGTCTTGTTGGTGTTTGCGTTCATGGCTACAGCATAAGCGGGAATCCCAATCTCTGCGATGACTGGACTATCACGAAAAGCTCCGTCGGTAACAACACCAGCAGCCCCTCGTTGATAGATTCGTGTTGCGAGAATCGACCCCATCGTTCCCGCTCGCGTATCCTCTCGAGCATCAATCACTAATACCTGTCCTTGGCCAATCTCTTCGATCCCAATACGCTGTACATCCCGCAAATTATCAATTACGCTAGTACCAAGATCTTGACGGGCAGGTATATACCGCAAGGTAAAGGCTGGCCCAGCCATCTTCATGCCTGAACATAAAGGCTCAACCCGATGCATAAAAACATTCGTTATACCTAATTGGTGCATGACTGAGGTTAAAGTTGCTGTACTAGGTATCAGAAGGAGATCAATAATATCTTTCTCAACTCGATCTGCCATTACTTATTTCCTTCGTTTTAGTCTATACGAAACTCTTCAGGGTCTGTTATCCTATAAACAAATAGTAACTTCCACCAACTTCATTATTCAATATACATCACTTTCTCAACATTGTGTACTATTATACTAAAATTCAATTTTCTATTTAGGGTCGACAGGTCGTAATATGGAACACTCTCAAAATGCTGTCATAGTTAAAATCAACGCCGGTTCGGTAGCACGTCATAATGATTTAGTCCGTTTTACCTTAAAACCCCATAACTATTTTCCCAATTGGCAGGAAGGCATTTCCAAATTAGTGGTTTCACAAATAACCCCAACAGGTCAACCTTTGGTGGAAGAAACTCCTTCTCAATTTGAACCATCCATCCGCCAACTTACCTGGCAAACGGAAGACCTGCCTGCGGGGGAATCAGCTTGGTACGCTATTCGAACTCTTCAATTACCTGAAAACGCTCCAGGAGAAGATCAACGCTGCCAAATTCACCACCTAACATCACACCTACTGATTACAATGGATGATCATATTTTCACTCGATATAATTTCCTGGGCGTATGGAAACCGTACTTCTGGCCTTTAAATGGCAACTATGGATCCGTTGTACGAGGAGCAGGAGGAGGTGATCATCCTCACCATACCGGGTTGTATCTAGCCTATGGGGGACATGGAGAAGGTGGTTCTGCTAACATCTGGTCTGATTGGGACGAACCCCCATATGGGCCATGTGGGAAGACATTACACCAACGGTTTATCAGGCTAACTGAAGGACCCATATATGCAGAATTCGTCGAAGATTTGATCCATGTTAAAGGGAATGGGGATATCATTATGAACGAAACCAGGACGGTACGGGCATGGTATGTTAACCAACGCAAACGATTCCTAGAAATTACCCACCAAACTACACATCCAGTTGACATAGGTGATCGACAGTTCCTTTTTGTGGCGCGATTAAATCCTTCTATGAAAATCCCCGATCAAGGACATGTTGAAAATTCAGAAGGCCAAATAGGTAGATCTGAAGTACATCATCAGCGAGCATCCTGGTGCGATTTAGCCGGAAATGTGGGTAATGGAGTCAATGGCTTAGCTTTATTCGATCATCCGTCCAATCCAGAACACCCTGGTTTCTTCGGTGAAATAGCAGTGCCACAACAAATGAGTATCCTTCACCATCCTCCCAATGAACTAGAAAGCGAGACTTTGCGTCTTCAGTTTTGCGCCTATGTTCATGAAGGTACTGCCCCCGAAGCAGAAGTGGAAAATTACTATCAACGTTATATTAATCCAGTTAAAATCGAAATTATTGAAAATTAAAGACTTATCTGAGTTTACTTTTATCTAGATCGACTGTCACATCACGAGAAAAAAGGAACTACGATTTTGACGATACAACTTGACTTACAACACCGTTACCAAGAAAATCAGATTGTTCTTGAAAAACAAACCTTTTCGATTGACCAAATTGGAGTGATGGTCGTCGACACATGGAATTACCACTGGTGCATGACTGCTGCTGAACGATGCGGTTCGTTTGCCTTACGAATGAACCATGCATTGGCAATATTGAGATCACTAGGCATCCAAATCTTTTGGGGACCAACCGATGTTGCTGACCAGTATGTCGGAACTCCGCAACGAGAGAAATCGGTAGTTGTCGAACCTAATCCACTACCAACACCACTAGACATTCAGTTTCCTTTGCTAGACTGCTATGGAGCCGGTGGTTGCATGTGCGGCCCAGGTATAGATTGTCATGTCAACTACGGATGGGATAGGATAAATCCTAACTTAACAATAGACCAACTCGACTTAATTGTCGAAGGCACACAAGAAGTTTATTCTTGGTGCAAAAAACTTGGAATAAATTGTCTCATCTTCTTAGGTTTCCACACCAACGTTTGTACGACCGGAAAACCTGTTGGAATCGGCCCCATGATGCGTGTTGGTATCAAATCAATTCTAGCACGTGATATGACGGACGCAATCTCAGGCTATAATCCAGCAGGTGACCAACACCCAGATAAAAACACTCAGAAAATCATTCAACAACTTGAATCGCTAGTGCCAACTATTCACTTGGTCAACGAACTCCGAAAATTAGGGAAATGGAATGATGAAACACCTGTTGATCCAGTACGAATCACACCCTGGGGAACTCCAAATAGACCCTATCAGTTTGAAGAATCAACAACGGTCTCTCTATCTGCTCCCTTGAATCAGGATTGCCAGATCTACTACACCCTCGATGGAACATCACCAGATAAAAAATCATTTTTCTATACCAACCCTTTTCCTGTCTGCAAAACCCAAACGATTCGAACAACAGCTTATCAAGGTCAACAATCGGTTTGTCTAGAAAGTACCGCTAGGTTCGTTCGACTTCCACCTAAACCACCATCCCCAAATATCCACTTATCCGATCTCGAACCAATTCGGGAAACAGTACATGGTTTCAACATCTATTCATCCAAAAGAAAACCTAGTTACGATCAATCTTATTCACAACAGCCATTAAAATTACGTGGAAAGAATTACACAAAAGGAATAGGTGTAGAGGCGCCTTCTCACCTATTGTATAATACACATTCAAAACACGATTGCCTAGTTGGTATTGCTGGACTCGACGAAAGCATGCTGGAGAATGAACTCGGACGCGCCAGAGCCATGCATCCAAGTGTTATCTTAAAAATCTATATCAATGGTAAATCAGTAAATGAAAGTCCGATATTGCGGATCTCGCAGGAGCCGTGGCGATTCGAGGTAAAAATCCCATCGGACAGCCAGACAATCAGCCTGGTTGCCGTTCCCAGTCATGCCAATAGCTATGAAAACTTCGTTAATTGGGTCAATGTCGGCTTCTTAGTAAAACAATAGCAACCAAAGGCCTGACAATTTCACAGCCGCCACATTTCCACAATACCCACGACATGTTGACAATGGATGAGTAGAGGCGAAACGCCAGATCAACCGAGACGATGAAACAATAGCCTCAACTAATCCCAAATACATGTCATCTGCCAAGCTTCGAGGGATCTCAATAAAGCATCACAACCTTGGACACGAATTGAGACCTCTGTACTATCCTCACGTTCCGGATACACGCGTAGTGCCAAGCATTGCCGATGGTTAGCAAAAACTTCAACCACGCTTTTGTCAATAAAAACCTGCAACTTGAGTAATTCACCATCTTCCTTCCAAATGCAGGGATCATAAACGCGGTAAGGTCTTCCATCCTCATCCGTTTCTATTTCCGGGATAACCGGGCAACCAGAAATCTTCTCCCAATTAAGCAGTAATGGATCATTAGAAATAGCGATCATACTACCAGCGCTAGTCCCATGATACATAGCTATGACACGGCCTTCTTCCACCAAAGTAGAATCACTAAAACAACAACTCTCAATCCCCGGATAAATAGCTAAAGGCAAATCCTCCCAATGTACCAAATCGTCACTAACAGCATGCCCCCAATGCTGACGTGTATCTTCCAAGGGATAAGCTTGAAAAAAAGATGATATCGGCCTTGCCAATAGCACAATCCGTTAGAATCATTCAGCCTTCCTTCTGGATTGACATAATGATAATCTGGACGGTAGGATCCACAGATAGTTGTTGACGAGACTGAGCAAAACGTTGTGTTAGTAAATCTATCTTCAGTTGTTCTATTTGCTGATCCAGTATGGTCGAAAAAGTAAGTTTTGGAACTTTGGAGGTAAAATCTGATTTTTCACTCATAAAATTATTCCTTACCCTTAGATTTTTTAGATCACTACATTATCGAATTTAGGCTCACTATGACTCATTACTATCGACGTTCTATGTGGAAAGAAGCATCTAAGGCTTTCTGAATCCTCGCTAGTGACTCCCCCAAATGGGCCGAAGTGTAATCGTCCAGTTTATTTTCACCACTACGAATCTTTTCGTCAATTCTGCCACTGATAAGACCAAGGTCCCGCCAAGCCAATGAGCGAGCATCCTCTGGAGTACCGTTATCAACTTCCAATACCAGCTTAACCAGTATCTTGAGATGCTCACGTTGCAACCCACGACGAAAACTGGAAATAAAAGAATCCGAATTCAACCGTCGTTGTCCACCAAGTTTGTGCCCTAGCTCACTCCATACTGCATCAGTAATCGCTGAAAAGAGTTCTGGCATAGTCAGAACATTAGCCCTATCAAACTTCAGTTCCGTATCTTGGATTCGCGCTAAAACATTTGGATAAAACAGGCGTTCTAGAACCTGCCTTTGGTTGTTTAATATCAAATTATGTAATGGATAATCCAAACGCTGTGGCTGCCGGTTGCGGATTCCCCAATGACGCCAGTGGTTGAAAGCCAAGCTATTCAAAAGTTCAGGAGGGAAGTCAAAAGCACTATCAGAAAGTGCATGCTCTTTGAGAAATCTAAGCGCTTCACGCTGTTTATCTGCTGGTACAGGGACAAAAGGTAACCGTCCATCGGGATCACCGCGATGATCCCGATGATGATACTGTCCTCCAATATAACGAGTAGCTAAAAACATAGCACGACTATACTCGTTCAACAACGTCCCAAAGGCACGCCTAACCCGCTGATAACCCATGCCATCTTCAGTAACTTTATCAACCAGTTCTATCCAGAGTTCGCTAATCACCCCCATCCGTTGTCGGGCAAATGCCAACGGATCGTTTCCAAGATCCCATCGGTTAACTAATGGATCCAGATCACGGTATCGATACCAAGAGACATCTCCATCTGTACCATAAGCTAACTCAGGAGAAGACGCTCGAGCAGCAATTTTGGACAATTCTGGTAACTCATCTTCAGGAGTTTTACTTCCAATCGATTTGTAAGCATACTCAATAGCCCAATAGTCCCAAGGACCAATAGTAGTAGTATAGTAATTTCCTTGTGCTTCGCCCTTGGGAGCAATGTTAACCGGATCATAGTCCATCACAGAACCAAGAAGAGCAGGCCTAGTCTTATCGTTCAATTGATCAAGGGACAACATAGAACTGGCTTTAAAATTGTGACGCAACCCCAGAGTATGACCTACTTCATGCATAGTCAACGCCTTTAGTGCTTGTCCCAAATACTCTTCTGGTATCTCCCCATTTAGACCAACCAGTTCACGAACCGCCATAGCAGTAGCCATAAAGTTCATCTGGTGACTCAAACCGGATGCCATATTACACTTGAACGGCGAAGACTCTATCCAGTGATCACGTTCCTGCTGAACTTGATCAAAGAAAGTCGTATATTTCCGTTGCCAGAAACGGACAAACCCCTCATTGATTAAAATATCTGCATCCAAAATCTGTCCGGATAAGGGATTAACTCGGGACGGACCAATGGCAAAAGAAGCCCCAGCAATCCAACGGATGGTGTTGTACCTCGCATCTTCGGAATCCCAGCTCTCATCATCCTTTTGAACTCTGACTTCTAGAGCATCAACAAAACCAATTTTCTCAAATGCCTTGTTCCACTCTAGAACACCTTGACGAATATAGGAACGAAAACGATAAGGCACTGTTTTTTCAATATAGAAAATGATAGGTTCTTCGGGTGGGGAAACCTTAGCATTCATGTCCGCCTTTCGCAAATGCCATCGATTGACATAGCGGACGAAAGGTTCTTCATCAGTTTGAGAGGAATAGTCCTTTATCACCGTTAGAAAATGCCCCAGCCGGTCATCGGCAAAGCGTGGACGATACTTTGTATCTGGCAAACTAACCAAACTGTAATGAACTTCTAATTGCACACCACGACTATCAGGCACAGTATCCATACTACCATTACCAGCATCATAAACGATTGACACTTTTAGCTCTACATTTCCAATAAAAGCTTTAATCTCCCCCCAACTGCTGAGTTTTTTCTCGAATTTAGCGGAAGACCCAACGGCAGCCTCTACCTTAGATTCTAAGCGCGGAAGATCCGAGATGAAGACGGGGGAAATATCTACCAATAAGCTGTTACGTGTCGGATGAATACTTTCGATATCAAGAGAAAAAAGGATAGAATCATTATAAGCGAGATCAACTGCCCGAGCTATCGGGGTACCTCTCTTCGCCTGAAAACGAACATTCTGACGAACTAGATGGAGATAATTCCCTACCCGTTTCCAAACCAACAACCATTCATCTAATGTTGTTCCAGCAGGCATTCTTGGCATACCAATCCCGCGTGAAATACTCATCATACAGAGAAAAGGCCAATTCAACTGAGAAGGCAAAATTTCACAATACAAACTAGTTTTCTGAAGATAAAGATTGAAAAGACCTTTGTAGTTCTGGCTACCTTTGACAACCTGATCAAATTCTTTGAACTCACTTTTCTTCTCTTCAGCTGGTTTAACTAGCTCAGTTTTCTCCTCTTGAACAGCTTCTTCAGACCAAACAAATGTATTTGAATATTGGCTTATCAGCCAAGTAAAACAGATCAAGACAATCAATTTACGGAACATTTCCTTAACTCCTAGTATTCTAGTCTATATTGCGAAACAAAAATTGGAAGTGTTGAGGGAACCAAACTTCCCAGTAACCGTTAGGTAAACATCTATTTGGGAGACCGTAAAATTACTAACTGAATTGTTTTATGGCCTGAGTCATTCTTAGATACAGAACACCAGACATTATTGGTCAATTCCCACAAAGTAAAGTATAATAAGCTTATTATATAAATGGTAGATTTTTCACACATAGACTTACCAAGAGTTCTTCTGCCTAAACAATATCAAACGGTACTAGCAGAAAAGGTGAAACCTAGGAAATCCCGGCAATTGTCACTGAACACGAGCCCCCTAACTATATGAGATCAAAGGAAATTTATGGTGAATACTCAAAGTGAGTTTAATGTACCCCGTCGCAGATGGGGAAAAAGTGAGCTTGAAATCCCAGTAGTACCTTATGGAACACAGGGTTTTGGCAACAACTTCGGTCCTGTATCAGATGAAGAAGCCTGTCAACTGATTCGAAGAGCTGTAGACATAGGCATTAACCATTTTGATGCAGCGCTCTGTTATGGAGACTCGCAACGTAAACTAGGAGTAGCCATTAAAAATGGTACTATTAGAAGGGAAGAAATCATCATCAGCGTTAGGGTCTGTTGCGAACGCAATTATGAATGGAACGGTATAGATTATACAACGGTTGATGTAATCGACCACTCTGCTAATTACGCCATTGCCAATATAGAAAAGCAATTAGAATTAGTTGGAACAGATTACTTTGATGTCGTATTTATTCACGACCCACGCGAGATAGATCCGACCTTGGCCAAAAATGGCACCTTTACAGGATTATTAGAATTGAAGAACCGAGGATTAGCACGAAATATTGGTTTTGCAATGAACCCACACGATTTCCATCTCCAGGCTATCGAAACAGGGGATGTAGATACCCTGCTGACCTTCAACGATTACAATCTGTTCGGCCAGTCAGCTGCGGAGAGCGTTCTGCCAGCAGCAGCAGCTCAGGACATTGGAATTTTGAACGGATGGTCTATCGCGCGCGGTTTATTAACTGGTATTGATTTGTCCGAACGAGATCAGGAAAACCCAAACATCAAGAAAGCAACACAGATGCGCCATTGGTGTCTCGATAAGGGAGTGAATCTACTGGCTGTAGCTCTACAATTTTGTTTGCGTGAGGAACGCATTCACGGCAATCCAATTGGCAGTTTAAACATCGAACAGTTGGAGATGAATGCCACTGCTGTAAGCCAGCCATTACCAGATGAAATCATAGACGAATTTATTAAACAAAAATTCTAACTAGCTGATCTTAGTGGGTTAAGTGTGGCCTATTAACCTCAACTCCAAGTTCCTACAATAATATCAAAAGAGCAAAGTTAAACCCAGCTAAGATTAGTAGTTGTATGCTTCCAATTTACCTATCGGCGTTGTCTACAGTAACACTAGTACTTAGACATAATCTACTCTCAGTGGTCACCCTTAACTTGATAACGGCGTTTGCCTACAGACGAAGGCCTATTAGTCTAGCTGTCTTTGGCTAAATTTCCCAAGCCAAGCTAACTTCTAAGGCGAGTTGACCTTCATCAATCTCGATACCAATACCTGGTTGGCTTGGGACTTCGATAGCCCCGTCCGTGTCGATCCAGATTGGTTCAGCTAGTAAGGTCTGCATCGTCTCAGGTATCAAAATAGGAGGATCGTAAGGAAATTCGACCATAGGACAATTATCAACTGTCGCCATAGCCTGCAATGTAGCAGCTAGCATAATAAAAAAGTTCCCATTTCCAGTAACGTGTGGAATCACCAGTTTCCCAAAGAAGTCCGCCACATTCGAGACATTTCTCAACCCAATAATCCCAAAATTACCGGCCAATGTGATGTCAGGCTGCAGAATGTCATAAGAGCCCGTCAATAAATGTGACTTGAAATCGTCAACAGTCGGCACATGTTCCCCTCCTGCAATGAACATATCAACTGACGCCGAAATCTCGGCCAGCCCTTCCACATCATTCCTAGGTAACGGTTCCTCCAGAAAATAAACATTTAATAAGTCTAATTCCCTAGCCACTTGTTGTGCGGTTCGCCTCGACCAGAACTTGTAGACCTCCGAAGAATTATTTTGATTTGCATCAACCAAAAGTTCTATAGTATCCCCAACCTCATTCCTGACAGCTTCTACCACTTCTACATCAGACCAAGGGTCAGGCCGATGTAATCTTAATTTGATGGCCTTAAAACCAAGATCAATCAGTGATTTAACCTGCTCAATATGTTGGCTAATTTCAAGTAATCGGCTGGTTGCTGCATAAACGGGAATCTTCTGACGACTAGCGCCAAGCAATTGGGAAACCGGCTGTTGAGCAGCTTTCCCAATGATATCCCAGAGCGCTATTTCAAGCCCTGCGGCTCTTTTTCCCGAATTACCAGCTCGTCTTCCACCCATATAATTATGCCAAAATTGTCCAATGTGAAATGGGTTTAGTCCACGAAGCAACTCAGGATCTCCACCCAAATTTGGCCCATAGCCGATAATTCCTTGATCAGTATAAACTTTATACAGAGAAAGGTTAAAATTAGTCGTATACCCACCGTCAGGCTCCTTCCAAGCCGGTCGCCATGGTTCCGCTAGATGAATAGGTTCTTTGTTGGCCAAAAACTCAACTCTTGTAATTTTCATTTAGATTACTCCATTTCTCCTTAACAAATTCCGTTTTCATGCAATCAGTCCCGACAATCGAGTGCAAGGAGTTTTTGTCCAAACCGTGCAAATTGATGAACCGGAGCTACAGCGCGACTTATCCTTACCCTGGTTCCTTAATCACGAGACCAATCGTGGATTATCAAAATTACTGCTTCAGTTTCCATATAGGAAGTACAATACACCAAATCAGCAGTAATCCAACGAATTTTCTGTTCTCCAAGAATTTTCCTTGTTAATCCGCAACTTAATCTTCTCAAAATCAAAGGGAAAATGCACCATTGTACACGAAGATTCAAATTCCTCAATGACATCATCTAATAATACAAATCCATATGAAGAATAATGAAAAATCACCAAATTTTATTAGATAACTAGAACAAGTCAACAAATGATGCTATCTACGATGATAACTATCGAGCATAACACCCATTTCCCGCAACCTGAAGATGCAATTCAATTGAACATTGTCATTAGTTGACTCAGCAACAACAGAGAAATAAAATGGATGACATATCCTATCCAAATAAACTACTAATTACTTTTGTAATTTTAGAATCGAAAGTATAAAATTTACCAAGAAAATCCAAATCCAATCAAACTTGGGTCAGGAGAACAAAGATGCCAAATAGCACTAATCCGACAACTTCTGAACGCTTTTTTTTTGATAATAATGGCTATTTAGTTCTAGAAAATCTACTTAAAGAAAGTCATGTTGAGATATTACTTAATAAACTTTATGAGGTCATGAATCAACGACGTGAAGCGGAGAAAAAAGGAACCACGAAGACCGGCATGACTCATATCGATGGTGATAACACGAGAATTTTCTATATTTTAGATGATGATCCACTTTTTCTAGACATGATTGATCTACCAGAGGTATGGCCATATATAATAGGACTTCTTAATGAAAGACCACATCATCATGCATCCGACGCAATTGTTGAATATGGACCTAAAGGACGTAATATGGGGTGGCATATCGATGGACATGATGAAGGTTATCGTAGGCTGGGAACACCAATTCCTTTTTTGCAACTGAAGATCGGGTATTATTTGACCGATATGACAGAATCAGGGCAAGGAAATCTATGTGTTGTCCCAGGCAGTCACAAAGCAAAATATAATCCGGGTTCTGAAGATTTACAAAAAATAGATTTATTCCCAGGAGCAATACAAATTTGTGCACCCGCAGGCACTGCTATCTTATTCCACAATGCGCTCTGGCACTCTAGTGGCCCTTGGACTAAAGATAACGGCAAACGCATTATGCTATACTACGCCTACGAACATCCTTGGATGATCGCCTCACAAGAACATTGGGGATATAATCAGAAATTCTACAATGATTTACCTACAGGACGACGCCATCTATTTCATGGGTTTCTATTTAATCCACCGGAACAGCGTTGGGGATGAAAGGCAAAGCAAATTTTCAATTTTTCAGAACAATATCGTTTTGTAAACAACGAAAATCTTTGAAACTCATCGGA
>Ga0066834_10000750_pt1 | contig 15366 bp, 5 predicted proteins | sample ETNtaG_30_FD_66729 | JGI IMG/M metagenome (GOLD analysis project Ga0066834, IMG submission 66729) | Marine microbial and viral communities from oxygen minimum zone, Eastern Pacific Ocean - ETNP201306PF43B | ecosystem: Environmental > Aquatic > Marine > Oceanic | place: Pacific Ocean: Eastern... | reverse complement strand
GATGAAGCGGCGCCCTATATGGAAAAAGAGCTGCCCCTTCTCGAAGTGACCGAGGAGGAACTCGAAAACCAGCCGCCGCCTTTCAAAGCGATGCGAAAACACAATAGTGAAGTCGATCACGATTCAGTTGTTCATCAGTTGAATCCGTCGCAAGAAGCACGCCATCGCCAGCGAGCATACTACCTGGCGAACGTCACGATGATCGACAAAAAGGTCGGCGAGATTTTGCAGGCCCTTGAAGAGCGCGGCGATCTGGAAAATTCGGTCGTCATATTCACCTCCGATCACGGTGACTGCCTGACAGACCACGGCCACAGCCAGAAGTGGACGATGTACGACACCATTACCCGGATGCCGATGATTGTGTGGTCGCCGGGCCGGTTCGAAGGCGATCAGCGGATCGATGGGCTGTGCCAGCAGATGGATATCGGTCCGGCGATTCTGGAATTGGCCGGGATAGAGGTCCCGGAATCAATGGAGGCCCGGTCGGTACTACCTGCTTTGGAAGGCAGAGAATGGGACGAGCGCGAAGTCGTTTTCGCTGAGCACAGCAAAGACGGCATTTTGCAGGAGACGGAGTGCATGACCATGGTCCGTAACCGCGGGTGGAAGCTCGTGCATTTCCTTGATGAGCCCTTTGGCCAGCTTTTCGACCTGGAGAACGATCCGGATGAGGTGAACAACCTGTGGGATGCGCCCGAGCATTCTTCAAAGAAGCAGGCCCTTCTCGATGCCCTTCGAGAGTGGCGAATTCGGAGCTCGTTGCAGACGAAAAACTGGGCAGAGGATTTCAGGTAGTCGGAATACCCCTGTTCCACCTACCTACTTGGTCTGCCAATGGCGTTACGTGATAACAGCCAGCTTCACGTCACTCCCTGACCGCCTCGATAACCATCTCATCGCCAATCAGGGCTCAGCTCATCGACGACTCAGACGTCCAATCCAGAGATTCTCTTCGGTGGAAATGCCTGCAACGGTCTTCTTCCCTGAGACATCGGAAACGATGACCAGGAAGTCTTCGCCCTGTGTCTTTAGACGTAGCGCGATGGCCTCATACCGCGCCGCGGGTTTCCCGTTGACGTTCACTTCCAGAATCTGGCTGCTCTCCAGGGGAAGCTTCTTCTTGCCCGCTTCGAGGACAACGACAAACGCGGCCGACCGTGCATGCTGTCGGACGAAAAAGACGGGGGACAGGTATGGGGCCCATTTCATCCATGCTTTGCCTCTGACGACCTCCGTCTCTGCGCCCTGTAGGAAATGTGCCCGAGCGGGGACGCCTGTCTTCTGGCGGTGCTTTGCAGCCTGGTAAGCCAGAGAGAAATGTCCGCCCATCTTTGCCAATGACGGAGATTGGATCCACCAGTAATCCGGGCCTTCCTTTTTGAAGGCGGGATAAGGCCGGAATTCACTCAACGGATCAAGCTGCGTGTCGTCCGCTCCAGGGTAGAAGATGAACGAATAGCGGCGTGGTTTGTCAGAGCTCAATTGGTCTACGATCACAAAAAGGTCGCCGATAATGGCCACCGCGCGGGAGAGCCGAACGCCGGGATAGATGGGCGCGCTTCTGGGTGCGGCATAACGGGCGGCCGGGAACTCGCCTTCAAGAAAGTCCACCTGCTTCGGGCGAGTGCCGGTCTGAGTCAGCCCGTCCACCTCAGGCACGTTGCCGGCAATGGTGTGGTAGGGATAGCCGGACTGTTTGAATTCGTAAGCGATGCGGAAGACGCGACGATTCAACGCGACGCCCTGAAACCATGCCTGAAATTCCAGCAGGGATTTACCGCCACGGTGAGCGGGAGAGCCCCAGGCCATGTCTAAAACCCGGTAATCCGCCGGCGTGCCTTTCCGAAGCACGGTACGCCCGGCACGAAGCATCGTCGTGCTGGAAAGTGCACCCTCGTCTTCGCCGTCCGGTTGCGGAAGCGGCACAACCCCTTCGAGAAGTGCCAACTCACCCGGCCTCCGTGCTCTGGCAGCACGAAGAGCTGTCAGGTATGCCGGATCGCGATAGCGGCTGTAAGCAACTTCGTAGAAATCGGTGTAACCACCGAACTGTTGTGTTAAAGAGAGAGCCATCGGCGCATCGAAGCAGCGTTTCGCAAAATCACCGAAGAATGACCCGCCAAGAGCTTCAACCACGAGCCCCTGTTGGACAAGCGTTCGTACCGAACTGAAGTGATATGCGATGTCGTTCTCTCTGGAGAACCCCTCATCGGAAAAAGTGAGACGCAGCCAATCATTGAATCCGTAGGCGCCGGAGAATGCTCTCGCAGCCAGGTACCAGTTCCGGGCATTGACGGCCGCCGTGCCCGAAGCCCAGTTAATCTCCCCCTGCTGATTGTGAATGATTCGATGAGACTGGATGTCTTCCGCCGCAACCCCGAACAACGAGACCTCGATCTGGCGTCGTTCCTCTTTCTTGAGCAAAGGACTGTCCGCCACGAAGTCGTATCCCTCGACCATGCCGTGGATCCACCAGCATTCTCCCAGCACGGCGTGCGTCACTCGTGACCAGTAACCCAGCGCTTCCTTCTTGCGGTAGTCCCATGTCGGATACTTTTCCGCGTAGGCGAGGAGAATGTTTCCGGCTTTACGGGCATACCGTTCGTCGCGGGTCAGATAGTAGGTCCAGCCTAGTGACCGACAAGCATCGCTGTTCTGCTGATGAACTCGTAGGGCTGAGAGCCGGTTCAGTGATGCGTTGCCTTCGATCACGTGGCCCTTGGGGCATTGGTGTTTTTTGAAATTCTCCGAATCCAGAGCTACACGAGTTGAGTGTGTTGGGCAGATTCCGCTCACCGAATAGCCGTGGCGCACTTCAGGCACTCTTACGGCTCTTGCGAGGGCACGTTTCGCTTCGGCAGTCCATTTCTTTACGAAGTTGTTCGCCCAAGGATAGGACTTGGCGCGATGAAGAACTTTCTTCCTTGTGCCGGGCTTGATCATCCACGGCCGGTCACGCTTTCCTGTGGCTGCTCGCCCTCCGAGCAACTCAGCCGGCACGATCACGCCGCCCGGTTTCCACTGCACATATCCCCGATACCAGGTGGTCAGGGAGTCCGGATCGCCTTTGACGCGCGCGTACACTGGGGCCTCCTCGATGGACAGAGGAGGTCGCCGATCGGCCTTGTCAGCATCAGCTCTGAACGAGAGCTGTACTGTCCCGGTCTCGTGCGGTTGAAGCACGATTTCGTTCGTCTCGAAGGAGGCCGTGAAGTCGCTCAGGCGCATGGGATCGAGAAACAGTTCGACCGGTTGTTTCCGTTCGGTCTTGTTCTCCAGCAGCAACGGAAATGTGGTCGAGACCATTTTGGCGGAGCGTTCGTAACGGATATCTCTTACCGGGCAGGACATCCGTATCGGGAACTTCACGAGCCGCAGATTGCGCACGCGGATACGCCGCCAGGTCTTTTCCTCCGAGCGATTGAGCGGGAGATTATTGAAGTGGAGTTGAACTGCACAGAGGCCGTTGTCGTCCAGCAACGGACCGCCCATGTCGTCGTCAAGGTTCAGGTCGATCCACATGTCATGCCACTGATCTGGCCGATAACTGTCCTTGTAAAGGAACCATCTTCGGCGTCCTATCTGCAACGTCAGCCCGGATCCTCCGCCCATGTATTTCCACTGTAATCGCGCCGCTTCAAATTGCCCGGGCTTTATGCCTTTGAGGGTGACGCTTGCTGTCCCTTTCGTTGCCGGGTCTCGAAACCACTCCAGGCACGGTTCGCCGGTTTCTTCGTCGATGATCCGTTGGAGTTTGGCGCCTTCCCAATCAGAACTGGCTCCGTGGCCTTCCAGCCAGAGGACGGGTGTGTTTGGGATTTGTTGCGTGGGACGAGGGCCCGCAGGTTCGGCACTCGCGGTGGTGGGCAGGACGGCCAGGAACACAGCGTAAACGTAGAGACTCTGAGGAGCCATGATTGTCAGGTAGAAGGTCGAAATTTCCTCACACCGGCCCGTGATCCGAAGGCGCCGATGATTGCTTCCCCGTATCTGCAGCCCGGGCGACAGCTCCAAGCCTATCGTTGGACTTCCTGCCTCATGTGCTACTCCAATCTTCCACTGCAAGTCCGTCGATATCCTTGAAGTCACCCAGATTACGTGTGACCAGCGTGGCGTTGTTGGAGGCGGCTATGGAAGCTATCCGGAGGTCCATTCGACCTGTCCGAGGCCTCTTCTTTTGGAATTGCTCATAAACTTCGGCGGCGGCGTCAGTAAACGACAGAATGGGCAAACTGGCCAAGAATCGGACTGTTTCAGCCATCCTCTGGTAGACAGGTACCAACTGACTCGCGGTCCTGGCACGCCGCAGGAGTGTGTACCACCCGGAAAGCTGCTCCTCAACCGTGATGATTGTAGTTGCCACTTCTTCCGGATTGTGGGTGCCAACATGTTCTGTGACCACAGGATGACCGTGCTGCAGCAAACCCACAATATCGGTATCCAGAACGAACTGGATCATGGCGAATCCAAGTTACTGTTGCCCTCGCGTCGATAGTCGGCGATGGCCTGCTGCCATTCATCGAAGAGGGGATCGTCTCGAAACATTCCGGCCCCCTCTGTCCACGCATTCGCTCCATCTGGCAGTTCAACTGCGGCGATACGCGCCCCCTCAGAGATGCGGCGGTCGATCATCTCCTGCATTTGCTCGAGGGCTGCTTCAGGCGTATCCGCCTCAACGCTGTCAGCGAATGGCTCGCAACCCGTCGCTCGGAAACGATTGTGGGCAGTGGGCTCAACCAGGATGGGTATTCTCATGGTATCTTCTTCCTTTCCCCTCAGTATACTTCGTAATGTGGAATGGCGCAGGACTGCTGACTACCTACAGTCTTATCGCATTCGGAAGCAAATGAACTGCATCCGACACAACGGGCACTAACCATAACTAAAAGTCTTACCTCACCTCAAAGTCCCTGGACGCCGATAGGCCGGTCGTCAACTCTCGAACGGTCACTTTCCATTTCCCCACTGGCTCGTTGAGAGCAATGGGAACCTCTAATTCAAAGAGGCCGCGGTCGGTTGCGTAGTTGCCAGAATAATCATTGCGTCTTCCCTTCGAGTCAACGATGTCGACTCGAAGCGGCTGAGTTCCGGGCATGGAAGTTTGATCAACGGAGAGAACCTTCGCCGTCAGCCGCAAACTGCCTCCCGTTCTCAAGTCTCCGTCGACGGCTACGCTCACGTCATTGATCGGTTCCGGATAGATCGCGAGCATCTTGCCCTCTGACGTCCCCATGGCCAGGGACAGCTTCACCGCTCCTCCCTCTCGGTTGCTGAAGGGGACGGTCTTGTGTGACAGCACATCATAGATCACGGGAGCACGCGTCCGGATCACAATCTCGGCGTTCTGCGCGAGGCCATCGGGGCGGCACCTTTCGGCAAGCTTGGGGTTTCCCGTGTAGTCCATGGATGTGCCTGCATGCCGTCTGTCGTTGATGACGAAAACATACCTGGCGCCTGCGTACTCCTTTGCCGCGACAAAGACATCCGGCGTGGACGTATCCACGTACGGTTTGAGCCGCTGCTTCACTTCGGGACAGAAGGCAGAAACCTTCTCGACGATCGTCTTCACCGGCGCCAAGTAGTGCGGCTTGCCAAGATGGATGTCAAGAATGTGTGCACGGGGAATCCTGGCCTTCAGGAACTTGTCCCCGACAACCCGCTTGCCGCGGTCTGCAAATTCGACGATTCGACGATAGACGCTTTCAGGAAGAGCGACGTTAACAGGCAGGAATAACGTCTCATATCGGTCGAGTGCGCCGTCGAGGATGTCCTGCTCGTAGATGATGTCCAGGGGGACATTGTGCTTGAGCAGCGTGGAATTGAAAGCGCCAGTGTTTCCCCAGGTGAAGAACCACGGATACTGGTAGAAGAGTTGGGAACAGGTTGAGTAGAGCGTGGCCGCGGTGTTGGGTATCGCCTTCATTTTGCGGATGGCCGGGCCGTGGGGAACGACCACCTCGGTGAACATCCTTTCAACTTCTTTGTAGCTGGCTTCGTGGCCCGGCGGCGGAGAGGCCCGCCAGGCCCAGAAGCTCAGAATGTCCACCGGCTGGGACAGCACCAGCCACATCGATTCGCGGAGGTAATCGGGGCTCTGCGCCACTGATTCTTTCTTCCCGTTCCTTTCATAAGTGCTCCGAGGCCAGACCATACCCAGGATCATGGAAGTCATCCTTTTGCCTTGGGCATCGCACTGCATGGCTCTGATGTGGAGAAGTATCCTCTCCAGATCGAGTGAGTAGCTCCAATGCTGAATGACATCCACGCCGTCGGTTCGAGTGTGGACCCACGGCAGCCGGAACGCGGGGTCGTGTATTGTCTTTGCGTCGATGACCTCCTTCAGCGCGGCTGCAACAGCCTGATGGTGGGGAGACAGACTACCCGGGCCGTGACGCCATTTGAGTGTGAGGTAGTAAGGGTTGTCGTCTTTCACTACACCATTGACGACATGGGGTGCGGGCTCTTCTTTGGCGTTGAACAGAACCCGCCCGCCAGTTCCTACATGCAGTTTCTCTGGCCACGTGAAGCCCAGGTCGGACTTCATTCGCTCCATGCAGCTCTCCGCAAAGCAAGGAGAATTATTCACCTCGCTGTTGAGTAAAGAAAACTTCACATGCGGGTAGGGCTTCAACATCTCCATCCGTCGCCTGATGCTATCGGCGGCAGCGCTGATGACATCAGGATGGTTCGCGCAAAGGCGTTTTGTGCTCACACCTTTCTGCGTCACGATGCAAGCATCCGGATGAAGCAGAGGCGAGAGCGGTCTCAGCGTCCCCACGTGCGCGCAGAGCTGGATGCCGCGACGGGCGAGGCGGTCCGTGAGAGACTCATCGCTCGCCCATCTGCTCGTGTCGAGAATGGCAAGCCCCATCTTTCCAAATGCCTCCAGGTTCTTTTCGTCAGTGGGCCCCTGCCAGAATTGGGTCAGGTATCGGTGAGGATTAAGCGCAGGCACAACGGTCACGGGGAATGAGTATGATCTGTTTTCATTGGCCTCCGAGAGCTTCAGAAAGAGCGAATACCGCGCAGCCGTCAGACGCCTGGGAGCGAACTCGAATGTGACAATCCCTGCCGCGTCAGGCCTGAGGTCGTGCGCTTGCACCGGCAGTGGGAGCTCTTCATGGAGGAGTTGTGCGCGCACCGGTCGCCTCAGACTTTCCTGGGGATGAACCTTGAAGCGAAGGGTTCCCCGGGCTTCGTCCCGAAAGAAAACCCAGCGATTCTGCAGTGCCTCCAGTGCCAAGCCCGACTTCAGTCGCAGGGGACGTAAGCTGTTGTGAATGGCATCGACTTCCCGGCCCGACAGGGGACGGCGGAAAATGGCGAACTCATCGATAAGCGCATTGGCATTTTGCAGGTCGCTGCAATTGCGACCGATGTGAAGCAATCGCGTTACGATTGGTTTGTCCCCGACCTGTCCTTTCGCTTTCGACTGGCCATCGATGAAGAGCTCAAACGTTTCCGCATCCCAGTTAAGCGCGAAGTGATGGAACTCATTCACGGTCGGTCTGTGTTTAACGTTGAAGTAAGCGCCCCCACCCTTGACAGTCACCCGGTAGTTCTGAGGCAGGCCGTAGACGGGCTTGTTCCGGGCGCCGATGGAAAAGAGAAAGCTGCCCCCGATTGCTTTCTGTCCCCACCACGACCGGGAATTAATCCAGGCTGAAATCGCGCCGCGCTTTGCCGGAAAACGGACCTCCTTGAGAGGGAATGTGAGGGTCTCCACTGGTCGGATGGTTCGGCCTGGCATCCACGTGGTGGCCACGTGGTGATGAGGATACTGCCCGCTCTGTTCGAGCTGAAAGCCGTCCGCATAAAAGTGATTGGGCGTCTTATCAGAAGAGACCACGCTGAAACGCAGACGATGCCGCGTGCGCTGGCGGGGCACCTGGACCCGTGCGTAGTAGCGTTTCCATTCACTGGTCAGGGTGATCTGCTGTCTGATGCTCGTCGGGTCAAAGGGCGACTTCGGCGCCTTCACCAATGATTCGCTTTCATCACCTTCGCCCGGTTCATCCTCCTCGTCCAGAGCATCCAGATCGTCTTTCGCCTGATCTTTGTCTGCCTCTTCCTTCTGCGCGATCTGTGCGTAGAGCTTAGGCGCCGCTTCTTTCAGGGAGGCCAGGTCCGCCAGCCGAAGCACAACCTTCTCACCGCCTCTCTCGCCCCTGAGATAGACGGATGCGGTGAACATACGAAACGGCTCGTGTCCGTGAATGGGCACGGTATGAGTGAAGACTTCCCTGGTTTCGAATCCCCCGCCTTTCCCAGCGCGCGCATCAAGAGAAGCTTTGCCCTCCCACTGATGGGCGGTGGAGTGGCTGAGCTTCCCGTCACCCAGAGCGATAAATCCTGAAGTGTCTATTTCAACGTTGCTCAGTTTCCTGGGAAAGAAATTCGTCGCGCCTCTTTCCAGGTAGATCGCTTTACCGAACTTCCCCTTCATGAAGCGCGGCGCTCCACGCTGGACGACCTGCCCGTCCCAAAGATTGGCCGGCGCATCCCGAGTGAAATCGCCCCGGATCACCGCACCCCACGTCGTCCTCGCAATCACCGATTCGTCAAAATTGATGACGGTCAGGATGTCCTTCTCAATCTGGTCGATGATGTCCGTCTGCAACCCTTCGCCAGACGCTCGATGCGGAGCAAGCAGGGCTGTGGTTAAGACCAGCGCGACTGGAAAAGGAAGAGGCATACTCATGGCAAAGGCTTTGAGAGTCGCTGCAGATCCACCAGGCAATCCTCTTAACGGACATCACTCGCCTTCGATCCGGATGGGGCTGAAGTCACTGACCGCGTTTGTGGTGGTATAGCCTGCGTGCGTGATGGACTTCAGAGGACGCTTGAGCTTGACCTCGATCGTTTTGCCTCCTGCCGTGAGCGTTACTATGCGGCCTTCGAGGTCTGCCGAGACCTCTACTTCGATGGGGGATGCTTTGTCCAATTCGAGACGCTCCATCCCTTCTGCAGGACCGTTGGTGGGGCCGGCGAGGATCACGGCACTTCCCTGGACGAATTTGATGCCGCACTTGATGAGGTCCTTGTCTTTGGGGCCGTCACCAAATGCAACAAAGGCGTTCTCGAAAAAATTGGGGTATCGATACTCGGTCGCCCTCTGCATCTTGACTTTGAGTACCACTCTCTTCTTGAGAGGAGCTTCCAGGAGTTTGATGGCCAGTCCGACTTTCTTGTTCTCTGAGGCGAGCCGGTAGCCGAGAGGCGAGGACGTCACACCCGCGGCCTCCACATGCTGGAAATCTTTTCGTTTGTCAGGCCCTTTGAGCTTGGGAGGTGTGGCCGTACGGGTGGACTTACTGCGCGTTGGAGTAGAAACAAGGGCTTCGCCGCTCATCACGGATTTGGATGCGTCTTCAGGGAGAGGCTTCCCCTCGCCGGATTCGAAGCAAAGGAGCTTGCCGTCCCTCATGGATAGGTAGAGACGTCCTTTGGCGGCAGCCATGCCATCGAATACCGGCACGGAGCTCAGGCTGACCTCGGATATCCTCCGTCCGTCGGTAGCCCGAACTATCCGGAGCAAGACTCCCTTGCGGCCTTCAAAACGTTCGACCGCGTCTTCTTCGTCAGTGAAGGCCAGGATGCTCTGTTCCTTTTTGCCTGCGTCGAGTGGGCCGGCGACGGCAATATGCTCCTTACCGAGGATCATTGCCCGCACCATTATGGAATTCGTATCCGCCCAGTGAGGTTTTGGCTTCGCTGGCCGTTTCCTTCCTTTTCGATCGGGTGCCTCCTCCGGCTTCAGGTTGCTGGAGAACAGGTGATAAGCATCGGAACGGTGTCCCGCCGCTCCACCGGCCACCCGTCGGCGGCCATAGCCGTAAGCTCTCTCTTCATCGAAGCAGAGAATGCGGCCCGAAGGGTAGAGGTTGGCCGCATTGGCCCAGCCGCCCCAGCCCGCGGCGATCTGCGTGCCGATAATCCAGTAGGAGCGGACAAACCATTCCTCACCCAGAAAACCTGTTATTGAGAACAGCCGTGGCTCGGCCGTTTCCGTTCGCTTTCCGGCACGATCGAAAGTGAAGTACTTGAGAAATACTCTGTCACCATTGCCAGTGAGGAGGTCTGACGTCGTTCCCTCCATGTTGAACCTGCCCTCCGAGACGAGCTGCGCGCCAGTCTCTTCGTCAAGGTGATGGAGCATCGTCCTGGAGAGCTGTTTGCCCGTCTGCGGGTCAAGGCGGTAGAGCACGATGCCGCCATCGACGTAGGTGGAGCGTCCTGCGGTGACGTAGAGGGTGTCATTCTGGAGCAGCACGGAGCCGTGAACCGGCCACGACGATTCGAGCTGACCATGCACGCTGACGAGCCGATCCTCCGGCGCAGCACGGAAACGCCACACCAGGGAGCCGTCTTCGGCGGAGACGCAATAGACCCATCCATCGGCGGAGCCGAAGATCACGGTGTTCCTGAAGGCCGTTGGGGTGCTGTCAATTCTGCCGCCCGTCGTGAAGCGCCAGAGCTTGCGTCCGTCATCGGCGGACAATGCGTGCACCGTGTGTTCATCGGTCGAGGCGACGAACACTTTGCCGCGGTAGATACTCGGCTGGGTCAGCCTTCCTCCGACGGTGTCTGACCAGCGCTGGGCCGGGAACTCCGGAACGGGAGATGAGACGGTACCGCTGCGGCGCGAGTCGTGGCGGTACATCGGCCATTCGTCTTCATCGTGGTCTTGGCGCTCCGCGACAAGATCGGAAAGCTGCCGCGGAGCGTCAGCACCACTCGTTGCCTTCCCCTTCTCGATCACTGGTGTCTTTGGGAAGGGCATTCTCAGTCCGGCTCTCTTTTGCGGCGCCATGGCAAAGAAACCTGGCGCCTTTACCGTGAGGAAGCAGGCACAGGCGTCCGGCGGCGCGTAGATCAAGCCGTTCGCCGGAATGATCCCGTACTGGCAGGTGCCTCGTACCCAACTGTTGTTGCTTAGCCATCCCTTATCCAGGCTGAGTACCTCGATGCCTGATTTGCCTGTGAAGATGAAACGTTCTGATGCCTTGTTGCGGTAACAGCGGTGATGCGGCATGCCGACGCGGGGCGCCTTCGTGCTGATTTGCTTGACCACTTTTCCGGTTTTCAGATCCAGCCCCTGCTGGTAGCGCGGGCCCGCCCACACCACGCCGTTGACAACGAAGATGTCCACCGGTGAATTGTATCCTTCACCGCACTTGGCTGACCACAGTTCTTTGCCGCTGCTGGAGTCGTACGCCACAAGAGTGCAGGCGCCTTTTCGCGCGAAGCCTTTCTGATTCCATCCGCTGACCCCCCAGACGGTCTTGCCTGCCGAAGGTTTGTTCTGATCGTTCTTCCCGACATCTCTATCTGCACAGAGAATCACATCTCTGGTCGCCACAAGAGTCGGCGCCGAGAAGCCCATGCGTTTCTCAGGTGTCTGTCGCGGCGTCTTCCAAAGCTCTTCGCCCGTCGTGGTATTGAGGCTGACGACACTGGCCGTGCTCTGGTAATTGAGACGCTCGCCGCTCAATGCCAACGTCAATGGCAGGATACCTTCTTCCGAAACGTTCTTTCTCCATAACTGGCTGCCGCTGTCGGCCACAATCGCGGTAATGTACCTGTCAGACGTCGGTTCGGGCTCGCCGCGACGTTTCAGGCCGACGCCGACCCTATTCACCTCGGACGTGCCGACGACAAGATAGAGGATGCCTTCATGCAGGAGGATCTCTTCCGTTCGATCGGTGCCTTCATATTCCCGCAGTTTCTCGCCGGTCGCACCGTCGAGGGCCAGCAGCGGGCTGGAAAGACCTGACGTGACATAGACCACGTTATCGGCAGCAACGAGTCTGCGTGGCAGGTGCGCCGGACCGGACCGAAAGTGTCGCAGATGATCGGTCCACGAAAGGATATCGTGCTTCCAGAGAAGCACGCCATTGAAGGCATCACGAGCTATGAGCCGCCACTTGCTCGAAAATCGGATCGACGTGAGCGTGGCTTCATCAACGATGTAGTAGATTCGGCCATTCGCGGTGACGGCTGCGCTAAGGCTCGCCATCTCCTCGTGAGTTCTGCCCCAGCGCGGGCCAGTGACCCACTGGATAGATCTTGGGATGTTGACCGTGGCATCGCGGGCCACAGCGTTGTTATCCGGCCCATGCAGGAAGTGGGTCCACTCGTCAATCGTCTTCGGCCACGGCTTGACCGTCTTCTTCCAACCGCCTCCCTGACGTTCACAGACCACCCCTCCCGGAACGAGCACGCGAAACATCTCCTTCATCGTGACGTCCCCCGGCTCTTCGGACACGATGAGGTTCACAAGGTTCTCCGTGTAAGGCAACCGTTTACCGTCGAAGCTGGCGACGGTCACCTTCCCGTAGAGCCCCAGGCCGTGTATATGATCGCGGGCCTTCGCCACGTCGTCCCGGTCGGCGTCGAGGCCGTGAACCAGCATCCTGTCATTTGTCAAGAGCGCCGCGGTGAGTTGCCCGTCCCCGCAGCCGAGGTGTGAAATCAGACCGCCTTTTACGCCGCTGGCCTCCATAATTTCGTTGGCCCTTTCCTTTGGACCGGCAAGGATGTCTGCCCCACGTTGCGACAGCAGAAGAGCAACCAGAATAAAAGCGAACCTTAAAGTGTGAGATGCCGCTGGTACCGTCCTCATATTCTTCATGGTCCTCCTTGTCAGATTGATTTACCTGCCTGCAGCAATCATCTTCCAGCCTGTTTCGGCAGGTTCAACCGGCCATATCCCCGTCGCGCCGGCGATCTGGTGGTAGCGCGCATCAAGCAGAGCTTTGACTCAACTGATCGGTTGGATAATGTCCTGACGTACCTTCACCAGAATTACACCACCATCATTGTAAGCATGTCCATTCCCAGGAAACCCCGCAATTGGTGTCCCATAATCTCGGGACTGATCTGTCTCACTTTCCTGTGCGAGTATTCCGCTCTGTCCGCCGCCGGGGCAGCCTATTTGAAGTTCGATGAAAAATGGACAGAAGAAAATGGCGTTAAGCAGAGACAACAGACGATCCTGCTTTCAAACGGGCGAGTGGAATTCCGGCTCGTTTATAACGTAAGCCTCAAACCTGACACGCCGAAAGGCCGGTGTTTCTCACGGTACTGGGTCTACACCATCGGCATGCCGACGCTGGGGATGACAGGGCCGGGCCCGGCCAACTGGTATGCCCAGGGATTCTTCGATCTTCTGATTGATGGGGATGGTCTCAAAGATTACCTGGCAGTCATCGAGCCGGTCCGCGCTGGCGGGCCTGACGCGATGTTCACGGCGACCTGGAAGACCGGCAATGGCCGCGTTCACGCTCACTTTCTGCTGCGGGCCGGCGATGATCGTCTTCTCATGCGCACCGAATGGGAGACGAAGGCACCCGCCAAGACCGTGGAGCTGAAGCTTCTCAATTACCCCAACTACTTTTACGGGGAAAAAGACCGGTGGATAGCGACGGGTGTGCGGGAAGCTCAGCACACGAAGACCGTAGCCCTGGATCTGAAGAAGGAACCCTGGGTCTTCTTCCAGGATACGGGAAAACCATCCAAGGGAACGTTCGGTGCATCGGCGATCATGTTTGAGCCCGCGGAGGTCAACGATGCGTCCGTCGAAGTAACCGCCTATCCCATCTGGACAACGCTGCGGCTCAAACCAGAAGCCGGAAAGGCGACCATCGCTCTCTGGGATTTCACCGGCGTTGGGACGAACGAAAAGAATCTTGCCTATCTCCGAGAGGCGGGCCCGTTGCTCAGTGCCGACCTTCAGGAATTGAGCCTTGCCGACTGGTCAAAGCCCATCAGGAAACCGGCCAGTCTTCACCCCGGCCGGGATGCTCTTCTGAAGAACGAGGGAACCTTCGAAGTCACGCCCTTCGACGAGATGACGAACACCTTGGTGACACCGCATCGTCCCTTCGCCAAACCCCTCGCTGGTGGCCCCCTTCGCGTTCTGGTGATCGCACCCCGATGGACCCAGCGTGAGACCGTGGAGCTCGCCCAGCGGCTCGACATCGACTACCAGACCGTATCTGTGAGTAAGTCCGATGAGATGTTCGATAAACGTTGGATGACTCTCTACGGATCTTACGAACTTTACGGGTACAAACCGCGCACCATCAGCGCAGTGCTCGGCAATCTGTTCGACAAACTCTCCATGGACCACGACTGCATCATCGTGGCCGATGTCCGGAAAGGCATCTTCCCTCAGTATTTTATTGATGTGCTGGGCGAGAAGGTCCGATCCGGCACAGGGCTGATCACCACAGGCAGCGCTAACAGTATCGCCTGGTCGTTGGGCAAGAAGGACTGGAAAAAGAGTCAATTCACTGCCCAGGTACCTCTGGAAGCGTTACCCGCACTGAACGAATTCGCCTGGATAAAAAAGAATGGAAAACGGGAGCTCACGACCGCCTTGGAACTCGATAAGGGACGCGTCCTCATCATGAACTACCGCGTCGCGTCCCGCGGCAACAATGGCCTGACACCCACGACAGCGTCGACTCACGAAACCGTTCCCGCAGACTACGAATACCTGCAGTCCATCCTGGCAAAGGCAGTGCGGTGGGCATCAAGGAGAGAACCTGTCATCTCGATCGAAGCCCTTGACCCTTCTTCGCTGAAGGTTGTGTCCGCTGAAACTCAGAGTGATGTGGAACTGACTGTAACAGTGCACGACCGAGAAGGTCGGACAGAGGTCAAAGAGAACCGAGCAGTCAAACTTGCCAAAGGCGCCAACACGATCGACCTTGGCATAGCTCCTCTGCGCGGTGGCGAGCACTTCCTGGACGTGGGTCTCCGGACGAAAGGTGCGGTCCACGACTGGGCATCTCATCGATTTGAAACCGAGTCGTCCGTCTCGATTGAGAGCGTTGTTCTGAAGAAGCCAGTTCTTTCACCCCTTGACCCGATTGAGGGCATCGTTCGGCTTCGGGGCATCGAAACGCCTGCCAGGCTGCGCTTGAAGGTGACAGACTCGCTCGGTCGGCTCCTCGCGGACCACGAGTGGACGGTCGCAGTCGGAACGGAAAAGCATGAATTCAAGCTCCCACTTTCTGCCCCGGTGGCAGTTGCCCACCGGCTGGACGCGACGCTGTCAGACAAAAGAGGAGACCTGGACTGGTTTCGCGAAGAATTTACCGTAGCCGGCCGGCAACAGGATGACTTCATCTTCCTGGTCTGGAGCGCAGCAACGAACCACGCAGTGCGGCGTGCCATCCTGAAAGAGTTGACGAAGGCGGGCGTCGACACGATCGATCTTGTGGGCGTGCATGCGGTGAGCGGCCCGGAAATGGGCGATAGATGCCGTACCGCAGCCTGGGCGAATCTGCGCCCCATTCCCTACATCACTCGCATTTTCTCATCCCAGAAGACCGGGCTCGTCCGCAAGCCCTG
>Ga0066834_10000747_pt1 | contig 15410 bp, 10 predicted proteins | sample ETNtaG_30_FD_66729 | JGI IMG/M metagenome (GOLD analysis project Ga0066834, IMG submission 66729) | Marine microbial and viral communities from oxygen minimum zone, Eastern Pacific Ocean - ETNP201306PF43B | ecosystem: Environmental > Aquatic > Marine > Oceanic | place: Pacific Ocean: Eastern... | reverse complement strand
TGCCCTCAGATCGAAGCCCGGATTATTGGGTTCGTGCCGGAAATGGCAAGGGGGCAGATTCTGCCCGCATGAAATTGGGAGATTATGCGAAGGTGGGTTAGGATTTGAGTCCGGTACGTACTATTGAAAGGAGTTCATCATGCGCGTCCTTGCTCTCTCATTCATCGTGTCTGGTTTGCTGCACGGGGCAGACGAGACGCCGCCATCCAGGGAAAAATCGGTCCCTTCGAAAAAAGCTACGCCTGCGCCCGCGGAAAAGGCGAAACCTGCGCCCGCGAAGACGGACAAGGCCGATACGAAAACCGGCCCGGCGAAGAAAGCTCCGAAGTTTGTCGAGATGAAAATCCACGGCGTATCCAGGGAGCTCAATTCCGGCTCACACGTGGTGGTCCTTGTCAGTAAGGATGGAGAGACGTTTCTGCTCATCTACATCGGCCCGAACGAAGCCGCAGCCATCTTCCGTGAACGCGCGGGGATTAAGACCCCCCGGCCGATGACTCATGACCTGCTCAAGCGAGTGATTACCGGGCTCGACGCGAAAGTTGAACGCATCACCGTCACCAAGATCGAGAACAACATTTTTTATGCAGAGATAAACATCACCGCCGGTAAAAAGAAGGTCCTCATCGATGCCCGCCCAAGCGATTCAATGGCTCTGGCGGTCCGCGTCAAAGCGCCAATCTTTGTCGCGAAGAAAGTGCTCGACGAGGCAGGCCGCACGCGAAAATCGCTCGCAATACCGGAAGAGGACAAGCCGAAGATCAGGAAGCGGACCACCCGGGATACGATCTGAACGGCGAATCAGGTAAGTAATTCCTGCCAGACTCCACTGAGTCAGCGCCTGAGCTGTCTAAAGCGAAGGCGAAGGGCCTGATTCTTTTCTTCCTCGATGGCTTCTATGAGTACTTGCTGGCTCTGTTTTCCATACAGCATCCACAGCGTTTCCACCGCGAAGAAGCGGTCCAGGCTGTAACGGCTCTTTCGCATATCACGGATCTGATGCATCATCTCTTCCTGCTGCTGGCTTGAGCCGTGGTTAAGGAATGTCTCCAGAACCTGGCGTTTCACGATAATGGAAGGATGCCGTATGAGGCCGGCGAACAGGGGGAGCTCTTTGTCCTTGGCCGCGCTCAGTTTCCGGATCAGATAATCCGTGAGACCGATACGCATTTCTGTATTAGCACGTTCTATGAATTCCGGGATCTTGTTACCGATGACGAAGTCAAGGAGGCGCTCGGCCTGTTTGATTCGGTGTTCGCAATAATCCAGCAGAGCATAGGAACGGTCCGTGATCTTGTATCCTTCCTGTTTCGCCCACTGGAGGTACCAGGCGAATCGTGGCCGATTCTGGTAGTCCTGCTCGTACCATTCCATGATCAGGTCGAAGGCTTCCCGGTCTCCGGCATAAGCGCATCCCAGAACAGCGGCACAGGGCACTCTCCTGATGTTCTGAACATTACCCAATGGAATGATCGACTGGTCTTGCCGGAACGGCCTTAAAACACGAAGGGCCTTCTTACCGCCAGAGCGGCCAAGGGACGGGAGCATCCATTCCAGGTCGATGATGTCGCGACGATTCTTCAAGAGCGAATTCAGTTCACTGAACGAGGCGCCACCCGCTGCCACCGAAAGCTGGATGCCGAGGTTGAGCCACGCTCTGGCACCCACATCGAACAGATCGGCATCATCGATTTTCAGCAGTTTGGGAACAAAGGGTTGTAGAGCGTCAGAGGAAGCCGTTTCCAACAGAGCATTCCGGAACTTGGCCATCTCGCGCGGTGGAACGACGATCTCCTTCTGGCGGGTCAGGACAGAAAGTGCACTGAGCAGTTGCTCGCGCTTCTTGCTCGCGTTCAGTTCAGTGACGGCCAACTTCAGACGCTTGAGCAGTTCTGTTTCGCTGACCCGATCCCCTTCGCCAAACAGTTCATCTATCTCTTCTTCGTCTTCGTCAAAGAGGAGTGCTTCAGCCGAGAGCGTTGATGAAGTTAGACACCATGAGGTGATTAAGATGCTGAAAATGATGTAGAGCTTTTTCATCTTTCGGCCACGAGCAAAGAGCATCACGGTTGTACCTCGAATTCAGAACTTCCACGTACGCCGGTTGCGGCGTCCCGGACGGTCAATTGCCACTTTCCGATCTCGGCATTCAGTGCGATTGGTAGTTCAACATCGACGGTTCCATTCTCGATGACCAACCGCTTCGCGTGCGCGGGCTGGAGATTTCCTGCTGAATCTTCTACCTCCACGCGCCAGACTTGTCTGCCCAATAGCCTTCCAGCTCCTGTCTTTGCCGTCGCAGAAAAACGGGTTACGTCGCCTCTCTTGCATTCACGTGTCCCCTGCACCTCCAGGGCCTCGAGCCTGTAAGGAAGGATGCCGTAAACATGGGCGATGGAAGGAGTGACCCGGGTCTTGTGGGTCTGGATATGCCCCAGGTACCTTCCGTGTCGCGAGTCATAGACGTGCCCTTTCTTTGGAAACGTCACCGTCACCTCGTGGGTGTCCTCGTCGGACACCATGCCGCCCTTGCCTCTCATGACAAAACCTGAGTAGAGAGCTTCGCTGTCCCGGAAGTTGCCGAAGTCCAATGGAAGTCGCCTGCCGTCTTCGGTTCTCACCTCTGTCACAGGCTCGAGCTTCGCCAGTTGCATGAGGTCTCTGGCGAGGGCTGAAGCATAGTCTGAGCCCAGAGGAACCGTGAAATTCAGGAACAGGCATTTCCCGGCGCCGTGGCTCTTGAGGATGAGTGCAGGAAGCTCGCCGATACTGCCCAAAGCGATCCCGTCAGTTGTTTTCACTCCGCGGCCGGTCGCGGTGACAGAAATTCCGTCCAGCTTCCGGATGGCCGTAAGGGAGTGGTCGTTCGGGCCTCCATCGGCAATGACCAGGTTGCCTTTTCCCGATTTCGCATCAATGGACTGGAATCCTTCGTCGAAAGTCACGCCGAACATTTCCCGGGCGAAGCCGTCGCCAACCCAGGTGCCGTGCTCATTCCTCAGGCCGGCGTTCAGGTCGGCGACGAGCATGCCGCCCTTGCGCACAAACTGTTTCAGATTCTTCCGCTCGGTGGCAGAAAGGCTGACGATGCCCGGCAGGAAGATGAACTTGATATTCCGGCTGTCGATGGCGCCGCTTTCGACAAGATTGTCAGAGAGGACCCGGCATTCAACCTGTTGGTCGAGCACGGAGCGCTGGATGTTGCTGGCTCTACGCGGGTAGGCCTTCATGAATTGCCTTGCCAGGCTTCCCGGTGTGAGGCCGTCTTTCTTCTCCTGCCGCTTCTTCTCGATCTCTTCGACCGCATTGATGACCGTGATGTTGCGCAGGGAGTGGTACACGGCTGCCGGCCCTTCCTCGCGCCGGGCATGGATCAGGAGCTTGCCGATGCCTCTTCGAATGTCTTTCATTTCTTCGCCAAGCCACAGGTGCGACATGTAGGGCCGACTGAAGTCCGCGTGGTAGCCGGGCAAGCCACTGTTGCTCCACCAGAGAGCGATCCGTGTGGACCCACGAAACAGATGCCACCATGGCCAGTGCCGGGAAACAGTCTCGTGGCTCTCGACGAACCGGTAGCCTGGCGCATACCACGAGCCAAGAATCGCACCGGGCGGCCCAGTGGAAACATACCGTTCGATGACACCGTAGTAATGTCCGAGCCCGGCAAGCTGATGCATGAAGCTGCCAAACGGACCAGAGGAATGGCCAGCACGGAATCCGGGAACGTGATCGTTGGCCAGTATCTCCAGAAAGCTGCTGTACTCGGCAAAGACCCACTTCGAGAATTGTTCGAAATCCGCATAACTGCCGGGATGCTGAGGGTTCTCGCCTTGAAGCGGCATCACCTCGTCCCAGGCTTTGAACGACGTGGCCCATTCACGATTGAGTGCGGCCAGATCACCGTAGGCCTGCCTGAGCTTCCATCGGAAACGGGACAGGCAGTAGCGAGAGAAGCAGCGTCCGCCGTGGGGACACTCGTCGTTGATCATGAGACTGTTAACGCCCAAGCCGCGCAGGAGAGGCCCCCTCTGGCGAATCCCGCGAATGGCCTGCATGCGAAACGAAGGCGATGACATGCATGGCTCTCGTTCGTTGGGGACAAGCCTCGAGCCCGGGGTCGCGCTGTGACCGAATGCAAAAGTGTTGGTGGAGTTCCCTTGCAGGGCCATGTTGTTTCGCAGGGCGGTTTCCGGCCAGGCCAGCGTCGAATCAATGTCAATGTATTTCTGAAAAAGAGGGATCTCCTCCTCTCGCGAAAAAGTACCGGCCATGGTCGTGAAGTCCCGTTCAGGCGGCGGCCTCTCGATCCCAATCGGTTGTCGCCAGTGGTCGACCTCCCGGTCGCCTTGCTGCAGCGTAAGATGGATGTCCCACAGCCGTGAAAGTGCGTGTCTCACGGGAACATCAATCAACACAAGGTCCGCTTTTGCTTTTACGGGCTCTGTCCTGTCGACGGTCATTCGGCCGAATGTGTCGAAGGCGGACACATGAATGGCGCCTTTTGTGGGTGATGAAAGCTTCACCTCCAGACGAGCCGTCTCACCTTCCTTCCAGAACCGTTTCTCAGGAGCCACTCCGGCGATCTTCAGATTGGATTCAACTCGCGCGTGGGCCGCGGCGAAGTCCATCACCTCTCCCTTTTCATCGCGCAGGATCGCTTCCAGGATATACCAGCCCGCAGGCAGGGGAGGTGAGGTGATTGACACCGAATCACCGTCAACAATCTTCGGCTTCAAATTCGTGACACTATTCCAGGCGTCGCGCGCCGCGCAGTCCAGCGTGCCCTTAGTTTTCTCTCTCAACTGAACAGCGATGGCGCCTGGTTCGCCGGCCACTGATTTGGTGAGGCTCAACTCACGAATAGTCGCACCTCCATCGCGTTTGCAGGACCAGAGGATTCCTTTGACCAGCATCGCGTACCAGTAATCGTGGAGCTTTACCGGTTGCCGGGGACGAAGGAGACCGGGGACAGCGAATTTTTCCGGAAACGTCACGGGCGCGGATGCGCCCGATGTATCAAGGACGTGCGGCAGGTAGCGGCCAAACCACAGGATTCTCCCGCTCCCCATTTCGGCACTCATGAGACGTGGTGAAGTCTTTTGATCGGCTCCCCATTCCGGCACGGGCACCAGCGGTTTAGCGTATTTCAGGAAGTTTGCCGGATCCGATTCTGCGGCCTCGATCCGTGAGACAAACTCCTTGATATCATCCCCGGCTCGGCGGGAGCTGACACAGACCAGACCCATGCCATCCTGATGCACCCGCCGAAAGATCTTACGGCGCAGACGGGCCGGCAATGTTTTGAGCGATGCAATCCCGGCTTTTGCATTGGAGGTCAGTGTGCGGATCAGATTCTTCGGCCCCACATCGAAGACCAGGACGTCGGCCCATGGCAGGTGAGCATCAAGGAGGGCTGCGGCCCGTTGTCCCATGCGGCTGGGTGGCACGTGTTCCTTGGTTCTCGGGCGCGCGGCAAAGGTCGCGTCGTAAGGAACGTATCGCCATTCGGCATCCAGCCTCTGCACGATTTCGAGGAGGCCACGCTTCGAGGTGTCCAGCGTCAGGTAGAGGACCTTTGGCTTATTTCCCGCCAGCGGCCTGGCCCAAGGCTTGTGAGGAGTATGCCCAGTCGTCTCGATTGAATAGGTCTTGGACCATTGAAACGTGTGGGAAAGCAGTGCATCGCCGTAGAGCCATCGCAGCATGTTCTCGTTGTAGATGGGCCGTTCAGCGAGATCGACTGTTGTAAACACCATTTGTCCCGCACCCAGCACCTTGTCGGCCACAACGACCAGTGCGCCGCTGCGGTCGCAAGCGAGAATCGGCGTCTCATGGTCCTTATCCCATTTCTGCCAGCACATCTCCGCAGCCGGACCGGGCTGATCGCCGAGGCCGAACGGGTAATCAACAAAGGACCGATAGTGAGCATAGGAAGGGATCCCCGGACCTGAAGGCGGCATTCTTACATCTGTGGGGAGGCGCAATCGGTGAGCCCTTGCCCACGCCAGAATCGCGTCAGGCCATTTTTTCAGGATCGGGTTGCTGATCAGGACAGTGCCCCCAGACTTTAATAGCCTGGTCATCGCGCTGACCACTTGTTCGGTAAACGGGTCCCGATGGCGCTGACTCAATTGAATGACGATGATCTGGACACCTGCTTCCCCGATGGGCTTCGTGGGGAGAGACCGATACTCGGTGAGGATGTTTGGGGCGGAGACTGACGCCGTCCTGGCACTCGAAGCATTGTCCAGCCGCGGAACAGACCATTTGCCAAACCGTACTCGGATCTGTTGGAGCGAGACAGCAGACGCTTCACGGATGGCTACACGCCGACTTTTCGCCAGCGTCTGAAGCTCAGCTTCCACTGCCGGTTCCCTGCTCCCTGCGAGTGCGCGAATCGCAATTACCGCTTCTTTAACGACAGTTGGATCGCCATCTCGTCTGGCCAGAGCCAACAGGGCTTTCGCGACAGCATGACCGTGGGCGGATGAACCTGCTGTCAGCAACGCCGGGTATCTGCTTTCCGGCGATTCGCTGACAAGCCCGGCATAGACGGCCTTGTTCTGTTCCGGTGACGGCCACTCGAAAAGCAAATCCAGAATCAGCTCGATCACTTTCGCGAAACTCGCGCTGGTGTCGGGCTGATCGAGAAGTTCCTCTGTCCTGGCCGGAGTTACTTCTCCCAGCATCTCGATCAGTTGGAGCAATTCCTCAGGCGTCTGGCCGCGATAGGTCGCTTTCATGCCTTCTAGCTTTTCAGCCAGCTTGTCCAGGGACAGTTCTCGCAGCTCGATGGCACTGAAATCTCTATCATTACCCGCGTCCTCACCTGCACAGCAGGACACGAAAGCAAGCGTCAGGGCAATCGCTCGAACGCATCTGACGGTTCGTGGATTCAGCACTCCGCGATGAGGAGAAGGGCACAGGCATGACATCTGGGTTTTCCCGGGCTGCATTCTGTTTCGTGTACCGAATTCTTATCAGTCATACAAGTCTGACGTCTATTAACATGAAGCCGCGCTGCAGTGGCCAGACCGGAGGCCGGCTGCAGAGTTCGACATTTCGTGGCCTGGCATTCAATGCAAGAGAACATCAGCGTCGAATACAATTCAGATGCGGTTACGATCAGGGGCGCAACTACGGTTTGCCGATTCAACTCAAATAGAAACCAAGAAAATGCTGACTGCTGACGAACTCAAACACTTCGAGGATGAAGGCTACCTGCTGTTTGAAGCTCTCCTCCAGGGCGACGCTCTGCAGCGCCACGTTGACGTATTTGATGGACTGGTCAAAGGAGGCCGAGACCTGCCGGTAGATACGCCGCACTACACTTTCGAGAAAGATGAGGATGGAAAACCAGTGCCGGGATTCATGCACAAAATTCAGGGCGTATGCGAAGTTGAGCCGAGAGTTCTCGCTCTGGCGCGCGAGCCGGTCATCCTGGATCGGATCGAGGCGCTCGTTGGACCTGACATCGATGTCTTTGGAACGAAGTTTTTTCCAAAGTTGCCGAACGGGGGCACATCGACCCACTGGCATCAGGATAATTATTATTTCGGAACGACCTCCGATCGGATCGTGAGCTGCGCCATTTATCTGCAGGACTCGTCACGTGAAAATGGTTGCCTTCGGCTCATCCCGCGGAGTCACCTCACGGCCACCATTGCCGCTCATCAATCCAATCCGCTGTCCTACGGTTCCTGGGTGGATCTTGATGACAGTGACGCTTTGGATGTCGATTGCCCCGCAGGCACGGTGGTCTTCTTCTCGGCCAATTTGCTACACGGAGCGTATGACAATCACAGCGACCGCACCCGCTACAGCACGGCCTGGCATTACCTGCCGGGAGACCTTTCTCTCAAGCGTTTTCCCCGCGGCGGATACGGGGATCGGCACACTGTGAGGGGCAAGTGATGATAGTGCGGAATTGTGCGGAGTTAAGGACGTAGGATGGCCGTCTCGGCCGCCGAAACGGGAGGCGGTTCCAAAACCTTGCCGATTAAGAGCCGAGGACCAGTTCCCTGAAGCGGCGGCCGCGCTCTTCGTAGTTGTTGAACATCCCGTAGCTGGCAAAGCCGGGGGAGAGCAGGACAACATCCCCCTCGCGGGCTGAGCGGCGGGCGAGGTCGACTCCTGTTTCGAGGGAATCGACGGTGCGCACTCGGAGCGTGTGCTCCCTGGCCAGATTTCCCACCACCGCGTTTTTGACGGTGTTTGCGGATTGGCCCATGAGGATCACCTGGCTGGCGCGTTTTGAAATCTCACGGGCAAATGAATCCAGTGGAAGCTGTTTATCGTAGCCTCCTGCGAGGAGGATCACCGGACTGTCGAAGCTGTTGAGCGCGGCCATGGCAGCTTCGGGGGTGGTGGCCTTGGAGTCGTTGTAGAAACGAATACCGTGTTCCTCTTTCACCAGCTCCATCCTGTGCTCGAGTTGAGTGACCGTATGAAAACCGCGACAGATAGAGTTCGCGTCGGCGCCGGCCAGATGAGCAGCCATGGCTGCGGCGAGGGCGTTTGAGACATTGTGCGGGCCTTTGAGGGGCAGTTCTTCGATGGCGAGGAGCTGCATGACATCGCCCCCAGTCTGGATTGTCAGGCACCCATCCCGGATGAACGCGCCATTCGTATGTGAGGGTTGAAGCGAGAAATAGAAAGCATCGTTGGGAATGTTCTTTCCCCAACTGCTGACGCTGCGATCATCGGCGTTCAGGACCGCCCGTCCCCCCGGCTTGAGGAATCGAATGATATTTTGCTTTGCTGCGGTGTATGCTTCGAAAGAGCCGTGCCGATCCAGATGGTTGGGCGTCAGATTGGTGACGACCGCAATATCGACGCCGAGTCTTTCGCGAGCCATGTCTTCCAACTGAAAGCTCGAAAGTTCCAGAACCACCCAGTCTTTTTCGGTGATCGAATCGAGGTGGGAAAGGAGTGAACGCCCGACGTTACCGCCCATCAAAGTACCCGGCTTCGTTTGCTCAAGGGCCGCGTAGGTAAGACTGGTCGTCGTTGTCTTTCCGTTGCTGCCGGTGATGCCGGTCACCGAGGCCGGGCATCGCTGCAGAAACAGATTCATCTCTGAGGTAACCGTCCTGCCGGCATCATATGCGGCTCGCAGGAATCCGGATGACTTCGGAACTGCAGGGCTGACGACGACGGCATCCGCTTCGGTAAAATCCTCCAGTCGATGCTCTCCGAGGCGCCAACAGATGTCCTCGCCTTCAAGCTCCCGTACGGATGGTCCGAGCTCCGCGGATGATTTCAGGTCGGTAACGGTGACTCTAGCGCCCTGCTTCAGAAGCCATCGCGTTGCGCCGACGCCGCCGCCGAAGAGGCCGAGGCCCATGACGGTCACGTTGATCCCGTTCCATTCGTGGATCATTGAAGAATTGATGAGGAAATATGAGAAAAGATCGAAAAGCAGGCGGGTCAGATGGACACTCAGGATGGCGTGTCCGGCGGGGTTCGAGCCTTTTGCGGCTGTAACGGGCAGTCTTACAATAGCCGCCGTTTCATTTCAATAGCGAGCTACCGGATGATTCTGATCATCGATAATTACGATTCGTTTACCTACAACCTCGTTCAGCGTTTCGGCGAGCTCGGGGGACAGCTTGAAGTCTATCGGAACGACCAGACAACTCTTGACGAAATCGAATCCCGCAAAGCGGACCATATCGTTATTTCTCCCGGGCCCTGCACGCCCAAAGAGGGCGGCATCTCCAACGACGTCATACGGCACTTCAGTGGCAGGATACCGATCCTGGGCGTTTGCCTCGGGCATCAGTGCATCGGATACAGCTTTGGCGCAAACGTAGTGCGTGCTGAACGGCTGATGCACGGGAAGACTTCCAACATTGTCCATGACGGCAAGAGTGTTTTTGCCGGCCTGGATAATCCGTTCGTCGCCACGCGTTATCATTCCCTGGTGATCGAGCCCGGTTCGCTGCCGGAGACCTTCGAGGTCACCGCCCACGCGGAGGATGACGAATCGGAAATCATGGGTGTTCGGCACAAGGAAGCCCTGGTCGAGGGCGTGCAGTTCCATCCGGAGTCATTTCTGTCAGAGGCCGGATATCAGTTGCTCGAGAATTTTATGAAGCTGGCCTATTGAGATCCGTTGGAGTAGCGGCTTCAGCCAAACCTGGCTGGGTCGAAGAGCCCGGCTACGGCAGATAAAAAACCCTCTCTGCATTCTTTCTCGTGATTTTTTCGAATGCCGATTTAGACAGGCCGACCGTGCGGATGTGCTCGATGATGGGTGTCTTCTGGCCCTTTGTCAGGATGTCTGTAGCGAACATCAGACGATTCTGCCAGCGCTTGAGAAAGGCGAGCCCGAATTCGGGATCGCGCGTGATCGCGTTGTAGCCTGAACCGGCGGACAGATCGGCGTAGAGATTTTTGTATTTGCTGAACAACTCGTCCACGCGGCCGCCGGGCACGACCGGGCCGCTGGGGTAACCGACCTTTGGGGGCACTTTGGCAGAAATCTCCCGCCAGAAATTCGGGCTGTGGCCGATGAACTTCACATTCTTGTAGGCGGCGAGCATTTTTTCGAAGTTCGGCAGCCCCTTTTTGTCCCGATTTATCCAGGAATCAAAGTGCATCACGATGGGAAGCTTCAGCTCGTCGAGGGCTTCGTATACTATCTGCTGCATGGGGTCGTCTACCGGCAGGCCGGCGAGGTTTTCCCCGTACCCTACGCAGCCCTCGTCCATATGCATTTTGATGATCGGCAGCGGCTTGAACCGCCCCGGATACCGGTGCCGCGGGTCGACTGCGCATAACGGATGCAGCCGATCACGATGGCGCTTTGTCATCTTCAAGAGCTCGCGCGTAGTGACGAAGAAATCCAGCTCCTCAGGTACTTCCACAGCCATGACGACCGCCTGATCGATGCCGTTTCTATCCATCCATCGAAGAAGGTCTGAGGCCTTGAGGCCCGGGTTTTCAAATGTAAGTTGTCCGAGGTGAGTATGTGTGTCGATCATGCGTAATGGGTAATGGGTAATGAGTAACTTGATGACTCTACAGGAGAGGCCATCCTAATCGCAATTGCTCCAAAAGTACACGGGAGCAGATTCAAGATTCTGAGGGCTGTGCCGCGCCGCTAAAACCCGCCTGACCAAATTACTCATTACTTATTACGCATTACGAGCCCTACATCGCCAGGTCTTCCAGATCTTCATCCTCTTCACCCTCCTCCACCTCTTCAAAGCCATCCATGTCCAGCACATCAAACGTGGGGAGGTTCTTGATCAGAGTAACTTCGTTGCCCTTGTCGTTATACTTCACCTCATCCATGAGGGCCTGAGTCATCAGAATACCGCGGCCATGTCCCAGCCAGAGATTCTCAGGGTCTCCCGGGTCGGGCAATTCCTCGATATTGAATCCCGATCCCTCGTCCGTGATAACGTAAGTCACATTTTCGGCATTGAGGTGGTAATCGATGCTCACCCGCTTGCGGGCCAGATCAGGCTGTTGACTCTTCTCAAGGATCATTGCGTTCAGACGGTCCTCCTCGAGGGCCTGGGTCTTTTCTTCATACGAGATACCCAGATTGCCGTGCTCGATTGCGTTGACGATCATTTCGATCAAAGCGCCCTGAATGCCGTGCACGATAGCGCTCTCATAAAAATATCGAAGAGACGCAGTGATCTTGTTCACCACAGTTGAAACGATGTTCAGGTCGTTCGGGATCTCCAGGCGAATGCGCTCCTCAAGGACAAAGCCCTGGTCGACGCCGTGGCCTTCCGCTTCCAGGATTTTGGTCTCAAGATTGGTGAGGGCTTCGTTGACCTCGGTGTAGTCGAGCGGCTTCTTAAAGAAGTCCTCCGCGCCTCCTCTCAACGCCTCGAGGATTGCTTCTTCATGTCCAAAGGCCGTCATGACGACGATATGCGCTTCCTTGTCGACACTCAAAATCTCCTTCATCAATTCCAGGCCCCCCATCCGGGGCATTTCCAGGTCTGTGAAGGTGATTTCAGGACGTTCCCGCTGGTAGAGGTCGAATCCCTCTTCGCCGTTTTTGGCCGTCAGCACGTGAAAGCCGCGATGCTGCAAAAACTGGCTCAGGCTCTGCCTGATCAGCTCGTCGTCATCAACTACTAACACCAGACGATTCATAGGATCTCCCAGAGTATCCTTGCCTACATGCCCCAGCAGGGAAACAAGAATAGTAAACAAGCGTCTGATGCCGATCAACCGCAACAGGTATTCGATCAGGTCTGTTTCAGTTTACGTTTCCAATGGTCTACCCTAAGCAGGATATGGCATAGCTGCCTGTCCGAGCCAGAAGAAGCTCCTCCCCATTGACCACTTTCCGCGTGAAGCCCATGAGTTGGCAAGAAGAAGCCGCCCGCCTTGTTCGAGCATTTGAAGCAAAGACCGCCCCTCTCGAAGAGAGATGTGCCATCTCTCAGTGGGAACTGGAGGTGACGGGGGATGAAAAACATCTGACAGAATATGAGGACCTCTGTCTGGCGGTCAGCGCACATTACGCAGACAAAGAACACTACGGCAAGGTGAAAGGCCTTCTGAAACGATCCGATGGCGAAAGCGACCTTCGGCGCGAACTTGAACGCCTTGAAAAGCGTTGTGCCCGCCGACAGATGTCTGCAAGGATCATTGAAGAAACAACACGTCGAGGCGTGGCACTCGAGGCGTGTTACAACACCTTTCGGGCAGAGATCGGTGGAAAAAGGGTGACCGACAACGACATCGAGAACTGTCTGCTCAACAGTACCGACAGCAGCGCCGTTGAAGAGGCATATCGAGCAAGTAAGAGCATCGCTCTCTATTGCGGAACTAACGACTCCCTTCCTCCCGTGCATGAGCAGATTCGAGAAGTCGCGTGCCTGCGGAACGAAGGGGCCAGGGAGATTGGGTACGAAAATAATTACCAGATGTCTGTCGAGATGAACGAGCTCGGCCAGGACTGGTTGTTCAAGACTCTTGACGCATTGGCTGAGGCCAGCGAAGGGCCGTTCCGCACCTACAAAACCGACCTTAACCAGAAACTTGCAGCCAGGTTCGGATGCAGCGAGAAGGAACTGTTGCCCTGGCACTATGGCGGGCGTTTCTTTCAGCTTCCTCCAAAAGCCGGGGAAATCGATCTCGATCCAATTTTTGCGGACAAAGATGTCGTCGAACTTACCATCAAGACTTTCGACCGTCTCGAAATCGACATCCGACCAATCGTTGAGAAGAGCAGCCTCTATCCCGGGGATCCGGAGACATCAAGAAAGTGCCAGCACGCGTTCTGCACCTCGCCGGACGCTCCCGATGATGTTCGAATTCTGTGCAATGTCATCAATAACGACCGGTGGATGATGGTCATGCTGCACGAATACGGCCACGGGGTGGATTCGGCCGGGCTTGCCCGGGATCTTCCGTACTTCATCCGCGGTCACGCGCATACCCTCACTACGGAAGCCATCGCCCTCATGATGGAGCGCCAGCGCTACAGATCGAAATGGCTGCAGGAAATTGCAGGGGTCGAAAGAGAACAGGCCGATGCCATCGAGAGTGCGGCCGCATCCGTCATGGCGGTGAAGCATCTGGTCTTTACTCGCTGGGTCATGGTGATGTGCCATTTCGAGCGCGCCCTTTACGAGAGACCTGATGATCCGGGCTTGAACGGCTACTGGTGGGACCTGGTTGAAAGATTCCAGGGCCTTCCCCGGCCGGATTCGGAATCGAAACCGGATTGGGCATCCAAGATCCACCTCGCTGGTTCGCCGGCTTATTATCAGAATTATCTTCTCGGTGAAGTCTTTGGTGCGCAGCTCGAGGACTACATCGATGAGGATCTTGGCGGAGTAGCGCTTAACCCGGCCGCTGGGAGATTCCTGAATGAGAAGATGTTTGCCAACGGCGCTCGCTGGCCCTGGCGCGACCTCCTGAAAAAACTGACCGGCTCAGACCTCCGCCTCGAACCATTTGTCGAAAAACTGTGTCCCTGAATCGTATTCTTATTTCTTTGCCTGCCACAACTTTTGCCCATGAGCGAATACAGAATCGAAAAAGACTCGCTCGGCGAGGTCCAGGTACCCGCAGACGCTCTATACAAGGCCCAGACCCAGAGAGCGGTCGATAACTTTCCAATCAGCGGCATTGCATTCCCGCGCAGCTTCCTCCGGGCACTCGGCCTCGTTAAGGCTGCCTGTGCCCAGGCCAATGAAGATCTTGGCCTGATGGAAAAGGAGATGTCCGCCGCCATCCAGCAAGCATCGGATGCGGTTGCCGACGGCAAACACGACGATCAGTTTCCTGTTGATATTTTTCAGACAGGCTCGGGCACGAGTTCAAATATGAACGCCAATGAAGTGATCGCCTCTCTGGCGACCGACACACTTGGCAGTGATGTGCACCCTAACGATCACGTCAACATGAGCCAGTCATCCAACGACGTCATCCCGACCGCGATGAATGTCGGCGCATACCTGGAGGCCAGAGACAACCTCCTGCCCGGACTCGGGCACTTGCAGTCCACGCTCGATACAAAGGCAGAGGAAGTTGACGGGATCGTTACGACCGGCCGAACCCATCTCATGGATGCTATGCCGGTCCGGCTGAGCCAGGAGCTCGGCGGCTGGTCGGCCCAGGTCAGCAAGGGCCAGGAGAGGGTCGAGGCCGCGCTCGAACGGGTCCGGCAGCTTGCGATCGGGGGGACTGCGGTTGGGACGGGCATCAATGCTCATCCGGATTTCGGCGCCGGAGTGGCAGCGATCCTTGCGGAGCGCACCGGGCAGCCGTTCGTATCGAATCCGAACTTCTTCGAATCACTCTCGGCCGCAGATGCGCTGGTTGAATTAAGCGGCCAGCTCAAGACCGTCGCCACCAGCCTGATGAAGGTCGCCAACGATCTTCGCTGGATGAATTCCGGTCCTATTGCCGGATTCTGTGAGATAGTGCTGCCTGCCCTCCAGCCGGGCTCGAGCATCATGCCAGGCAAGATCAACCCGGTCATTCCGGAGGCGGTCATGATGGTCTGCGCCCAGGTGACGGGCAATGACGTCGCCGTCAATATCGCGGGCGGGCACGGCAACTTCCAGCTCAACGTCATGCTTCCCGTCATCGCTTACAACGTCCTGCAGTCCGAAACCCTCATTGGCAACGCGTCACGTGCGCTTGCTGACAAAGCCATCGCAGGTTTCACCGTCAACAGTGAACGCATCGCCAGTCTTGTCGATAAGAATCCGATTCTGGTGACAGCCCTGAATCCCGTCATCGGGTACGAGCTCGGGGCAAAAGTAGCCAAGACCGCCTACGCCGAGGGCCGCAGCCTGAAGGATGTGGCCCTGGAGTTAACGGACCTCTCAGAAGACCGACTCGATGAGATCCTCGATCCGGCCAATCTGACTGAAGGGGGAATCAAGGGCTAGCTTCTGTCTTCCTGGAAAGCACGGCAA
>Ga0066834_10000746_pt1 | contig 15415 bp, 8 predicted proteins | sample ETNtaG_30_FD_66729 | JGI IMG/M metagenome (GOLD analysis project Ga0066834, IMG submission 66729) | Marine microbial and viral communities from oxygen minimum zone, Eastern Pacific Ocean - ETNP201306PF43B | ecosystem: Environmental > Aquatic > Marine > Oceanic | place: Pacific Ocean: Eastern... | reverse complement strand
CGCGAACGCCGCTGCCGGGAGATGAAGTCACGGGGCTGACCGATTCCCTCGCTCGAAAGATTCCTGCCGACCACCCAAAGGTCAGCTTTCAGGATGTCACCGATTCGTCCGGCATCCGATTCAGACATTTCCACGGTCAGCGCTCCTCGCTCCTCGTCGAGGATATGGGATCGGGGGCCGGCTGGGCGGATTTCGATAACGATGGGGACCTCGATCTGTTCGTTGCCAACATCGCGGGACCATTCACGCTGAAAGGGGACGAAGTCGCGCAATCTCCCGCAGGCTGCGCGCTATATCGTAATAAGGGCGACGGCACCTTCGAAGATGTCTCCGCGCAGTTCGGGCTGGATGTCCGTCTCATCGGCATGGGCGTCTCCTGGGGAGATTACGACGACGATGGCGATCTGGACCTTTATCTGACCGCCAACGGTCCAAACCACCTCTTTCGCAACGATGGCGACCACTTTACAGATGTCTCCCGGGCGGCGGGAGTGGACGACGGTCGCTTCGGGGCCGGGGCGGCCTGGGCAGACTACGACCGGGACGGTGACCTCGACCTTTACCTCGCCAATTACGTCCAGTTCACTTACACCAAGGCCAACCGCGACCGCTTGCCCGAACAGTTGAAGGGGGAACTGCCGTACACCCTGAATCCATCGTCTTATCCGCCTGAAAAAAACCTGCTGTATCGGAATAACGGAGACGGAACTTTCACAGATGCCGCCGGCGCCGCCGGTTGCGCGGACTCCGATGGGCGAGGCATGGCCGTCTCCTGGCTGGATTTCAATGGCGATGGCTGGCTCGACCTCTATGTCGCCAACGACGTCTCGAAAAACGGCGTTTACCTCAATGGGGGCGACGGCACCTTCAAGGACATAGGCGCATCATCCCTGGCCGCCGATTACCGTGGTGCCATGGGGCTTGCCGTGGGTGATCCGGATAACGACGGGGATCTCGACATGTTCGTCACTCACTGGATCGCCCAGGAAAACGGGCTCCTTGACAACCAGCGCTTTTCCTTTGGCAAGGAGCGATCGGATGGCCGGATCCTGTTCATGGATTTTGCTGATGCCCGCGGCCTCGGCCAGATCAGCCTCGACACAATCGGCTGGGGCACCGCCTTCCTGGATTACGATAATGACAACCGGCTCGACCTGTTCGTCGTGAACGGCAGCACTTTCGAGATGACTGAAGACACACGGCAGTTGGTTCCCATGCGCCAGTTCATGTTCTGGAACCGCGGCCGCGTTGGTTTTTTTGAGGTCGGCCCCGTCAGTGGAGAGTTTTTCAGCCAGATGTATGTGGGGCGCGGGGCCGCTTTTGGAGACTACGACAATGACGGCGACGTTGATGTTTTCGTCGTCGTTCACGGGGGGGCCGGCATTCTACTCAGCAACGACGGCGGGAATCGCAACCACTGGTTGAAACTCCGTCTGCGCCAGCCAAAAACAAACCGGTTTGCCGTTGGTGCCCTCGTTCGGGTCCTGACCGGCAAGGTCTGGCAGACGCGCCTCGTCGGTGCCGGGACATCCTACCTCTCTCACAACAGCCTGGAACTGGAATACGGCCTGGGTTCGTACGAAGTTGCGGAACGCATCGAGATCACCTGGCCGGACGGGCAGAAGCAAACTCTGAAGGACGTTTCAGCAGATCAGATCCTTGAAATCCGTAAGCCGTAAGCCGTAATGCGTAATACGTAATACGTAATGCGTAATGCGTAATACGTAATACGTAATGCGTAATCAGGAATCAGGATTTCAGGAATCGGGAATCAGGATTCAGAGGATTCAAGATTCAGGATTCAGGATTCAGGGATCGGGAAACCGTAACCAGCATCCAGCATCCTTCGTCCTCATAAGATCGATCATCCTGTATCCCTCATCTCTCGAGCTTCTTTCGAGAGATGTTCACATTACGTATTACGTATTACGCATTACGTATTACGCATTACGTATTACGTTCCTTGAGGCGACCATCAATGAAGTTGTCTGCGATAAAACATCCTCTCTTCTCTCTGGGCCTGGTTGTCCTGGCCGGTCTCGTCGTGCTGAGATTTGTCAGGGGGCCGGAGGATCCCGATATGCAGCCGAATAAGGCTTCACCGGCACCAGAAGAAGACCGCACCAAAGCATTCTGGATGGTCTATACGAAGGCTGCGGAGGCCTTTCGGCAAGAAGACTATGCTTCGGCAGTCAAGGGCTACACAGAGGCCCTGGAGTACCGGCCAGACCACGAGACATGCCTGAACAACCTGGCCTATGCCCTGTGCGAGACCGGCGACGCGGACGGGGCCCTGGCAGCGCTCCGGCGGTACATTTCGGCTCTCGGCTCAAAAGCGCCCCGTGCTCACCTCCAGCTTTCCACGTGGTTATCGAGGAGGGAGCCAGGGTTCTCGCTCGATCTTGACCAGGCCGAGAAAGAGGTACAGATCTACCTCGATCATAATTCGGAAGATACAGGGCCGTTCATGCAGCTTGGCCGAATTGCTCTGCTGCGGGGGAGACTGGACGATGCGCTGGAGAAGTTTCATGTCGTCAGGCGATTCTCTGCCAAATGCCCTGAAGCGGACCATCTCACCGGCGTCATCCGGATGGCGCGGGGCGAGCCGGAGAAAGCCATTCCATTCTTCCGACGTCCTCTCGATCAGAGTCTCGCTCCCACCACAGGGGTTCCGTCCGAAGGGGATACCCTGGCGACCCTGACCCCCAATGCCCGGCGGCCGGAGCTCTTCCCTGCTCTCTGGGGTTTGTTCTGCGCCACCAACTCACTTGAGGGCTACTCTTCTGATATTCCGCCCTCGCTGCGTCTCTCGATACCAGAGGCCGACCAGACGATGGCCGCTACCGTGAATGTGCTCAAAGGTCTTCCTGTCGGGAAGGCGACGCCGGCCGACTTTGACGGAGATGGTTCTGACGACCTCGCCATTGCCTCTTCGGAAGGGCTGGTTCTCCTGCGACAGGCGGGTGGAACGTTTGAAGAGATGCCCCGGTTGAACCCCGCCGTTCCCTGTCAAGATATCGTCAGGGTGGATATTGAAGGAGATGGGGACCCCGACCTGCTGGCCCTTCCAGATCCGTTTCAAGGCGGCGAAGCTCACCTGCTCCGAAACGACCGTGGTACTCTCATCGACATCACCGAGAGTGCCGGGCTCTCCGGTTCCCGACGCACTTTCCGAGCCCTGTTTGTTGATGTCGATGCCGACAGCGATCTCGATCTGATCGAAGCAGGGGGCGGGCCTCTCCCTCTCCGTCTCTGGATTCAAACCGCCGGCCACTTCGAACCCTCCAAACAGGATTTTGGTCTTCCATCACAGGCAGCCCTGACCGACACGGGCTCAGCGGATTTCAACGGCGACGGTCTCCCGGATTTATTTGTCCTCGTGTGGAAGGGGGCATCCCGCCTCTTTCAAAACATGGGAAAAGGGGCATTCAAAGATGTCACTGCCGATGCCGGGCTCGACCTCTCCGTTGCCGGCTACCGTGCTGTCTGGTTGGATTCTGACCGCGACGGTGACCCCGACCTGCTCGTTGCCCCACAGGCGCCGGCAGGGGTCAGCCTCCATGCCCGGTTCTGTGAGAGCGAACTCTCTCCATACCGTCTCAGGCTCTACGTCAACGATGCAGGCAGCTTCAAGGAAGCGGATGAAAAGTTCGGCCTGAGCCAGCCTTTCGGAGTGACAGACATCCTCGTGGAAGATCTTAACCAGGACGGTTGGCCTGACCTGTACCTGGCTTGCGGCGGCCATGAGCCAGGGGACGTGGAGCCCGATGCAGTCTTTCTCAACCGCCAGGGGAAATTCGTTTCAGCGACACCTCCCGATCTCTATCGCCGCTGGGGAAGATCTGCTGCAGTAACATTGCTGTCCGCGAATCCCAACCGTGTCGAATTGGTCCTCGCCCGCAGCGGCATGATGCCCGGATCCGTTCAGGAGCTCCTGCGGGTCGCATTTCAGAATCCTAAGAATCAATAGATTTACTTCGGAACTTCTGCGCGATGTGCGTGTACGCCTCTTAATCTTTATCGTAATCGTTCACTTAATCCTCTGGCAGCATGGAGATTAAGTGAACGATTACGATAAAGATTAAGAGCCCTGGACTTCATCCTCGGTTGCGGCCGAAGACTGCCGTAGGACTACTGTTTCCGAACTGCTCGGCGCCTATCGCCTGACGCTTCTCGTATTGTATTTTTTCTGATAGTGGCGATGGGAAGCATCGTCCGGATACCGCTCCGAATCCGGGTAGGGGTAGTTGGTCATACTGTGGAAAGGCATCGGCTCGACGGCCTGGCCTTCGGCGGTGTAGAGGTCCATATCTTTGCAGTACCCATCGGCATGGAGAATAAATGTGCGTGACCAGCCGGGCGCGAGCGGCGGCAGATCGGCCGCGTCAAAAGAGAGTGCTATTTCGTCTCCGCGGCCGAAGACTGCGAACTGGTCATCGGCCTGGGCCAGCAGATCGCGAACATCACCAAAACGGGTGTAACTGCCGGCCATCAGTTTGAAGCCGGGGTTCGGATCCATCAGGCCATAATCGAAAAGAAGGGGTAGCCGACCGTCGGGAGAATACTCGCGAGGGAAGCCGGAGGGGCGCAGGTCAGCCCGTGCGGCCGCGAGCGTGAGCATTCGTTTCTGGACCGGCTCGTCCCGCGCGATGAAGGCCGAATCCCAATAGACCTCCATATTGGTGACAAGTCGGAAGCGGCCCTTGCTTTCGCGGGCCCACTTCGATACGTCGAGCGTCATCATCTTCGGCATGCCGGCGGGGTAACCGACTTCGGGAAGAACGGTCCTCCAGCCGCCATCTGTACCAGGAATCTGCAGGCTCGGCGGCTGGAGGCGCAGGCCAGCCTGTAAAGCCGCGTAGTTGGTCTGTGAGTAAGGATACTCCACCCAACCATAAAGGTACAGAATGAGTGGCCGATCGAGGGCCAGCGATTGGATCTGATCGCCGAAGTCCAACTCAAGTGAGTGAGGCTCACAGAAGCCGAGGAAGCGATGGTCCAATACGAAATCGTCCACGGTTCGGCGGTCGATGGTCAGAATTCGGTCAAGGACGTCGCCCGTCTTATCTGTCCGGGCGCGAACGGGCAGGATGGGCTTTCGGACGCAGAAGAATCGGTCCACGCGGGCTGGCGAACCAGTCTCAAAGCGCTCGTCAGGATAGAAGGTGCAGCCTGCCGGATGGTCGAGGACGATCAGGTTTAGTTGGTCGACGTAAACTGCCTCCTCAAGAGGCTCATTAATCCTAAGCTCGTAAAACCCGTCTTTTGGCCGAAGCTTCGAAGGGCCTATGCGGACCCGTTCTATCGGCTGCGGCGGAGCATAATTGCCGGGCGAGAGAAAAAAGCCCAGACCGCCGCCGCCCAGAAGGTCAGTGATGAATTCGAATCGTTCTCCGTTCCACGCAAAGAGCAATGGGCACGAGCTGGTCTTGCGATAGGTCTCCTTGATTGCGAAGGTCTGCCCGGCCGCCACCTCCATCTCTGATTGAAGCACGCCGTCCGGCCAGATGAGCCGGACGTAGTCGAGTCGGGTGCGCCGGCCCAGCCCGAATGTGGGCCTCGGTGAGTGCTGGGAAAGAAAACCGGTGGCCGGCATCAGCTCTTTCTTCTGGTGGTGTGCCCCGGCCTGGGCAAAGACTTTTGTGCCGACTGGGAGAGTGGCTGACCGCGTTTTCTCCTGAGCCCTGGTGCCGATCAAATTCAGTGTTACAGATTGGTTCTCCGCGGGTGTCTCGTTCCGCAGGTAAGTCACGCGGCTGCCGCTGTTGATGAGGAGAACGTCCGTGTCGCCATCCTGATCGAAATCGGCGTAGAGCGCGCCGCGGCGTTCGGCCTGGGCGAGATTCGCCAGGCCGGATCTGGCGGTAACATCGGTCCAGCGCCCATTCCCATTGTTTACATACAGAGCCGGCGAACGCTTTCCGGATCGGAGCGCATCGGTGAGAAACAAATCTTCATCGCCGTCGTTCTCCGCATCAAAGAAAGCGCCGTTGGTCGCACGGGCATCCAGCTTTTGAAAGCCCGCCTGGAAACGGCCCGGCGGATCGTTTTTCAACAGGAGAACTGGAGCGTCCCGCCCGGCGAACAGCACCGCGTCCATCGTTTCGTTGCCGTCCACGTCCGCCAGGGCAGCGCCCCACATCGGACGTTGGAAATCGGTCCACGGACTCTCCGTGATCTGGCTCATTCCCTCCAGCCGCTCGTTGCGCAACAACTGCGGGGCCCCGGCCCTGGTGAACAGAAGAGCGTCCTGGTCGAAGTCGTTGTCCAGGTCACCGAAGGCTGCACTGATGCCCTTTGCAGGCAAGCCCTGAATGGTGAGACGGCCATCGTCCGCTGCAAAGGTGCCGTCCCGGCGGTTAATGAGCCATTGAAACGGAGGATGTTCTTCTGCCGGGCTCTTGTTGAACTGGGCGACGAGAAGATCGAGGTCTCCTTCGCTGTCGATATCGACGAATACCGCTCCGATGCTGAGCGACGTTCCCGCGGCCGTGCCGGATTCGTCCGTCACGTCTTTGAACTTACCCTCGCCCAGGTTCCTGAAGAGCTGGTTCGGTCCGTCGTTAGTGACGTAAAGGTCCATCCGGCCATCGTTGTCGTAATCGCCTGCCGCCGCCCCGATGCCGGCTGCGCCGCCGGCCAGGCCAGAATCGGCCGTCGCATCTGAAAACTTTCCCTGACCGTCATTGAAGTAGAGCCGGTTGCCGTCACCCGGAGGCGAAACGTTCGTCAGAAAGATGTCCAGGTCCCCATCCCCATCAAAATCCGCGCAGGCGCCTCCGCCGCCAAAATGTCGTGCGGCAGACGTTCCTGGCTCGTCATCCAGCGGCGTTCCATCTCCGCTATGCACGAAATCGATGCCGCTCTCTTCCGTCGCATCGGTGAATCGGGGAACGGCCCCCGACCCGGCCGTCTGATCGGTTCGCTCATACCCGAATCTCAAGATATCCGCATACTTGCCCATGCTGGGATACTCGATCTTCCTCATTACTTCAGTGCCCAGTCCGGCATCTTTGATCTTCTCGAAGGCCCTGAGCATCTTTTCGGCAGCATCTTTCGATTTCTCCATTCGCAGGCAGACAGCGAGATTCATATAGGCCGCAATGTAATAGGAGTTCTTTGCGAGGACGGCTTCGTAAAGCGGCTTTGCTTTGCCAAAACGCATCTGCCGAAAGTGAATCTGTCCGAGCCAGAAAAGTGTGTCTATGTCATCAGGATCAAGATGGCGCACTTTCTCCAGCATTTCGACAGCGCGCTCGTCTTTTGCCAGATGGATAAACAACATCGCCAGGCAGTAAGCGGGTCTTGGATTCTTCGGATCGCGCAGCCATAACGCCTGGAGTTCCTTGATGGTTCGTTCGTTGTCCTTTTGGTTATTGAGCAGAGCGATGCCCAGGTTGAGGCGGCCCGTCGGCCAATCGGGCGCCAGCGCAGCCACCTTCTCGAATGCCTTCACTGCATCCGAGTACTGGAACTGGTCCATGAGGGCCACGCCGCGATTGTGCGCGGCCAGAACTTCGTCAAGTTTGCCTGACGGAATCCCGGAAGTGCCCTTATGACGGAAGTAGAGAAAACTAATGACCAGAACGGACACCACCACTACCGCCGCGGCAAAAAGGAAAGCACTTTTCTGTTTGTTGCTCATGAAGGAATGCAGTTGAAATTAAGACGAGATTAGCAGGCTACCTCAGGCAATATGTCTTCTCAATACTTCAGCAGCATGCCCGGCAACCTGGGCCGTGTTCTCATCAGCATCGAACGGCTCGAGCACATTGACGAAGCCACTGAAATTCAGCTCCTTCAGGCCGGCGAAGAAGCCATGAGTATCCATCTGCGTATTCTCGCCCAGCGGAACTCGAGCGTAATGCACTTCGGTACCATCCCTGAGCTTCAGGGCACTGCCCTCGTCCGCGCCGACTAGAATGATGCTCTGTATGTTCACGCCAAATACCGAATCGATGATTTCGGTAAAGGCATCGCCAGTGCTGGGCTGTCCGGCAAGCAGAAGATTGGCAGGTTCGGCAATGACGCCGAAGTTTTCGCGGCCAATGGCCTGGAGTGTCTCCTTCGTTGAAGCGATCGTCTCGTACTCACCGCCAGTATGGATTTGCGAACACACCCGCATCCCGCGGCCGGCTACCAGGTCGGACGCTTTCTGCATCATCTCGATTGAGCCGGCGATACGAATGATGTCGCAGTTCAATCGTTCTGCCGCATCCGCTACATTCGCCAGCGCGGCGAGTGAGTCTTCATCCGCCATCCCGCCGGCATTCATCAATGCCACTTTGATGCCCGCGCCGTTGAGAGCTTCTTCGGTTTCATCAAGTTGCTCCTGCGTGTAGTCAGGCTCGAGTTGCGAGTAACGAAGGTCGACAGCTTCATAGCCGTTTTCCGCGGCCATCCTGGCGAACTCGGTGATTGAAACGGCGCTCCCCGTGGCGGTCTCAACGATCCTGCCGGAAAGTGTAAGTTGCATGAGATGCTCCTGTGGTGAGTAGTTGAAAATCCATGTTGAAATCGTCGGGAAAGGAATTCAGCGCAGGCTGGCGGACCTCCATTCATCGAACGGTACAGCTCTCAATGGCAAAGCCATCCTGAGTGCCGTGCCGAGGACCTCTCGTCCGGGGGCATATCCGAAGCCAGCCTCATGTCATTCGTTTCAGAAAGAATCGCCTTTCCATTAGTTTCGATCCGGACTGTCAAGGGCGGAACCGTATCGATTAGAATTCTGGTAGGGCATCTGTTTGACGCAATTCAAAGTAGGACTGTGAAATTCCTTCTGGCCTGGAATTTCCTTTGGGTGGCCGCAAGGCTTTTAGATTTGGCAAGTCAGGTGAAAATGCCAGAAGTTCCTTAATGGCGCGAACTGCGTCTGGGTGCGTCGAAGTTTGCAGAACGCGTACCAGATTTAGAATGCGGCGTCTTGCCAGGACCAGTATGGGCCGATTCAATCGACATATGTCAACAATGTCCTCGCCCGCTTCAGATCGTGCGAGTACCTGTCCGTCTTCGAGCAGTTCCAGATGTTGGACCAGGTTGCTTTTCGCCAGGTCAACAGGAAGTGACACATCTCGGCGTGACGAATTACAGGTATTGCAGGCGTAAAGCAGATTAGCGTATTCCAGTTCCAGTTCTGCCGAAGCCGACCGTGGAACTATGTGCTCTACCCCAAAACTGTGATGCCCATCGGCCTCCCAATTCTCTCGCCACAGACAATAAGCGCAGCGAAAAGCGAATTCGTCTCGCAACCAAGGCTTGTAGGAATCGCATTCGGCATAGCCCTTCGGTCCGTGCCGCCTTGGTGGCGGAGAGGGCGGGTATTCAAAGATGCGATTACAGGCTTCCCGGAGGGCGTCAGTCATCTAATTGTTGGGCAAGTCGTTCAGCGACTTCTTCGTAAGGTTTCAGTGCTTCCAATCGTTTCAGGTCAATTGGTTCCAACCATCTGTCAGCAGTTGCTTGAAGCTGCTCCAGTTCCGTCCCTTCTGACTCTGTGAGGCCACCGCTTCGCCGTTTCTGAATCAACTCAGAACGGCGTGCATTCAGCTCAGGCCAAGACCCGCGGTTGCCTCCGTCATCAGGCCAATTCCTCAGGATATGGATTGCCCACTCCTCGAGAGAGACGTTCCTGTCTTGTGCTTTACGCACTAACTGGTCTGCAAGATCATCATCCAATGTGATTGTCACTGACATGCTCTATCCCTTCCAAAGACCGGTAACCTGTTGGCCACTATAATAACAACGATTCTGGTCCGTGGCACAAGGCCCCCTCTGAGCTCTGGGCCGGTCGTCAAATGCCGCCAAGCCCCAGCCGGGCTCAGGATTACGCCACCAATACGCTCGTCCTTGACGAGTTACTAAGTCTGTGACATTGTTTTTTCAGTTTCCGCAATCCATCCGAACAATCAAACATGCCCGATTGGCGAGAGGATCTGGACAGCTATCTGGATGCAAAATGTGACGAACTGATCCAATTCAGACGTCACATTCACAAGCATCCCGAGCCCAGCGGCGAGGAACAGGAAACAGCACGCTTCATCGCACACGAGCTCGCCCGGCAAGGCGCGCCGCAACGCCTGGTTCTGGATGACCGCGGTGTCCTGGTGCAGTCCGATGAATCAGGGGAGCCACGTATCGGCTTTCGTGCAGATATTGACTCCCTGCGATTGCAGGATGAGAAGGACACGGAATACCGTTCGAGCCGTGCCGGCTGCATGCATGGCTGCGGGCATGATGCACACGCGACGATGGCCTTTGGCGCGGCTCTCGGTTTACAGCACGTTAAAGATGAACTGCCATGGCCGGCCGCCTGGACGGGTCTTTTTCAGCCTTCCGAAGAAACCGCGAAAGGTGCTTTTGAAATGATCGACGCGGGCGCCCTGGAGGGCGTGAAGAACATCATCGCCTATCACGTCGATCCGCAGCTTTGCGTCGGGCACGTGGCCATCTGCTCGGGCCCGCTGACGGCATGCTGCGATGAGCTTGCGGTAACGATCTTCGGTCAGGGCGGCCACGCGGCCCGGCCACACCACACGACCGATCCCATCGCGGTGTCAACGCAGTTCGTTCAGAGCGTGTATCAGTTCATCCCACGCACGATCGATTCGCGGATGCCGGCCGTGGTCTCATTCGGCACGATCCGCGGAGGGGATGCATCCAACGTGATCCCCGACAAGGTCGAGCTCGGTGGCACCATCCGGACTCTCAGCCGCAATGCCACTGATAAGGTAAGAGAAAAGATCCGCCACATCGCACACGGGCTTTCGGAGGCCAGCGGCACCGACATTGAAGTGCGTTTTCTGGGAGGCCCGGATGCCGTCATCAACGATAGTGAGGTGACCGACGTCTTCGCTCTCGCTGCAAAAGAGGTCGTCGGCAAAGCCGCGGTCAACCAGATCGATCTGCCAAGCATGGGCGGGGAAGACTTTGCCGGTTATCTCGATCACGTGCCGGGCGCATTGATGCGCATCGGAGTCGCGCCACCGACCGGTCCGGAAACAGTGCTGCATTCGCCCACTTTCGATATCGATGAAAACGCGCTCCTTATCGGCGCAAAGATCATGGCGAGGGCCGTGATACTTCTCGCTCGTCCTGATACTGCGCCAGACTAAACGGAACAGGGGAGACCCATGAAGCCATACCAGTTCGCGCCGAATGATACGCACAGTATCGGGGTGGAAGTCGAGCTGCAGCTCATCGATGCAGACTCGATGGCCCTGAAGAGTGCCTGCCCAGCGATACTCCAGGACTTACCGGCCGAGATGAGAGATTTCGTCAAGCCCGAGTTGATGCAGTGTTACGTCGAGGTCATCACAAAGGTCTGTCACACCGTTTCGGAAGTTGAGCAGGATCTCAGATACAAACTGGATCAACTTTCCAAAGTCGCGGCCAGGCACAACACCCGACTTTTCTGGAGCGGCACGCATCCTTTCTCCAGTTGGCACGATCAGGAGATCACCGAAAACGAACGCTATCACGGCCTCGTAAAGCTCCTGCAGGACACCGCACGCCGCCTGGTGACGTTTGGGTTGCATGTCCACGTGGCCGTCAATTCGGGCGACAAGGCGGTCATGATCTGCGACCGCATCCTGCGCCACCTGCCCACGCTGCTCGCGCTCTCATCAAATTCGCCATTCTGGAACGGACGTCTGACCGGGCTTCATTCTCAGCGCAGTAAGATCATGGAATCGCTGCCGACGGCAGGCCTGCCGCCGTTGATGCGGAATTGGAGTGAATTTGTCTGGCTCGTGAATCACCTTGTAGATACCGGCTTCATCTCCAGCATTCGAGAAATCTGGTGGGATGTGCGCCCCCATTACGGATTCGGAACGGTCGAGGTCCGCATCTGTGACATCCCCGCCAATCTCGAAGACACGCTTGGATTGGTCGCTCTCATCCAATGCCTGGTCGCAGCTCTCTCGAAAGAAATCGACAGCGGCACCTACCAGCACGACTGCCACCCCATGATGGTTCGTCAGAACAAGTGGCGCGCCTGCCGATACGGAATGGCCGCCAATCTGGTCGACCCTTACACCCAGAAACCGCTTCCGGCCCGCGAACTCGTCCGTCAGCTTGTTGGCCACCTGCGCGAGACCGCGGCAGAACTCAAGTGCACCGATTACCTCGATCACGTGACCGCCATGACAGAAAAACCGACCGGTGCGGAGCGGCAGATTTTCCTGTTTGAGGAAAAGGAGAATACCGCGGATGTGGTAAGGGATTTGGTGGAGGAGGAGTGAGCGTAATCATCGATCTGTACTTTTTCTGACCGAGCGCAGATCCTCTTAACCTCTCACAAGTTCACCACTTGCCCCTCGGCCGCGGATTTCATGGCGGATTCGGTCACGTGGATGGCCGTCCTGACGCCTTCCGGCTTGACCGCAAGCTCGACGCCCTGGCTCAGGTGCTCGGCGATGTTGCGGTAGTAGGAGGTCCAATCGCCTCTGATGGTCTCCGGACGAATCTCGGTCTGGATTCCGTTCAGCGTGGTTTTGACGGTCGCGCGGTTGTCAGGGTCTTCGACCGCTTCACGGATTCGTTTCTGAATCATGAAACGTTCCTGAGGATCGACGCCCTCTTTGCGGAATGCGCCTTCACTGCCCAGCGCGAAAAGTTTCGGCTTTGAGAGTTTGGCGATGTAACCAACCTCCACCGTGTAGAGCAGGCCGCTCTCGAACTTGATCTGGCACTTGACGTAGGTCTCGACATCCGTCGTCCACTTGTGGCGCTGCGTGTCGCAAAATACCCACTTGGGCGTTCCACCAATCTGCACGGCGTGGTCCACGAAATGCGCGCCCCAGTCATAGAGCGGGCCACCACCTGATTGTTTTTCACCGCGCCAGCTTCCCGGCTGGCCGTACCCCATCACACATTCTTCGATGAGAAAGACATCCCCCAGGGCACCGGAATCGATGAAACTGCGGAGGGTCAGATAGTCGCCGTCCCAACGTCGATTATGAAAGACACTGAGCATGACGTTATTCGATTCCGCCGCATGGATCATGTTGTCCGCTTCGGCCACCGTAAGGCACATGGCTTTATCGACCACCACGTGCCTTCCGGCCCGGAGCGCTTTCACCGCAAGCGGCTCGTGGGTGTCATGCGGTGTGGCCATGATAATGAGACGAGCATCGTCCTTCTCGAGCAGCTCGTCGAGGGTGGTATAGGTTCTGATATCTGGATACGTCTCAGCCGCGGCCGCGCGCCTTCCCTCATCGCGGGTGGCGACGGCCGTGAGCTGCAGGCCGGGCTCAAGGGACACGAGGTAGGTGTGAAAATCGCGTCCGGCGAAACCATAGCCGACCACTGCAGTGGGGATTGGTTCGGGTTCGGAGCCGATGATGGTTCTGGTTTTCTCGGTGGATTCGCTCATGGTGGATTTCCCTGGGTGTTGATTGCTTGGTGAGTCGCTGTGTCGCTGCGTGTATATAAAGGGAAGACGAAATGTTCCAATCTGGTTGCTGGGTCGGGTTCTGTGACGGCCATCTTTTCCTGTGCCCTGATGCCCGCTTACTCCGATTTCCGGGTGTACTTCAGCGCAGCATCGAGCGATGCCAGAAGAGAATCACGAATACTATCCGAATTCTGAATGGCAGCGGCGTTGGCGATCTCGATGAGGCCGGGCAGCGGCAGGAGGTCTTTATTCTGAAACACGAGGGGTCTTGATTCCGAACCGCGCGTATCGAGAACGACCCTCTGTGTCGTGGGATCCGTTTTCAGGAACGCTTTGAAACCTTCCGCATTGGAGAACTGAATCGGCGGGTCTAAACGCTGACCTGCAGGCAGAAAAAACTGGACGCCGTGTTCACGAAACCAGGCTTCGTGCCGGTGAAAAACTCTCGCGCCTTCAATAGTGTCTTGGGGGAGATGGTCGGGATGTTCGCTGTCGGCAGCGAAGACCCAGTAGGAGGTTCCTGAACTTTCCGAATCGCCGACCGGAATAAACTGAAACCGGCGGATGAAACGTAGCGGATGCGAAGTGACAAAGCGCAGGAGACTGTCGACCGAATCCTCTTCAAACCTGTAAGCGATGGCCGTGCTGGTTGCATGACGCATGCGTTCGATTTCGTTCTCGATTTCGTAACGCTGGATTTCAAGAGCCTGAATGCGGTCGGTATCGCCATTGGAAAATGCGGCAGGGTCCTCTACCAGATCGAGCTTCAGGAGGCTCCGGGGCAGCGTTTCGGGTGCAACGGGCTCGATAGTGATGCTGTCCGCCGCTTCGCCGAACTGCAGATCAGAAAGGTCGCCGATAGGTACAAAGTGGCTCGTCCCACTTTTCCACCAGCGTCCTTCTTTGGGGATCAGATTCACCGGGCTGAGACTGGGATGATAAATTCCCAGCTTTGTCAGCGGAAAACTGTACCCGCACTCGATGAAACAACGCGCATCGTCAGCCAACGGCTCGAAGAGAGTCATCCGCTCGTCCTCTTTCCACTTGAGCAACGGATAAGTAGAGCGAAGACCACGCAGCCGCAACAGGTAGAGAAGTTTCTCTCGATTCCTGCCGGCGAGGATGGTGAATTCACGTTCGCATCCAAAACGAAATACCAGGTCGCGGGTCTCTTCGAAGAGAGATGGTTCGCCCGGAAGGCGCAGCAGGACGTCATTCATGCCTGCTTCAACGCGGCCCGGCTCGAGCTGCGGCAGAATCGATTCAATGTAATGCGCGATGTCCAATCCCATCGATTTGATATCCGCTGCCTCTTCCTCGATCGATATACGCCCGCCGAATGCGGAGAGCTGAGTAGACATCGATTCAAAATCCGCATCCGGCAGCGCGTCCGTCTGCACCTCGACCGCACCGCCCTTGCCGCCACGACGTATCACAGCCTGAATGACCCCGTAATGGAGGACCTCGGTGTCGTTCAGGAAGCGAATGAATTCAGGCTCTTTTTCAAATCGGAAGAGAGGCATCAGCAGAGATGGTTGATGGTTCTAGTCCTGGAATAAGCGTACTGAAATGAAGGAATAAACCTGAAACGTCTCCAGAAGGGCTGAGCCCTTCAAACTTGAGTGTTTAAATGGGGTTTTACCACAAACTTCCCACACCCGGTCGGAGGCATTTCAGGTGAACAAGAAAGATAAGCGAAACCTAAATCGTAGGAAACGAAGAATTGGCAGGCGTCTGGACGACAGCCGTGACCGTCCAGCTTCGGAACCGATGCCGACGGTGTGCATGTCGTCACGCCCCGAGTTCTGCGGTTTTTTGTACCCATATTTCTCCCCCTTTGGAACCCCCCGCCCCTCTCCGGCAGCCCAGCTCACCACAAGGGCTCGCCGCCGGAAGAGCGGATGTCTGAAACATACAGCAGTGCACGCTTTAGCGTGTTTCCGGCGGCGACAAAACACGCTAAAGCGTGCACACAAAACTCCCATCGGACTTGTTACGAAAGAACCTGCCAGCAGCCTGTGC
>Ga0066834_10000737_pt1 | contig 15493 bp, 13 predicted proteins | sample ETNtaG_30_FD_66729 | JGI IMG/M metagenome (GOLD analysis project Ga0066834, IMG submission 66729) | Marine microbial and viral communities from oxygen minimum zone, Eastern Pacific Ocean - ETNP201306PF43B | ecosystem: Environmental > Aquatic > Marine > Oceanic | place: Pacific Ocean: Eastern... | reverse complement strand
TTCAATGGGAGAGCAAGTAGTAATGCCTGTCAAGCCGCTACATTTCTTAGCGATCCTTGTTGTGAGCATTTCCTTCGGCAGTAGCGAGTCGGTATGGGCAATGAAAGCTGGGGCCAGCCGGCGCGATGTGACGATTCCAGAGCTACTCGGTAATCCCGCGGTGCATGATCCCCTCTTTGCGCGAGTCTTGGTGTTAGATGACGGAGAGACTGTGGTGACTATTGTCTGCCTCGACATGGTGAGTCCGTGGTTTCCCGAGGTCCGGGAAAAACTTGTCCGAGATTTCGGCATGGCGCGGGTGTTGGTCAACTGTTCCCACACACATCAGGATAATCGGCGGGGCTACAACGAACGTTGGGGACAAGCGGCTGGCAAGCTGATTTATGAGGCCGTTGCGGAAGCCTACGAAAAGCGCGTGCCTGTTTCGCTGCATGTGGGGCGAGCACCGGTGGTAGTGGGTAAAAATCGATATGGCGATGCCTTTAGTCAGGATATTGTCCCTTGGGTCAACGTTCTCGAAGCACGTCGAAAGGATGGAGGTAAAGTTGCGGTCCTGTTCGAGCATCCCGCCCATCCTGTGCTTACCCTCGAAGCACCAGAAGGGCTAACTGCAGATTTTCCGGGATACGCGGTGCAGCACCTGCAGGAAGCGCTAGGCGATGAAGTGGTCGCGATGTTTGCTCAGGGCTGCGCTGGAAATACAAACGCCGAGCCGGTAGGGTTTAGCGTCCGAAGCGGGTGGTATGTAAATGCGAAAAAAGAGGGGACGAAACTGGGAGAAGCCGTACTTACCGCAATGCGAGAAGCGACGGAGGTTACGGCAACCAAGTTTACCACAGGATCCCAGACGATTATGCTTCCGCTGCGTGTACCAACCCGGGAAGCCTGGACCGAAGAATGGTTGCGGTTGCAGCAAGCAGATCCTCCTGATGAAGCCGCCAAAGAAGCTTGGCGAAGCGTAAAAGAGATCCTTGATCGTGGCGAGCAGCCAGGTCTTGCGATGGAAATCAATACGGTGATACTGTCTTCGCAATGGTGCTTGGTGGCCATGGCCGGTGAGGTGTTCACTGAATATGAATTGTGGATTAACGCGCTAGGCCCGTTTGATCACAATATGGTTTTCGCCTTTACGAACGACGTGGCCAATCCTCAGGAAAAACATTACGTTTCGTATGTCCCCACCGACCGAGCATTAGCTTTGTCGATTCAGCATCCAGAGCAGGCCGAGCGTAGCTGTCGAGATGCTTTGCGAGTGCACAGTCCCACCACGCATCCAGATGTCCGCCTGCCCTATGCGGTTGGCATTGAGGTTGTGATTAAGGAAACGATTGAATCGCTTTGGAGCCGTGCAGAGGTTTTGCGGTGAGGCCACAGGAGTTCTGCGCAGCGTCGTGCGGTTTCGTGAAAATCACGCGTGCTGCGACGAGTAGGGATGACAGCGATCCGAATAATGCGAGATGCATGGGAGATAGAGATGGTGACGAGAAAAACCAAGCCTGGGACCAGGCGAGTGTCTGTGGTCCTGAGTCTGCTTTTGCTTAGCAGTGTTGGCAGTTTCGGCCTTGGCGAGGCGCTGGCGATCACCGCAGGTGCGAGCCGTCGCGATGTGACAGTGCCGGAACTCATGGGAGATCCGCTGGTCCACGATCCTCTCTTTGTACGTGTGTTGTTGCTGGATGATGGTGACGAGTCGGTGGCGATTATTTGCCTCGACATGATCGCCCCATGGTTTGCGGAGGTTCGCGAAAAGATTCAGGAAGAACTTGGGGTGTCCCTTGTGCTGGTAAATTGTTCCCATACGCATTCCAACGGCCGAGGTGTGGGGTCGACACCAAAGTGGAGGGTCCGCGTTGGTAAATTAATCTTTGAGGCGGCAGAAGAGGCCGTGGCCAATCAGGTCCCGGTTTCCTTGCATCGTAGCCGTGCGCCAGTGAAGATTGCCCATAATCGCTATGGTGATGCCTTTACGCAGGAAGTTGTCCCTTGGGTGAATGTCCTCGAGGTGCGTAAAGAGTCGGGAAAACCGCTCGCTGTCCTCTTTGAGCATCCTGCGCATCCGGTGATTGCGATGACACATCCCGGTGTCAGCGCCGATTATCCAGGATATGCTGTCCGCCGCGTGAACGCGTCGCTCGGTGAGAACGTTATTACCATGTTCGCTCAGGGTTGTAGTGGTAATATCAACGCCGATCATGTCGCGGGTGGACATGCGCATGCGGAAGCCGTTGGAAATGAGTTGGGAGAGGCCGTACTGGTCGCTTTGAAGTCGACAACTCCTATCAAGGCGAAGGCGATCTCTTTGCGGACGAAAACGATTATGTTGAATCTCCATCTACCGACCGTACAGCGCTGGGAGAAGATGATGGAACGCATTGTTGTGGGAGGTGAAGAACCGCCGCGCGAGGGGTGGGCCAATGATGACACCACACGCGACACCATGTTGGCCTTGAGGGAACTAATGGAGAGGGACGCAGTACCCCAAATGCCCATGGAGATCAATGCCGTGATGTTGGGATCGGAGTGGTGTTTGGTGGCGATGGCAGGAGAAGCGTTCACGGAATACGAACTCTGGATTAACGCTTTGGCGCCTTTCGAACAGACAATGGTATTCGGTTTTACCAACGCAGTCGTGGGGGCCACGGACGACGCCTATATCGGCTACATTCCGACAGATCGAGCACTGGCCTTGGGGGTCAAAGCGGCCTTGAGGGCCGAGACCGAATGTATGGAAGCCGGTTCCTTTCCTGGATTTTTCCACGGTGTGCGTGTGGGCGGTGTGTACAGTAGTTATGCCGTTGGAATCGAAAGCCAGATTAAAAAGGCCATTGCATCTCTTTGGGCGGTGTCTGCGGATCACGAAATACCATAACTAGCAAGGACCGTTTTGCCGGCTAAGATGTGACCCAGATCTTCAGGTCTCGCCAAGGTGAATCAACGTTAACCCTTCTGAGACAACTCATGGACACAACCATTGCTTTGGGAGCCGATGCATGAATAACTTTTGCGATACTCCGCGCCGACGTTTCTTAAAACAGTCTGGTAGCCTCGTCAGTGTCACTGGACTTGCCTCAGCGAATCCTGCTAAGTTGCTATCTGCAGCTCGGCCTCAGCCGGGTTTCTCGGCTGGGGCAGCTCAGCGGGACGTCACCCCACCTGTGGGAATGGAGATTCTCCATTTTTACCGAAATAATGTTGGCGTTCACGATCCTCTCTTTGTGCGAGCTCTGGTGATTGCCGATGCAACAGGCAAGTCCGTGGCGTTGGTGACCGGCGATTTTCTCGGTGCCGGCTTTGTCTGTTGCGACGAAATCCGGACGCGTGTCCGAGAGAAGACAGGTGTCGATGAAGTGTGGTTTAGTACCAGCCATACGCATTCCGGGCGCTGGCTAGTCTCGACTCCAACGCCTGAACGTCCTTACACAGACGAACTGGAATGGGATGAACTGACGGAGAAGGGGCCGACCGCAGAGCGACCAGAAGAACTCCAATGGAATAACGGCGTGCATCAGGCCATCGACGAGATCGTGGCCGAGGCCCAGCGCAACATGGTTCCGGTCGATCTGCGCGCGGGCCGGGCTTCGGTGCAAGTTGGATTTAACCGTCGTCTCGCGGCTGCAGACGGTTCGGTCTATATGGGCGTCAATCGCGACGGACCAGTCGTTCCTTGGGTCAATGTGTTGTCCGCGCATGCCCGCGATACGGGAAAACCGATTGCCATTTATTTTGAGCATGCGGCGCATCCGGTTACGGTTCCGCATGGTTCCAATTTGGTTAGCGCTGACTTTCCTGGGGCTGCAGTGAGGCGGATTCATAAACACCTGGGTGACGATGTCATTGCGTTGTTCGGACAAGGTTGCAGTGGGAATGTCAACAGCTTTCCGCTACGGAGCACGCATGCCGATGCCGATGCGGCGGGGCACAAGCTGGGCGAAGCGGTATTGCAAGCGATGGTGCAAAGTAATGTTCTAAAGCCAACGAAACTGAAACTGAAAACGGTGGTAACGGAATTGCCGACACGTCCCTTACCACCTCTAGAACTCGTCGAGTCATTGCTCCAAGATAATAGGAGGGACGCACGGCGACTCAAACAACTCGGTAAGATTAAAACGGTGCTGTTGCGTGGCGGCACTCCACCTTCACGGAGATTCGAAGTGCATGGTGTGATGATTGGAGAAGAGTGGTGCTTGGTGGGACTGAATTATGAACTATTTGCACAGATTGAACTGTGGGTCGCAAAAGTAGCCCCCTTTCGTTGGACGATGGTCAACTCGTTGACAAATGGTGGTCGGGCTTACCTGGGGGATGATGAAGCCTTGGCGCTGGGACCGAAGGGCGGTTATGAGGCGGGTTCGCTGCCGAGCTGGTCGGGTCATGAGACAATGTCGCCGAGCCTGGGCCCGCCGGCGGTGGGTTGTGAGGCGATTGTCAAAAAGGCAATTGTAGGACTATGGAGTTAAACCGACCGTGTGTGGAAACGTCAAACTAAAGAAATGTTTCCCTTGGCGAGAGCGGGTGCGAGACGGATTCGATCAGGTGGTCTAGCATCTGTTGGGAACGGACCGTTTGAACCGTTGGGTGAAGTCGTGTAAAGTATGGCGTCTTCAACTTCTCGAACGGATGTACGCCAAGCTCCAATCCAAAGAACCGCTTGCGAGAACCGATCGAGCGGGTGAAAAATCTCCCTAGCAGAATTTCGCAGTCGTTACCAAAAGCCAGGAATTCCCGTGGTGCTGGAAGGCGCGGCCTTGGCTAGTCATAGTAAAACATATTATACAAGATAGAAAAATCGATACAGGGTATGTAAATTGAAGGCAGCAATCTTTTATGGTGGCAAGGATATACGCATTGAAACAGTCTCCAATCCGGACCCAGAACCAAGGCAAGTCCAGGTTAGAGTCCGGGCTGCTGGCATTTGCGGCAGTGACCTACATGGATATCATGCTACCTCGGTTAAACCTGGTTTGCCACGGAGGGGTGGGCATGAACTGACGGGGGTAGTATCAGCAATATCAGAAGACGTAACACAATTTCAGGTTGGCGATCGTGTGGTTGTAGAACCAACTGTGCCATGTGGCAATTGTCCAGAATGCTGGAATGGGAACTACAATATTTGTAGCAAACTCAAGCATCTCGGTGGAAGTGATAGTGGTGGAGGGTTTGGTGAATATATGGTTGCTCCAGTTGGAAATATCTATCTTCTACCGGATAACGTTACTTTTGAAGCTGGCGCCTTAGCGGAAGTCTATGCTGTTGCTGTGCATGCGCTTTCACGGGTTCCAGTACAGCCAGGGGATCTAGTGGCTGTTATCGGTAGTGGACCAGTTGGATTGACTATCGCCCAAATGGCAGATTTGGCAGGTGCCAGATCTGTCATTATACTTGGAAAGCCGGATCAACCATTACAGATTAGCCAGGAGTTAATGGGTTGTGAAGTTATAAATGTTGATACATCGGATCCTGTTGAAGCTGTGAAGCGTTGGAGTGGGAACAGAGGCGCCAACGTCGTTTTTGAAGCTGTGGGGGGACGATCGAATACCTTACAGCAAGCAACGGAGATAGCGGCTAAAAGAGGCAGGATTTGTATCGTCGGTGGGCACACGTCCCCTATTCTTTTTAGTGATCATTTGGCACGAAGCCGTGAGCTTACTGTATCGTGGGCATTCTGTTATGGACGACGAGATGGTCAAAAAGAATTCCAAGTGGCGATAGAATTGCTTTCAGCCGGTAAGCTTAATCCCATGCCGTTAATTACTCATCGTTTCCCACTCAGTGAAATTGGCCAGGCTTTTGAAGTTGCAGCAGGGCGTCAAGAACATGGCTCGATTAAAGTATTGATTTTACCGTGACCTGTGATTGAAAGTTTGGTTCGTCGTAATCTGTGTTTCCTCGCTGATCAAATTTACAGGAGAGCTTATCGTGGATTTAGAGAAAATAAAGGCAGGTTTGGATGATACTGGCTATTGCATTGTTGAGGGTGTCATGCCGGTTGAGGAAGCCGATCGAATGGCAGATCGCTATTTTGAGCTACACAAGCAACATTTTCCTAATCAACAAAGTTATCAATCATTGCAGGGATTGCTCAATTATGACCAAATGTGCTGGTCATGGGCGCTCCACCCACAAATTCTCGAACTCGCCTGTCACTATTTGGGTCGGAATATGCGTTTTGCTGAAGCCTGTTCTAAATGGATAATGCCAGGTGCGAAAGCTGGCAGTGTTCACGCGGATGGTCTGGGGTTGTCTGAGCCATTTCCATCCAACATGTGGTTATTTCAAACAATGTGGATGCTAACTGACTTTACCGAGAACAACGGTTCAACTCTGATGGTTCCTTTCAGCCACCGGCTGAGATGTAACCCAAATATGATCCCAACGAACGAATGCTTAATCCCTGCCGTTGGCCGTCGTGGTTCAGTCTTGTTGTGGCATGGTGCTTTGTGGCATGCTTCCGGTGCCAATACGACTTCTAGTCAGCATCGCATTGGTCTTAATCTCGCTTATATACCTTTTTGGCTAAATCATGCTGTGGGAGGATGGCCGCCGGTATTCCTAGAAGTGTTTCAAAGAATGCCTCGGCTATTGCAGGAATTAAATCAACATCGAGTTACTGCGTCGTAAGAAAGAATCCTTGGTATTCAAACATTGTATGAAGCAAATCAAATAAAGAACGTTAGGCATGTTCCTGTTAGTGGTATTTTATGTCTCCCCAAACTACTGGCAGTTTCCCATTGGTTTTTACTGAGGCGATTGGACCTTTCATTCCATCTCTAATTTCTTTTTCGTTCAAGGCTTTCCCCCAAATCCTGACTTCGTCAATAATTCCCATGAAGTGTCGGTTCTGTCCATAAGTCACTTTCTTGGTTTTTGGACCGTAACCACCAATTGCCACTGGAACGTCAGAAGCAAATAAACCTGACGTCATGTCTGCAGTTTCAATATCTAATTTCCCGTTGGTGTAGTTACGAAGTTTCTTGCCATCATAGGTTCCCGCTAGATGGACCCATTTATCGAGCTTGACGTTGATTTGTCCCTCTGCACGTGGTTTCCATTTGTCACCACAGCAGGTGGCATACCACCAATTTTTTTCCTTATAGACTGTTAACTGATATTGTCTTCGGTTGCTTCCATCTTCCCATTTCTGAGCGATAGCATTCAAATCAGGATTCCATCCGGTAGGGTATATCCAAGCCTCAACTGTTAACCCTTTTTGAAGATTGAGTTTATCACTATGGGGAATGAGTACCTGATCTCCATCCCCATTGAATTTTAATGCTTTGCCGAACTTGCCTTGGACCCACTTAGCACCTGAAATGGAACCGTTGTGTCCGTTACCTGAGATATCCTTGACAGTGTTGCCAGTTCCTTGATTAAAATTCCAAGCTGCAACTAAGTTTTCTATGGCACATAGACCTGAAGTTTGCCAAACGATGCATAAGAAAAGACTAAACGCGATTAAGATTAAAGCTCTTGAGTTTATCAATGTTTTTCTCCTGATCTTGGAATGGATGGGTAACTTTCTAGGCGTATAATACCACACTAGGCTGGCACCACGACACCAGTCGACATTTATAATTCGTGCTGATAGCGTTTTAACGTTTGAAGTTCACGTGGTAGGTAGTTTCTATATGGGTCATCCCAACCAATCCATTCACCACTAAGGTAGCCATTGAATGAAATTGTCGATAACCGTTCAATGGCACTCTTGTGATCAATGTCTCCTTCGCCAATTGGGAGCAGACTTTTCTGGGTGGAACCATCGTGTATGTGAAGATGCTGGATCCAAGGCTTTAGGATCTCGAACGATTCTTCGATGGTCGCATAGCCCCGTCGTACCGGATGCATAATATCCCAATTAACGGCTATCGCTGAATGGTTGGCCTTCTCCATAACTGCTGCCACATCTGTTGGATTACACCAATCATCATGGGTTTCTACACAGATGGTTACCTCGCGTTTGCTGGCATGATTAGCGATAGATAGAAGCGACTCGGCTACCAGATCGACAGCAGCAATTCTATCTAGCCCATCTCCAATTTTACCACCAAAAACCCTAATTCGCGAAGATCCGATATCTGCTGCTAAATCGATAGCTTCCTTGGTATCATTTACCATATCCTGGTTAATTTCAGGGTCCGCATAACGGCACGAAGTCGCGACACAACCAATGGCAATACCTGCGTCGATAGCTTTTTGTTTAATTTCTCTTCGTTGGTTCTGGTTAGCGTCGAATTCAACACCATGCCGATGATTTGAACTGATCCGTGGTTCAATACCATCATAACCGAATTCTTTGGCCATGGATAACATCTCATCCAGAGTCAGCTCCGGACACGAAAAGCTCATAAATGAATACTTCATTTGAATTCCTCTATATTATTTATGTGTCAAACAACTGTTTATGTCTTTCTATCTACCCGATCTGCCAAGCTGGACTGTTAACCATCTCGAGTTTCCCACTTGATGTTGAACGGATACCTGCATCTAGAATAGCCATAATTTCTAAGTTAAACATCATTTCCAAAGTCTGGTGCAACGGTTCGCCTGTTTCCAAATGATGGATAAATTCCTCCGAGATTCGTTGCCTTCCCTCCGGTAGTGAATCATGTTGATGAATACTTGTCTGGTCCTGACCGCGTTCTATCCGTACTCCCTGGTTGTCCAAAACTAATGTTCCCGTAACACCATAAACAATGGGTCCGGCCGGTACTCCATGATCTAATGTTGTCCACGATCCTTCAAAGAGTCCAAGCGCATTGGGGAATCGAACAATCATCGCTGCATTGTCATCTGCCATTCCCCATTGGCTGTTCAAGTTGGCACGCATACCAGTAGCAGATAACGCCTGTTGACCAATGTACCACCTTGCCAGCATTGATCCATAGCAACAATAGTCTAACATGGCACCGCCTCCTGTCTTAACTTGATGCCACCAAGTTGCACCGAGTTCTGCTCCCGTCATTTGATCTGCGGATTCCTGCACTCCAGCATGGGTGGCACCAGGACCGAGCGGGCCTGTATGCCCTCCTCGCCATTTAACTTGTATAACTTGACCAATGGCTCCCTGATCAATTAGTTCTTTTGCTTTTCTTATTCCTGGAGACCAAGTTGCAGGCCAGTTGATGACCATTTTGGTGCCGGCTGACTGGCAAGCCCGAACCATTCTTAAAGCGTGACTTAAAGATGAGGCCATTGGTTTCTCAACACAGACGTTAACTCTAGCCGCGGCGCAGGCCTCCACTACATCCGCGTGTGTCGCGTTCTCAGAGCAGCAAATAACGATGTCGAATGTTTCTACCTCTAGCATTTCCTGGTAATCTTCGTAAACCTTAGGTACACCAATGTTACTAAGAGCGTTCTCTACATTCCACCCGCGAGTATAAGGTGCGTCTCGCAATTCTGGGTTAGCGGGTACAGTGTCCGCACAGGCAACCATCTCAACTTGTGGGTGATTTCCAAACTGTGCGGCAACACTGTTAATATGCATGTGGGCAAAACCAATGATACCAACACGATATTTCTGACTCATATCATTTCTCTCTTTCCATCTTCAGTAATTTTTTATTCTACTAATGCAATTTATTATTCTACCTTGCTTGATGAGGGACTGCAAGTTCTCCTAGAGCACTGCGAAATTGCCGTATTGCAAATATTTAAATAACAGATAATGTGCAAGCGATAGTGATTTTAGGAATTACCTGCAATGTTAATGTCCGTTGTTTCAGAAATTTGAAGAGAAATTTCACTTCAAATTGGAATATTGGAAACCTCTTTAACTTAGTCTGTCTCTATATTCTTGGGTATGTCTTGTAAGTACTGCAAAGATTAATATTGCGTAAGTTCTGTATTTAGGCTAGAATTAGGTGGTTGATTGGGTTTTTTCATAGTTTATGATACTTGAGCCAGCTAGAGAAGTTGTGCTGAGGCAACCAAGAATTTCAGATCAAATATTAGGGAAGATGTGGTCCTAAAAATCAGTAACCTTCTAAATGTTAATGATGAAATGGATCGACATTGGGTTTTTAAACTTGAGTTGGTTTTGTAACCAATTATCGATGCATAATTCCTTTGTATAGGATTTATAATTGTGGATTTCGAAATGAATTGGTTGTCCAACATGTATTGTTTGGGTTGATTCATTTTATTAAGTCAGAAGTGGGGAATTGAAAATTGGACGTAATTGTTCCTGTAGAAACGAATAAGCAACTGGAGAGAGACAGGAAATCCGAGGTAATTAAAGAAATAGAACCTACAGTTGAAAAATTGTATGATCAACACCAAGCGAAGCAAGACTTATGGTTCCCAAACGATTTTCTGCCTTCAGATGAAAAAATGGATGATGATAAGAAGGGTGTATTGGAGAAGCTTCGTGAGCGTGCCCGCAGTCTCTCAGATGCGGTTAAAGTCGCCTTAACACTAAACACGCTAACCGAAGAAGGGCTCCCTCACTTCCATCGGTTAATTGCGACCTACCTTGGATCGGACAGTATTTGGCAAAAATGGAATTTCCTATGGACAGCTGAGGAAGACCGTCATGGCAATATACTCCGTGACTACATGCGGGATACGCGTATACTTAATTTTGGTTTGGTTGAGGTCATGCAGTACGGTTATATTAATTCCGGATTTACTCCAGATTGGGAAATGGATATTTATCAAATTCTTGTTTATACATCCCTCCAGGAGCGAGCAACACAGGTTTCCCATCGGAATACAGGTAAAGCTGTTAGTGAACCTTTATTGAAAGGTATACTTCAGAAGATTGCAGCTGATGAAGCCAAGCATTTTAATTTTTACCGCAATGCCTTTAAGGCAATTATTGAAGTGGATCCGAATGAAGCTTTGAAATCAGCCCTTAAACTGCTACCTTCCATTGATATGCCTGGTGTCTCTATGCCGAAATTTAGGGAGATGGCAGATGTTGTCAGGCGAGTTGGTATTTATGGCCCTTGGGAATATAAGGCAATTGTAGATGAAATCATAAAATTCTGGGGTATTGGCTCTTTAACGCACCTTAACGAAATTGGAAGTCAAGCGCAGGAAAAGATTATGAATCTGTCTGCTCGACTGGAAAAAGTAGCAAAGTACATTGAAGGTAGAGCACAAAAGAAGTCATTTTCCTTTGATTTTCTCTATAATCAAACTTGGGCTATGGATTGAGAACTCCAAATTCACTTTTTCCCGCTTGACCATATGACAAAATTAGTTGAAGATGTTTTTTAAATGAAGCGTTGCCTGATATTAACAATTCCAGTTGTAATAATGACCTTCGCCTTCAACCTGTTTCATCCTGTTACTGCCGCCGATTTGGTTGATAAAAACACCATGGCTTACTGGCCTTTTGACGAGAACAGTGGCGAGATAACCAAGGACTCCACGGCTAACGGCATCATTGGCCAGATTGAGAAGGCCGAATGGGCCAAAGGTTTCTCTGGTTCAGCACTTAAATTTGATGGTAAAACCTCACGGGTAGTAGTTGCCAACCATAAGGCTTTACACTCGGATACTGGCGATTTAACCATTCAAGCGTGGGTGAACGTGACATCTAATCCTGGCAAATGGACAGGTGCAGGTGGTGTTGTCTTCAAACAAGACGCTTACCAATGGTGTGTCAAAAAAGAGGGAGTGCTCTGGTTTGGCATCTGGGGAGCACGTCTGGAATCGGTGGGTAAATTTGTTTTTTTAGACAAATTAAATGAGTGGCACCACACGGTTGTGACCTTTGAAGGGAAAAACAAGGAAACCAAGATTTACGTCGATGGTAAAATGGTGATTAAGGGTAATGTCAATGAATCAGTGGATGAGACAGCCACTCCACTCTATATTGGTTTCAAAGGTGACGGTAACCACTATTTTGAGGGGATAATTGACGAAGTTCACATCTCTAATGTAGTTAGAACGCAGGCTGAAATTAAAAAAATGATGGAGGCGGCGTCAGCCTTGGAAGGAAGAGAAAAGCTGTCGCAGGTGTGGGCTAATCTGAAAGTGAAAAACCGATAATACCGCCCAAATACAATTGAACGATATGTTATTGGCTAAAGGTATTGTCACATCTAAAGCACAGACGATAAAGAATTCTTTGAAACCGGAGACGGCCAGTCGCTTCGAGATGGAGACCTATTCTATCACCTAGCGGGTCGCTTGGTTCTTATTAATTTGATTTGACTTAAGAATTCGTCACCTCTGAACTGGCAGTAAACACCAGTTTCTTATCGTCATTCAGTGTTCTTAACCAACTGTTAAGATACTTGGCACTCTCCTCTATCTGCGGTACTCGTTTCCAAGGTCAACACCGTAGAAACCTCACCAGATGGTTTGAAGTACAAGATCTTACCTGTGAAATAGTCTGAGATGAAATAGTTGCCTTTCCCATCAGCTTCAATGCCATCCAGGTTTCCAAGAGGAGCAGTGTTTCCAAGGCTGCCAACGGTTCTATCAGACAGAGAAGTCGTGTGAACATGCCCTGGAACATCCGTTTCAAAGGTTTCCGGATTCGTAATAACTCCCCAAGAAGCCACGATTACTCGATCATCCTCGGCGTACACTCCGTTAGGATCTTCTAAAGCGTCATCTTGAGCCACAAGCTCCGGTTGGCCATCAGATAGTCGATAAATTGCATAGGCTAAAAAATCTGAGACGTAGACCTTTCCGGAATTGTCAACGGTCACGTCATTGAGTAACTTTGAATTGGGAAAGGGATGCCGACTTACCACCTCTCCGGTTTCCGTATTAATTTCTACCAAGACATCAATATCAGATACATACAGGCTATTTTCGTAAATACCCATACCTTTAGGAGCATTGAATCCTGTTACCCATTCCAGTTTCTGTACTTGGCCGCCCACACTGATTTTCGTAATAAAGCCGTTCCATATTTCTCCATCAGGTTTCCATTTATATTTGACACATGGATCACATTCCGTTTGGGATCATAGACCGCGGATTCTGGCTCTTTAAGTCCAGAAACTTCTCAGGTTAAAGTCAAAGTAGATGAAGACTTTTCCTGACTGTATCCGAGGCTCGTCCACACCAACGCCATCACCACCATGATCAGAACCACCTGCAAATTTTTTCATACTTCTACCCTCCACGTTTTTCGTCCCTTACAGAGTACTGGTCACGCACTCTGCAAGGGGACGAACTGTATGCCCTTCCTATAAATGAAGTGAGACTTTCCGGTGAGGCTATTCCAGAAAAGCCAAACATGTCATGTCATCATACACTCGACCACTAACATGTATTAGCCAACATTTTTGTGCTTAGTATATATTATTGTCATGGAACATCAAAGGTTAATGCTTCCCTCTGTGAAATATGGAACAGGATATGAATGTGACCATAGTCTTGGCTAAATTTGACCACGCAAAGAAGTACATGACACTTGCTAACGCAGGTCAGCACGCCTATCCTTTATTGATTCGTAATGGCACTGTTGAATCTATTAAGGCCAAAGTTAGCATTAGGAATGATCCCCGCCATTCTATATGAATCCATTACGGTCGATTTGGAATCAGATGATCTACTACTGGATGACTAATGGTATCACAGAACCACGTAATATTGAACGAGGTACTAGCAGGTATCCCAGCTGAAATGCCGATGGAAAAGGTTTTGGATACCATCATCAACTGGAATCATCTATCACATGATCACATTAAAAGAAACTCCATAGCAAGCACCACCTGCTCCCATGCCAATTATTGCTGCATTGTTAACAGTCTGGGCTTTTTATGTCGCTTTAGTTAAAAAGGAGGATTTGGAAGAAACTCAATAGCTTCTTCCAAATCCAGGCTTTCCAGGTAAGTTACTTGAATGATGATACAAGATGCGAGATGTACGTTTCGTCCGTACGTGTTGAATCATGGTTGTTTTTTGGGTCTAGGAATGCCCAACCTAGAACTTAGATAGGGCTAGTTCCTTCATCAACTTCTCAGACGATTCAAACCCAACTCCCTTATCCAGAAAAAACACAAAACCTGGATAATACCCCCTTTAACCAGATACAAGTACCATACCGCGGTTACATGCGATGGAATTCTACGGATAAACAACCACAAAACAAAGATAGTCTTACGAAAGGACACAAGACAGAAATAGGAAAGACGCATGAGAGATACAACGAAAGAAAACCTGTCTCAATCTTTACAGACGAAATTATGGCTCCGTCACAGTTTAAACATTGACGGGGTTCTTATGCCCTCGTAAAACAAAAGACAGAAAGAGTGACAGAATAATGACAGTTCCACCACAGAATCTATGACAGAAAACTTACTTAACCTTGTACTTAAGTTTTAACTTAAATATAGAATAGACAACCAGTGGTAAAGCGGTAAAGACCGTGCTATGCACGAACAGAGGTAAGCCTACTGCTGCGCAGCAAGGAATCCTGACACGCAACGAAACCCGCTGCTGCTGCCGGCAACCGTAGGATTGATGAAGTCACGGTCATCCACACGCAGTAGGTTTGCACCGTTGAGCCAAGAACCACCCCGCAAAACACCTTTTTCAGCACACAACTCGAACACATTACCAACCATATCAAATAAACCGTAACCGTTCGGTTTAAAACTACCTACTGGCGCTGTACCGCCGCTTGGCCAGCCTTCCCACTGATCTTTGCCACCAATACCGGCGTAATTAGCATACTCACGTGCAACACTCTCATCATCACCCCAAGGAAATTCTTTACTAACTAAACCGCCCCTAGCAGCAAATTCCCATTCAGCTTCAGTTGGTAGTCGCTTACCCACCCATTTAGCGTATGAAGTCGCATCATGCCAATTGACCATAATCATTGGGTATTTATCAGTGGGGGAATAATTATAGACTACATTCCAATTAATAGGTACAGCAGGTTTGTAGCCTGACGATTTCAAAAACTTCTTAAATTGGCTTACAGTAACTTCAGTTGTATCCATGTAGAAAGCATCCAGAAATTTAACCACTTTACTAGGTACAAGATCGCCAAATTCATCATAAGAATCACCTGTTTCCCTAAAACCTGCAGGAATTAAGACCATTTCAGCACCATCTTTATCCCATGTAATTTTTTTCGGAGAGTCTTTGGTGATTTTCTTCGAATTTTGCAAAGAAACTTTTTTTTCACCAGGTTTACCAAATTTATCCTTACCGCACCCAACCCAAACAACCATTATTAACAACACAACAACAAATCTCTGAACCATCATAACTTCACCTTTCGCATATTAGCGTTTGATATTGATTTACGGTAACTAACCGACAATCAGGATTGTATTTTAGTTAAAACTTTTGTACAAGCTAAATAAAATTAATTTATAGTTTCTCGTTTAATGGTAGCTTGCCTAATTTAGCTTAGAAATAAAAGGCATTAATTGATGGAGGGGATGCACTTGAAAGGACTCAACGTCCTGAGAAATATTTTAATAGGACTAAGTTTGATGTCTGTGGTCGCTAATGTTTCAGCTGATCATGGAATAGGATTTGTTGTTGGGTCAACTTATGGTTATGGTCTTGG
>Ga0066834_10000693_pt1 | contig 16079 bp, 7 predicted proteins | sample ETNtaG_30_FD_66729 | JGI IMG/M metagenome (GOLD analysis project Ga0066834, IMG submission 66729) | Marine microbial and viral communities from oxygen minimum zone, Eastern Pacific Ocean - ETNP201306PF43B | ecosystem: Environmental > Aquatic > Marine > Oceanic | place: Pacific Ocean: Eastern... | reverse complement strand
AAGTTCGGGGATGACGCTCGCCTTGAGATTACCCGACGCGATGCTCTTAGGTTTGAGTCCACGCGTTCGCGAATTCAAGAGAGCGACAAATTCCTTGTGCCGCCGCGAATTTTCAGCAATTCTGGTCACCTTGCCCTCGGCTAAACGCTTCAAAAATTCCGTTGCCAGCGCGATGTATTCTCTATCGATGCCTGTTGCTTTGAACTGGCCGTCTTCGAACTGGTAACGAACGTCCATCCTCGGCCACCGCACCAGGCGCGCGTACATCACCGGCAGGGCGCTCATGCGAACGTGATAGCTGATTTTTTTCTGGTCGGCCGCGAGTTTCTCCGCGTCCTGCCAGAGCTCTTTTGCCCGTGCAAAGAACTCATCACTGTACCACGGCGAATGCATGTTCGACCATATTCTCAACACATGCTTCGGGTCTTTAGTCAGCGCTTGAAGTTCGTCAAAGTATGCCCTGACCGGTTTTGCAGCCGGCCCGTAGTAGCCCTTGATGAAATCATCGTAAAGAGCTTCGACATCCTGATCAGGATTCCAGAGCAGCCTGGCCAGTACCCAGGCTCGCAGTTCCGCGAATTCGCCATGAGGGGATTGATAGTTCCCCTGCTCGAACAGCCCGACAACATTGTGGTCGCGAAAGAACTTTACGTTGCCTTGAAGGCAATTGAAGTTCGGGTGCGGCCCCATGTAATGCGCGAAGTTCGTGGTGTAATCCCAGATGTAAAGCTTGTCGGTGATGGCTGCCCAGCCTTTGATGTCATCCACAAATTTCACGTTCTGCGGGTACGGGCTCACATCCAGCGGCAGCGAAAAATCGCACTCGATGCTGCAGAGCCTCGGCACGACGTTGTGGCGAGGTTTCAGAGTCTTCGGTGGATGGCGGGTGTATTGGTAGGCCAGCGTCTCGATCCAGACATTCGGGAATTCCTTTTCAACGGCCTCCGCAACCTGGTTGACGAATTGAATCATCGTGCCAGATGGTGAGCCCTCGCGTGTATCAATCTTCAGGCATGGCTTGCAGGTGCAGTGACCGTCCCAATCGTTCTGGCTGACGCTGAACAGCTTCGCAGTCGGATCTTCTCGAATCTCTCGCAGCACGGCCCCAGTCACGATTCGCAGGACGTCCGGATTCGTCAGGCAGAGCTGGCTGCGCCCGGCAGTACGGACTCCATCGATTTCGCTGAAGTACTCCGGGTGTTCCTTGAAATATTTTCCCGGCGACAACAGACGGTTGAACGTGTGCACAAACATACGCTTGCCGAAGCGCACTTTACCGCCGTGTTTTTCTTTGAGATCCATCCGGTTGCCGTTCGCCTTGTTTCGGGCCGCGAGATCGCCATCGAACATCGGCCACCAGAACGGCTCTCGCATGGCAAAGGCAGGATGCTGAGTCTCGTTGATTGGGGGCACCCTCCAGGTCTTGCGCTCAGGGATCACACTGTGGTTTTTCGTGTACCAACGGCAGCCGGCGTATTTCTCCAGGAATTCATACACGCCATAAAGCGTGCCCCGAACAGGCCCCCCAAGGATGAGCAGGTGGTCGCCTTTTGTCTGAAGGGAGAAGGCATCGTCGCCGAGGGATTTGAGCTCCACTTTCTCCGCTAGCGCTTCCGTATGCCTTGTCCATCCGAGCAGGATTGACTTTGCCGGCAGCTTGTCTTTGTCAGTAACCACGGACAATTCCGCTCCGGTAATCTGCTTGAAGAACCTCTGCAGTTCCCCGCTTGCATGGATCTGCGATGGCGAGCTCTTCACCGGACGCACGATGACGTATTCGGATTGGCCGTTTTCCGCAAGTGTGAGTTTTTCTTCGGCGTGTAGAGAGCCTGACATGACAACGTAATGAGTAATGAGTAATACGTAATACGTAATACGTAATACGTAATCAGAGCGCCAAATTTGGGATTCCTGCTGCATGCTGAAACTTCCAACCCTCAAGGATAAAACGGCGGGCAAAACATAAGCCAGTCCGTGCTCACAGCCTTACACGGTTACGGTCCAGAGTCTTGTTTTTCTTAAGGCAAAAAAATGGAAGGCAAAAAAATGGAAGGCGAAAGTTCTTATGAACAAATTCCTCTTCTTCATTCGCTGTTTCCGTGAATTCGTTGGAAGCCATTTTCTTCTTCATTCGTTGTTTCCCTGAATCCTCTGACTGTATTGGTTGCGGCCCAACGGCTGCGATATGTATTACGTGTTACGCATTACGTATTACGTATTACTCATTACGCCTTCCACCACTTTGCCTTCCCTCAGAATCGGCACCTGGTCTCCAAAGACCTCTCCCGACCTCTCTAGAATCGGTTTCGGAACATGATACTGCGGGACGTATCCGTAACGGGTTCGGTCTTTCGAAAGGTTCGACTTCCTGGTCGGTGATCATGGTTGGATCGTGCGAACTGATGATCTTCCGGGTGCGCTCTTCTTAGTGATTTTCCGCAATGGGTCAATCGTCTCGCTGATCAAGTTGCCACATATCGTGTGAGCTGGCCAGTCATTCGGCCTCATATGTCTGGGATGATATTTCGGGGTTGACCGCTGCTGGCCACCACGGATCAGATTCCGCTGAAAAACCCAAATGTTCTCCTCACGGATTCTCAATGGTGCAGAGTGTGGGGGCAGGGGAGAATGTGCGGTGATGATTCGATTCTATCCCTATCGAGGCTGTCGCATAACCGGCGAGAACTTACTTTAATGAAAGTGCGAAAATTACACGACTGTTGCGCAGAAGTTTCGAAACAAGTTTTACGGCCCAAGGAGTCGGATGATCACCAATTACCTCAAGAAAATCTCTGTTTATCTCTCTTGCTTATCTCTTTTTTCTATTTCGAGCACAGCCGCCGAAGAGTTCAACAGCAACTGGTCAGACCAACGCGATCGCGTCTGGCTCGGCCCTGAGTATTGGGCGAACCCGATGGAGGACTGGCGACTCAAAGACGGCAAGCTTGAGTGCATTCGGCCTGGCGGCGGACGAAACGTGCATCTCCTGACCAGGCGACTTGGCCCAGAATCAGGCACGCTTCAGCTCAGCGTGGTTGTAGCGCTTTCAGACACTTCCAAAGGCGGAGGATCGGCGGGATTCCATCTGGGAATCAAGAGCGAGTTGGGTGACTACCGCAGCAGCCTGCTCCGCGGAGCGAACCGCGGCATCAAGGCCGGAATCACCACTGGCGGCGCCCTCTTCATCGGCAACCCTCCGTCAAAGGCCGGTGACGAATCCGGTCACTTAAAAGAGGGAGTTCGGCTGCGGCTTCTTCTGCAGCCGGAGGGCGAACTGTACTCGGTCAAATTCTCAGCCGCGACGCTTGACGGCAAAGGAATAAGCACTGTTGCAGGCAGAGCCAGGGCCGACCAACTCGATGGGAATATTGCACTCGTAAACAATTTCGGCCCGGCCAGGCAACCGCGGCGCAAAAGGGGCCAACCCGCGCCGCCGAGACTTCCCACGCGCGCGCTCTTTACGTTCACCGATTGGAAGCTGTCCGGCACGAAACTCGTCGCTCACGAAGACCATGCGTGGGGGCCGATTCTTTATGCCATGCATTCGTTGAGCCGGAACGTGATGAAGATGACAGCACAGATGCCGCCCGTCGGTGCGAAGGAAGAACAGCAGGTCAAGCTTCAAACCAGGAATGGTGAGGAGTGGAATGAAACAGCCAAAGCTGACATCGATGCACTCTCGCGGACCGCAACCTTCAAAATCACGAATTGGGACAGCACCCGCGATACGCCGTATCGGCTTGTTTACACGATGGTCACCCGTGGCGGCGCAAAAACCGACCATGCATTTGAAGGCACAGTTCGAAAAGATCCGGTTGAAAAGGAAAAGGTGGTCGTGGCCGGCTTCACAGGGAATACCGATCCCGCCTTCCCTAATGAGCACCTCGCCCGCAACGTCGCCATCCACGATCCGGACGTTCTGCTTTTTACAGGCGACCAGATATACGAGGGTGTCGGCGGGTTTGGAATCCATCGCAGCCCGGTGGATGTCGCAGTGCTCAATTATCTGAGGAAAGTCTATCTCTGGGGCTGGGCGTTCCGTGACGTGATGCGGGATCGTGTCACGCTGGCGCTGGCGGACGATCACGACGTTTACCAGGGCAACATCTGGGGTCAGGGCGGCCGCGGCGTTGCATCCATGCGCGACCATGCGAAGGGTGGCTATGCGATGCATCCTGATTTCGTTAACGCGGTTCAGCGGACCCTGAGCAGCCACCACCCAGACCCGTTCGATGCGACCCCTGTCGAACAGGGCATCGGAGTCTACTACGGTGACATGGTGTACGGCCGCATCAGTTTTGCGGTCATTGAGGACCGCAAGTTCAAATCCGGACCGAACGGAAAAGTCAACACCTGGAAGGGACGGCCGGATCACATCAGGGACCCGAAGTTCGACCCGAAAAGCATCGACAAACCAGGGCTCGTGCTGCTCGGCGACCGGCAGCTCAGATTTCTCAAGCACTGGTCTGCCGATTGGCGCGGAGCAGATATGAAAGTGGTCTGTTCGCAGACCATCTTCTGCAACCTCGCTAACTACCATGGCGGGGGACAGACGTTTATCGTCGCTGATCTCGATTCCAACGGTTGGCCTCAGACCGGCCGCAACAAGGCCCTCCTCGAGATGCGGAAAGGGTTTGCATTCCATTACGCGGGCGATCAGCATCTGGCATCGATCGTCCATCACGGAGTCGATACATGGAACGACGCGGGCTACTCGTTCTGTGTTCCATCCATCGCCGCCGGCTATCCTCGGGCCTGGCGGCCGGACAAGGAGGGCAGGAAGGCCCAGAACCGTCCCCCGGGCAATCTGCCGAACACCGGCGAATATCTCGACGGCCTCCGCAATCGCGTTACCGTCTACGCGGTCGGCAATCCTGAAAAAGTCAAACGCAGGCCAGTCCTCGAGCTGCTCCACGACAAAGCATCCGGTTACGGTCTGGTCCGTTTCGACAAGAAGAATCGCAAGATCGAAATTGAATGCTGGCGTTTACTCATTGACGCGTCCGAGCCCAAACCGGGCGACCAGTTCCCCGGCTGGCCCAAGACCATCGATATGCAGGACAACTATGGCCGGGCTCCTGCCGCCTGGCTGCCAACCATCGAAGTGCAGGGCATGAAAGATCCGGTCATCCAGATCATCAACGAGGCCGATGGCGAAATCGTTTACACGCTGCGAATCAAGGGCGCTTCATTCCGGCCGAAGGTTTTCAAAGCCGGCAAATACACCGTCAAGGTTGGCGACCAGGACAATAACAATATGAAGACATTCAAGGGCGTGTCCTCGCATGAAAGCGGCCAGACCGGAAAGCTGCAGGTGAAGTTCTGAGGATCGATGATTGAGTCCCGCGAGCAGCGCGTCGTTGGAAGGCCTTTCACCCGATAACCTTGTTCCTTTCAGCCAGAGGCATTATTCTCCGGCGAGAGGGCTCATGGAAGACGGCCTCACCTTTGAGATCCCACGAGAAAAAAACATGTTGAGAGCAGGTTTCATTGGCGCCGGCTCACGCAGCCAGGGCGCGCATTACCCGAGTGTCGAACGCCTCGAAAATGTTGAGATGGTTGCTGTTTGCGAGATGGATGAACGGCGGCTCGACCAAGTGGTTGAAAAGTATGGCTTCGAGCAAAGCTTCACCGACCACCGCCAACTGCTCGACACGGTGGAGCTGGATGTGATCTATTGCGTGATGAATGAGAAATGGCTATTGCAGCCCGCGCTCGATTGCCTGAATGCCGGCAAACATATCTTCATTGAAAAACCGCCCGGCGCGAACAGTGATGAGACGCAACAGCTTCTCGATGCCGCGGTCGCGAACAATGTCTATGCGATGGTCGGTCTGCAGCGGCGTTTCACTGCAGTCAACGTTGAAGCCAAGCGACGGGTGGATGCCACGGGCCAGGTCTCGCTGGCGAAGGGAATCTTCAACAAACAGATCCTGGGCGGTGATGGGAAGGAATTCACTACCACGCTCTGGAATGACGTTGTCCACATTGTCGACCTCGTCAGATACCTGGCGGGCGGCGAACCGACGGAGGTCACTGCTTACCAGGACAAATTCGGCAGCGAATCCCGGAACTGCTACACCGCTTTGATTCGATTCGATAACAACGCGACTGGAATCGTGGAAGGCAACCGCGCCTCTGGCGGCCGCATCATCCGCAGCGAGCTGCACGGCGTTGGTGTCGGATGCTATATGAAAATTCCGGAAGAGATCGAAATCCTCGAGGACAACCAGACGACCATTCTCGGCGGTTGGGAGATTGATGGTGTCGATAAGGACGACGTACCGGCATACGAAGGCGTCCTGACCATGCATCAGCACTTTGCCGAGTGCATCGAACAGGGCTCAGTGCCGCTGACCGACCTGCGCGACGTTATCCACAGCATCCGGCTGGTCGACCGGATAGAAGGAAGTATGGAATGAGCCTGCCTCTCTCAAATAAGAGTTCATGATTCGGCATCAAGAGAAATTGAATCTCTCCTGCCTCAGCACGAAAGGAGTTGGAGTAACGCCTTTCGGCGGGCCCTTTGAGCGGATGGCGAGTCCAGTCCCGGCCCGTGCACTCTCATTTGAATGGATCGGCTCTATTGCCCTTGCCTCACTTGGGGCTGTTGCCCCCGGGTTGCGGCGGCCGAGCGCCTCAGCCCCTCTCCCACTAAAGACCGCGTCAGGACTGCGCAAAGGGCAACTACTTGGACCAGTCGCCTGGCCGCCATTTCCAATCGCTGGAGCTTAAGAGGAATCCGTCCTCGGCTGCGGGCGGTTTGGCCAGATCGACCGCCAACCCGGCTTCCGGGACACTCCAGGAGCTATCTTCGACCACGATGGATGCCGGCCCCGCTTCGGTGCTGCCCTCGACAATCTGCAGGAACAGTCCCATCGTGCATGGGCCGTGCGCGATGAAGTCCAGATGCAGTTGGTCAGCCGCCGGGTCATGCCAGAAGTAAGCCGCGGCGGCCGGTGGCTCATCATCCGTTGAGACGAACCTGGGTTGGAACTCCAGGGACAGCTCCTGGCCTTCAGTGTCCTTCAATTCAATGTTTAATAATGAATCGTTTTCCACCTTGAGCGGCTGGCTCGATTGCCACTGTTTTCCATTCACATTCGCCGACAAGACGTTTTCCAGGTGGCCGAGATAGCCCCGAATCCAGACGTGAGGCGATCCGCCGAATTCCGGCACGCTTTCGACCGGCCAGACAGCGAGCAGTCTCAGGCCGTCCTGAACCGCGTATTGCGTTTGGCTCGTGTCCACTTCCTGCTTGAAGAAGATGCCTGGCTGGCCTTCGACTGGCAGCGCTGCGTGAATGATGGCTTCCTGTCTGCCATAGGTTGGGCCGCTCCTGGAACTCATTGAGAATCTTCCAGCTAGCAGGCACGTTCGCCGGATGCCGTTAGCTGGGAAGTATCCCTTGACCAGGCGTTGAGGGTTGTCATCGAGCGCCATCGCTTTCTGCTCTTCGGACATCTCGTACGGATTCAGCGCAACGAATCCGGTCGCGGCATGGCCAAATGGAATCGGCGGCCCGCCTACCTGCTGATACATGAGCTGCCGCACCAGGCTGAAGCCGAGCCTGTCGAGATGAGAAGCGCGGGACTGCGCTCCGGTAAGCTGCCAGGTGGGTCCGTGCCAGTGGAGCACGAGATCCTGGTAGGCGCTATCGAGCACTTTCAAAACCTGCTGGCGAAGCTCCTCGTTCGGAGCGAACAAGAGCATCCGTCCGAGGGGACCCAGAGCAACCGCGGAATAGGCCGGGCTGTTGTATTCGAGGATGCCTGTCTGATCGGTTTCACGAAACCATTCGTCCCATCGCTCCACCGCCGTCGCCACCTGGCTGGAGTCATCGAGCGCGGCTGCGATGGTCAGCCGTGAGAGAATATTGAGGACGAAGATGTTTGTATAACGCCAGGGCGCAGGATGCCGTTCGAGCCCTTCCACGGCCAACCGGAGCGAATCGGCCAGCCGCCCTTGCACATCGTCGTCGAGCAGGTCTTGATGATGGGCGAGCACCTGCCCAATCTCCGGCACAATGAAAGAGACACCATTCTTGTCTTCGACGGTCTCCCAGTGCGGATACCAGCGATAGTTTCCGTAGCCGGGGTCGTTCGGATCTGTCACCTGGTGATCGACGATCCTGCCGATGATCCGATTCAGTCGATGCCGTTCTTCATCATCGCCTTCGCCTCTGCTCAGAAGGAAAGCAAGGGCATTGCAGTACCAGGGCGAGCTCTGCGCCACGTCGTAGCCGCGCCGGTGCTTGTTCTCTGGCGGGAGCGCCAGCCGGCAGACGAGCCCCATATCTTTGTGGTAGAGCTCGTCACCCAGGGACTTGGTGAGGAGCATCAACTCGTGAGTGCGCTGTCGAAAGCCTTCGGTGGTGTTCATCTCGCTGCCTCCAAAACTCGTCGGGGCGGCCCGTGCCACAGAAGCCCTGAGACAACTATATTCGTGTCAGCCACTACTCGCATTGGACTGCTGCCGCGCCTTTCGAGCTGCCTTGATTTCAGCTTCGACTTCGGCCTCTGTCATGGGGTGGGATTCCTGTGCGGCGAGGCGATCCGTTGCCTCGAAAAGGTGATCGATCCGGCGCCGCTGGATTTCGTCCCGAAGCAGGCTTTCAATGGCCTCCGGACTCAAAAGGCCGGAAGCCTCGGCCTCGCTGACCAAGCTATCTGGAAGACTCAGTTTGACCTCGACGGAAGACATATCCTCGAACTCTCTGAAGGTTGTTGTCCTGAAAGCAGACCAATTGTAGTCCATCACCAGCGCAAAGCACACAGCTCTTGGGCCGGTGTTCATCTGTCCGCAAAAATGTGATTAGAATCGAAGCCGATCATGAACGTTTTTATCTCGAATGGTGCGAGATCGAGTGACAGGGCGTCATCGGTAAGGACCAGGTTGTGGGATGGGTCCTCCATGAGGTTGGCTTCGCATGCGGAGGAGAGCTTTGCGTCGAACCTGATCTTCACACCGGCAGCCGGCTCGCCGGTCGGCTCGTAGACCCGGAGAACAGTCGCGCCATCTTTTCCCGGCTTCAACGCAGAGACCACGCAGTTGGGATGCGACACTTCGAGGAGACCCCAACGTTTCGGGAGGTCCCCGGCGTGCGGCAAGGTTTTGCGCACGATGAGCGGCTGATTGAATTCCAGTCCCTGGCGATAGATTTTCGATTCCTTCCAATCGCCGCCGTGCGGGACAAGCGCGTAGTCGAAAGTCAGCTCCTTGTTCAGCTCGAATCCGGTGTCGGACGACATCCCTCTCTCGTAGCCGCCTGAGAATCCGTAGGCCACAATTCTGGTCGAACGCATGAGCGAGAGCATCAGGGTACCGTCGGTCACGAGATTGCCGGGCAGGCCGCGGTTGAGCACGGCGACACCGTTCTCATCATCGCTGTAGTCTGCCCAGTTCTGCGCCGGGAACTCGATACCTGCCGGCCGCTCGATGGCGCCGAACGGTATCTCATGAACGCTTCGGCCGTCTTTGATCGAAGTCGTGAACAGAGCCTGGTAACGCACGAACTTTTCAGCGTTGAAGATCTGTGAGCGGATTTCGATTCGGCGCGAACCGGCGTACAACCTGACCACGGTGGCGAATCCGCCCTCACCGCCGAAGGGATGGGCAACCTTGATTTCAGAGAAAACCGGGCCAGTGATTACCGAGCCAGGGTCTCCGACCTCCTCGTTGCTGAACTTTGTCTCCTCACCGGGCTGCGGAACGGGCTGCCGATCTGTCATGGCGATTCGGCTGCCGCCATCGAGCGGTTTGTAGAGCTCCCAGAAATCTCCGGCGTCGTGCTGGCGAGCGATCACGTTCGCCACGCCGTCCATGACCTGCCAGTTGGCCATCTTGTCGAACAACTCCGTCATCTCCCCGGTCGAGAGATTTACGGCAACCCGATAGTGTTCATTCTCGATGACCCCTGACGTCTGTTCGCTCCTCTCGGCAGTAGGAGAATCCATCTCTGCCCGGCTCGGGACTGCCCGGTAGACGGCATGCCCCAATGCAGGAACTTCGGCAACGAATGCGATTCTGGCGCGCCGCATACTGCCGTCTTCATAGCGCGAGGCAGCGGCAATCTGCACGGGAACGATTTCGCCTTCCGGGCTGAGCACTTCAACTGCACGGACACCGTTGTCGGAAAAGCCAAGCTCTGCCTCGGCAACATCGGTCCGCGGCCAGTCCAATGTGTTGAACACCACCAGAGGAATTCCATCGCCTTCAGTGTCAATGCAGGAGCAAATCGTGTCGAGTCGTTTGCCGACGGCCTCATTCGCCAACCGTTTTGAAAAATCGAAACTGCGCACCGTGTCCTCGTACACGCGGTCGGTCATTACCCCGGACATCAGATCGTGAGCGTGGTTGAACAGCACTGGCTCCCAGGCATCCCACAGGTTGTCGTCACCGGCGTGTCTGCCCAGCAAGTTGCAGAGGACGCCGAGCTTCTCCGCGGTCGTCAGCAGTCGTTCCAGGTCTCTGGTCCACTGTTTCAGCTCGATGCGGCTGCTGTAGGTGCCCTGGAAAATCGGATTAAGCTCGCCATGAACCACCGTACGCTCGCCGCTTTGTTCGACCACGGCCTCGAAATCTGTGGGCACGCCGATGCGAATGGTAAAAGGTCTGCCATCCTGCTGATTGAATTCTTCGACCAGGGGCGGCACGTGCTCCTCAGGCTCGGAAACATCTCGCCCGGACAGGGCCACCCGGTCAGTCCCAGGTGACCATCGCCCAAGGAGTTCAAACTTCTCATTCAAGAATTCGGCGAACTCCGGAAGGCTTTCCGGCGAGCCATACACGGGGGCGTAGCCCTGGGACAACCAGAACGCTGGAATCTGCGTGCCATCGAGCCCTTCCCAGAGAAACTCCGACGGCACATCCCAACTGGAAACTCCCCTAAAAAACCAGAAGGACTCGTACCCGGCCAGCTTCAGCAACTGAGGCATCTGGGCATGATGCCCGAACGTATCGAGCTGCCAACCGACCGTCACATCCACGTCCAACTCGTCACGGTAGAACGATTTCCCGTAGAGAACCTGGCGAATGAATGATTCCCCACAGGGCATGTTCACATCGGGCATGCAATCTGTGCCGCAGACAATCTGCAGTCTTCCGTCTCTGACGAACCGGCGAAAGGCATCAGATTCTTCGGGATACCTTTCGAGGAAGGGCTTGACGTAGCAGACCTGGTCGAGCACGAAGCGGTAGTCGGGCCAGGTCTTCAGCAGCTTCAGCGCCTTCAGGATGAAGGGCAGCCCGATATCCAGATATTCCTCGCGGGTCTTGAATACGGCGCCTTCCCAGTGGGTGTGGGGGATGAACCAGAGAGTGTGGTCTTCACCCGGCGCCGCTGTTCCGGTGTCCTTCGGTTTGTCTTTCATGTCTGGTAACTATCGTCTCAGACGTTCAATGATATTGCCCTGCCCAGCGACTTGTCCTTCCGCTGCCCGGCAACCGGATTCGTCAGAAGCTCCAGAAGAGCACAAACTCGATCCCATCGAAAAATTCGATGTTGTCGACAGCTGCGTTGCCCTTAACGTCTTCATGCACGTACTCCAGGTAAAACGTGACGTACTTGGTCAGCTGTACCGAAGTTCCGACCTGGATGATCTCGTGCGTTGATGCCGGGTTGTCATCAAACCCGAGCGAATAATCGGCGTACAAGCTTGCAGGCCCCCATCTGTACTGGCCGCCGGCCAGGACGTCAGTGATTCGATTGCTCGCTCCCCCCGACGTAAAGCGCACCGGCACCCGTTTGCCGAATGTCTGGACAATTTCTCCGTGTATCCGCCAGTGATCGGAGAGATAGACGGCATCGATACCCCATGCCAGATTGACGCTGCTCTTGAAATCCGACCGGTCGCTGTCGATCTCGCCCGCCAGGAGATTGAGGCCCAGGGCAAGAGAAGAATCATTTGAAAGTTGGAACTCGGGCACCAAGCGGATGACCCCTGTATTACGTTCTTTGATGCCGATCACACTTTCCGGGTCAGAGCCTTCGAAAGTGCCATTGATGCCGTCTTCGTGTGCCAGGAACTGGACGACGCTGTCGAGCTTGTAACTGTCGCTGAATCGAGTCGATTTCTCCCACGACAGTCCATAATCCGGGTCTTGCATGTAACCATCAAAATTGGAAGTCGTTGGCCAAAACCCAAATGCCCAGGTCAGACCGAATTTCTTTTCGACCTGGCCGATCTTCAGAGTGCCCAGTGAATCGTTCTTGAAATAACCATACCCTTCGTAGAACCAGAGCGTGTCTTCGAAAAAACTGCGATAGCCGTCGTTGCTGTCGCGGAAACGATATTCCACGTGGGCGCCGATCCTGGTCTCGTCTGTCAGGTCGAATTCCGGCGTCGCTGTCAGAAACCAGTAGTACGTGCCGCGCAGACCGGGAGGCCCGTAACCGTCAGCATCTCCACCGATATCCAGATGGTACCAGTGCCATGCTCCGGCCGTGATGGGCAGGTTCAGCTTGTCTCGCCACCCGAAGACAGCGTCGAAGCCGCGATCTAAGAAGGAGTCGTGAAAGAGAATGCCGTCATCCTTCCCGGCTTCCCCATACGATTGAGTATCACTGGCTGCCTCCTCCGAAGCCGAGAAATGTACCGGAATCATCAATCCCATCACCAGGATTATGAAGGACCCGAATGGACGCTTTCTGTTGCTTTCATGAAACATCGAAACTTCCCCCTTACGATTGTCAAGAAGTAGTCACACACGTTTCTCGGCCTTGGAGTTCAGACTACCAGATCTCGCCTGTGGCTACGATCATGTATGCTTGCGATAAATTCTGCACGATCAGGAGAGACGGATGAATGAAGAATGGAATGGAGAACTTTGCTTCCTGGGCACGGGAGCGGGTGATGCCAACTGGGGTCTTGAAAGCAGCAATGGAAGGCCGGAAAAGGATGTTCGCAGGTATGCTTCCCTCTCCGTCGCGCCGGATGCACTGATCGACTTCAACAACCACACCTCCGAGGCCATGGATACGTTCGGAATCCCGAGGGATTCGGTCCGGCATCTGTTGATCGGCCACGGCCACTATGACCACTTCCAACCGGAGGAGATAGTGAGCTTTGCCGAGGGTCTGCCGCACCCGCTCAAGGTGTATGGGAATACCATGGTCAGGGATGCATTCGAATTCTGCCGCGGCCATGTTCTGGATCCCGAGACAAAACGCATCGTCTCCGAAGAACGTGTTTTCAATATCGAAATGAACGTCCTGACGCCCGGCAAAACTGCCCGCGCAGGTGAAGCCAAAGTCACCGCGGTTCTGGCCAACCACTACATGAATCTGCCGTACCGCATCATGGAACAGCAGGCTCTGAATTTTGCTGTCGAGTGTCGAGGGAAGGCTCTGTTCTATGGACTTGATTCGTCCTGCCTGCTGCCGGGCACCGTGGAGATGCTGTCCGAATTTCGCTTTGATGCTGCAATTCTCGATGCGACTTTCGGACCGCTGGATATCGACCCCATGCGGTCCGGTCACCTCAACTGGAAGATGCTCGACGAAACGATCTCCGAGCTCCGAGAGGCTGGCTGTATCACAGGGAACACCGTCATCGTTGCCTCCCATATCAGTACTGGCAATGTCGAGCCCTATGATGAGATCGCCACAAGCCTTTCGAAAAAGGGCATCACGCTCGCCTATGATGGGATGAAGTTGGTGTTCTGAAGCAGCACGGCGACCGGGACGTCCTTTTGCAGGACTTTCTGAACGGCGCGCTTGGACGTTTCCTGCTTTTAATCTTGCCTCTGATCTTATCTTTCTTACTGAAAGATCACTGTGCCAAAATTCTCCAGGTCTCGGAAGCCTCCGTTTCTCAGGGGTGCCCAGACGATGAGCTCGTGGGAAGGGATTTTCTTGCCCGGTGGACGGCCGCGGCAGAGGCTGATGCGCCAGGTATCGCCCTTTTTCGGCGGTTTCACGCCGAGACCTTTGAAGGGGATTCTCATCTCGACTGACCAGCCGTAGTTTTCGACGATGTGCGTTGCGGCCTTGGCGCCGATGTTCGTACGGCCGGCCTCGCCGTATTCGAGCTTCTCGTTGATCGCGTTGAGGATGACCTGCCGGTAGGTCTTGCGGTCCTTGTTGGCGTCGATCCAGACTTCCACTACGTCGTCGTTCCAGGGGGCGCCCCCGATGATAAATGGCTTTTTTCGATCGGGCTCGAGGCAGGTGAAGGCGACATACAGATTCTTGTCGTCGTAGAGCGCCATGGCCGTGGTCTGCGCTTTTGAAACGCCTTTGCCCGCGTAAAGGAAGAACTGATCGGTGATGGCCGCGCCGCGCCACATCTCTTCATCGGGTGAGCCGTCGGTGATGATGCCGCCGGGCGAGCGCGGGACGCGCAGGATGCGGGGCTTGTTGTAAGCGATCAGAAACGCCTTGGGATCCGTGCCTTCCAGGAACGGACCGGTCACGGCGTCGTTGGCTGCGAGTATTTCAAGTTTCAGTCGACGGTTGGGAGCGATCACGTCCGTGCCGACACTGAACCAGACCTGGCCGTCCCAGCCCTTAGGTGCGTGCTGCCGGAGGTCGAGGGAGAAGGTCTTCTCTGGAGACTCGATCAGAGACTTGCCCAGTTTGCGAGTTACATCGGCCTCCTCCGAGCGTCCGAACCTCGGGTAGCGCGAGTTGCAGGCCCCGTGCATCACTAAAGCCAGGCGGGCCCGGTGCGAGTATCCGTCCGGTGTGTGGTAGTCGATGATGATGCCGGCAAACTCTCTGGTGCTCGGCTTGTTATGGGCGTGGTGTTCCGGGCCGCGCATGTGGAAGGCGTTATGAAAAGTGTTGCTGAGTTTAACTCTCACTTTCTGAAGATTCTTAAACTCGAGTCCGGCGAAGGCCGCGCCGAGCCCACCTCTCTGCCCCTGCAGCAGCGCTCGGGTCGTCCCGGCTTCGATGGTGAGCGCGTCCGGATCTGTTTCGGCCACCAGGCTTTCCATTTCTGGCTGCCCTTCGCCCAGAATGGTGGCCGTGGTGTGCGTACCGGAATGTAGAATTTCCAGGCCCTTGATCTTGCGGTTCACATCCTTGAGTTCTCGTCGCTCCGGGATGTAGGTTGGTCTGCGCGGTTGTGCGCCAATGTCTGGCAGCGTGGCGGCCAATTCAAAAGAAGCGCGGGTGTCTTTAACTGGTCGGATGACGCCTTGCTCGTCAACCACGGCTCGGAGCTCTGCAGTACAGGTCGAGGCGTCGTCGAGTGCGGACGCGTTGGGGAGAATCCATCGGTCGTCCTGTTTTGTGATCATGCGATTGAACATCACATTCTCTTTCTTCCGGATCGTGATGAATGCTTGCTCATAGCCGGGCAGGTTGATGGTGATCCCTCTCAAGGATTCCATTGCGCTGAACTCCTTGACAGTGACCGGGTGCGCCACTGCCTTTTTCTCATAGGCAATCGACAAATGGTGACGGCCTTTGCTCACCCTGACCACGGGCAAGATGTCCTCGCCTTCACAGACCAGGGTCACAGGCGCGCGCACTCCGTCGACATTGATTTTGAGGTCATGGGTCGTCACAGGCAGGAAAAGCACGACCTCAGCATGTTCGCGTTGCGAGTCGATCTGGATTTCGATGGTGCGTTTGTACCAATCAGCGCTCGCCTTCAGCTTGACCTTTACTTTCTGACCAAAGAGGTAATTGGCAGGGAGATAATTCTCGGAATAAATCGCCGCTGGTTGGGTCGTCACATAGAGCTGGTTAAGGAGGAGCGGCTCCGTTTTGATGTTGAATCTGAGTTCCTTCTGATGCGGGCCGGCGTAAAGCAATTCTCGCCGGCTCACGCGGTCGAGCTGCCAGCCCGTGCGGGCATAGACTTTTCTTGACCAGGATTCGGTCACCGTGCCGCCATGCTCGAGCGCGTTCTCGATTACGTACTTCCAGACGAAGATTCGTTCGGCCTCGTCGAGGCCAAGGCTTCCGAGATCGATGCGGATGGACACGTCCTCTTTGGCGTCCGCATGATTGATAAAGGAAAGGAGTGCGCCATTGTCGCCGTGGCGTTTCACCGCGTAGGACTCCACTTTCGTCTGCGCATCTCGCTTCCAGTCCGGGCTGTAGCGTGCGGCGATGGGCGCGCAGT
>Ga0066834_10000676_pt1 | contig 16176 bp, 11 predicted proteins | sample ETNtaG_30_FD_66729 | JGI IMG/M metagenome (GOLD analysis project Ga0066834, IMG submission 66729) | Marine microbial and viral communities from oxygen minimum zone, Eastern Pacific Ocean - ETNP201306PF43B | ecosystem: Environmental > Aquatic > Marine > Oceanic | place: Pacific Ocean: Eastern... | reverse complement strand
GTGATGAAATCAAACGTTTACCAGCAACGTGTTGAGGGGTTGCATCAGACCCAACAAGAACTTGGCCAGCAAGCACTTGAAGTAATAGAGCAAATTGAAGACTTGCCAAACGTTGGGGAAGAATTAATACAACGGCAACTCAATAAGGTAATCGATGCTACTGATGTAATGGACGAAGTGAAAGAGATTCTAGCCACACCAGATACTGGCCCTCAAGCGATTGCAGCTGAATCGGAGGTGATTGAAATTCTCCTAGAAACAGGACGGTTGCCTAATGAACCCCTGGTCATGAAAGTCCCCCCGACGTCAACTCCAGCCCTGATGCTGATAGGTAGCGGAGACGATGGCAGTAAGGCCTTTATCGAAAACCGTGCCCCTGAACAGGCCATAGGCAAAGCCGGCCGCATTCTACCGGAGGAATTTCGCCAAGGTCTGGACGCTTATTTCGACGCACTGGAAGGTAAAAAAATTGAATAAAAAAAACCTCCGCTTCAACCAGCATTATTCAGCACAAAATTGTCGTATTCAAAATCAATTCAATCAAATTAAATGACAAGGAGACAAAAAATGCGTAAAAGCAGTTTTTTATGGTTATCTATAGTGGCAACTTTGGTACTTATCCATGTTGGAATTGCTCAGGATAAAAATCAAAAACCTAAACGTGCGGTGGAAAAATGGGCCAAGGAGGCCAAGAAACGGAACGGAGACAAAGAAAACCTACGGATAAACAACTTCATCATGCAGAGGCTCGATCCTTTACTAAAACATATCGGTGAAAACATGAGCCAACGCTATGAATTAGACGAAACAACGGTTAATAAATTTCAACAACATGTTCGTGAATCGGTCAAGACCCAACTAAATCAGGAAAAAAATGGCCAAGGTTTCCTTCAGGAAACCAAGTTTGATAAAAAATTCGTAGCTGAGATCAAGGACGCAACCAAGAAAGGCAAAATAACTGGACAACAAGCCGACCAGAAAATCGCCGAGGCGAAGAAGTTATGGGAAGCAAACGAAAGAATGGAAAAGGAATTCTGGGTTAAAAGAGACACCATGAGAAATGCAGCCGAAGAAGGCGGAATAAAGATGCTGGAACTGTTGTTATCACAAACCGACTTCAAAGCAGCATTGACCAAACACCTGAACGAGGAACAGCTTCAGGATTACTTGGACCTGACTCAGAAACGGCGTAAGCTTGCACAACAGGCAATAACCCGTCAACTGACTGCGAACTTGGATCAGCAACTCAGCTTAACGACCGACCAGCGCCAAAAAGTTGAGCAGTTACTCGATATGGTTAACAGTTTTAAAAAACAGCTTGCCACAGGAATGAAGACAGAATTGACTCCAATCGAAATGCTGGTAGAAATCGACTCACAAGAGTCAGTCAATATGCTACACAGACTAAAGGTGCCTATAGATGGAATTCTTTCAAAGTCACAGTCTGAAATTTGGAAACTCCTAGCGCCCTCCCGTAAAATTAAAGACCCCCGAGAAGAGCATTTCGATAAAGTTGAAGCTGAAATCATAAAGGCAGTCAAGGCAAGAGGAATCAACAAAAGAGAAGCTGGGGCCAAACTTGAAGCCTTGAAAAAAGAATTATGGCAGGAAAAAGACGACGACCTAGAGGAAGAAGAAGCTGACATCAAGGCAATGGCCAAAGCAGGAAAAATTAACAAGAAACTGGCCGGTGCAAGACTTAAAGACCTAAAACGACGCCCCCGGGGTAAAGCCGAAGCTGAAAACAGTAACTCGGAATTTGAAAAAAGAGCCAAGCTAATGGCTGAGGCCAAGCTAGCTGCCTACACGGAACAGTTAGGATCACTTGACGATCGTGCATCTCGGCGTTTATCACTGGTTACTAAAGGAGTTGTGGAACAGCATCTCGAAGCTCAGCCCGAAGATCCAGATGAACGGCACAAAAAAGCTGAAGCTGAAATCATAAAGGCAGTCAAGGCAGGAAAAATTAACAGGAGGGAGGTTGGGGCCAAACTTGAAGCCTTGAAAAAAGAATTATGGCAGGAAGAGAAAGAGTGGGTGACGGAAAACGAGTACAAGCACAAATCCAACACCGAGATTACCAACCACCCACTATACCAACAGACGATCAAAGACCTTCTTTCAGATGAAGCGTTTGCCCGATACAAAGCACTTCAAGCAGAGAGACAGGCTTTTCGCTTGCAGGCAACCTCTGATTTGGTAATCGCTAGCTTGGATACCCACCTGTTGCTTGATGAGAGCCAGCGGCAGCATTTTGAGGACACCGTAGCACAGTTATCAACTTCAGGCAACATCTTCACCAAACTTTTTGAACAGCTAGATAATAGTGAAGTTCTGAACTCGTGGCAACAGGCACGATTGGACGAGTTTAAATGGTTCGACAAAGACAAAGAAGGGTGGCTTGGCCAAGACAAAAAGAAATAGGGTAAGGCGCTAGAAGTTTCTTATGAACTTTCTGAACAAAATACGCTTTTGTTCAGCCTGACCAATCTGATATTACGAACATTACAACTAACAGGTACCTCTGATAGTTCGTGACATCATCATTCAAATTCAAACTGAAGGAGACAAGACATGCGTAAAGGCAATCTTCTATGGCTATGTATCGCGACGACATTGATACTCACCAACGTTGTAATGTCCCAAGATCCGGATCGAAATCCTGACGAGCGAAAACGGAAGGCAGAGCTGAAAGAAAGGAGAGAAAGGAGAGGAAGGGCAGGGCAAGAGAGGTTGAAAACTTTTATCATGGAAAGACTCGATTCCCTGCTACAACAAGTCGGAGAAAGTATCGGCCAGCGTTACGAATTGGAAGAGACAACCATTAAGAAACTTCGGCAAACGGTTCGCGAATCAGTCAAGAACCAACTAAATCAAGAAAAAGATAAAGGTAGTATCTCAGATATAATACGCATTGCAGGGATAGCGAGAGATGGCGGCATGCAGATGCTGGAAATGTTATTCTCGCAACCCAACTGCAGGGCAGCATTAGCCAAACACCTCAACGGAAAGCAATTCCAAGATTACCTTGATTTCACCAAAGCGCGGGGACAAAGAGGCCAGCGTGTAGTCAATCGTCAATTGACTGCTTTGATCGACCAGCAACTCAGCTTGACATCTAATCAACGCAAGAAAATTGAGCAAATGCTGGTTATCAAAACAAGTGATGGGTGGCCATCGATGGATACACTGACCATGACCTCAAAAGAAGCAATAAATCTGGTTCACCAAAATCACACAGGCCAAATAGATGAAATATTCTCCCAAAAACAATCCGAAATCTGGCAACGTTTAGTCACCCCACCGAAATACGGCGAAACCAAATGGGAGGCAAAAGATGGGAATGATCTCAAAGCCAGATTCCACAAAGCCGAAGTTGAAATCGCAGAGGCAGTCAAGGCAGGCAGAGTTACCAAGAAACAAGCTGATGAAAGACTTGAAGCTCTAAGACGACGACTTGGGGCAGAAAAAGACGATGACCTAAACGAAGACGAACACCAAATCCAATTCCGTAAAGCTGAAGTCAGGGTCAAGGAGGCAGTCAAGGCAGGCAGAATTACCAAGGAACAGGCTGACGAAAGACTTGAAGGTCTAAGACGACGACTTGGGGCAGAAGAGCGAAATCAACGAGACCCAGCCATTATGGAAGAGAGCGAAAACGCATCACAGAACACCGCCAAGCTGATCGCCGAAGCCCAATTAGCCGCCCATACCGAACAGTTAGGACCGCTCAATGAACGAGCATCACGACGTTTGGCGTTAGTCTCCAAAGGCGTCGTAGAACAGTTGCTCGAAGCACGAGACGAATGGAAAGATCTAAACTTTGATGATGACATCACAAATCATTCGCTTTATCAAAAAACGATCGAAGATGTACTTACCGAAGACGCATTCGACCAATACAACGCATACCAAATGGAAAGACTAGCCTTCCGACAAAAAGTTTCACGTGATTTAGTGGTGGCAAGTCTGGATACACATCTATTACTTAGTGAAAATCAAAGAAAGCACTTTGAGGTAATCACTGATATGGTTAACATGTGGCAACCTACTCCGATAGCAACTGGACTAGCCCTAACCCCTGTACACACACTTATCCAACTTTCTGAACAACTAAATAATGAAGCTCTAAGCCCATGGCAATGGAACCGCTTCAACCCCGTTATAGAAGCTATTCAACCATTACTGCATGAACCAGAGTTTCAGGAATAGGCTGACAACGACGATGTTAATAGGCGACGTTGAAAACCACAGATGTTGGAGGTTTCCTCATGATTCCACTAAATAAGAGCACATTTGGTCTTGGATTGGCTTGCTTCATATTGCTGGCCACATTTCCAATCGAGAAGGTGTTTGGACAAGACGCTGTTATCCGCTACGGTCGGGGAGTACCTCCGATAGTTCGCGTGATTAACAACCGAAGTCTGAACTACCTCGCCAGCACACAAAATGAAGACGGAAGTTGGCCTGATGAACAAAATGGCCTAGGAGTAATCGGAATTTGTATCATGGCATTCATGGCCAGTGGAGAAGATCCCGACTTCGGACCTTATGCCACTCATATTCGTAAATCGCTACGCAACATTATCGTCAACCAAGACCCGAAAACCGGACACCTCAGTGGCCCCGGTCATGGTTCGATGTACCATCACGGTTTTGCCATGTTAGCCCTGTCTGAAGCGTATGGAGCAGTGGACGAACAACTGCTCTGGCAAGGAATTGAGGTTCCCGCCGATTGGCAACGTACCATCAGCCGAACCTTGGAACTGGCAGTACGTTGTGCCTTGACAGCGCAAAAGAAGAACCCGTGGGGCGCCTGGCGGTACTCTCCAGACTCGCAAGACGCTGATACAACAGTATCTGGAACCGTATTGATGGGTTTACTGGGTGCACGGAATGCCGGTATCGAGATACCCAATGAAGCCATTGACAAAGCCCTAAGTTTTTTCCGCACCAACACGATGCGAGACGGAAACATCTCTTATCAACCCGCCAGCAGTCACGGTGACGGTATAACTCGGACGGCAATAGGAACACTGGTTTACGCAATCGGAAAAAGGAAAGACTTGTTGGAATACAAAACCGCCTTGGAGTTCATCAAAAAACGAATCGATCAGGATACCGATTCACACCCATTCTACAATCGCTATTACATGGCTCAAGCATTGTTTCAAAGTGACTTCGAAGCCTGGAAAGCCTGGAATCGGCGAACCATTGAACACCTTCAAAGAATGCAAGACGAAGACGGTAGTTTCAGTAGCTCTCATGGGCGAGCTTATGGGACAGGAATGTCCGTTCTGTCTTTGGCACTGAACTATCGCCTATTGCCCGTTTACGAAAGATAAACTTGAGGAAAATAATGCGCTGGTATTTAAAGGTAATCATCACAGTCGCAGTGTTGGTAGCCTTGCAGCTAGTAACATTGCAGGCTCAGGAACCAGTGACACGTTTACGCTGGAAAAACGGCGACGTTCTTCCTGGCAAGCTGTTGGAAAGCAAAGCCGGACAGGTCCGCTGGGCATCGCCGTACTTTTCGGATAACCTAGTAATCGATGTAGGAGCACTAGATTCCATTCTGTTCCCCAAACGACCCACTCCACCAACCGAAACTTTTCGGGTTAGTATGGTATCGGGCGATGTCTGGATAGCTGACCTGATCGGTGCGGACAACAACACATTCCTTTTTTCCAGCGAACGTCATGGCCAAGTTCGGGTGAGCCGTAACGCAATTTATACACTTAACCAACAGCAAAACCCTAACCTTGTCTTCAATGGTTCAAGCCTGCCCAATTGGAATTTGCCACAGGAAGGCGGAATCAAAGACATGACCTACAAAGTCTACAAAATGGGCAAGAAGAGATGGGAGGCTGAGTTTCAAAGATTCCCTGATTTTTCGAAACTCACCCCACAAGACCAAGGAAGTTTCGAAACCGGATGGCTGGATCTCAAACTTGCCGAAATGGAAGACAACTTCGGTATGGTGTTTGAGGGGCGGCTTGAGATGGACGAAACCGGTGAGTATACATTCGAACTAGCGTCAGATGATGGATCGCGCCTACTTATTGATGGGCAACCAGTGGTAAAAGCCAGAACAGGAGTACCCGAAGAAGCCAAGATCAAACTCGCTGCGGGTTCCCATACCTTACGTGTGGAATATTTTGAAGCTGTAGGTACTGAATTACTACGTGCGTGGTGGACAGGACCAAACCTGGTAAGAACCCCCCTTTTCAGTACCAAGGCAGAAAACGATTGGTACCAAGGTCCCGGAGGTCACCCAAAAACCAATCGCACCAAGGCTAAAATCTTCCGTGCACTTAAATGGCCGAAGCGTTTTGAGATTAATCTAGAGCTTACATCTACCGAAAGCCCACGTTTTGTTCTGGCTCTCGGCAATAACCTGGAACAAGCATTGCGGCTGGAAACCTGGGGAAATGAACTGGTAATTGTTCAAGACACACTCTTCGAACCCGTATTGACAATCGAGAAGGGGGAAAAAAATGTTCGTTTACGACTCGCTTTGGATGATATAACAGGCATGATGGAAGTATTCGACTTTACAGGCCGTTCACTCGTCAAATTGAACGGTGTTAGACTAGTCGAAGACAATTCCGGTCTATATATCCATAACCGTGGTCAGGATCTGACGGTGTGGAACTTAAGCGTGTATCGCCAGCCAGTCGGCACTAAACAGCAGATCAACCTCTCAAAGCCACGGGTTCACATGATCGATGGACAAGTTGTTTATGGTCGCTTGTTCGTTGAAGAAGGAAACGCATACGTTTTGAATGAAGATCAAACTCGACATGATATCAATCTGGAGCAGGTCGACCGCATTGTTCGCCCCAACATCAAATTAGCCAAGGTCACTGACATAGCCGAGCTATTCTATGCCGATGGGGGGGTTGTGCGTGGTCAAATCCAACAGCTGAATTCGGATCAAGTGATATTGCAAACGGCATTTGCAGAAAAGCCAGTATCTTGCGCACTTCCCGGAGCATCGACACTTCAGCTCTTCCCCTTGAACCCCGAAAAAAGGAAAAACGAGCAAAGCCAAGACAATGACCAACTTTTTTGCGTCTCAGGTCTTCTGCACGGGCGACTTTCATTCGCTGCTCCCAATTCACCCCTTAGCTGGAAGTTCGAGGGCGCCATGAAGCCTGTGCGGCTGTCCGATGCGGCAGAGGCTCGAGTAAAGCGTAACAGAGATTTAGCTGAGCCAACTTTCGACATCAAGGCATTTCCGGAACTACTGCATCTAAAGAATCAGGAGATCATCCCTTGCAAAATCGAGTCGTACAACAAGGAAACCTTGACTTTTAAATCACCATTCATCGTCATCGGCAAAATTGATTCAGGACATGTAAAAGGGGTAGAGTTCGCAAACGGAATGTTTGGAGCTAGGGACAAAGAATCTTTCACTATCGACGACGTAAAACTGGATCGCGCGTTGACCATTCCACGTTTCAACCGTGACAATCCACCAAGTCATGTACTAATAGCGAAAACTGGAGATTTAATGCGGGGAAGTTTGTTAGACATCAGCGGGCAGAGGATACAGTTTGAATCCAAGCTACGAAAGATGAACATCCCTGTCAACCGCGTAGCAATGGTGGTCAATGTTAGCATGCCGGAAGAAGATCTGGACAAACCGAGAGACAGTCACACCACTAACGACAATGTCCGGGCTACCTTAATAGATGGCTCAACCCTAGTTTTTGAAGCTCTTGAATCTAATAATGGTAAGCTGTTGGGCCATTCACCATTCTACGGAGAAATGGCAATACCAATAGCAAGCATTCAACACTTGACCTTCGGTGAATTCGAAAAAGAGAAGCTCAAGTCTGTATTTGACGAATGGGTCGTCCAGCAAGGCAGGGAGCCAGAATATAGTAAGCAAACACCTCCTTAGATTGCGTACCGAATTCAGTATAGTAACACTTTTGTTGCGATTCTCTAATTTCTCTTTCATTTATCAATAGCAATTTATTACCCAAGAGCTTGAGGAAAGTAGGTTTGGAAGAAACGATAACGAACATAAAAAACCTAATTTTTAAGCTACAAGCGTCAGCTTCGATTAAAACAGAATTAGCCTACTGAGATTAACACAAACTCTTTTCAAGAAGAAACTAGAGTTATGTAATATCCAACATCCGATCGAGTGATGCTTTTGCCCAGTAGCTGATATCCTGAGGGACACTAATCTGATTCACAACCTCATCTTCAAGCAAATTCTCGAGAGACCATAATAAATGCGGGGCATCAATCCGATTCATAGTTGTACAAAGACACATATTCGGATCAATTGAAGTAATAAATTTATCCTGATGTTCCTGAGCAAGCCGAGTAACCAAATGCATCTCCGTACCAATTCCCCAAGATGATCCGGCGGGAGCTTCCTCAATCGTTTTTATGATGAAAGCAGTTGACCCATTCAAATCGGATTCCTGAACAACTTCATAACGGCATTCTGGATGCACAAGAATCTGAATGTCCGGAATTTGCTCACGAAGTCTTTTAATCTGTTTAGTTGTAAACAGCTGATGTACTGGACAACAACCTTTCCAAAGGATAAGTTTCGATTTCTCAATTTCTTCTTCTGTGTTGCCTCCCAAGTCTTCATATGGATCCCAGAGAATCATTTCGTCTAGATCAATACCATATTTGACGCCAGTGTTTCGCCCCAGATGTTGATCAGGAAAAAAGAGAAGTCGATCCTTTTGTGTTGTACCCCACTCCAGGACAGCACCAGCGTTTGAGGACGTACATACAGCACCATCATGTTGGCCAACAAAAGCTTTCAAATCAGCAGTACAATTAATATAAGTAATCGGCATAATTTCGTCGCCAACAACATCATTTAACTGTTCCCAGCATTCTTCAACCAGATCCAAATCTGCCATATCGGCCATATGACAACCAGCATTTAAATCCGGCAAGTTCACTTTCTGGTGATCTCCACTAAGAATATCAGCGCTTTCTGCCATAAAGTGCACACCGCAAAAAACGATATAGTCTACTTCGGGACGGCTTGATGCAAGCTGGGATAATTTCAGTGAATCACCGCGATAGTCAGCAAAGCGAATTACTTCATCACGTTGGTAATGGTGTCCTAATATAACAAGTCGATTTCCTAATTCTTCCTTTGCTTTATATATTCGTTCGTCGACTTCTTGCTCGATCAGTTTATAATATTTATCTGGGATGGGCTGCGAATACATTCTAGCTATTCTCCAGTAAAAAGCATACACAAATTTGCTAGAGTGTATATGAGTCATTTGCGCTTGTCAAATTTTTTACGCCTAAATTTCAAAAAAATAACGCCGAGTTTGCCTTATAGCGTTAATAAAAGCACCCTATTAACCAAAATCTTAATCATTAACATATTAGGGTAACATGCCATTTTGACACAATGACATGCAACATGTCACTTCCAAAATGACACACTTTTCTAATAACCCAACTACCTTCTCCACACAAACTCCATTTTTATGTTTTGGCATTTAAATTGCGAAGCTAACGGATTAAATAATAAATATAAATTCGTGAACTCAGTTACAATTCGATAGTTTTCAACAGGCACTCCCTCCCTGAATTTCAGAGCGAGGTTTTTGTCTTATATATAAAGGTTTGCTTTCAAAATCACTGCCCATTTTTACTTGACATTTTTTCATTTATAATGGTATTTTAAGCCTTTCAACCACTGATGGAATTAAGGTTTGATTATTGCTTTAAAAAGCAAGCGATAAGGCAAGTTTAGGGCACAAATTAGCCATCGTTACTTCTTCCATAAACTCGGATGGAATATTTAAAAGAAAACCTACTTTAATCATTTGCCTTGAATATATTAGGAATCCAACCACAAAGTTTAAGAGGTTAATATGCTAGAAGAACAGCAACCAAGCATGGAAAACCAACCAGATGTTGCCGTGGAAGACGAAACAGACATTGTTGAAGGTGATGAAGACACAGCTGTAGATGAAGACACAGTTGTAAGTGATGAGGCAGCGGAATCAGAGGAGGAGAGCGAAGCCCCTCCTTCTGTAGAAAGCGAAATTAACCAACTAAAATCGGAGTACGAAGCGAAACTTGATCAAATGCTCCGCACAGTTGCTGAATATGAAAATGCAAAGAAGCGTGCTATTCGCGATAAGGAAGAATTCCAAAAGTATGCAGTTGAAAGTGTCATAAAGAATCTCATACCAGTAATAGACAGTATGAACCGTGCTATTGAATCAGCGAATGAGTCAACAGACTTTGACTCTCTTCATGAAGGAATCCAGTTAATTCAAAAACAGATTCATAATGTTCTTGAAAGAAGTAATGTTTCAACCATTGATGCTGTTGGTGAAAATTTTGACCCTAATTTGCATGAGGCGATAGTACAAGTCGAATCGGATCTTCCTGCAAATGCAATTGTTGAGGAATTCCAGGTTGGGTATAAGTTGCGTGACCGCGTGCTGCGTGCATCAATGGTTTCAGTCTCACAAGGACAATCTAATCCAGAAATAGACGAAGAAGATACGAAAGAAGAAGTATCCGAAGACAAGGAGAACACAACAGATGAGTAAAGTAATTGGTATTGATCTTGGTACAACAAACTCCTGCCTAGCTATTCTTGAAGGCGGAGATCCCAACGTAATACAAAACGCTGAAGGTGCGAGAACAACGCCTTCAGTTGTTGCTATGTCTAAAGAAGGGGAACGTCTAGTTGGCCAACCAGCTAAGCGCCAAGCTGTAACCAATCCAGAAAATACTATTTTTTCTACCAAGCGTTTTATAGGCAGACGCTACAACGAAGTAGCGGAAGACATAAGTAAAGCTCCATACAAAGTAACACAGGGAAGTAATGAAAGTGTAGAAATCAAAATGGGGGATCAGGAACTCTCTCCTCCTGAGATTTCGGCTATGGTGCTACGAAAACTGAAGGAAACAGCCGAAGACTACCTTGGTGAAGAAGTAACACAGGCTGTAATTACAGTCCCAGCATATTTCAATGACTCACAACGTCAAGCAACTACAGATGCAGGTAAAATTGCAGGCCTTGAAGTTTTGCGAATTATCAATGAACCAACTGCAGCTGCTTTGGCTTATGGACTGGAAAACAAAGCTGAGGAAAAAATCGCTGTTTATGATCTCGGTGGAGGGACCTTCGATATTTCAATTCTTGAAATTGGTGAGGGGGTTTTTGAAGTCAAAAGTACAAACGGCGATACCAACCTGGGTGGTGATGACTTCGACCAAGAAATTGTCGACTGGCTGGCAGAAGAATTCAAAAATGAGAATGGAATTGACCTTCGCGATGATCCAATGGCTCTCCAACGTCTTAGGGATGAAGCAGAAAAGGCGAAATGCGAATTGTCAGCTACACTCCAAACAGAAATTAACCTGCCTTTCATCTCAGCTGACGCAAGCGGTCCCAAACACCTAAATGTTTCCCTGAGTCGAGCGAAGCTTGAACAATTGGTAGCGGACTTAGTTCAGCGAACAATTACTCCATGCCAACAAGCCCTATCAGATGCCGAACTTAATGCATCTGAGATTGACCAAGTTGTTTTAGTTGGCGGGCAGACTAGAATGCCGAAAGTACAAGAGCAAGTCGAAGAATTCTTCGGAAAAGAATGTCATAAAGGAGTAAATCCAGATGAAGTCGTTGCAATAGGTGCAGCAATTCAAGGTGGTGTTTTGTCTGGAGATGAAGGTGTAAAAGACATACTGCTTCTCGACGTTACCCCACTCTCATTGGGTATCGAAACTCTCGGTGGAGTCTTCAGCCGCTTAATTGAGCGAAACACTACAATCCCAACTAAGAAAAGCCAAACCTTTTCAACTGCTGCAGATAATCAAGAGTCTGTAACTATACACGTCTTGCAGGGTGAACGTGAAATGTCCGTCTACAACCGTACACTCGGCCGGTTTGACTTACTGGGGATTCCGCCGGCCCCAAGAGGGTTACCGCAAATTGAGGTCACGTTTGATATTGATGCAAACGGTATCGTTCATGTTTCTGCCAAAGACCTAGGAACTGGCAAGGAACACAAGATCCGAATTGAGTCTTCCAGTGGATTATCTGACACAGAAATTGACGAAATGGTTAAAGACGCTGAGTCTAATGCAGAAGAAGACAAAACTAAGAAAGAATCTGTCGAAACCCGTAATAATGCTGATTCCTTGGTCTACTCAACCGAGAAATCCCTTGAGGAATATGGAGATAGTGTATCAGCAGAAGATCGAGAAGCAATACAAAGCGCAATTGACAAATTGAAAGAAACGCTGAAAAGCGAAAACATCGAAGCTATAAAAGCAGATACTGAGGCTTTGACTACCGCTTCCCACAAACTTGCAGAAGCGATGTATGCACAAGCAGCAGCTGATGCACAAGCACAGGAAGCTGGGGGTGAAGATCCCAGTGCAGACCCAGGCCCAGATGTAGATGCAGATGAAACTGTGATTGATGTTGAGGCTGAAGAAGTCACTGATGCTGAGGAAGATACGAACTAGAATTCCAAGCAATTTGAAACCTCACATTCTTCAAAACCTGAATATAGCCAGGAATTCTGGCATAAATTGTTCCTCTACCGCTATAATTCAAGTGACAATGGTCTTTTCAAATCAACTCAGAATATTTACTGGATAATTAATGCTTAAAAATAAATTGGAAGAAATTGAAGCCAAGTTTCTAGAAATTGAAAAGAACTTGGTAGACCCAGATCAAATAGCGGATCCGAAGCGTCTTCATCAGCTTTCCAAGATGCATGCGGATACTGCCCCTATCGTGTCAGTCTACACTGATTACAAAAAGCTCCTCGGGGACATTGAAGAAACTGAGTTGATTATTGCTGAAGATGATGATGATGATGAGTTTCTAGACTTGGCAAAACAAGAACTGGAGACTCTCGTTATAGAACGAGAAAAGATGGAAGAAGAAATTAAAATCCTACTGATCCCTAAAGATCCAAATGATCACAGAAATGTTATTGTAGAAATCCGTGCAGGTACAGGAGGAGATGAAGCAGGCCTATTTGCTGCGGAACTTTTTAGGATGTATTCTCGACATGCTGAGAAATCCAGCTGGAAAGTTGAGTTGTTGAGTCAAAGTGCAACCGGTCTGAAGGGATTCAAAGAGGTCGTTTTCCTGATTGAAGGGGAGGACGCATACAGTAAACTCAAGTTTGAAGGCGGGACGCATCGGGTTCAACGAGTACCCTCCACCGAAACGAGCGGCCGAATCCATACTTCGGCTGTAACTGTGGCTGTTCTGCCTGAAGCGGAGGAAGTAGATATCCAAATAGACCAGAACGACTTGAGAATCGATACATTCAGATCTTCCGGACCTGGAGGGCAGAGCGTTAACACCACTGACTCGGCCATTCGAATTACTCATTTACCGACTAACTTAGTTGTATCCTGTCAGGACGAAAAATCCCAACATAAAAACAAAGCGAAAGCAATGAAGATCTTGCGATCTAGATTGTTAGAGATAACAAAATCTGAGCAAGATGCTGAAAGAGCAGAAACAAGAAGAACAATGGTTGGTAGTGGCGACCGAAGTGAGAAAATCCGCACTTACAACTTCCCTCAAGGACGTGTAACAGACCACCGAATAGGTCTGAGTATCTACCAGCTTGAAAGCACACTTGATGGCGAAATTGAGCCCTTCATATCCTCACTTATCTCGGCTGAGGGTGCAGAAAAACTGAAGAATCTGGAAGCGTGAAAACTTGGACTGTCATTGAGCTTGTCGAGTGGACTACCAAGTTTTTTAAAAGTTCTGGCATTCCAAGTGCCCGCTTGGACGCAGAACTTTTGCTCAGTCACGCTCTAAAGACAGACCGGCTACAGTTATACCTCGATTTCGATATGCCAGTATTCCATCCTAATCTTTCGACCTTCCGTACACTCATCAAAATGCGATCAAGTCGGGTTCCAATCAGCTACATAACAAATTCCCGCGAATTTATGTCACTAAGTTTCTATGTTGATGAACGAGTGCTGATCCCTCGACCGGAAACCGAAATACTGGTTGAAACTGTCTTGAATTTGCAAAAAACGCCATGCCATATCCTTGAAATTGGCACAGGCAGTGGGGCCATCGCTGTTAGTTTGGCAGTGAACCAACCAACATGGAAAATCATCGCTACAGATATATCCAAAGCAGCGATTGATGTTGCCCAACATAATACAAAACAGCACCAATGCGAGGAGCGGATAACTTTTGCAACCGGAGATCTTTTCGAACCAGTTACAAAACTGGATATTCCCAAATACGATTGGATCATTTCAAATCCACCCTACATAAGAACCAAAGATGCTAACGAACTCACAACCGATGTTAGGGACAACGAACCCGAAGTAGCTTTGTTTGCTGGATGTAGTGGTTTGGATATCATCCAAAGATTGATTGCTGATACACCAAAATTCCTGAAGCCAAAAGGAAAACTAATGCTTGAAATTGGCCATAACCAAAGTCGGCAAGTTCAAGATTTGATCAATTCAAACCCTGCCTACATGAACTACAATATCATTCCAGACCTTTCTGGTATTGATCGCTTTATCTTGGCCACAATCTGAAAATGGATCTTAATACCTTATTATAAATCAAGATAACACAGAAGTTCAGATAACCTCTAAACAATGGACGTTTGTCGTCACATTATTAAATATTAGAGACGGTCAACCGTGTAGGCATCTAAAAGTTTATCACTAATCTCCAAACCGAACCCAGGAGCATCCGTTAAGGAAAAACAGCCGTTATCTGGAGTTGGCCGTAGCAATCGAAACAACTCATTTTCAACTGTCTGCTGTGACAAGCCAAAAGTTTCTGCCATACAAAACATTGGCAAACAGGCAATCAAGTGTAATCCCCACGGAGTACCCGCTTGGTGTGGCCAAGTTGGAATTCCTATTTCAGCCGCTTCGAAGGCAATCCTGAGACATTCACCGAATCCACCCGCCCAGCTAATATCTGGTTGTATCATATCGGCTGCTTGCCAACGCAGAAGTTCACGGAATCCATAACGGGTGAACTCATGTTCACCTGAAACAATCCAAGTGTCTTCAACCTGTTGAACGAGCTCGGCCATCCCTTCATAATTATCCAAGGCAATAGGTTCCTCAATCCATTTGAGACCCAAATCAGATGTTACCTCAGCAAACCTAAGCGTGTAATCAACATCCCATCGCAAGTAAATATCTACCATCAGTTCCACATTTTTCGGTATTGCTTGACGAGCACAATGTACAATCTCCAGATTTTCAGAAAAGCCGAGATCTCCTTGGGAAGGACCATTTCGCAAAGGAATCTTACAGGCTGCAAACCCCTGATCCGCGTAGGATTTGGCGTCTGTACCCGTTGCATAAGCAGGAACGACTAACTTAGGTTGATCAGTAATTAAACGACAAACTGGCATATCCAGAATTTTCCCACAGAGATCCCATAAAGCCAGATCAATACCACTTAAAGCATAAATTACCAGTCCCCGCCGCCCATAGATGGAGGTGACATGATACAGGTCATCCCAAATTGAGTCTACATCGAGCGGATCCCGATCCAAGACAAAATACCGAATATGACGGTCGATGATCAACGAAGCAGCCAAACCCCCTCCACCCAAACCATAACCTTTTAACCCTTTGTCGGTAGTAATTTCAACCATCAGTGCTCCTGCTTGGGTGGCAAAAGGACCACGCCAATCAACATGGTTACTGGGAACCGAAGAAGCAACAAAATCAGATTGATCTTTGGGTGCGGAAAAAGCCATCGATTCCATAGTCGCCGGGTTGAGATTAATGTGCCACGTCCGAATTCCAATGATTTTGTGACGTGTTGGAACCTTTCGTTTCAAATCTTCAAATCGATCTTGCATCGATGCCATGACGTTGTTGAATCCCTTCAACATAGTAGTTTTCCCCATGCAATTGACAGGAGATTACTGAACACAAATTTTGGCAACTTAATTGTTGGCTTTTCCATTTTCACGCTGATACCTATCCACGAAGTTGGATATATTCTGGTTGGGCAACCTGCATCTCTTGTGGAACCAGTCCCTGAAGAATTGCTTCTAGATCATTAGTAACGATGCGGCCAATATTATGTAGTGCTTCTCCTATGGCACCCGCACGATGAGATGAAAGAATCACATTTGGCAGTTTACGGATAGGATGACCAAGCGGCAACGG
>Ga0066834_10000675_pt1 | contig 16179 bp, 13 predicted proteins | sample ETNtaG_30_FD_66729 | JGI IMG/M metagenome (GOLD analysis project Ga0066834, IMG submission 66729) | Marine microbial and viral communities from oxygen minimum zone, Eastern Pacific Ocean - ETNP201306PF43B | ecosystem: Environmental > Aquatic > Marine > Oceanic | place: Pacific Ocean: Eastern... | reverse complement strand
GTAACTTTTGCTAAAACTGTTGAAAAATGTTTGGTTTTTGACTTTTAAAGAAATAATTTGGATGTGCCGAGTTAAATCCAGACAAGTAAAAGTGACTAGGACCATTTTAACGCGATTTTGAGCAGTTTTAAAGTTTTTTGTATAAATTTCCTTCATAAAGTTTATCGGCTTTTTATTATTAAATGATAGAAACCGATAGATTTTAGAAATTCAACGAAATGGTTTGAATATAATGAGTTAAATTCAGACAAATAAAAGTGTCTAGGACCATTTCAACGCGGTTTTGGCCGATTTTAAAGTTTTCTGCTAAGTTTTCCTTTTATGTTAATCAGTTTTCATCATTTTTTTGTGATTTTGAGGTATTTTTAAGTTTTCTGCTTTTTTTCCTTTAATGTTAATCAGTTTTCACCATTTTTTGCAAAACTTCGTTTTGCAAAAAATGATGAAAACTGATGGGTTTTTGGTTTTTAAAACAATAGGTTAAATATATTGAGGGAAATTAAAACACAATTAAAAGTATCTAGGGCCTTTTTAACGGGTTTTTGAGCCATTTTTCGAAAATCCACTTCAATTTCCTTTATAATTCCAATTAGTTTTCAATGTTTATTGAAATATGTATATTTCAAATTTTTCTTTTTGAGAATTAATAAATAATCCTTTGTGAGGAACCTCGGCGCCTGATACGCCTCCTAGTTCATGGCCCTGTTGTAATCTTGGATATGGTAGCACTTCAACACGTTTTTCTTCCCGAGTTTGAGGTTGTTTAGATCCTTGGCGGCCTGTTTCGCGTGCTCGAATGTGCTGAAGGTCATCAGACAGTTCCCGTTTATTTCACCAGATTCCGGCGTGTTGCACCCGAAGACAATCTCTTGGTATTCCTATTCGAGACCGTACTTTTTCAGGAATTTCCCGATTAGGATTTTCTTTAGCGTTGGAAGCTGTTTTTCCTTCTTGGCCTTAGGTAGCCCTGTAACTACAAAAATCACGCAATTTTAAAGTATCTTAACTTAAAATGACATTGTTCACATCATCGTTGAGAAACGGTTTCTTATAGGCGGGTTTTTCCGAATTTTGACTCCAAAGTTACTTTGCGGCCTATCTCAGAAATGGTTCAAGTGCCTTGTTTTCTTGGAGCTCTTAAGAAAAGTCGATTTCGTCGTAAAGATTCATTTTATAAAGATAAAATTTATAAAAATTTGTTAATGATAATAAATTGTAAAATGATGAAATAAAAAATAAGATCAGTGCTATTGGTATAGCTGAGAAATATCAATGTAATCACCGAATTACCTTAACTGATTGTTTACTATGTCTTCTCCAAATCCAACAATGAAGATTTAGACCTTCAAATCTAGCAGGTGGGACAAAACCGGTACAAAGTCCATATCCGAGGCCAGCAAAACCAGCATATTGTAATTCTGTTCAAGAGCTCTCTTCATAATATCGATGCTCATTTTGATATCCAGCTTGACCGGAAATGCCATAGATTGCTTATTTTTACAGTTTTCTTTTAACAGAACACCGTTTTGTACTTTGTCTCATAAGAATTATAGTGAAATTTGCACACCTCTGCATTGTATTTCAGTGACTTGTCCTTCGTATCTGCATTCCATGATAAAAAGGAGAACTTCTTGATTCTTGTCGATTATTCTAAGTGCTTCAGTAAACGCTCGAACTCTTGTTTGTTGAAGCGTTTATTGTAATGTCTTTTCTTTAGCATGGTCTCAAAGTAGCTCCCATCGACTATTAGCATGGCTTTTGGCGGATTTTGGTTTAGGAGATTTGCAGGTTCCATTTTGGATTTTGATTTTTAATTAATATAATTATATAGTATTAATATATGATGATTTATTAAACTCCTTAAACATCAAATCAGATATCAACCTGTAACTAATCGCCTATTCTCTCTATTTCTTTCACGGTTATGTCTAGATCGTTTTTTGTTACTCTGGGTTGGTTGGTCACTAATCTGAAGAACATTGGCAGCTTCTGGTCCAGGAGTGGTGCTATGCTGATATCTGCTAATCCTGATTTCCGCAGGCCCAATTAAATGTCGCGAGATGCTTATTCTAAAATAGAGAATACCAACGGATCTGAGGGGGTTGTTGTCTTCAGTAATTCTCGGATTTTCTGAGGCACGTACCAAAAACACACATTTGTATAAGTCGGGCATTGAACCAACTAGAAAACCTCGGGTTTCTTTTAAAGAAGAGATGTTAAGTAGTGGCTATTTTATAGTGCCTCATCTATCCTATTTTAGAAACCCTTACGGCCATGCCACTTCCAGGCTAGCCAGAATTTCAAAGCGTCATTCTTTCTGCCACATTGAAGTGTCTTATCCCCTAGGGTAAATTCGTTTTCCTCGTTTTTCTGAAAAAGATACTCTGCATTACTGCTATTCGATCTCTCCAATGCACCAAGATGATTATTTATGATCAATGCGCTGCACTGATTGGCTATCCCCATGCCTTTGTGAGGGCTCCAAGTAACACTATCAGCCAGTTCAACTCCCTTCATCAAGGCGTTGTGGGTCTTTGATAAAATTGCTGGGCCTCCCCAGGACGCATCGACATGCATCCAGATGGAATGCTTCTTGCAGATATTTGAGATAGCTTGGAAATCATCAAACATACCAAGTACTGTGGATCCTGCTATAGCATTCACGTAAAACGGTTTCTGCCCCTTTTCTAAAGCCAATTCAATGGACTTTTATAGCTTTGAAGTGTTCATTGTCCCCGTTTTATTACAGGGAATACTAATGCAGTTTTCCATTCCCAAACCCGACATCATAGCTGATCTAGAAATCGAGTAATGTGACTGATCAGATGTAAAGCAAACTGGCTGGTCCTTTTATTACCATCCCTTTTGTCTAACATGCGGAAACCCCTAATCTCGGGCAACCATTAATGAAGTTATGTTTGAGGCAGTTCCGCCAGGACAAAAAATCCCATCGACTTTACTAGTTTTGAAGCCCAAAATATTGCTCATAGAAGTTATGACCTCCCGTTCCATGATCGAAAAACAAGGTGCCGCAGTGTATATGTGGCAGTTGGTGTTAGTCAGCGCCGTCAATAGCTCCGAGATCCATCCAATAGGGTCTGTGCCGGTGAAATGCTACTTGAAAAATCTTGGATGCGAAGTCCTAACACTGTATTTCAGGACTAGTTGAATCAGTCTTATAATCTCCTTTAGATTTGTGCCTTTTTCACCAACCTAAAAATCAATGGCCTTTTGCAGATCCTTGGGTGACAAGTATTCTAGAACCTTTGTGCTTGGGTCTGAATTTTGCTCATGGTATTCGGTAATCATAGGTAGGAGTCTTTCCATAAGTTGTTTTAAGAGCGTTATATCGCTTTTGTAAACGTTTCCTTCCATAAATTATTAGTATTTATGTGAAAGAGAAAATGGAATCTCCTCCATCATCTTCTTTTTCCGTGCCCAACCCTGTATCTTTGTCAGCTCCGATTACAACCGTTTCAGTTCTGCCTCGTAGATCGGTTTCTCGTAGATTGGCTACTCGTAGATCGGTTTTTTGACCTGTTTAGCCCTGGACTTTGAGAACAAGGCTGCTGACTAAGATATATTTAAAAGACCACAAAACTCTTTACTGATACTTATATCAAGGGTGAAAAGCTGGTAACGAGTTTACTCAGCTAATGAATTTTGGTGTATCCGAACTTAAACATTTTATTATAAAGATTTAAAAGTTTTATTTTATGGGATAACACGTTATTAAAAACACTCCAATTTTAATACTCACTAAGATTTTAGGAAAATAACGCGATCCTATTGGCTGGAATAATGACAGATGAATAAAATCTACCTGGTTTTCTCTGGACAATGAAGATTTTCACCTTGAAATCTAGCAAATCCGTCAAAATGAGGTGTATGTCTACACCAGAAAAAACACCGCAATATAATTCTGTTCAAGAGCTCTCTTCATGATATCGATGCTCATTTTAATATCCAGCTTGGCCGGGAATCCCATCTATTGCGGTTTTTAACACTTTTTACATTACACCTTCTTGTGTTTTGTCTCATAAGAATTATAGTGAAATTTACACAACTCTGCATAGGATCAATTTTGGATGTTCGGATTTTTTATTAATATTATAGTATAAAACAAAATTATATTTATTTTAATTTTATTTTATAAACTTTAAACAGTACCAATTTATATTTAATTTCTTAATTTTTTTAAATCCTTAATGAGTTTACCTCCATTCATCAACAAGGACTGTCAATCCTTTTTCGTAATGGAGAACACAGCATTAGACCATGAAACTGCCTACTTGAACTCGATAGTCACAAGCAATGGTCTTTCACCTCTTACCTGTTCGCTTTACAAAGAAAAGGATATTAAATGCCAGAAACAAAGCTCCAATCACTTAGAAAATCTGATTCACATGATAGACTTGAATTCTGAGTCTTATGAAGCCGCCATTGAGGAAAATTACTCAAAGTAGCATGAGAGCAATAAGCAATTCAGTGAAAGAGTCAGGGCAAGTGTGGCTGAGTATCACATGCGGGCTTCTGTGTTTTAAACGCTTTATTAAAGGGAGTTGATCAGAAGACCTTTGAATTTGCAGGCGGGTATAATATTTTCCATGGATTTGATGGTTTTTAGAGTTTATGATTGATGAAAAGAAGGTGAAGGAGATAGCATTATCTCCTTGGTTGTTTGATCATATCAAGGGGACAAATCCAAAGAGCTGGCCAATCGGCCTTGACCAATTCTACACCTCTGTCCTCAAGCTAAAACCCATGGAAATGTTTTACGAGCCATTTGAAATCCTTCATCAAGATTTCAAGACCAAGTTCAATACTTTTATCGAGTCAATGAAGAGGAAAATCAGCAAGAAACAGAACATTGATCAAAATCTCTCACATTTGGGCAAGGCTCTTGTGTCATTTCTGAAGCTTTCTGTTATCGCAGGATCCTGCAAAATGATTGTAATTCTTTGAGTATTTGCTAATCTTACAAGATTGAAGCTGTAAAGTACATCCAGGATTTACATACAACTCTTAAGAGTGATCATTCAAAATAGATATGCAATATTATAAAGGAAGATGTAATGAGAATTATGAACGCCACCAAAGAGGTAGTTAAGGAGCAGAGCAAGCTATCGTACCACTATATGAAGACTTAATCAAATCAAGGTGGCTTTAAGATATCCAAAGTGGCCCACTTCCAAAAGCAAACTTTCTCAACATCATCTCTCACAACTGATGGGACTTACCTATACTTCTATATTTCATCAAACAAAAACGGTAAATTCAAGATAGGTACTGGCGAAAATGGCACTGTTCCGGGCAAGGTTTACCTGACTAAACCAGTTCTTAGGTTTGAAGACGTTACCTGGGTTTTCGTCAGTGGTAAGATTTATATTAGGACTCAATCGATGGATCCAGGAACATTGGGAGTGATTAACCCAGATACCTTGGAGCAAGAAGCTTAAATTTCCCTTTACTGTCCTGAGATTTTTTCCCATCCATCAATCCAAGTGATAAATCGGAAGTTTCCACTTTTGACCGATGGCGAATATCTTTACATAATTGGAAAGAAAATAATCTCCAAGAAAGTTAAGTAGAAAATACCAAAAGAGGAGGAAAAGATATCGGAACTTAAGTTGTACAAACCAGAGGAATTGATTAAAGATGCAGTGATCTCACCTCAAATGCCTGCAAGAAAGTCCAAGAAAAAGAAGAGAAAAAGAAAAAAGAAGCCATAAAAAGATCTTCCGATATAGGAGAGAAATCTTCCTCAACTAATATTACATAAGTCAAATTCGTAACCGAAACTGAGTGTTATGGTGCAAGATCCTTTTTAATAAGCTTAGCTAGCTATTAGTGATGAGCTGTCACCATTAGAAATCAATGACAAAAAGGAAAAGAAGGAAAGGTCTAAAGAAGAAAAAAGTGAAGTGAAAAAGGAAGAACCAAAGATAGTTGAGCAAATTACAGGCGAAGACAAGCTAATCAAAAAGACATCTCTCAAAAAGATTGACGGAGTTTACATTTTGACAATCGACCATTAATTCGATACAATTTCAATTGAGGTATCAGAGCTGGAAGCTGAAAGATTCAAAAAGAACCCAGAAGAACAAGACGTGTATGCCGAAAACATCAGTAATCGTATATTCTCTGTTTAATTTCATAGTTTATTCCCAAATGCTTTAAAAAGAAGAAGAGCAAGAATTAGAAGCAGAAAAGCAAAAAATGTATGAAGAATTAGCGTTTTCAAATAGCATTAAACTTTAAGATTTTCAGGAGAAAAACATAAATAATATATTCAAGGAGGAAGAAATGATATATCAGAGGTTCCTTTAGGACAAGTTCATCATGGAAAGTCAGCTTTAAAAGATGAAGAAGGAAAACAAGCTAGAGACTAAGGTTTAACCTCCGATTTAGGCCCAGTATAATGGATATTTGACATTTGTTGAATTTGTACTTTATAAATTCGATGTAACACGCAAAGAGTAAAAGAAAGGGGATATTGATGGGTAGCTTTAAAGCAAAGAGTTGGTATAAGAATTATTCGAAGGGTTTAACTAGTATTTTACTAAGGCTGAATGCTCAAAAGCTCTACTTAACAGTAATGGTAACCTCAGAGCAGCTGCCAGTTGGTTAGCAGACTAAGGAGAAAAAGATAGAAAGAAGAAATCACTTCAAATAATCGATTCAACAATTTTGTACCAAGCCAAAATACTCTCCAATGTGAGCATTATCTCTATCAAAAGCAGCGCTGATATCATTCTTGGATGTGATGAGTTGATTTAGTGTGCAGATCTTAATCAAAAGGCTTGGACCATGAATAGTGAACAAGTTACTCTTTATTCTTCAAAAGGGGTTAGAGTGTTCAGTATTAAGAAGAAAGATTAAAGGGAAATTGATGTTAAGGATGTTAACAAACAAGTTAGAGAAAAATAACCCAAGTTCCCACAAGATTTAAATGAAGTAAATTTAGACAGATGTAAAATACCAAATCCCTATTCCCTGCAAAAGGAGGATCTTTTACTAATGGAATAGAACATTGACAGCTACGAACCAAAGTTTCTGCAAAAATATGAACAATAATCAAATAGAAGGGCCAACAAGTATTCAGAATTCTCGAAAGAAGGCATGGCTTAATTTAAAAAACACATTGTTACAAAGTATAAAACAATTAGTATAGAATAAAAGGAAATGTCCTCTCAGATAATGGCTGTGGGTGGTAAATTTCATGCTAAAAAGGTTTCTAGGATAAAGAAAGCAGCAAAAACAAAATTGGCTAAAGCGAATGTGTAATTTGGTGGCAATGAGAAGACTTTAACATATGAATGGCTAGCTGGTTAAAAAAACAGAAGCAAAAAGATTTGCAAAGAGCAAATTGGGGAAACAAACAAGGTTTAAAGCACTTATTTGGATACATTTTTCCCGAAAAGCTAGTTTTATCGTAGATAGAATTTCTAAGTAGCTTATGATAACATAAATCGGAGATTCTATAGTTTTAACTGGCAAACAGGACATCAAAAGCTTCACTTCACCCTAAACGACTAGAAGTTTTCTTCTCTAATTACAATAACCCAAGATGATTCCGCCTATTCCCTCCTAGATCTTAACACCAACCCAGCCTTACCCCTTTTAGAAAAACCTGTTGACCTTAATGATATCTCAGCAAACATTCTCTAAGAAACGCTTCAATTTTAGCGATCAAGATACAATCAACCTACCAAATTCAATTCTTGAAGTGAGACTTACTCCCTTGCAAATGATTTTCTCGACATTGGATCTTCTAGTTAGAAGGACGCTAAAACTTAGTTTAAAAAGATTATGAACCGTTAAAAGAAGATTATGCAGGCATGTGAAGGCGAGATAAGTAATGTGACTTATCAACTGAGATTAACATAAGAGATAAAAAGAGATTATGCCTACTGTGTCGATGGGAGCTTTGACATGTTTTCCACCTTATGGGATGTGTTTATCAAAGGATTCAATGAAAATAGAAGGAATGAAGAGTAAGGCAATACAATTAAGATCCTTTAGATGTTAGTATATTGGTCTTTACATCATGAGACGTTCAACATATTGAAGAACAAGAAGTGGAGGAAAAAGTTATTTGAAGTTGAGGGGCAATTGAATGGATTGTTGTCAAGAGTTTCACTCGATAGAAAGATTTGCAGTTACTTTCTAGATTTTGTCTTCAATGCATGGAATCTGCTAATGCAAACAAACACTTAACAGATAAAATGGCTAACATTCCTCATTTCTTCTGCTAAACCTGCCCAAATCGATCGGCTTTATTAAAAATTCGGCATTCCAGGAACGGAAACCATCAAAAAATCCTTCCACTTCCTAGGTTACTGCACAAAACACGTGAAGCCAATTTAGAAAGCAACAACCAAAAAGAAAGACGATAAATATAAGCTTTCGTATAGCATGACAAGCGAGGAAATCGAGATAATATCGTTCTGTTAGCCCATAGAGTATATCTTTATTGAAGAAGATTTGGATGATAAGGAAGAAGCCCAGGGTAAAATGAATTTGGGAAACTTTTATGAAGAAATTTTAATTGAAAAAGATGAAGGCTAGGAAGGAAAATAGGAGAGAAAGGAAAGAGTGTAGGAGTTTTGGGAATTCTTTACAAACTAAATCATTGAATGCAAGGATCCTACCTCAACAAACAAGCTTCTCAAGATTTTTTACAACCTTACAATGCGATCCCTCCGACTTTTCGAAACAGTTCACAAGGCAGAAAAACGCCTTTCTCTGAAGTCAAAATTCTCCACGAAACTAATCTCGTTTTACTCAAAAATGCTAACAAAAGTCTAACAAACAGAAGACAAAGAACTAATTGAGAGTATCTTAGCAGGTGTGTCCACCTTGGCATACTACATCTTTTAGTCTTCAGTAACTAGGAAGGTTTCACAAGATACTGAGGAATTGGCTTATTCTCTTATTGGATTGCTAAAGGAATTTCTTTAGCTTGAGTGCTTATAGGAGATTAAAAAGGGGATAATTATGACTAATAATGAGGGGTTGGATAAAACCTAGAGCTTTGTATTTGAGACTAGTCACCCATATGAAAGGGGGCATAATATTTCTCAATCCTACACATTCCCAGGCTCCCTTGCTCTTCTCATAGAATTCGATCCAAGATGCCAAAGTGATGAATTTTCAGACTTCTTACAAATACTCTCCACTTATGACGATTTGCCCACTCTTTCAATGGGCTTCCCAAATGAAGATGAGATGACCAATATCGGTCAAAGCTTTAAGATATCAGGAAGGCCATCCAGCAATAAGAGTCTCTTTTTGCTTGGAAATAAATTGAAGGTTGATTTTGCTGCTTCTGTTTAAACAAGAGGTCAGAAAAGTCTGAAGCAATGGGGATTCAAGATTATGATCACGCCGATTTTTGGATGTTATGAGTACTTTCATAAAGATGATTTGCTGAGTTCTCAAGATCAAAAATAAATCTCTTAATATACCTCTTTCACCTCAAAACTGATTTCAACGATAAAAATTGTTCAACTGGTAATTCAAGAGCTCTTCAATGTCTTCATTTAAGGAGCACTACCACAAACTGGAGAGATAAGAAACTAGGAATTTTTGAATTGGGGTGTTATAAAGCAAGGGCTTAACAAAATTTCAATTAAAGACTATCTAATCCAGAAGGAAAATGGATAGTTTCAATCAATTTAGAACACTTTAACAAAGTAAGAGTCAGGTGATTAAGCTAATTAGCCATTTTATTGTCAAGTTAGAAACAGTATAACAAAAGAACTTTACATTGGAGAAACATTCTTTGCAAGAAACGAAAATATTAAAGAAGTTGTTAAACTTTAAGTTGAAGAACAGCCTAAGAAGGAATTGTTTGTAAATCCTTTTGATATAGGGGGTTAAAACTGGAAGTGTTTTGAAGATGTCAAAGGAGGTTAGGGAGATTTTTATGTTCTTGTTAGTAGAATTCGTGAACTAACGAAGGAACCAAATCTAATCACAATGGAAAAGTACAAGCGCTCTTTCACTCCCGCTTCCCAAAATCTCTGGTGCAAAATCGAAAACCTGGTTATCCTGACTGGCCTTTACCATACTGACCTCCTAGGAAATCAAAAATCAATCCGTGATTGGCTCGAAAGTGGGATTATTCCAAATGAGGATTATCAGAAGTAGCAGCTCATGAGCATTAGCTAACTGAAAAATGACATTCTCTCCTGGATGGGGATCAAGGTTCAGGTCCATAAGGAATGGCTTTTTGCCCTTAACGACCTTGCAGATGTCATCAACAAGTATTTTAAAGACATTTCAAGCTAAAAGATTATTTTGAAGGAAAAAGAGGTCAAAGAACAAAAGCCAAAGCCAACAGAAGTTTCCAGTTAAAAGCAGAAACGTCTGCAAAAGCTCTAACAGAAGCTTAAAAGAAGAAAAAAGAAGCACCAGAACAAGCAACGTCAGCTACAGAAGAAACTCAAGCAAAAGAAGTAAAAGCTTGAGCGACTTTAGGAAAAAACTGCCTAGGAAGAGGAGAAACAAGCTGAGAGGGAAGAGCTCAAATCTGACGATGAAGATACTCCAGCCTTCAAAATCGACGAGAAATTGGAAAAGCTTTTGAAGGAAAAGTTTAATCAGCAGTTTCATGACAACGCTGATGGACTCAAGCGTCTTTGTGAGTATTCTGACATCTAGTTTGAGGCTAATAATCAGTTCGATGTTGGGGAAAAGGTATATGAAAAGCTTAGAAATACAGTGTTTTCGTACAAGAGTAAATTGTCTTGTAAAGTACCAGAAGAGAATATTTATGACAAAGTAGCAGAAAGCTTGATAGAAAAGCTGATATTCTTACTGAAACTTTCACATAAATCCTACCATAGCAAACAGAAAGAAGAGGTAGAGTTTGTTAAGAAGACGATTTAAAAGGCTAAGGAATAACCAGTTGGAAATAAATTGCTGTTACCACCTGGTGTAAAACGATCCTTGACTGCCCATGCTCATCCAGGAAGTGCAATAAAAGACGCGTCTCAGAAGAAACGAATTCAAAAGCTCCGAAACTGAATCGAATCCTACCAGCAATGGCGAAAATGGTCCAAAGCTGAGACCGATACAGGCCTCTCCATCTATTCCGATTCCTTCTCACCAATCAAGTTCATTCAGAGGTTCCTTCAATCTAAGGTAAAGGCTACTTCGATTAAGCATTCAATTCTCAAGCAAAATCAAAGAGCAGCTCAACGAGTTGTGGGTCTTGATCTTTATATTCGTTTGATAGATCAATCAAAATCCACGTTTTTCGAAAGCTATTTCCTAGGTGTAATCAGCGATATCTTGAAGAAGGGAAGCTTGAATGGCATCCAAACTGCAAACAAAGAGCTGAAGAGTCTGATACTAGAGAAAAGTCTAAGGATTGTGAGGAGCTTGGTAGATATGTTGATGGAGAAGGGGAGTTAGTTATAATAGCTGAGGCTCAGAGATATCAACTTCTTAATAAAGAAGAAGCAATCTCTCTCATAGAACGAAAGCATCTGTATTCAGTACATGAAAACCTGCATTTTGCTCCTTACAGACATCGCAACCCTTCTTGAAACTGAACCCCTCCACTCTGCTGAGTTTTGAAACAGCTAACTCTTCCTCAACAAATCGACAGAAAAATCGATCCTGCCAGAATTTTACCGATCAATTATCTCAATAGGGACATTAATCGTCGGCTTCAAGCAGATATCGCTAAACTATAAGAGCTTTTAGAAGCTTGTGGATCGACTAAGCTAATCATGTTCTTTGCTGCTTTTGAGTCTTAGCAAGGTAAAACGGCATTAGGAAGCAATTTTCAATGAGCTTTTGGCTGAACTCAAGACACAAATAGGATTGCAAGGTAAACCTTAGGAATATAAGATGATCATTCGAATGCTAAATCGTGGGAATGACTATTCATTCATTGAGAAGATTAAGTTTATCTACTTTCATGTAAGATGTTATGTCAAGAGGAATGGAATGAAGGATATTTCAGATGTTGCAGCAGCGAATCTCCAAGAGCTTGCTTTCATCCTCAACCTTTTGATTTATCACCACCCATCCATAAGTGTTGTTCGTCAATCCCGAATCCTTGCCGAGAAGATATTTCCACTAATCGACTTATCCAAAATCGAAAACCCTAGAAACATAGCCTACAAGCTCGAATATGCCAAAAACTTCAATGAGATTGTTCAAGAACATCGCATTATGAGAAAAACTGGGTGCTAACTAAGAACTTAGCCGAAAATGACTTGCAAAGTGTTCAAATTTGATGATGTTAAAAGTGATATTTTGAAGGAGTAGGAAAGGAATAATGGTCTTGTACCGCTTTTGGAAAGACTTGGGGGTCTTTTCTTTAATGAAGGAGATGAAGATAATGTATTTTAGATGGTGGATAATTTGAGGTTTAGTTATACTAGCAGGGATGAAAAGCATTTTGTTGTACTTCTTCACTTGCATGAAGAGCAAGATCTCTCTTTTCTTCTTCGAGTTCTCTACTATTGGGAGCAAAGAAATCTTACAAAGGAGCAGTTGAATGCAAAATACCCGAAAACTCTCCAAGAATATAATGAACTACAGGAAAAATCATCCATCAAAGACAAGCAAAAGAAGAAACTAATTGGCAAAACTCGCTACAAAAAGTTCATGGATGATATCAAACAACTGAAAAACTAGGATTTAAACCCTTTCTTCTTGGATAACGCAGAAGAACTTCTTTTTAACATACCAGAAATGAATGTGTTTGGAGACGAGGAAAAGTTTCCTCTTGGTTGGTTCTGGAACTATCAGGGCGGATTTAGTGATCTAAATGCAGAAAAAATGGAAATGAAGAAGTCTAAATTCAAGAAGAGCGTGTAGAAGATTTGGCAGAATGCTACAGTTTAGAATCTTTCAAAACACTATGATAATCTGCATAAAAAGTTCAGGATGATTAAAAATGATCTCTCAGAAGAAAAGACTCAAGAACTCCTAAGGATCAACAACTTCATCAATCGAATGAAACTTTACTTGCAAAAAATTGAAAATATAGCTTCTCATCTAAACATTTTTTCGATATCGCCCATGTAGGAATGCTTGACTGAGAAAAAAGCCCTTGAAATGGTGAATCTCATTCAATTGGGGTTAAGAAGGAGGCTTAAGCCGATTCCGCTGCCAAAAATCAGTAGTTTGGATATTCTAAAAAAGATTGACCCATCATAGGTGAAGTTTTAGCCGAAGAATATTCAGTTTCCACCTAGAGTGCCAAAGAATTAGGGTGGAAATTAGAAGAGCAGCTAGGCTTCTGAAGCCAAGGAATTTGTCATTTCAATTTGCGATATCAGGACCTATAAAAACTTTGAATCCTCGATTGATTATTTGACTTCGTTCCCAGGAAGAAAAGTAAGTTTCTACGACTTCTGCAACAAGCTTCCTGTCATCCACCGTCCATTCAAATCCGGAGTATCAACCAACATTCTAATCAAGGAACTTACTGGCCATCTTCTCTTTTTAATCAACTCTTCTTCATAAATCGCTAATCAAAATTAGGAAATATTTTAAAGAGTCATTCAATAGTTGAAAACTACAAAATGGGCAGATATTTCTCATTTCGATAAATCGTTGATAATTGCTGTGTTGATCCTCTACAGTGGATGGAATGACCAGATTTAGGAGTCTTCAGCAGTAAATTTTACAATGAGTGGAGAGAGCAAGTTTACAGTTCTGTAAGGCGGTAAGCACAGTGGAATGAAATCTTGCCATGTGGTGTCGAATGATGAGAGTGGGGTGGATGTGCAAATTATGCCTATGGAAAAGCTTAGCGTTATAAAGGAAAACCTCCTTGACTTCAGCAAAGAATAGTCGATCTTACCCTCACTAATCTAAGCAATTTCGAACATCTACAAAGAGTACCAAGATTAAGAATCTAAGGAGGAGCCATCCTATGAGCAGTCATTTCAGCTTTCAATTCTCCTTGGAATTCTCATCAAACTGACAGAAAACATCGACTGGCAACAAATTTCAAAAACTGAAAAGTATGAAAAGGAGCTTAAGCAGCTGATTACCATTCTTCTGGAGCTGTCAAAGAAATGCCCAGTCAACAGGTCTAAATTTCACTATCAGGAAAACTTCATTGAGCAGTGGTTAAGAGTGAAGGATAGAGGAGAAAAATCTTAGCATCTTTTCTATATTCCTCAGTTCTTTCAGGATTTACCGGACTTTTAGACGATTAGGTAGTTTTCTAGCTTTACCACTGAACCATAGAAACCCCAGAAAATCGAATAAGAAAGCACCAACACATACACTATTGCTCCATCCTAGTTCATAGATTCCCTTCCTGACAAGCACCCCTTTGTCCAGGAAAATCGCCTTCTCAACTACTGGGAGAAGAACATAATCCCCAAGATCCTAGACTTTTGCAAAGGAACACTCAGACAGTATGAAATAGATGACTTTTTCGAACAAATGAGACTTCCGCTACGATCAGGAGACTAAGAGGGAGCCTATAAAATTGCCTATATTATATGTGAGAGAAAGCTTCCACCAGGAGTAATCATTCCAGATTCGAACCATGATTGAAATTCTTTTTCAATCGAGGAAATTTCAATTGGAAGCTGGGCTATCTGCAAGTTGAAGGACTAGAATGGGAACCTGTACTCTTAGTATTTCATTGAAAAAGACAAAATGAACATTAATTAGGTTTTAGTGTAGATAATGGCTATTGATATCAGGACTAAATCGGTGTTGGTCATTTATAATGATTACTTAAATCTGGTCAAGCTCGCTATCTGGGTTCCTGTAAATAGCTTGTCCGCCACCGAAATTTCAGTTCGACCTTCTTCAGTTTCGAACTCCCTTGGTCTTGTGATGGAAGAATTTCAGGAGGCCTCGCAAAACATGATATCTTTCTCAGCAAAACAATCGCTTTTGGGCTTCTTCAAACACGATTTCAGTCATCTATCAGAGATCAAAGAAAGTTCGAAACTTCTAACAAAGCTGAACTTTAAGCTGATTGACATCATAATTTGGACGATCAATGATGAGCTAAGCGCAGATCCTCTTTCAGGGTGGCTTTAAGCAAATGGAAATGTGATCAAACAGTTTCAACCAAAAAACAAAGGTTAAGCAAGCTTTTCCAAAATCCTTGAGCGAATTCAGGAGAAAAACAGCGTTGAAAATCAGTTTAAGAAGGTAAAAGGCCTTCAGTAGTTCCTGAATTGGTCTGTTACATAGAAAGAAGCTGAGTAGTAATACTTGTAACTAATAAAGTGACTTGAGATCGAGTTTATGAAGGCAGTGGAGTTTATCCAGAAAAATGTTAAGTAGAAAAAGCTCAATGAAAAGATAAAGAAGAAGCAAAGAGACCTAGAGCCTTCATAGTTGTCAGTGGAAGGAATTTATCCCCTGAATGAGTTTATTGATATGGGGTTGGGTGGAGGAAATGTTAGTGCCTTAAGTATTGTCTTTAAACGTGATTCAAAACTTTGCAAGTTTTCAGGCCTAAAATTCTACTCCGATCCCTTCGGCATTAATGAAATTTACAAGATTTAGGCAGGCCGCACAGAAATCCTTAACTTACCACCTGTTCTCTTCAAGCAAAATGAGGTCTGGTTCGAGTACTTTTTCAACCAAAAGTCCTTACCAATCTCTGAGCAGAACACAACTTTCTCGAATCTTCCCTGCCTAATCTATGGAATATCCTCAAAGTGGAATGTATGCTGCTGGCTGGCCGATGCCCTGACAACTTCTTTCATGGAAATGAATGCCGAGAAGTCACATAAGTGCTTGTTGCAAATCCTGAATTTATTGCAAAAAGTTTCGAAAAAGTTCAAAGGGCCAAGTTAATTGCGGGAGATCATCTTCGAGCTCATGACCAGGATTGTCAGGAAGATGAGGTACCTACTCCAATCGAGTGTTCATGCAAAGAGAATGTTTAAGGGATAGAATATGGCAGCTAGGCACTTTGAAGTCATTGGAATTGATAAATCTTACTTAAAATCCGTCTGCGAGGAGATAACTTAGCTAAAATCCCTCCAAACTAATCCTTCTGCTGCACTCTATTCACCCTTCCTCCAAAAGGCAATGGAATTCGTCTCCACAAGCCTAACACCGATCTCTCTTAGCAAAGATGAATTCTTATACAGCCTGTCTTCGATCGACTGCGGCTTTAAACTCGATTCTTAGCTGACTTCGTTCATTAACATGCAGATAATGCTC
>Ga0066834_10000673_pt1 | contig 16187 bp, 10 predicted proteins | sample ETNtaG_30_FD_66729 | JGI IMG/M metagenome (GOLD analysis project Ga0066834, IMG submission 66729) | Marine microbial and viral communities from oxygen minimum zone, Eastern Pacific Ocean - ETNP201306PF43B | ecosystem: Environmental > Aquatic > Marine > Oceanic | place: Pacific Ocean: Eastern... | reverse complement strand
CAAGATATAAAGTCCTGAGAAGCTTTGTGATGTGTAACCACCTGATTCGCCAGGTGTCATTACAACTGAACGGGTAAAATACAAACTGGGTTGGGGATTTCTGCTACAAAGCCTGTTGCTTCTAAGTCACCGGTCTGATGATCGATTCGAAAAGTTACCACTGTGTCCGTATCTTGATTGCCAACAATCAAGAATGTTCCAGTGGGATCGATGGCAAAGTCACGAGGGGTTTCACCTAAGGTATGGGTGTACCCGAGTTCAGCTAGTTGACCGGTTTCGAATGAGAATCTGGCAAGGCTATTATGACCTCGGTTAGATGCATAGACATAACGGCCATCCGGCGTAACAGCAATTTCCGCGCAGGATGGGGAGATGTTTGTGTCTACCGGTAGTGTAGAGATTGTTTGAAGTGGATTAAATAGGCCGTCGTAGTAAGCATAAACAATAATGGTAGCATCCATTTCGTTCAGCGCAAATGCGTATCGATTACTAGGGTGAAAGACAAAGTGACGCGGCCCCGCACCAGTATGTGTTTTGACAAAGGGAGGATCGTTTGGTGTTAGGTCGCCTGTTGCGCCGTCAAATCGATAGATTAGGATTTTGTCTAGACCAAGGTCAGGTACGAACAGAAAACGATTATCTGTACTTAAAACAACAGCATGCGCGTGAGGAGAGAGTTGACGTGGATGGGTGCTTCCAGATCCTTGGTGTTGGATGAAGGCCGTTGCTTTACCTAACGATCCGTCTTCTTGAATAGGATAACAGACAATACTACCAGTTTCGTAGTTCGCACTCAACACAAATCGGCCCGTTTTGTCAACAGTGATGTGACAAGGCAATCCTCCATATCCCGGCTGGTCATTTAGGGAGTAGAGGGTATCCCCATCAATGACCAAGGCGTGGACTTTTGGGACGTCTTCTATTTCTGTTTCTTGATTGGCATAAATAAATTTCTGTTGTGGATCTATGGCCAAATAAGAAGGGTTTCGAGGGCCAATGGTATTGGACATGTAAGCTAGTTTTCCGGAATTCATGTCTAGGCGACAGACATATATGCCTTCCGCTTTGCCGTCGACAAATGGCAATTTTTCGGTGTAAGTCCCAATGTAAATAGTCTGGAAGTTCATGTGATGCTCCGGTCTGATACAGTTCTATTTCTTATCTAGCTAGCTTGTCATATTACCTCGCTGGAGTCAATGAAAAGAGCTATCAGGCGATTGATAGACAGTTGCAACCTGCAAAAACAATTCGCTCTTGAGATAAGCCTTCCCTAAGAATCTGGCTGACATAGCGAGCCTCCACTATGGGTGATCTACGCCCGATAGGCACAGTAATCCCACCGCTTTACCCCGATACCACAGTTGTGATATAATGCCAAATTAGTTTCTACAACTTCAGGCTTAGAGGACAGCTGATATGCCAGATGTATTCATCTCCTATTTTTCAGCTCTGATTCAGTAGTTTCCGAAATTTGTACTCTGGAGATTGAACACGCCATCCAACACAATAAGCGGTTGGTGCCATCTAGCACGATGTGGCAGATGATCACATTCTGCCGTGTCAGCACACAAAAAGTGTGGATCAATGATGGCGATGACACCCTTTATTATCTTCAACCTGTTCGAAAAATTAAGCCATCTATTGTTAGGAGTTTGAACACATGAAATTGACACTTTCCATTCCGCGTACTCGTCCAGCACATTTGGCAAATATTCCTGCTCCAAAAGGGTGTGAATCGCCTTTGTTGAAATTGACCGGAGCAAGTCAAACGCTGATAGCCGAACGCGATCCATCGGCTCCTATATACCACTTCAATTTGCCTGCACTTGAGGGTGAGGCCGAAATGGATTTTGAGGTGTCAGAATTAGACAGTGCAGACTCTGCTATAGGCATTACGACAAACGATGCTGATGGCAAATTGGATATTGAAGTAGCCGGGTCGCCTTTTATAACATTTCATCACACCACAAATTATCCTAAGCCAGTTATTAACCCCATTCTATCACCCAATGGTACCAATATGCTGCGTGAGCCTATGGAAGCCTGGGGCGCAGGCGAGCATCCGTGGCAGCGTGGATTAACCTTGATGCAAGGTGCAATTAATGGCGTAGATTGCTGGAATGAACGACCGGATCACCATGGTTTTGGACACACTACACAAGATGATATTTCAATTTCTCATAATCCCCTGTCATTGTTAATAGAATCAGACAACACTTGGTATGAAGGCGACCGGCCATTGATGACCGATAGTCGTTCGTATCGTTTGTTTGACTCGAGCCGAAATGCGGTGGTGCTTGACATTGCATATACGCTCAAAGCTTCGCATGGTGCAGTGACGATTGGCAATACCAAAGAAGGTGGATTTTTGTGCATTCGTGTGAACCCATCGATGAATGCCAATGCTGAGGGCCATATGGGTAATGTTTATGGTGCAACCGATGAAAGAGGGTGCTGGTCATTGCCATCTCATTGGATGGATTATTATGGTCCTGTTGGAGATGAGACCGTTGGTTTTGCCATTTTTGATAATCCACAAAACTTCCGCTATCCAACCACCTGGCATGTGCGCGGTTATGGTTTGTTTGCACCTAATTGTTGGATGTTTAAACCTGACCATCACTTGTCTGAAGGCGAGTCGTTAACGTTTAGGTGGCGTGTAACAGTGCATACAGGTGATACCGGTCAGGCAGACATCGCCAACCGCTTTTTGGATTATGTAGATGGACCACGTGTGGAGTGGGAATAAAAATATTATGGATTTTAACGCAACGATGAGAATTAGCCACTGCCATCGTTCGGATGTTAAAAGCCAAGATACCAATTGAGCGGGAATCATAGTATCCCTTGGATAACTATCAGGAGATTATCTCTGTCAAATGAACGTATGTACACGAGACCATGTTTTGCAGATCGAGGGAGGACTGGAACTAGAAACAGGACTTCAAGATCATCCTCTATATTTTGGTAAAGGCGAATTTTATTGAATGCTCCTTTACCAAATACACTTATATCATTATCAGGATGCCCAGTATTGAGAAGGAGAACTAACAACTCCACTTGCTTGCCAAATTAGCGAGAAACATCCAAGGTGGCGCTGCCTTAACGCCACTAGAGCCTGCATCGAGAATGGTGCGACAGGGAGATCGACAGATTTTGAAGAACAATACCAACACTATCGGATCACTCAACCTAGAACCGATGATTCGTTCGATGATTCCTTTGGTTTATGTAAACCAGTTTCCTGAAAATAAAATGGTGTCACCAATATATAATACGGGGACGTCGCTGGTTCAAAGGACCTGATGGCTGTTGTAACGAAGGATAATTTCCATTTTGTAGATCTGTACAGACATGATTAAGTCCACACGAGATTCCGAGGTAACCGTACTGTTGTTACCATAGATTTGGAACCGCGTGCAGTGGGTTGTGTTGCTTACCTGTCGGTTTGCGTGGAACTAGCTTTGCAGGCTTCTCATTTAAGGGTTCAACCACACAAAGATTTGGAGGATACCATTGTCAAACTTTATCAGGAGCCGTACCTAATAGATGCGATACCTTGTGGTATTGCCTTCCCAAGCTTAGGTAAGAACTCTGCATTTAGTCCAACTCTTCCTGATTGAAGAATCAGCACCCACAATTACACTAATATTTAGTTCACTTGCGAAGATAACTTAAAACTTGAAAGGCGCTTAGTTTTCGTCTAGATAAGTTAGAAGGCGACTGGGATTGGAGCTGACATCGACGACTGGCGTTTGGCATTCGACTCCATTTTCGATTAGTACATCCCAATAGGGTTCGCGAGTCTGGTGCAGAAGTTCGAGTAATCGCTGGCGTTGGCGATCACATTCCTTAGGCAATTCACGAGCGAGGTTGCATTGTTCAAAGGGATCGTTCTCCAGATCGTAGAGTAATTCGATGCGGTTTTCGATAAAGGCGTATTTCCAGCGATCGCTTACTAAACCTCGCCAATCGGGCATCCCCAAGTTCCAGCGGGGGCTACCTACCATCTCCAATAACACATCCTCAGGAAGTGTAAAATCCTCGTTGCGTAGATGGGGAGCGAAATTAGTACCTTGGCTCCACATTGGCACCTCACAACCAGCAAGTCCCAGCGTCGTCGCCATCAGGTCTACTAAACTGAAGAGTCCATTGATGCAACCTTGGGCCGGTATATTATCGGGCCAATGGAAAATTGAGGGAATGCGCACCGATTCTTCGTGAGGGTGCTCCTTGGTATTGAAGACACCGTGTGATCCCATGTAGTCGCCATGGTCGGAGAAATAGACTTGCAAGGTGTTTTCGAAGCCCGGTTGGTTTTTCAGACATTCATTAAGGCGACCGATATTCCAATCGAGATTTTCGATCATTGCATAGTAGGTCGCCAAGCTCTTGCGCATTTCGGGGGAGTCATGGAAGTTTTCACGGACAACCAAACTGTCGGAGGCGAAGCGTTCCCATTTTTCGGGGACGATAAGAGGAAAGTGTGGTGGCGTCACCGAAAGCACCAAGAAAAGCGGTTCGTCGCGGTCGTAGTGACGGATATAGTCAATGGCCTTATCTGTTAGTGCATCAGTTTCATAACCATCTAAAGGCGTGGGATCATGGTTATCGAGTTCGTAGATCGAGCTGTTAAAGTGGCGGTTAAGATTTTCAAATCCATACCAATCCTGAAAGCCAGCACGATGAGACTCTGGCGTACGGTTTCGTGAGCCACCCTCGAAGACACCAGTTTGATCTTTAACTACTGACGATGGAACCTGGTTGCGAACGATACCGCAGTGCCACTTGCCGAAATAGGTAGTGTGGTATCCCGCCTTACGTAACTCAGTAGCGGTGCTGGGAGCAGTGGGTTTGAATACATCGAAGAAACCAGCGACAGGACCAGCATGGGCGTGCCGACCACTAAAGATGGTACCACGTGAGGGAGTGCAGATGGGACAATTCGCGTAGGCCCGGGAAAAGCTGGCGCCCTCTGAAGCAAGTCGATCCATCCATGGAGTCTGTACGTTAGGGTCACCTACGTGACCCATGGCCTGACCACGGTGTTCGTCGGAGAGAATATAGATAATATGGGGTGTGTTCAAGATAATTTGCTCCTTATAGGTAGGATATTAGGCTATAGACATAGGAACAGGCCCTACTTGCTCGAGGAGGATGATCTCGGAATAACAATTCTCATTGGGTTAACTTTATTAAATACCTTTGGAATCCCGTCCTATTGTGCAAGATTATCTTGGACAATTTTAATTCTTCTTTGTTTGATCAGTCTTGGCTCGATTTGAGACTGTGGTAATATAACAAATCCTTAACTATTACTACAACCTTTATTTTTCAGTTGATTAGGATTAATCCCTTTTTGATTTTGAACCATCTCCGAGTCCCTTGAAACCCCAGAAAGATGTAGTGTAGTTTTAAGGTTTTCTCGGTTTTTTTACTGACCTCAAATCGAACCTTTCCTATGACACAAGGGCGTTCAGAATTTTTGTCAAAAAAAACCTTTAATCTTTTAATGCTGATGACAGCGTAATTATGGTTTTTTGCAATTGGCAAAAGCAATCACCAGAATTATGGTTGCGGCACTCACGCTTAATCCTAGGTATTTGTACAATGCTGCATAGCCATAGTACGAGGCCCAAAATCCACCCACCAGATTTCCTAGAATTCTTCCAATACCACCTATAACAGAAACTAGTGTTTGCCCTGTAGCCCGAAAGGATTCAGGTGTGATTTGGTTGATAATCTGAATCGCAGCTGGGTGATAAGCACCAAAAGTAAATGCATGAAGTAATTGAACAACCAGAATAATTTCCCAACTCGGAGCAGTAGCTAAAACAAAAAAACGGATTGCCATTGCCACATATGCACAAATAATGGCCGTTACTGCTCCAAATCGCTGAATCAGCTTTTTAGAGAAAGCGAGCATAATTACTTCTGCTCCAACAGCTACGATCCATGGAAAACCTTTCATATTATCTGTAATCCCCAAGGTATCCAAATAGACATTGAAAAAGGCAAAGAAGGGACTAAAAACAAAACTACGAACGAAGACGCAGAAAAAAAAGGTGATGGCAAAAGGACACAGATAAATTCTCAGCGCTTTCCAATCCATTTTTTCTCGTCTTGATGGAGAGATATCAGTCATATAGCTGGCTTGAATAGCAGCTAACAGCCGAAAACCAGATACTCCAAAGAACATCGGTAGTAACACTTCAGCAACTCCTCCAGCGGACGAGGAAAAAATCAATATGGAAAAAAGAAGCGGTACTATATAGCCTACTGAACCCCAACACCGAATTTGCCCATAATCACCACCTTTATTCGACAGGTAATCAAGTGTCCAAGTATCGATCAATGGGATACTTGGATCAAAGAAAAAAGAAAACAACCCCATAATAATGCATAGCAATATAAAAGTTTGACTGTTCAGAAACCAGAATAAAGGAAATAAAATAGCAGAGACTAAATGCATGGTTACGACTATCGCCTTACGCTTTTGTAGCAGGTCACTCGTAATCCCCCAAATCATAGGACCGACAATCGATACCACTGATGGTACTGCGAGCAGAATACCAAGTTGGATGTCAGATAGGCCACGTCGCTTAAAATAGACGTTACCGTAAGTGCCAAGTAGAGATAAGGCGGCAAAAGAAAGAAACTGGAGGGTAGCAAAGTGCCAAGCACTTCGGCGGTTGTTTTGAAGTGAGACCAAATTCAGGTTCTCATGAAGCATCTATGAAATGCTATGATTTTTTTCTTATCTATCAGCACTAACAAACTTCATCTGTTTCAAGATCACTTTATTAATAGGCCAAAAGATAATAGCATGATTTTCTCCAGTGAGGTAGAAATAATAAGGAAAGGAACGATAAGCTCAAGACACACTTGTTTATTAATCCACCTTAGGATTAATAACAGGTGGTTTGCTTTTAGATGATTCATAGACGGTATGTTGAAGATGATGCCTATAAGACTATACTCTTCTGAATCGGGACAGAGTGTGACATTACGCTATTTTGGAGACGGTTCCTTTTTATTTACTTGAATGATCCAACGTTTTGTATGTAATGTCGTAAAGATAAAATTCATATGTCACGTAAACATGTCTTTGAGGAATCCTCTGGCGTTTTCTACCACAACCTCCAAGCTTCCAGGGGCTAGCTTAGCCCAATAAGTAACGTCTTTGTTAGCCTCATGCCCACCTCTGACATAGGCATCTCGAGTTGGTAAATAGCCAACGTAGTGAGTGGTGAGATGTGCAACAAAGGTATATGGTGACTCAGAGTTCGTTTTGATCTCAAGTTGTCCTTCGACAAAGGGTTCTCCAGGCAATCCAACAATTGCTAGATCTCCTACTCGGAAGACTTGGATTTCATACAGAAAGTCTGGCTCCCTTTCTCGGCAGAGTTCGACACTTCGCGTCGATGCAGCTCTAAACCAGCGTGGATCCACTTCTCCTGTCTCTAATCGGGGAGGATATGGGTTTTTCTGAAGGATCTCTTCAACCTCCCTCAGCCGTACCGAAGGAATTTCTCTGTATGGAAGCACAATATTCTCGATTCTCCAATCCAACGTGGCAGAATTTGTAAATGTCATGTTCGAAACAATCCTTTCGCTCATCTTTGCGAGTTTATCTCCCATACGTCGATGATCTGGCCTAAAGTCCGGGTCAAACGGATGCCATGGATTGATGTTACCACAACAACCATTGATCACAAGTGGGACTGTATCTTTGCCATATATTCTCTGCATTTCCTGTGTCCAAGAACCAGGCCAATCTGAGGATATCGTCTGGTATGTTTCACCATGTCCAAATACATTAACGGGGTGGCAAGTGTAATGTAGAAGGAAAGCCAACGGTTTCATATCCATATCTTGGACACAAAGCACTCCAACCTCTGGATCAATTGGTCCTTCGAGATAACAGAGTTCCCTAATTCCAAACGGTTGATTTTCTCGTCCGTACGGCTTAGGCATTGTGATTGTCCCATTTCGAAGTACACCACGTCGGTTGAAGGCTAGATCTCCTTCAATGCCACGTCCAAGACCAATACGAACAGGTTGCAGGTTTTCCCAAGCCTTAATCGCCACCAGCACCACTGCCTCGACCGCGAAGTCGGCGTAAGCCCTTTCAGCGCCGTGTAAGTATTCGCTATCAGGCGTAGTTTCTAAAGGAAAGTCTGGGTCTAACATGAAATAACCAATGCTTGGTGCTGAGTGAGTTTGGGTGGCGTGTACCATGATGGCTTCTAGATCCATTCCAGTTCTTTCGGATATGATGGAACGGATTTTGTCTGTATAGTCCCTGGTTACAATAGTGACGTCTAGCGTTACTATACACATGTGTCGGTCCCCTGATTCAAAAACAATTACTTTAGCAAACAAAGGATCGAGGATAGATTGGGCTGGACGATGTTCGCCGCAACCGCTTCCCGAAAGATGCGTTCCTGCCGATGGAGTGATGTCTGTAAGAGCAGCACCAGCCCGTAGATGTTCTCCGTTTACTTGATTCATAACTAACCACTTTAACTTATGTAAGGAATCAGGACAAAATTTTGGTTTTTTTCATTGGTAATATTCTGGGTCGACTTTCCCCGCTGATGCCCGTCAATTTACTAACCTACTTGTCATTTAAAATTACTTGGCGTAACCAATTTTCATGCGGATATAACTAAGGGTTGTTGATTCTAATGGAATTGCTTTGAGCGAACACTAAATTTCACTCAAAGGCCAGTATGCCAAAGAAACCAGGACTATGAAAATTTGGGTTCGGCTTATCAACAAAAGACCATGTTAGCCAATGCGGGTGTGAAGTCTTGTCGCCGCACTTATAGAAATTGGCTTTCCATTTTATTCCTGGAGCAGGTTTGGCAACGTTAGTGTATTTTCCCAATATTGATATTGGTAGTTTGTATTCTAGTGTCCAACTTGTGGGCTCAACAATCTCATTTGCAATCAGGCTTGGTAAAGAAGTGGCTATCTCAATATTGTCTAATTCTTGATCTTCCAGTGGCTTGGAATGTAACCCACTGGAAATTTGATGGTACATAAGAATCGTTCCCCCACAATTGGTTTCGAGGTTAAAGTAGCCAGTCGATATGTCTCCGCCAGGTGTGAAGAAAAACTCCACACAACTATCGAGGCATACAGAAGCCTGATATCCTCTACTAACCGCGCGAATATATTGATCATCAACTTTGAAAATCACATATATATACTTATTATTATAGGCGACTTTGAATTGCGTTTTTGGAAAATGATCCGGCTTCTTCCCCATGAAGAAACTTAGTTTTCCAGTTGACATGTTCGCCCAAATACTTTTGTCCCAGTTAGCATCAATTGCAGTATCCCCTTCTAAACGCTGAGCAACATATTGCTTCGGATTTCTATCCATCACCACACCTCTCTTTAGTGCGTAGAAGAACTCAAACCAATCCAATTGGATTTAAGCCTCCCAGTAAGCTGTTTCTTCAGCTATGTCAAAGGCAATCTATCCTATCACAATTGTCCTATTGAAGTAAAACGGCAGGGTTACTGATAACAGTCTTGGCTAACAAGTTGCGCCGTTACATAATTGTAAATACTCAATGTTCAAAGACATAACAGGGAAAATCTAACAGATACTGGGATGTCGGGGCGTATGAATTGTTAAAAGGGGCAGTGTTACTGATCAAGAGAGCCTGCGATATACTGTAGGTGCCAGCTAGAGTGTCTTTTCAATTGGATTAAGGGGTCTTGTAGGTATTCTTCCTTATTTTAGACGCCACGTTGATTTCCCCATATGTCAATGTGGACCCTCGGTGAATATCGATACCCATGTTGCTTGCAAAGTTCGATGATCCATTCTTGCTTGGTTTGTGTTTCCTCTGTGCTTATTCCCTGCGGCATTAATACAATCTCCTCGTCTGGAATCCCGATTTCTACCTGTAAGCATTTGATTTCTTCTAAATCTTCTGGAGTCTCCATGACAAATTTAAGTTGACAAGTATAATTATCAAGAAATTTGTGAATTACTTCGGTTTGGATCCTTTTATGTTGGTGCATTTCGTAATAATGGTTATCCGGTTTGGGATTTGAATTTCGCAGTTTAGGGCTCATCGAAATTAAGTGTGCACTGACATCTTCGTAAACTGTAGCATTGGTTTCGATGGTAATATGATGCCCATTTTCGCTCAATTTATAGCACAAATCTACCAATTCCTTGGCTTGGATAAATGGTTCGCCTCCCGTAATAACAACATGTTTACAGTTATATTTGGTGATTTTCTCGATAGCTTTATTAACAGATATGTTTTTGTCTTCAGGTTTCCAACTGGTGTATGGCGTATCACACCAAATACAACGAAGGTTACAATAGCTAGTACGAAGGAAGACAGAAGGAATACCAATTAATATTCCCTCGCCTTGGATTGTATAGAATAATTCGCTGTATTTCATTAGTCGATCTAAAGGATTAGGATTCAAAAATTAGGTTGGCAAGCTTACCATAATTTTCAAAATCAACACAAGAATTTTATTGCTCGCACAATTAAGGTTTCCTGTAATTGTTAGTTATAAATTAGTCACTGAAATTTACAAAAGAGTTACAATAAAAATTAATTTTTGTTGTAAATATCTTCTAATTGTATTACCCTTTTCTCCTTTTGAAGAATATGGATATTAAGGTTACAAATACATTTAAAGTTAAGAAATGGGAGCCACACTTAAGTTGGCAACAGAAAGGATTTCGGAAGTATTTGCTTCTTTCGAAAAACATGGTTGTTGATCAATCAACAAAGACAGTTGCTATAAACACACTTCCCGATTTACTCTCACTCATTCGTTTGTCTATGATACTTTATATCCTTACTGGATTTGATAGTTTCTATGAATACATGGAATCACTGCAACTCCATTTAGAGGGAATTCATCCGCTGGAGTGACCTAAGTGAGAACTGAATAGGAATCAGTATGTTCCAGCTTTTCGTGAATGTTTGTAACTTTAATGCGATTTAATTTGATCATTTGCTTCTGATAAGGAATATGATGGCTAATCCAAACATACTTGTGATTTTGACTGACGACCAAGGGTGGGGAGATTTGAGCATTCATGGCAATACTAACCTAGACACACCTAATGTCGATTCAATAGCACAGGATGGAGTTCTATTCAATCGGTTTTACGTGTGTCCAGTCTGTGCACCAACCAGGGCTGAGTTTTTAACAGGAAGATACCATTTGCGCGGTGGAGTACATGGCGTAACTGAGGGTGCTGAACGTTTATGCTTAAGTGAGAAAACCATTGCTGATACCTTCAAAGCTGCTGGTTATGCAACCGGCGCCTTTGGCAAGTGGCATAATGGTACACAGCACCCTTATCATCCCAATGCTCGCGGTTTTGACGAATTTTTCGGGTTCTGTTCAGGCCATTGGGGTCACTATTTTGATGCCGAAGTGGAGCATAATGGTCGATTTACGCAGGGACAAGGCTACCTGGCGGACGAAATCACTGATCGGGCGATGGATTTCATGGCGACCAACGTGAGTTCAGAACAACCGTTTTTTTGCTATCTGCCCTTTAACATTCCCCATACGCCATTTCAAGTACCAAACAGGTTTTACGAAAAATTTCGCGATTTGCCGATCGATATGAGGGCTACAAACCCAGAGCATGAGGATGTAGAGCGTACACGATCAGCACTGGCACTGTGCGAAAACATCGACTGGAATGCAGGTAGATTATTGGATAAACTAGACCAGCTTGGTATTACTGAAGATACTATCGTCTTCTATTTTGGTGACAATGGTCCCAATGGAGCACGATGGAATGGTGGTATGAAAGGGACCAAAGGGTCAACGGATGAAGGAGGAGTACGTGTGCCTGGGTTGATGCGTTGGTCCAAGCATATTCAACCTGGTATGGTCATTGAGGAGATTGCAGGGGGAATTGACTTGTTGCCGACTTTGGCCGATATGGCATGCGTTGAAGTAGTGAGTGAGAAACCTCTGGATGGTCGTAGCCTGAAGCCGTTGTTAATTAATGAGACGACGGACTGGCCAGATCGGATGATTTTTACACATCAACGGAACGCGATAAGTGTTCGCAACCAGCAATTCCGCTTGGATACAAAAGGCAAACTGTACGATATGTCTACTGATCCCGGCCAGATAAGGGATGTCTCGGATGATTTCCCTGAAGTACAAGCTATGCTGGTGAAAGCAGTAGATGAATGGTGTACAGAAGTATTTCCTATACAGGATAATCTGCCTTTTTCGGTTGGGTACTGGAAATCTACTCCGCTACCAGCGCGAGACGGTGTGCCCCACGGTGGGATACAACGAAGTGCGAGGGCTCCCAATTGCTCGTATTTTACTAACTGGACTGAAGTCAATGACTCTATGACTTGGGACATTACAGTCGGTACTAGCGGTAATTATGAGGCCATAGTTTATTACACCTGTCCCGCCGAAGATGTTGGTGCAACTGTAGAGTTGAGCTTCAACGGGCAAACTGTACAAGGACAAGTTACTGAGCTACATGATCCTCCTTTGGTAGGTGAAGTTGACGACCGTTTTCCGCGTGGCAGTGAATCTTTTGTCAAGGATTTCAAACAGCTCATGTTGGGAGTACTTCACATGGTATCAGGTCGTGGAACGCTGACTTTACGTGCTCTCGATGTCCCTGGTTCTCAAGTGATGGATGTAAGACGGGTGATGTTAATCAAGGAAGAAAAGTGAGACTCTAGAGGTTTCTGTATGAAGATATAATATAGATGGATAGCTTACAAGATTACAATGGTAGAATAGTAATATTTTGAATGTAGCGACTGATTGGTCTTATATAAGTTAATGAAAAGCCAAAAAAGAGTTGGAGAATAAAACCCTTCTGAAGGAATCTGTAGAAGTGATAATACAAACAAATCTATTCAGCCGTGTTAGACGAAATTCCAACCAATCTGTGATTGGGACGCGAGCAAATCCGCATAATCTGTTGTTGTTCTCATTATTATTTGTTTGGGTTAGTTGTACTACATTTCTATCCGATAATCAATCGGATTTACCATTTGAAGATTCACGTTCCAACAAAATTCGGCAGGTAGAACTATCTCTGATTAGCAACGAGGTCAACTGTATTTCTACCGATTCGCGAAACGTATGGATTGCAACGGTAGCAGGTGTTTCACGTTGGGATGGTGATCGTGAGGGATGGTTTCACTATACTAAGGAAGATGGTTTGGCGAACGATACAGTGAATGCTGTTGCTGTTGATGGGAAATGGGTTTGGTTTGCCACGGATGAAGGTGTGAGTCGCTATAACCTACAGACGGACACTTTCCAAACTTTCCGAAGTATTGATGGATTGGCGAGCGATCAAGTGTCATCCATTGCTGTGGACGGTAAATATGTTTGGTTCGGCACTTCCAACGGACTGAACCGTTATGACAAAACCATTGACAGTTGGGCCGTGCGCACCCGTAAAGATGGTCTGGTTAGCAAGAAGATTACAACGATTGCAGTTGAGGCTGAGTACGTGTGGGTTGGTACGGGTAAAGAACCTCGCGATCCTAGAGATCGATGGGAAGATCCTGAATCCAGAGGGGGAGGGGTGAGTCGTTACCATCGAGCCACCGACTCCTGGAATAACTATACGAAATCGGATGGTTTGGTGGATAATGAAGTTTCCACCATTACGGTAGCTGAAGATAGTGTTTGGTTTGGAACTCAAAACGAAGGAGTCAGTCAATACAATAAGGTGGATCAGACCTTCATCAAGACATTTACAAAAACTGATCTGCTCAAAAGCAATATGATTACTTCTATTTACGCAGATGGGTTCCAGATATGGTTTGGAACTGCCAATGCGGGAGTACATCGTTTCATCAAGCCTGCTAACACTTGGATTCATTACACGAAAAATGATGGGTTGGCGAGCAATCACGTAACTTGGATTACTGTGCAAGGAAATAAGGTATGGTTCGGAAGTAAAGAAGATGGAGTAAGTCACTTCGATAAAGTAAGCGGAAAATGGAAGATATATAAGCAAGCCGATGTCCTCGCTGACAACGATGTCCGAGATATAACACGTGATGCGGACGGAAATCTCTGGATGGCAACAGTAGCAGGAATGTCTATTTACCGACCCCAGGCGCGCAATTGGGAAGTGATTTCCAGAGAAGATGGACTGGCGACACCCTATATTATGTCGGTGCATATTGAGGAAAGCAACATGTCGAACAAAGGAATGGATATCCAGCAGATCTGGATTGCTACTGATCGGGGGATTGGATCACGGGCTCTCAATGGTGGGAAGTGGACGTTCTATTCGCCTCCCAAATCGCAAATTGAGGGAGAATCCTTTGTGAAAGCTTTCGATATGGATGGAGATGTTTTGTGGCTTGGCACTAGTTCAGGCCCTGCCATGTATGATACAACTACTCAAACTTGGTCACAACTTGCTACGCCAGGTGGTGGCCCAGATCCACTTGTGTTGTCCGTACTTTCTCACAATGGAGTAGTCTGGTTTGGTGGGTTGGATGGTATCTGGCGATATTCGGTTGCTGATGGAAATATGCGTCATTACACCGAGGGACTGCCTCACACTTGTGTTAATGTATTGTTGGATACAGGGGGTACGCTTTGGGCCGGGACACGCCAGGGGCTTGCTCGGTACGACGAGTCTCAGGAACAGTGGACACCTATGGGATTCAATGAGCAGTTACCATACTCTAACATCACTGCACTTGCTTTTCGGGATGGCAACCTCTGGGTGGGTATGCCACATGGGTTGGGATTGTATGTCATCTCTGAGGGGGCTTGGAATTTTATGCCTAATGTTTCATACAATATTCGCGACATCTTTTGTGATGCCAATGGAAGACTCTGGTTAGCGACATCCTTCGGGCTCGTCGAATATAGTACTCAAGACGAGAAACAGACGCTTCATCAATCCCGTCCTGTACGCAAGCCAATGCTAGAACCCATTGTATCAAATATCGAATTTGATGGGGATTATGTTTGGTTTAGTAACTGGTCTTCTTCACCAAATGGCTGCATATTGCGTTATCACCGACCCACGGGAATGTGGCGCCGGTTTACGCGAATGGACATTTTGCAATCTGCCCAGAAGAAGTCCATGACCCAGATCCGTTGGATCTACGTGGATGAAGACGCGGTCTGGTTCACCACTGATTTAGGAGCGCTTCGATACAGTAAAAGAGAGGATACGTGGAAGCACTTTACTGTACAAAATGGACTCGCTACTGATGACCTGGACAAGATTGATGCTAGTTCACACAGTGTTTGGATAATTTCAATGATGGGTATAGAACTGAATCGTTATGATAAAGCAACTGAAACGTGGAATGTGATTGCTCCCAAAGAAAAAGTTCAGCTTGAGCGGGTGAATTCTCTCGCAGTTGATGGCTCGGAGGTATGGTTTGGATCGGGTCGTGGTTTGCACCGTTACAACGAAATTACAAATGAATGGCAAAACTTGACACCAAGAGATGGATTGGCAGGCAGAGGAGCAGAATGGATTACCGTAGATGACAATTTTATCTGGATTGCTCGTTCGGAGTGGGATAGAGACAGTAACCGAGCATTATCACAATATGATAAGAAAACAGAGAAGTGGACAACATTTTCAACCACTGACGCGCTTGCTGCAGACGATATAGTACGAATTATTGCGACAGACAACGATGTATGGATGCTTTATAGACCTTGGGATAATGCGGGCGTTACCCGATTCAACAAACATACTGAAGAATGGACCACAATTCGATCCGGCAGAGGTACCACTGAGCTCGCTGTTGATAAAGATTACCTTTGGTTAGCAGCACCAAATAGTGGGCTCAAGCGATTTCATTTCGCATCTCGCACTTGGACATCGTTCAGAGATCGGAACGGTTTGTTGCATAATCACATAGGTGAACGTGCTCTCAAGGTCGATGAGGATTATGTGTGGGTAGGCACACTTGGTGGCTTGTCCCGTTACGATAAGCAAGAAGAATCTTGGACTTCCTACACAGCTTTGCCGACCCTTCAAGGATATGCCATTCGAGCAGTGGATACAGACGAGCGTTTCGTCTGGGTAGGTAGCGACAATGGTCTTTCTCGTTATGATAAGGTAGTGGGCACTTGGAACAACTATCGCCAGGAAGGGGGCCAGCAAGAAATCCGAACACACGGCGGCCGATGGGACGACT
>Ga0066834_10000671_pt1 | contig 16224 bp, 9 predicted proteins | sample ETNtaG_30_FD_66729 | JGI IMG/M metagenome (GOLD analysis project Ga0066834, IMG submission 66729) | Marine microbial and viral communities from oxygen minimum zone, Eastern Pacific Ocean - ETNP201306PF43B | ecosystem: Environmental > Aquatic > Marine > Oceanic | place: Pacific Ocean: Eastern... | reverse complement strand
GCCGCGCTCCTCCACCATACGGCGCATCCGGTCAGCCATTTCGGCAAGCCGTGGGTCACTGCAAGTTGGCCCGGTCAATGGGCCCGGCAGATGAAGTCAATTTTGGGCGAAGGCTGCGTGCCGGTCGTGTTGAACGGTTGCTGCGGCAACGTCAATCGGCATTCTCCGATCCCGGCAGCACCTGCCGCGGACGACGAGCAGGCCGGCCAGTGGCTGACGGAAACGTCACAGAAAGTACTCTCGCAGATGACGTGGCAGGACGTTGCCGATGTTGGTGTGAAGTCACAGACCATCAGCATCCCCTACGGTCGCATCGAGGAGGTGATCGGTCCCGAGGCCGTCGAAGACAGCCACACCCTTGTGGGCCGGGAGCCTGAACCGCGGTGGCTGAACGCGGAACATACCGCAGTCGATATCGAATGGATGTTTGCTGTCGTTACGCTGGACGTTTGCAGACGCCTTGCCGGGGGATCTTACGATTACGAGGTCCAGACCTTCCGCCTTGGAGATCTGGCCATCGTCGGGTTGACGGGCGAACCGTTTGTGGAAGGCCAGTTGCGCGTCAAGGGCGAAGCGCCGGCAAAGCGCACGTTCGTGGCACACATGTGCAACGGCTGGGTCGGTTACATACCGACGCTCCATGCCTACCGGGCGAAAAACTACAACTTCCGTAATGCAGCCGGTAAACCCGTTCGCCGCGGTGCGAATCTTTTCCTGCTCGCCCCCGATGCGTTGGACCGTATCGTAACTGCGTCGTTGGGTCTGTTGGAAGGCCTGTGCGTTGATGCTTAGCACATCCCAATCGTTACCACATTCACCGAATCACAAAGGAACTCTAAATGGCACACGGAAAGCTACACATCGGCTGGGCGCGAGGAGACATCACCCCGCTGCGCAAGACGCTGGTCCAGGGGCAATTCCACACCCGTATTTCAGACACGGTGCTCTCGCCGCTGACCGCAACCGCGTTGGCGTTGGAGGTAAGGAGCGAGAACGGCGCAACCGAGCAAGCAGTGTTTCTCTCCTGTGACCTGCCCTGCGATGGATTCAACCCGGACTTGCTTCGCGAGCTCGAAGGACGGTGTACCGACCTTGACCCGCGCAAGATCACCGTCAATGGCACGCACACGCACAATGCGCCTTCCACACAACGTGGTATCTATGATGAACCGGAGAACGATCCGGACTTCATGGGCCCGGACGAATACCGCGAATGGCTGGCGGCACAACTGGCGGACATCGTTGAATCGGCCTGGACTGAGCGAAGGCCCGGCAGCATCTCACGCGGCTTTGGCTACGCGGTCGTCGGTCGCTGTCGACGTGCCGTCTATGCCGGGGGAGCGGCCGCGATGTATGGTGAAACCAATCGGGAGGACTTTCGCGGCATCGAGGCCTGCGACGATCACTCAGTCAACATGCTCTTCACCCGCGATGGAAGTGGTGAACTGACGGGCATCCTCGTCAACCTCGCCTGCCCGTCCCAATGCCTGGAAAGTCTGGAAACTTTTTCAGCGGATTTCTGGCACGACGTGCGCGAATCCATGGCGGAACGATACGGCACCGGTGTGCACATGCTCCCACAGTGCGCGCCAGCGGGCGATCTGTCGCCTCATCTGCTGATGGACAAGACGGCAGAGAAAGACCTCCGCGACCGGCTCGGCGTCGATGCTTGCGGGATCATTGCCCGACGGGTCATGGCCGTGCTGGACGAAGGGCTCGCCACGGCGTCGCCGCCCGAAGAATCCGTGACGTTTGAACACAAGGTCAAGGCATGGCGTCTGCCTCGTATGATGGTCACGAAAGAAGAGTATGAGCTGGAGAAGCGCATCCCCGACATGAGCGCCGAGGAACGAGCTCAGCAGCATTACGCGTTTCAGCGGATATGGCCCTTCGGTCCGGTCTGCGACCTGGTAAGCCGCTTTGAGCAACAGGGCGACAACCCTGAGCACGACGTCGAGAGTCACATTATTCGGATTGGTGACGCGGTATTTGCCACCAACCCGTTCGAATTGTTCGTCGACTTCGGGATGCAGATCCGCGCCCGCAGCCGGGCAATGCAGACCTTCCTCGTGCAGCTTGCCGACGGCTCGAATAACGGCTTCTACCTGCCCACGCAGCGGGCATTGGATGGCGGCCATTACAGCGCGCAGATCAAGTCCAACTGGGTTGGGCCCGAGGGTGGCCAGTTACTGGTGAATAACACCGTAGAGGCAATCAACGAGCTCTTCCTGGGCGACGACTACCCAAAGACGCGCTGAGGGAGCCGAGCGACAGGTTTCGCATGGCACGCAATCCCGGCGCAACCCAAAAAAGAAACCATGGCTCATCTTCTTTTTCTCCTGATATTTCTCCCGGCAACCGCAGAAAATAACATGACTGTTACCCCCAATGGATTCCCCGGCACAGTTACTCTTGGTCAAGAGAACGGTCGTATCCAGGTTCGACGTGATGGTCAGCCCATCACATCATCCGCCTACTGCAATTGCATATTGGGCCCGCACTGGCACGAATGGACGGATCATTTCATCCGCAGCGGCGTCCGGATTTACTATCTCAACCTCTCTCGTGACGGTGGCGGTTCTCGCTTCTGGCGCGGCGAAGACGACTACGGTGATCCGAATCCTGATGACAAGGGCCTGACGATTGAACGGCAGGCGGAACACATTCTGGCACAGCGAAAGGATGCGCTCTTTGTCGTCAGGTTCGGCACGAAGGTGCCGCCGAAGTGGGCAAAGGATAATCCTGGACATATGCAGACCGATTCGGATGGGAATCTGTTCCACGAGGCGTCGTATGCATCGGAGAAATATCTCGCGGGGCTGCCGGCAAGCTTCAAGAGCATCATCTCATATTGCGAGTCGCGGCCCTGGGGCAAACAGGTCATCGGCTACATGGTCTTCCCGCATGGCGAAGGCATCACGCCCCTCAGCCTGGGTGGAAATTTCTATGACCGAAGCGAAGCCAACCACCAGGCTTGGCGGCAGTGGCTGAAGAAGAAGTATCGAAACGCGGCCGCACTCCAAAGATCCTGGGGCGACAAGTCTGCAAAACTGACCACCGTTGAAGTGCCGACCGACGACATGCTGCGTCAGAAGGTCGAATCCGTGCGGCACTGGCCAGCCGCTTCGGAGATGGCGATGGAGCGCGACTATGCGCTGTTCATGCGCGATTACTTCGGCCGCTGGATAAACACGATTTTCGAGGGACTGGCAGATGCAACCAGAAGCAGAAAAGTCTTGCTCGGCATCGACGCCCTCAAACAGCCACTTATCGGCTGGCAGCACAACGAGGCTTTCTTCGGCACCGGCAAAGGGCCGGACACGCTCTCGATGTTCCTGAGCAGCGGCTCCATCGGTGTGAAAGACCTGATCGACCATCCTTCGCTCGACGGCCTGATCACCCCGGCCGATTACCACGCGCGCGGGCCTGGATACGGTTTTGAAGGCGAAGGGCTAAGCGATTCGATGGCACTGCGGAAGAAGCTGCTGCTCATCGAAAACGATGCCCGCACATTTCTGAGCGGAGAAAGCCCGGGAAGCCGTCGTCCGCCCCTGGGATCGTTCATGAATCTCGGCGAAGTGAAGGCCGGCCTCTTTCGTAATACTGCCCTCGCGCTGTCACGCAACCTGCATCACTACTGGATGGACATCGCCGGCGGGTTCTTCAACTCCGATGAGATCCAGTCAATCGTCAGAAGGGACAAGAAAGTTCTCGAAGCCGGCATGAACTGGCCACATCGCGAAACAGAGCACGCTATTGCCTTTGTCATCGACGACGAAGCCCCGCTCTATGGCAATTTCACCACCGGCTTCCACAACCTCGCACTCATTCGACAGCGAATCGACGGACTGGCGCTTTCAGGCATTCCCTACCGCATCTATCTGCTGAGCGATCTCGAACGGAACGATTTCCCGTCCTACCGTTGCTACTTCTTCCCCAACCTTTTCAAGGTGGATGACCGCATCATCGCTCTCCTCAGAAAGAAGATTTTCCATAACGGCAGCCTGGCCATTTTTGGCCCGGCCACAGGCATCACCGATGGCAAGACAGTCTCTGCAGAACGCGCCGAGCAACTCCTGGGCATCCCAATGGAAATGCACGAGCGCACTTGTTCCCGCCGCATCCGGCTCCGAGATCGAACCCACCCCGCTCTCGAGTCAGACAACATGCCCCCACTCTTTGGCGACACCTACATGTATGGCCCCGTCCTCGCTCCCGATCCCGTACGGCTTGCCAAGACCGATTGCCAGATTCTGGGCGATGCGGTCTTTTCGTTCTACATCAACACCGCAGGGCTGGCCTTGAAGGAATTCGGACGAGGCGCTTCGGGCAACGGAAAGAAAGGCGGCCGCACCCGGAACGATTACGCAGTCGTTTTCGCTGGAGCTCTCCCCTTGCCGCCACAGGTGTTGAAATCCCTTGCCCGCTATGGAGGCTGCAACGTGTGGTGCGAGAAAGACGCGGTCGTCTCCGCCAGCGACACCATCGCCTCCATACACCTCACCGAGCCGGGGCGCACAGAACTGCGCCTGCCAGGCCGCTATCGCAAGGTCATTGATGCCGCCACTGGCAAGGTCACCGGCCGAGGAATCAGCCGAATCATCTTGCGGCCAAAGCCACCGGAGACCAGAGTCTTCCTGTTGGAGAAGTAGGGCCGGTCTCAGGTACGTAATTAAAGTGCAAACGACCACCAGGGCGCACGTTGTTCATCGGTATCTGATTCATTTAATTCATTCAAGATCTGACCCCAAGTGGACTCTTGCTGCGAGGCAATGCAAGCAAAGTGGAAGCTGAGACCAGCAGATGCCTGCGAGCCGGCTCAGAGTCAGGTGGATTCATCCTGAGTACAGCCTGTCCATCGCTCCCATGGTGCCGCGGGAAAGCGTCAGGCCGATGGCTGAAGTGGTGCGAGAGTTTCAGCCATGGAAGTCGTGTAGTGAATTAATTTCAGTGTTGGGAAAATTTCGGGAAAATGTTGAACCACAAGTTCCATTTGGAACAATAACCGCTAGGTAATCCTCCTATTCGGTTCCGTTTGGGTTAATGTAGCTGAATCATGAAAAAGAAATGTAGCCAGGTACCGGCCTCAACGAAGGATGAGATTCAGGATCGTCAGGCTTTCGATGCGACTGAAGACGGGAAAGCCAACGAGCCTGAGAAGGGGCAAGCAGCCGTTGAATACATTCTCGTAGTCTCCGTGGTCCTAGTGGGCCTGATGCCTATCTTTGAAACGCTGATAGCAACTCTTCAGGGCCTGTATCACGACCTGACTTCAATCCTGATGATGCCACTGCCTTGAAAGACAAGAGCTAATAAGGGCTGCCCCCAAGTTTGCGAAACTTCCGCATGGAATCTCCACATCACTGGGGCTGCACAGTAAACGTCCCCTGACCGTTGGCGCGCATATTGAATTTGATATGAGAAACCTGGTGCGACTGAATCTCCCCTTTGTAACCAAGTACGATGGCGCTTTCAGTTTTTTGAGATCGCCTCAATCACAGGAACGTGAGCGGGGCCAGGCGATGGTCGAATTTGCCATTGTGTTCCCAATCCAGCTTTTCCTTACGCTGGCCGCGCTGCAATTGGCGCACTTTATGATCGCCAAGCTGGTAGTGAATCACGCCGCCTACGCTTCGGCTCGGGCGGCCCTGGTGATCAGAGAAGGCGTCGATTCGGATGGTAACGATTGGCAGGCCCGAGCGAGCGACGCGATCAATCGAGCCGCCATCACCATCTGCTCGCCGATTACCGGAGCCAGCCCCCCGCCTGCCGATTTGCCGGCACAGGATCCGACACTCACCGTTCCCGGCTGGGACCCCCTCAATCAGGACTGGATTACCCGCTCAAACATTGCAGAAAAGAAAACACGCGTGACCATCCTGGAGCCCACGCTCCCTGGCGGCCACGGTACTACCGTGCGCGTTGCAGTCGAGCATGATTTCGAAGTCATCTTTTTACCGGACTCCACGCTCCTCTCCCTCTGGGGCAACTTGAGCGCAAATAACCAAAATCAAGTGCCGCTCATGACCGGAAATCGATACGGTACCGCGCCGCACGTAACTCTTCGTGAAACTTGTACGCTCGCCCGAAACTGGGATACCAATCAACCCTGATCCCTGCTCCATGAAAACCACCAAAAACACTTTTCTGCAATGGTTGCTTAAAGGGTTCAGGAAACTTCATTTGAGTGAAGAGGGCCAGGCGTTGGTGTTTTCTGTAATCAGCGTAATGTTTCTCCTATTCTTCACGATCTCTGTATTTCGAATCGGTTACATCAGCTCGACGAAGATGAAAGTACAGGGCGTCGCGGATGCCGCGGCCTATTCAATGGCTCTGAATCAGGCAGATGCATTGAGCGCTCTTGCCTGGATTAACGACGGCATCGCTCAGACGCAATATCACATGTCTCGTTACGCAGTCGAAGTCATCGTAAGAGGGGTGGACCTCGAGTTCGCCAAGCCGACGAGCCCTTACGCCACGAACTCTTACAAGCTGACCCGCGAGCCGGATCCAAACGTCAATGCCTCCAACGCCCAGACTGCCTACGACAATGCTTATCAGCGGGCACAACAGAACATTCCAGATGGCAAGCGACTCATCAAACAGCTCAACGATCTCCAGGAAAAAATTCTTGAGGACACAGCCGCCAAAATCAGGGATGCCGGCGTGGACAAGGAACTCGGAGCGGCCTTTTCCATGACAGTCGGGCGGTCCGGCCAAAGGGGTGCGGAGCGAGCTGCCATCTTCCCCGATGTTGATGAGCTCGACCCGAACCTGTACGTGGAAAGGGAAATCGATATGACGCGGTTTGGCATCGCACACGGAGTCGTGCCTTCCATGCATCCGAATGACCAGGGGCTACCACGCTGGACGGACTGGTTCGACTCAGGCTTGAGGGGCGTCCCATTTTATTCGAATGGTGTCGCGAACTACAGATACTGGGACTCTGATCGCTCTTTCTCGGTACCAAACGGCAGAGGTGGCAGAACGTTCGTAGGAGTAATTCGGACCTTCGCCCGGCACGGCAGGATCTACACCCCTTACGCCGCGGGACAGAGAATCAACACCACCTACCTTACCGAAGAGGTGCCTCCAGGTATGTCCGAAGAGGTGAATCTGGGACGCGGCTATGAAATCGGTGACACGATCCTTGAAGTCGCAAATCTGCACCTCCTCCGGGATCGGTCCGGGCCGAATGGCCAGCCGCAGCCGGAGAATGCCGGTAACCCGTACATGCTTCCTTTTTACGCCATCGTCAGCGGATCTGAGGTTCTGAAGCCGATCTACACGGGGCCGACAATTGAAGGCATAACTTTGTCCTTTTCAGACAACGGTGCCAATCCCGATACGATTACCGACAGCAGAAATGGATTCGTCCGGGCCGGTTTAGCTCCGGGCCAGACCATCACCGTCACCGGCTCCAGCTCGAACGATGGGACGTATAAGATCCAGGACATCCCAACGCTCGTTAGCAGCGGCATTTCATTCGAGGATAACGATCCAGATCCCGATACGATTTCAGACAGCGGTAGCGGCTTCCTGAGTGCGGATTTCGAAGTCGGTCAGCGAATTCGAGTGAAGTATTCGACCTCCAATAATCGAACCACCACCATCGACCAAATCACCGCTGGCACTATTACACTTCGGGCTGGAGACGATCTGAATGTGGAGGCTGCCGGACGACCCATCACCATACAACTCTCGCCCTCGAGCGTCACCAGCAGGCGCATCACACTCGATCCCGCTGAAACTCTGACTACCGAGTCGGCAGGGCAACAGGTAAAGATCGAAACGAAATTCAGAGGCACCCTGTTCGTGCAGCAAAGAGAGGTGAAAGACAAGTTTGGGGTCACCATCGCCGTCGAAGGAGAATTCATTGGGTCCGGTACTTTTTTTGGCAGCGAGCTGCGACGTGGTTCTTTAGTCCGAGTGCGTGGGCAACTGTTTCGTGTTTCGCGGATCGTCAATGACGAGGAAGCGTGGGTTCGCACACCGCCACAATCGCCAGTTGAAGGAATCTCCGGCCTGGAGATCAGCGAGATTCACCGCACTGCAAGTCACACAGAAACTGTTGTCGTGACCAATGTGGTGCCGGACAGTTCCAACCCGAATGAGTCAAACGGTACAGTCACGATCGAGTCCCCGGGCCTGCAAAACATTTACTGGATCTGGTTTGAAAATGACGGCTCAGTAGGGTTCTCGAAGAACCGGACCCCAGGTGAAACCTGGTGGCGAAATCCTGGGGAAAGTCGCCCCAACGATGACTACAGCAATGTGACGAATTACTTCCATCGCAGCCACCCCAGGTTCAACTATGGCCGAAAACTTTTCTACAACGATTCCACCGGGCCGAAAGAGGCCTTCAAGCGCATCTACCTGGGCTTTCATCCGCCCACACCACTCACTCATGTGCAGACCCGCGCGCCCTGTTGGGATTCGAGAGAAATTCGAGTCTCCGAAGAAGCGCCTGGCAAATCACCAATGCTTGGCCCAACGGGTTACATCGTGCATCCCAGCAAAGATCAGGTCATTCCTTGCCCCACTTGCGGAGGACGTTACGGGCAGGGCGTGGATTATGACGGTGACAGATTCACGGATGTGGTTCTATTTGCACGAGACGCCTTCCACCTCAAGGGAACGAACAGGCTTGACGAAGATGACTTCATGGACACGCGCATCTTCAGAGAGATGAACGAATACGACGCTGTTGACCGCTTCGGAACCCGCCTCGAAGACGATGCCTTCGCCGAGGAGAACGAGGTCTCCTACGGGGAGGAATCCGTGGAATCGCCGCTCGTCCTGACCGAGGAATTCTTCAAGTGGGGCATCAATGTCGGCGTCTGGATGCCGGATACCGACTTTCGAGTGCTCCCCAGTGGTTGGGACCCAACTTGGGGCTTTTTCTGTTTCGCCAGTGCACGGCCCGCGGTCTTTGATGGCGGCCGATGGGTGATCGATTGGGAATTGCTCGCTGACGACCCAGCGCGCCTGGCTGCCCGGCAGTCCTGGTTGGCCTCCAATTCAAATCATTACCTGACCCAATGGCAGGCCCGGCTCACGCCGACCGGACGGACTATCAAGGATATGGATGCAACCGAAAAAGGATTCGACAAAGGGCTGAACTTGATTCTCGATAAATTGCTCAACAGCGTTCAGACTTATACCCAGACCGGCATCAGCGTTGCCGATCCACTTTCGAACAAAGTGCAGGGCCTGATAAGAGCGCCTGGACAGACCGGCAATTCGCAAGACAAGCACGGCCTTCAGATCGATGACAAGACTTTGGATGAGATCACGAACCATTAGCGGACGCCTCCCTTGAAAAGAAATATCCATCACCTGCGAAACAATAAAGGTTCGGCATCGGTTGAGTTCTGCATCACGATGCCGCTCTACTTGGGGATTCTGTTAGGCATTCTCTTTTTCGGGCAGGCAACCTTCGTGGACCAGGAAATGAGTCAAGTCTGGAGCTATGCCACCTACAATCGCGATTACGCTTCTCCGGTCCTCACAGGTGCCGGAATCAATACGCAACACAAGGCCGTCGGCGGCTATGTACATATCTTGGCCAGGGACAATTCACTTACGGTTCAGGCTTCGAAAACCGTAGATGCGACTCGCAGCAATGCGCAGGTAGAGTTTTCAAATTTCAATCAATTGGTTCCGGCTGATGTGCCAGCAGGCGAGTTTGCTGAATGGGTGGATATGCGATTCAGCTACACCTACCAGCCCGGCTTCCTGCCGCTCGTCTACGGAGATACGCTGTCACAGAAAGAATACATGACCTTGAGCAATCGCCAGACGCCGAATCAGGACTTCGGTGGACAACATGGCAGCCACCGTCGCGGCACGAACCTTCGCTTGACTCCGAGGCTTTACAGGGGCTACCTGCCCTACCGGCAGAAATTCACCGACAATCTGCCCGCCCCGGGCGAGGAATCCGAGCTTTGGAATAATCTCAAAGTCAAAGACATGCTCGAGCTCGAAAAGGCGTTAAATGGCGGAGCGGGAAGTCAGAACGCGTTCCCACCGGCCGACAATGTAGTCACCGGCTTGGACAACCTCGATCGCCTCCAGCGGTATCCACGATGGAATCGGGCATACGTGGAATACTACGGTGAGCAACCGTGAGGGGCTGCAGCCTGGGGTCTGCCCCCATTCATTGGGGCGTAGGGGAAGGAGCGTCCGGAAGTCAGTCCCGCGCGGGCTGCGTTTCCCAGGCGTAGACTGATGCTCTGTCCAGCACGATTCTTGCCACCAGACGCTTGCCAGGCACTGGCTGAAGTATCGTGCCATCCCGCCAGGCCACGACCTCGGCAAGGCTGTCACCTGTCAGTGGTACTGCATCGTCAGCACTGCTGCGTCCTGCGATCTCGCCCATATCGTTTCTCACCTCACGTGCGAAGATTTGCACCTGCACGCAGCCCTGGGGCTCGGTTCTGTAATTGAGCAGCAGTTCACTCGGCTCGCTGAGCTCGCCCAGTTCCAGATCGAAGTGGCCGCGGGGGTTGGCATGGAATCCGAACAAACGCCACTTCGGCCAGCGCGCGACACCGACGACCCACTCATCGCCTGCAGCGTCCAGGTGTGTCGCCAACGCATCGTCAACCTTCCACTGCTCGTCCATGTGCCAGGCATGATCGTGCCGGCTGCCGCTGACGTAGAACCAATGCTCATCCCCGACCTCGACAGGGCAGGATGTGCCCCAGATCCAGCCGGCGTTCCAAGGCTGAGAGCCATGCGGGATGAAACTCTTTCGGCCGGGCACGTGCAGCCAGCGGTCGCCGGGCTGAGCCTGGTATGCCAGGGTGATGTCAGAGGTGCCGAAGATCGCGTAATTCTCCGGCTGCATCGACAGGGGTAACGTATGCCAGAAGTTGTCGAGCAGCGCGACAGTCCCTGATCCGGCCGGCAGGAGGCCGAGGCTGTAGTAGTCGCAACTGTTGCACCCCCTTGTTACCGCGGCGACGTCGTCGAACTCGTCCGGAACCAGCGCACAGACCGGGTCGCCCCAGTTGCCGTTCCGCAGGTCGGCCGTCCAGATCGAGCGTCTGGTGATGCCGTTCATGCGCCTCACGAACTTCATGGCACAGATCCCGCGCTGCTGTTGCGGGTGGTAAGCGCTTCTGATCGTATCGCCCGAGTACCACCGTGCCCTGTCTGAGTCCAACTCCCAATGCAGTCCGTCAGGTGAATGGGCTGTGTAGAAGCAACCTGTTGTGCCCTGTGGGTTCGCAAACTCCCCGCCGCGACGGTAGCCCGTGGCGCGGTAACGGTGGCTCGGTTCGGCCTTCGGATCGATGAAGACCGAAGGCGATGTCAGACCGAGATCGCAGTAGTTGTTCGGCCACGAGACGTTCTCCACCAGGTCCAGCTCCGGCTTGCGCCAGGTGAGTCCGTCGTCTGATTCGGCATATCCGACCAGGTTCCCGTCCCTGGAAAGAGTGCGGTTAGGGAACGCCTGGTACCACATGCGATAGATGCCGCTGTCGTGGAGAACGGTCTTTGCCGTCACCCGGCCGCGGTCGGCGTCGGTCGTGGAGGTGAGCACGGGATCGCACAGGACATCGGCTTCCGTCTGGAAAAAATTGAGCCGGCCGCATACGTCCGTGATCGCCAGTTGTGTCTCGAACAGGAGTTGCATGGGCTACTTCGGATCCCCTCTGACGTGTAACAGAACTGCATCGCCGGCCGGGACTACCACCGATAATCCAGCCCCCGGATTGGGATCCAGGCTAACGCCGTTACGCAGGTTGGTCGCGTGCTGGATTTTTCCCGCGGCAATGCGCAGATTGCCCGTCTGTGCGTCGCTCCGCGCATAGTTCGCCAGCAGGATCAGCATTTCCCGGTCAGTGCCCCACGCGGACACGGTCAGGGCCGGATTGTCGCACCTCGGTTTCTGCATGGTCCCTTTCCAGAGAAGCGTCTCGAATGGGGCAAGCGTGCGCAACGCTCGGGCATGCGCTGCATACTCGATGGGCGAATCAAAGTCCGCGAAGCAGTAGTAGGTGATACCCGCCGCACCGTTAAGGAACGCCTCATAGATCATCAGCTCGATATCCGTCGGACTGACATCGCCGTAGGTCCCGGTGGTCAGGTAGGGGATGCCAACGCGCCGGCCGGCCAGCAGGTAGTCTTTTCGCACCGCATCGTGCACTACCTTTGCCTCGCCGCGACAGTAAAGGCTCGGCATCAGCAGATCGACAGCAGCAGGGAACGCCTTGGTCGCCGGGATCGTGCGCATGCCGGAGACACTAACATGATAGGAGCCGATCACCGGTGCCGGTCGCTCTGCCCCTTTGAGTGCGGTCAGTGCAGTCTTACGCAGTTCCAGGAGTATGTCCGTGCACTGGTTTCGGATGAACTCGTCCCAGTCCTGCACGTCCCCCAACTTGATGGCGGCCTGGCAGCGGCTGCATTTCGGGGCGTCGCCGAAGAGTTCGCCGCGCATGATCTCAAAGTCCCAGAAGATGTAGTCCGGATTGATCAGTCGGCATATCCTGGCAATCCGGTCCAACTCTTCCCGGTAGAACTGTCCTCGGTAAGAAGGACAGACCTTGCTCTTCACGCCGTCCTCCGTCTGTGGGGCGATCTCGGGTTCCTTGCCGTGAACGCGCCACATGAAATGGAACGGAGAATCGTTGAGGATGATGTCGAATCCCAGGGCCCTGGCCTGAGCCAGGTGCTGAATGGTCGGCTTGAAATACGGGTGGTCCGGGGCAGTCCAATTCCGTGCCGGGAAGGAGCCTACTGCATTGAAACCCAGATGCTGGAACGCGCTCAGGAAGCCCGGCCAGTCCCGCTGCACATCAAGGCTCATCCAACACAGGCTGACGTGGAACTTTTCGAGCTTGGGTACAGGCGGAATTTGGATCAGCGAGATTGGCGTCCTGACCGGCGTCGGGGCGTGCCCTTCGCTCTCTGCGTAGATCCAGGCGTCTGGAGCGGATAGTGCCCGCGTGCCTGGTGGAAGTCGTAGATAAAACGGTCCGGCTGAGCCGCTGTTGCGATCTCTTGCCCAACGGCATTTGTAGTCGCGTATCGTCCAGCGCGTGAGTTTCCGGCCGTCCCGCACGGTCTCCGCCCGACTGTGAATCACGTTCGCGTATTTCGTGGTCATTCGCGTCGGGAGAACCGTGATTTCGGGAGGAAGCTCGAGGGTGAACGTGATTGGTTTCCGCTTATCGGCTGCGGGACGCAGGTCTTTCAGGAAGAAGATGTTCGGTGTGAGCAAATTGGTCGAAACGTGGATCTCATTCTTCAGTGGCGACACGAGCAGTCCCTGCATGGCAAACGGAACCTGTCGCTTGTCTCTGAATTCGACGTCTGCTATGGGAAAATCTCCCGCCAATACGGCCAGCTCGTCAATGAACAGATAGTCACGCGGGGCAGTCGCGCTGATTACGACGTAGCGCGCCGCTGCTTTGAGGTCCGGGAAAATGAAAGGATAGACGTAGGAATCCCCGCGCTCCTCGAGGCTGAACGACTGGAATGCACGCGATTCATCTCGCGTGGTCGTCTGCGATTCGTCCTGTGGCAGCATCTTCTCAAAGCCGCCGACTTCAAAGAAGCTCTTCCCGTCCCGACTGAGGAGAAGTTGCAGGCGCCTGGGGAAACACAACGTTCCCTGGGCTCCACCACCGAGGTAACGGGCCACGACCCGGTCGATCGGATAGACCCGCCCGAGGTCCAACACGACGATTGCCGGATTCCGGCGCGCCCAGCCCACCGCATCCGGCGAATGCCAGATCTTGTCATCCCGCTGACTGGGGTGCGTCGCCAGCTTGGCATCAGTCAGTTGGACGCAATCGTCTGCGCCTTTTGTCAGCGGGTAGTTGGGCGTGATGTTGAATTGCACCTGCTTGCCGGCCGCCAGATTCTCGCCTTTAGTCCGGGCCAACCACAGATTCCTGTACTTCCGGCTGAGCCCCACCTCTCTGCTCTCCGCAGGCGGGGACTGCGGGACCGTCTCTTCTGCAGAACCGGCGCCGATCAGCCAACCAGCGAACAGCAGAAGCAGCAGATGTCCGGACGACGCGCGAATAGTCCCAGGTTGAGTTGTGGTCTTCATGCTTCCTCTGATGGTATCGCAGAACAACTTTCCAATCGAAATTTTCTCGGCTTGAACGTGAAAAGACCGGGGACGGAGATTTGCCGGACTGGACCTCGAAGTGACCTCAACCACTCGCCCCCGCTGCGCAACCTGTCCCGCCCGCGCGGATGATGCGCTCTTCTCTCAAGATTTCGGCACAGTTCATGGCGCCGGCAATCCGCTCCATGGGTTTCATTTCATGACCCATTTCTTTGAGCGCGGCGATAGTATCGTCCCCGGCGGATTCGGTGATCTGAATCGGCTCGGAAGCTTCTGAATGCATTCGAGGTGCTTCTGCCGCCCGTCGACCGGAGAACTTTCTTTCGACCAGGAGCTCCACCGCACGCGGCATCACACTGATGATCTTTCGTCCGCCGGGAAGCCCGATGGCTGTGTCTCGTGAAGGCTGACGCACGAGCATCGCTGCCGTGTTGTTCAGCGGGCGTTTTCCCGGTCCGACAGAATTGGCGCGGCCCGGTCGTGGGTCGAGTCGGAACATGCCGTGACCGAGGATAACGCCGGTGCCTGGGACGGTGAAGCATGAGCCGAAACTTCCGCCCTGGGAGATGGTGATCGAAACGACGTTGCCTTCAATGTCCGCGGTGGAAACATGTAGCGTTCCGTGACTGCCTTCAACTGGGTTCGGTGGCATCCTCTGATCGATCGACTCCGGGAATTGTTTCAGGCTCTCAACGCGACCCGCCGCGTACTCTTTAGAAAGCAATCGTTCGTAGGGCACCTCCACGAAGGCCGGGTCGCCCAGGTATTGCAGGCGATCGCGCCAGGCGAGCTTCAGCACTTCGGCATACCTGTGCCAATAGGCAGGGGAGTCTTCCAGGATCGGCTCGAGGCAATCCAGCATGTTGAGGATCTGGAGACTGGAGATGCAGCCGTTGGTCAGGATGGGCCCATAGACCTCGGCGTCTCTGAATGAGACGCAATACGGCGCGGTCACTCTCGGCTCAAAGTTTGCCATGTCGTCCCGGGTGAGGATGCCTCCGGCCTCTTGGATAGAGTCCGCGATCTTGTGACCAATCTCACCGTCGTAGAAATCGCGCCAGCCAGCCTCCGCGACACGCTCCAGAGTTTTGTCCATGTCCCGACGATGCCAGATGTCGTCAGGCTTCGGTAGATTTCCGTTCGGCATCAGATGCTCGGCCGTAGCAGGAAATCGTCGAATCTCCTGTTCCAGGCTTTTGATAGCGCCAGCGGTGGTGTCGTAAGCGATCCCGTCGGAGATGAGGTCCAGCGAGGGCTGAACGATGTCCCGCCATTCGAGCTTTCCCCAACGCTCCCAGACGATTCCCATTCCGGCCATCATTCCAGGTGGGCCGACAGAGAGCGGCCCATAGATGTTGGCATCGTCTTTCACGCGGCATTCGTATTCATTCTCGTTGTGGGAATCGCCATTCGGACGCTTGGGAAGGATTTCATACATCCGCTCGTGCGCGGCCGCGGGCGCGATGGAGTTAGCATCAACAGACCAGACTCGACCGGTCTTACCTTCAAGAACCACCGCGCAACAGACGTATCCGCCAACCCCTGTGGAATGGGGCTGCAGCATGCAACAGGCCATGCTCGCTGCGCTTGCCGCATCCATGGCGTTGCCGCCCATTTCAAGAACACGTGCACCGGCTTCCGCGGCGGGTGCCGGGTTCGCTGCCACTGCGCCGCTCCTGGAGATCGCTTCCTTTGAGTCTGACATTCTTTGGTGCTCGATGAGTTCGGGGGCGTCAGTTTACTGATTCGAGACCGTTTTCCATAGCCTCAGCCTTCAGACCTTCAGACTATCGCCTCACTCAGGCAACTGGAACACGACACCCATCGGTGCTGGCCTCCGATCATCCCGGTCCATCCCGGCTCGTTGTCCCGCGGCTGCCAATTTAATTCTGGTGAACTTTCGCTGCCTGTTATCGTAGGAGGCCAGCCCGTGTAACTGGCAGACACAGGCCCTTCCATTCTTCCTGAGATCGGCGGAGCCAGTCAGTCTCATCGTCAATGTTCCCTGCCTCTGGTCGATGCGCTCGACTGACATCCCGCCGCTTTGAAGTGCACCGTTCCTCCATGCGGAGCATTGCCCTCGCACGGAATCTTTGAGCGTGGTGAACGCCAGCTTTTGAAAGACTGCGGAG
>Ga0066834_10000652_pt1 | contig 16500 bp, 10 predicted proteins | sample ETNtaG_30_FD_66729 | JGI IMG/M metagenome (GOLD analysis project Ga0066834, IMG submission 66729) | Marine microbial and viral communities from oxygen minimum zone, Eastern Pacific Ocean - ETNP201306PF43B | ecosystem: Environmental > Aquatic > Marine > Oceanic | place: Pacific Ocean: Eastern... | reverse complement strand
GGGATCGGCTTGAACCCCAGCTTCCAGACCGGGGAATCCTTGCGTAGCCGGAAGTCGCCCCGCTCGGCATCCACAAACCGGGGATCGCCCTCGTCCCAGTTGTTCTCGACAGTGATCCACTCCTTCTTTGCGCCGCGGCCGCCGAGGAGTTGGAGGCCGTTTACAAAAACGTTGCGCGAGACCACGCAGTGCCACGGCGCGCCGATGGGCTCGCGCTCCAGCATGTCGGCCAGATGAGGATACTTCGTGTAAGGCGGTTTGTTGTAGGGGACTTGCTTCAATCGCTTGAAGTGCGCCGATTTGCCGACCTCGACGACTTCGCCGTTCTCCAGCCGCTTGTATTTGAACCTCGCGCTATAATCGTTGATCTGCACGGCCACGCCGGTGTCGATGAAAATGTTGTTCTCGACGATGTTGCAGGGACCGCCGTTGATGTCGACCGCCTCGCCGACCCGGTAGCAGACGTTGCCGGTGAACGTCGTCCCTGCTGCACCTCCATCCAGATGCATGATGCGGCTCTTCACGCTGCTGCCTTTGATCTGGGCCTGGAGGTGGTGGATGTAATTGTGTCTGACCACGTTGCCGCGGAACGTCCAGTCCACGTAGGTGTACATCGCTCCGGCCTCGTTGGTCTCCATGAGCACCCAGTAGAGCTCGTTGTATTCGATGAGATGGTCGTTGCCCCAGTACCAGATGGCCGTATGCGGCTCGTGGTGGATGAGATTGTGCGCGGCGCGGCAACCGACTCCCTGGAGCGTGAGCGAGCCCGCGTGGGTCCGCCACATCTGGCTCGTGTGATGGATGTGGTTGTTCAGCGCGACGTGGTTGCACGGCTCAAGCGTCTGACGATCACCTCCCTGGAGCGTTATCCCCCGGGCGCCCGTGTCGTGGATGTCGCACCCGATCACACCGTGGTCGGTGCCGCCCATGACGTCGACCGCGTTCCCGCCCACGTTACGGATCTCGCAGCCGACTATCCTGTTGTGGCTGCCGCCCTTGATCTCTACCGCGTTCTGCCGGGAACACTCCAGGCCCAGGCCACGGATCGTGATGTGCTCAGCGTCGCGCATGGAGACCATGTAGCCTTTGAGCATGGAGATGGTCAGGTCACATTTCTCCAGCGGCTCGGAGGGCCGCAGGTAGAGGATGCCCTTCTTGCGGTCGAGGAACCACTCGCCGGGCGCGTCCAGTTCATCAAGCAGGTTGTATGCGAAGAACCGCTTCCCGCCCCACGTGCCCAGGCCGTAGAAAGGCGCCGTGACCAGGTCGATCTGGCGCTTGGCCGTGTCGATGCGTCCGACTTTCACGCTTTCGAAGGCGTAACCTCGTCCCATGTACCCCCGCAGCCAGACACCTTCCTCAACATTCCACCGGTCAGGGCGGTCACCCTCGTACAGGAACTTGCCGACCTTGGGCAGAGGCTTGCCCCTCTCCCGCACTCCCGCCACAGTCTTGCCGCGGACGGCAAACCCCTCGTTCGGCCAACGCGCCAACGGCATGCGCTCGCCGTTGCTGAACAGTTCCAGGATGAGGGCATTGCCAACGTAGGCGCCGGAAAGGCCGTTGTGTTCCCACGCCGTGTAGGTGAGCTTATCGGGAAGTTCGCGCAGGTAGTCGGTGATCCCTTCAGCCGCCATGTCCAACTGCACAAGCTCGTCCCGCGCTTCTTCGCCAACACGCTTCAGAACCGCGGGATCAGTGACGGCCTTGAAGTGCGTGGGATCGATCTTCTGGCCGCCACTGAGCCAGACCTTCTCCTTACCATAGGACCGGTACACGACGGGCGATGATTTCGTACCACTGTCCTCTTTGGCCAAATCGAACGTGCTGCTCAGGTAGTGGACGCCTCCTCGAACCCACACGGTCACACCGCCCTGCGGCAGACCATCCTTCTTCTTCAGCTCGCGGATCGCGTCCCGGGCGCGCTCAAGGGTGGCGAAGGGCTCGGCCATGGTGCCCGGATTCTTATGGGCCCCGTCGGTCGCCACGTAGAGCACTGACGGCTTGCCTTCAGCGTAGGCGCTCCGGCAGGGCAGCACTGCTATCACGATCAGAGCTGTCATCCATGCAACGGCGCGTTTCATATTATTCTCCTGTAGCTGATGCGGGTTCTGTCAAAACTCCCGTAGCTTGTCCATGTGACATGCGTTCTATCGGCAGTGTGTAGGGGATTGGTCGTTCTCCACCTGGCCTCAGGTTGAGGAATCCGGGGTCATCGAGTTTTCTTCGTTCAGATCCGACTTGAAAATCGATAGTAAGGTACCTTCCATTCCGATCAAAGACTTCCACCGGGCATCAACGCATCACGTAGTCGTTAACAGATTTGCACATCCTCTTCTTGACAATTCTCGTGTCCAGCAATCCTCTGTCTGCAGAAAAGGCATCTCCCAACATCATCATCATGCTCGCGGACGACCTCGGTTACGGGGACCCCGGCTGTTATGGGAACAGGGTTCTGCATACGCCGCACATCGATCAGCTTGCCGAGGAAGGCGTTCGCCTCACCGACTTCTATATGTCGTCGCCGGTGTGCTCTCCCAGCCGCGCATCTCTGATGACTGGCCGCTGCCTGCCGCGGCACGGCCTGACCGGTGTGATCACGACTCACGATCACGAGACGACTCTTTCTCTTGAGGAGGTCCTGCTACCTGAACTCCTTCAGAAGCGAGGCTACCGCACCGGGCTCGTGGGCAAGTGGCATCTGGGGGAAGCGGCAGCAGCTCGTCCAAACAGCCGGGGATACGATTACTTTTTTGGCGGCCTGCTCGGCGGCAAGGATTTCTTCACTCACGATTTCGTGAACGGCCAACACGACCTGTTCGAGAATAACAAACCCGTGCATCGCAAGGGTGAATACATCACGGATCTGCATTCGGATGCGGCGACTGCTTTCATTCGGAGGAACAAAGAGCGGCCATTCTTTCTCTTCCTTTCCTTCAACGCAGTTCACAAAGCCATGGGGCCGGTTTCACAAAACAAAGTCGTTCAGGCCCCCAGGCGCTGGCTGGATTATTACAAACGCAAAGGCATCAAAGACGAACAAGACAGATTCTACTTTGCCTGTGCTTCGGCGATGGATGAATGTATTGGCGAGGTGATTGCTGAGCTGAAGAAGCAGAACCTCGATGAGCGGACGTTCGTCTTCTTCACCAGCGATAACGGCCCTGAAGCCAGGCAGGCGGGGACGTCTTCGCCCCTGCGAGGCAGCAAGCAGGAGATGTGGGAAGGCGGCCTCCGGGTCCCGGCCATTGCACGCTGGAGGGGAAAGATCCCGGCTGGTGAGATACGTCAGCAACCGGGCATCGTGGAAGACCTTTTTCCAACCGCCCTGAAAATCGCGGGCATCGAACCTCCAAAGGGTCTGGTGCTTGACGGTCGAAATGTGATGCCAACGCTCATCAGAAACGAGTCGGGTGAGGCGCGTGACCTCATCTGGTCATACATTCGTTGGAGCAAGCACCGAGTCGTCCGCCGCGATCAGTGGGTCATGCATAACGGCGAGCTCTTTGATTTGGAGAAAGATCTTCGTCAAGAAAAGAATGTTGCCGCGCAGCACAGAGAACTGACTGCAGAATTAGAAACTGCGTGGACTGATTGGATGCGGCAGTTTCCCAAAGAACAGAAACGCTGGAAAAAGCAGTTGCCGCCGAGAGGCAAGTAGCAGAGGGAATGAAGCGGAGCGATCATCCAGAATCCAAAGCTCTGGGTCTTCTTCATTCCCGATTGGCAACATCAAATGAAACCTGAATCCCGATTTCTGAAGATCGGACGTCAGTCGAACTTCACATCTTTTGCGGTCAGCTCGACAGAGTAATCGCCCTGGTAAGAGCGCACCCGTGGCGTAAAAGCAACCGAACATGGCCGGCCGTCTTCGAGGTATGGGGCCAGTTCATTGGCGACGCCGAATGCGATCACCTGGAGAGATACCTGGCCCTGGCGAACGTAAAAACGAACATGCGTGCCATCCCCCAGAAATCTGGGCGGGCCGGCCACCGTGAGACCCGTTGCCGCGAACACTGGACTTGGATTTCCCATCCCGAACGGTTCGAGCATCTTGAGGGTGTTGACCTCGTTCGGGTGCAGTTGTGCCAGGAGCACTTCGGCATCAATCTTGACCTCGGGCAACAGGATTTCTTCGGTCAAGTTCTCGCGGCCGTAGTCGATCATCCGCTTCCGGAAGTCATCAAACTTGCCCACCTCGATGGACATGCCCGCGGCCATTTCGTGTCCTCCGAAGCTCTTGAGAATATCCGCGCAGGATGCCATCGCGTCGGTGATATTGAAACCCTTGATGGATCGTGCAGAGCCTTTGCCGCTTTCACCGTTCAAAGCCACCGCGATACAAGGCCGATAGTGCTTGTCCACAATGCGTGAAGCGACAATGCCCAGGACGCCGATGTGCCAGTCTTTTTCGCCGATCACGATGATTGGGTCATCCGCGAGTCCGAGCTCTTCGATCTGCTTTTCGGCTTTGACGTGGATGTCTTTAACGAGCTGCTTGCGGTCGTCATTCTGATCCTCGAGGAGGTCGGCCAATTCCTGTGCCCTGGATTCATCGTCGGTGGTCAAGAGGTCGAGCGCGTCCCTGGCGTGGCCCATGCGCCCGGCGGCATTAATTCTGGGGCCGAGTTTGAATCCGATGTCGTTTGCTTTAATCGGCCGGTCGATAATGTCTGCCCTTTCCTTCAATGCCAGGATTCCTGGAGTGGGCGATTCACGAAGAGCGGTCAGACCGAAGCGGGTGATGATGCGGTTCTCACCGACCAGTGGAACGATGTCCGCAACAGTGCCCATGGCCACATATGACAGGGACATCATCAGAAAACTGCGGTAGGCCTCAGCGACCTTTTTCTGCTCGGAGAAGGCCTGCGACAGGGCCCACGCAAGCTTGAACGCGACCGCAGAACCGCAGAGCCCATCGAAGGGATACTCACTCCTAGAGGTCTTCGGATTGATGACAGCAAACGCAGGGGGCAGATCATCGCCAAGCTCGTGATGATCGGTCACGATGACGTCGATGCCGGAGCTCTGCATCAGCTCGATTTCTTCGATGGCTCTCGAGCCGCAATCGACCGTGATCATCACATTCATCCCGCCGCCCATGAGCTCCTTCACGGCATTCATGTTCAGCCCGTAGCCTTCATCCACGCGGTGTGGGATATAGAACTCGGCCTTGTAGTCGAGCTGCTCAAAAAACTTCAGAAGGACAGCCGAACCTGTCGTTCCATCGACATCGTAATCTCCGTAGACAACGATCTTTTCTTTATCTCGAACTGCGCGCCGAATCCGCTCAACGGCCTTCTCTATATCCGGCAGAGAATCCGGCGAATGAAGCTGCGACAGCCGCGGCCAGAGAAATTCTTCCGCGGCCTCTCTCTCCGTATAGCCCCGCGTCACCATCAGGTGCGCAATGAGCGGCGAGAGACCGAGCTCGCGGGCGAGTTTGTCGCGAATCGCATCGTCAGACCTGAGGATGTTCCACCGTTTTTGCATTGGATTGCCAGGAGAGGGAGGGAGCCGGCATCTTATGGCTGCGGCTCGCGGATGGCAAAGGAGCGTTCTTCTGGTTGAAGCTCACTCCTTTTTCGGCTGAGGAATCGCCAACTGGTCTTCGACAGGCTTAAGAGTGCTTTTGTGCTCTTCGACCAGTTTCATCAGGTCGGATATGACCTGTTTATTCTTGTTCGCGATATTGAATTGTTCAGACGGATCGAAATCCAGATTGTAGAGGAGCGGCGGGTCATGCTTTTGAGGTGGGCGACCGTACCGGATTGGGTCTCTCGTAAGCAGGTGCATTTTCCACTTGCCTTTGCGGACGCCGTGCAAAACTCCGCGGGTGTAAAAGAACATGGTGTCACGGACCGAGTTCTGCTTCCCGTCCATAACTGGCGTCAGGTCGACGGAGTCCAGCTTACGGTCGTCAGGAATCTGGGCTCCGGCCAGGGCCGCGCAGGTGGCCAACAGGTCCAGCGCGCTGCCCATGGCTGAGACGGTCCGCCCGCCCTTCAGGCGCCCCGGCCACCAGAATATGGTGGGCTCGCGCATGCCCCCTTCGAAGGTCGTCCCTTTGCCAGCCCTGAGCAATCCAGCACTTCCTCCGTTCTGTTTGAAGGATAACCATGGCCCGTTGTCGCTGGTGAACACAACCAGAGTTCTCTTATCGATATCAAGCTCGCGCAGGGCTTCAAGAATCTGACCTACCGACCAGTCGATCTCTTCGACGACATCTCCATAGAGCCCGCGAGGGCTTTTGCCTTTGAACTTTTCAGAAGCGAACAGAGGGATGTGAGGCATGGTGTGCGGCATGTAGAGAAAGAACGGATTGTCTTTCTGTTGTCTGATAAACCGCAGGGCCTCTTCAGTGTACCGCTTTGTCACCGTTGCCTGCCTGGCCGGCCGCTCGATGATCTCTTCGCCGCGCATCAGTGGCACACCACCCGGGCGATGCATGTCGTTCGAATAGGGAATGCCGTAATACTCATCGAAGCCCTGCTGCATTGGTAGAAACTGCGGCAGGTGTCCCAAATGCCATTTGCCGATGCATGAGGTAGCGTAGCCCTTGGTTTTCAGGACTTCGGCGATGGTGATTTCGCTCTGTGGCAGCCCGCCGCCGGAGTTGGGAAACAGCACGACGCGCTTTGCCGAAGTCATCCCATTGCGGATCGGCAGACGGCCCGTGAGCAGCCCGGCACGGCTCGGAGTGCACACAGGCGCTGGAGCGTAAAAGTTTGTCCACTTCTGCCCTTCCGCCGCCATTCGGTCCAGGGAAGGAGTGCGGATGGTAGGGTGACCGAAACAGCCCAGGTCACCGTAACCAAGGTCGTCGCAGAAGATGATGACGAAGTTCGGAAGCTGCTCGGCCTGGAGGTCCTGTGGTTTATACAGCAACAGGACGAACAAGGTGATGTTCAGGAATCGATTCATGTGTTTTGAATAGTCGCTTTCTGCTCGGCAAATGCGTCGCACGCGACGTCTTGTGGGAACAGGTTTCCAGACAGCCGGCGTGCCTGACTCATATCACAGGGAAAACGAAAAACCAACCTCCTCAAGGATGAAGTACTTTCCTCTGTCTTCCGAAACTTCAGAACTGCAACATGCGCCAGAGCCCTTGCTGTTTCAGGGGATCGTTTGTCTCCTGCATGGAATCGCGGAGACGCTCCCGAGCAGTTTGCAGCAATTGTTCCCCTTGGAATTTTACCGCAAGGTTTTCGAGCTCGAGCGGATCGTTTGCCAAATCATAGAGCTCCTCCTCGCCGGTGATGTGCCAGAGGTAGCTCCAATCTTTCGTTCGGAGCAGGCGTGCGCTATAGGCAAGCACTCCGTTGCCGTGGTACTGGCCACTGACTGCATCGCGCCAATCGTCGGATAAATCGCCATTCAACATTCCCGCCCAGGAGCGTCCGTGCGAAGCCGTGTCGAGCGTCCCACCAGCCAGTTCAACAATCGTGGAAAGAAGATCGACGTGGGATGTCAGGGAATCGACTTCAGTTCCCGGCCGGCATCTTTCCGGCGCCCTCACGATCAGAGGTACGCGCATCACTTCGGTGTACATGGCCGGCGTGCCGTGCATCAGAATGCCGTGGGACCCGCACATACCGCCGTGGTCACTGGTAAAAATCACGATGGTGTTTTCGGCCAGCCCCTCTTCCTCCAATCGCTTCAGGACGCGGCCGACGAGAGAATCGAGGAAAGACACCATGTCGTAATAGATGGCGTTACAGGTCTGCCATTCTTCCTCGCTCCAGTCGTGCGTTCCCTGTGAAATGCGGTTGTTTGTATGGATGCGAGGCCTGTCCGCGAGAGTGTCGTGAAAATTTCCGGGCACTATCGCGTCGGCAGCGGTGTGCGATTCGAAAAACGGATCGGGAACTTTGCAGATCGGATGCGGGCCATCGAAATCGAATTGAATGAACCAGGGCTGATCCTGTGCGGCAAACTCATCGAGCAATTCAAGAGCTCTGGCTGTGTATCGCGTGTCGCGAGCATGCTCGATATCCATGTCGAGTCGGCCGCCACCGGGCCGCACGGTTTGTGAATCAAACTTTTCAGAGAGGCCGTGACGGCCGAGGTATTCGTTGTATGCAGAGAAAGGTAATGAGTAATCGTCATGGAACCCTTTCAAATCGATGTGCCCCTGCCCGGCGTAGCCGCAGCGATACCCGATTTCTGACAGCAGGTCGGCGGTCGTTGGAATGTCGGGAAACGTGTTGAAAGGATACGCTCCTGCGCCACAGCGATTGGCGATGAAACCGTTCGCGTGCGGGAGCAACCCGGTTGCCACGCAGGACCGGGCTGGATGACAGATGGGCGCGGGTGTGAAGGACTGATTGAATCGGACTCCCTCGGAAGCCAGCTCATCGGCAAAAGGTGTCCGGCAGTTGCCTCCGTATGCGCCAAAGACCTGCGCCTGCGCGCTATCCATCAGAATGAGCAAAATGTTCGGCTTGGAGTTCTTCTTCATCAGTGTCTGGGGTCCTGCCCCGTCTTATTCCATCCACTGTGATATTTATCAATCCATGCTTTCTCGGCTGCGATGATTTCCCAGGAATCAGAGGCACCGCTCACGACGACTGCGCTCCTGATGGACTGCCCATCTTCGCCATAGAGCTTCATACCATCACCTACCAGCGAGGGCTCGATCTTTTTTCTATCAGTAACACTTCTGTTTGCCGGGCAGCCAGCGAGGAAGACCACCACAAAGAATGTCAGGCTGCGCATGTTAATGGTCACTGGTTCTGTCTGCGGGGACGTTGGAGATCACCGAGCCCGGGCAACAGAAGTCCTCACTCGAAGACTGAAAATGGGTTCGAACGATCGAAACGGTTTTGAATTCGGAAAAGGTCACTCGCCCAATGCCTCCCAGCCCGGGAACTCTGGCTCCGATCTTCGGCGATGCTCCTCGATCGTTGTTGACCAGTATTTTCGAGTCAGAGAGTCATAACGATGCCAGATGTCCTCGGCTTCTGTGATCGAAGGCGCGATCCAATCCTCTTTGGGCGTGAACGCGTCAAGCAGCTCGTCCTTTATCTCGGCCAGACGCACAATCTGAGAGCTCACGATCTTCTCGCCCAACTCCTTACCAGGGGAGCGGCCCTTTTTGTTGGGAAACTCGGAACCGGCGTAATTCGTGCCCAACTCAGATGGGACTTCTCCCCTTTGCAGATCAACCAGGTCGGGCCTCACCGCCATGAGTTGAGAAGTTTCGGTGACGCCGGCGTGGTCGCCTCTGTAATCTTCATGCCGGATCAGTTCCCAGTCCGCGCACGCGTAAAGTTGGATCGGAGAGCCTGTGCGCCTTATGTAATACTCGCACAGCAGACGGATGTGACGCTCGAGTCCTCCGTAATGGCCGGTCACCAGGATTGCCGCGTGAAATCCCCTTGCATCAAAGGCACGGATCTGAAATAGAACCAATCGATAGAAGAGGTCTGAAGGGATGGAGCTGGCTAGGGACTGCTTGATCCCCGCGCCTGCAAACCAGCCATCCGGCCCGGTATGGAAGTACGGCAGGTCGGTAATATGCCAGGCCATCGGCGGCGCGACGATCCCACCATTGGTCGCGGCGGCCCTCTCCAAGATTCCCTGTGCTTTGATGAAATCGAGTCCAAGCGCGTTGTATGCGCCGTGCGGCTCAGAGAGTCCGTAGGCCATGTAACAGATCGGATGCGCCTGTTGAGCTTCGACAAATTCTTCGGGAAACATCTCTTCCCATCGGACCTTGGTTTCTTTCATACTTTTCACTCCACTTTCAGGCCAGGGGCGAATAGCTCAGTCTCAACTCTACATTCTTCACGTTCATACTCATCGTTAACCGCCAGGCAATCAGAACTCAACAAAAAAGGGCAACGCCATTATGACGCTGCCCTTTACTGTTTTCAGCTTTGACAGGTCTAGAAAGTCAATCGGATGACATCCGAAGCGTAGTGTGTGTTGCCTTCGATGTGGTTGAACGATGCGAGGGCCATTTTGTAGGTCTTACCAGCCACGAACTGAACATCGGGCGCACCTGTGGGGTATTTGCCGCGGGGCCAGGCCGTGTCCTTTGTCTTAAGGCCTCTGGACATCTCGATCGTCCATTTGCCATCGGCCCATGTGGCCCTGGCCGTTACGTCAGCAGCGCTGCCAGTCGGTTTCGTTGTGTGGAAACGTGCGACGGCCGGGGCTGTCTTTTTCCTTCTCTGTGCTGACATCATCTTCTTTTCTGAATAAACCGGCGTGCCCTTGTCATCCGGGCGTGCCATCCAGATGATCTTGCCCTGGCGATCACGGTGTTTGGATTGTTTCTTGATCTTTGGCGAGAGAGCTTTCTGGCTATAGATGTGCCACAAGTCGAGGGCGTATCCGTTGTCCGTCCGGGCGGCGCCCCACTGCCAGACATCCCAATAAATCGGAATTCTGCTGCGGAGAGGGGTGAGCATGTTCGCGGAAAATGCGCCTTTGAGTTCGAAGGCTACGGAGAACTGGTCTTCGAGGTCGTTGATTTCCTGATAGAAATTCTTCTTTTCGCTCCAGACATAGGATTTGTGCTTTATGCTGGCATCGGGATCTTCCCAGATGAACAGGAAGTGAACGGACTTGCCGTCCTGGACGACCTTCATGGTCGATTTGATCTTAGTGTCGATCAGGTCTCCGACTCCCAGCAGGTCTGCCCTGTAACCGGTCGCTGATTGCCAGCACAGGTCATCCGCTTTGCCGTCCAGTGTTGGGCCTTCTGAAACTTTTTTCACTTTGGCATCAAGGACTTCTCCGTTGCTGGGGCTGCAGACGACGGTCAGTGCGCTGAATGCCAACAGCATGCCGGTCGTTTTCATATCTTCGTCCTCCGTTAACTGATGGATGTTTTTCAAAGGGGGCGGGATTATATGGATGGGCCTGGAATGGCACAAAAGGGGGTGGGTATTTGTGGACGCATTGCCATTGCCGTTATTCAGACGTGACCATTCAGAGTGGTGGGCGAGCCACATTCTGCTGAGGCAGTACAGGAGTCCTCTTGATCAGGGGCGAAGCCTCGGTCTTTTGCCTAGCCCAGCCCAACGACGGGCTGGGTTTGGAGAAGGATTGCCATTCAGGGGCAACGCCCCGGCCATTTGCAGCAGGTTAGTCGTGCAAATGATCGGGGCGTTGCCCCTTTGATTGTGCCTCATTACTTCTTCCCAGCCCGCCGGGCTGGGCTAGGCAAACCTGCGGGGCGTTGCCCCTGAAATCCGTAAAGACACCCCCGTCTTGACCTACTAAATGTAAAGTAAGAACGGGGGCCCTGAACAGCTATCCAGACAAAGAAATAGCGGGCTCCCTGGGGAGCCCGCTATCAAAGTTTAACTTGTGTCCCGGATCAGACGACGAGTTCGTCTATCGGCGCTCCACCACGGACGAGCGGGATCGGGCGACCCCGTGAGGAGTAGTTGATCTTCTTGACGTCGAAGCCAAGGGACTTGTAGATGGTGGCGAGGACATCCGGTGAGGTGTGTGGATCTGCATCGACATCCATGCCGTCTTTGGAGGTCTTGCCGACGGCCAAACCACCGTTGACCCCACCACCAGCCATGGCGATCGACCAGGAACGGGCCCAGTGATCACGGCCGGCATTGTTGTTGATTCCCGGCGTACGGCCGAACTCACCCATCCAGACGATGAGGGTTCTCTCAAGCATGCCGCGGGAACGCAAATCTCTGACGAGAGCGGAGAACGCGCCGTCAAGCATGGTGTTGTTGCGGGTGGCGTTCATGGCAATCTGGCCGTGCATGTCCCATCCACCGAGGCTGATCTCGACGAAACGGACCCCTGCTTCGAGGAGCTTGCGGGCCATGAGGGCACTCGTGCCAAACCCGTTGGCCGTTTCTACTCCATCGACCATGACCTTACCGTAATCATCGAGGACCTTTTCAGGTTCCTTGGTGATATCGAAGGCTTCTTTGGTGCGCTTCGAGTGGATGAGGCGAATGGTACGCTGGTAAATCTTGTTATGCGCGGCGACCTCTTCCTTGCCCTTTGACGCGGCGAAACGCTTATCGAGTCTGCCGAGAAGTTTCACTCTCTGAAAGAAGCGGTCCTTCGAGTAGTTGTAACGCATGTTCGCAATCGGGTTGCGCGGGTCGCTGACGACGAGCGGTTCGTGGTCGACGCCAAGGAAGCCTGCGCCCTGTGACGGAGTTCGGACGGAGATGAAGTTCGGCAGGTCGAATCCAGCGGGCTGATGATCGACCGTTTCGCTGGAGATGATTGAGCCGACGCCCGGATGCTTTACCGTGCCGGTCGGCGTATAGCCGGTATGCATCAGGTAGGTACCGCGGCCATGGTTGCCTTCGCCGGTAGCCATGGACCGGATGACGGAGACATCTTTGAATTCCCTGGCGATCTTGGGCAAGGTAGCGCCAATTCGGATGCCGTCGACGGATGTGTCAACAGCACCAAGCTCTCCACCATTGGCGTGCTCAGGTTTGGGATCCCAGGTTTCCATCTGGGTTGGGCCTCCACCCATCCACATGACGATTACCTGGTCTGCGCGGGAATCCGGCAGTCGGGGCAGCTTTTCCGCGGCAAGCAGGTCTGACCAGTTACAGGCCAATGAGCCGATGGCGGCGGCCGTCGAGCCCTTAACAAACTGGCGGCGGGAAATGCCACAAAGACCGGTCTCGTCCGGACCTGTGGCCAGGATGGGGTCATTCGCAGGTACTTCGATGTATTCGGACATGAGGTCTCCTTTCTCAGGGACGGTATATAGCGATTTCAATGGTTAAAGAGGAATTCGGTAGCATTCAACATTGCCCAGAAGGCGTCTTCATAGCCTTCTTTGCGCTTCTGCGCCGCTGTTCCCTTGCGCTTGATGTATGAGAGGATCTCTCTCTTTTCGGATGATGCGGGTCGTCTCGAAAGCGCGGCAAGGAACATCAGCTCGACCCGGTCATCGTCGCTCTTGCGAATCTTGAACAGGCGATCCAGATTTCCGCCCTTGGAAACCTTGATTCCCTCGCTCACTATCTGGCCATTCATCATGAGAAGAGCCTGCGGGATCGTTCCCTGGAAATCTTCGATGACTTCCTCTTCGTCATTGCCGAAGTTAAAGACAAAGGGCCGAATCGTCCGCATTTTCCAGTCACGGATTCTCTGGGGATGGCTGTATCGCTGTTTCCCGTCGAGCCCTGTGGCCTGAACCATCGCGCTGAAGAGCTGCTCGGGCGTCATCGGCTTCATGTTGGCGTAGGCATAGAAATCCGAACCCTCATATTTGCGATTACGAGGGGCCGAAGACCTCTGGTACGTGCGGGTGTTGCAGATCATCCGATACAGGTATTTGAGGTCGTATCCTTTGTCCATGAAATCATCGGCAAGGCTTTCAAGCAGCTCAGGGTGGGTGGGCGGGTTGTTCTCTCCCAGGTCATCGATAGGCATAACGAGCCCGCGGCCCAGCAGGTGACTCCAGGTCCGGTTGACGATGGATTTGGCAAACAGAGTGTTTCTGGGATGGGTCATGGTCTTAGCCATCTGGTCTACCCAGCGACCTGTTCTTTTTGCCGGGAGTTTCATCTGCAGAAACATGGGCTGATTGATCTCTTTAAAAATCTCCTGGGCACTTACACCAGAGCCCGGTTTGCCGCGCACCTGGAAACGGACCTTGCCTCCACCAGCATCGCGCAGCAGGAACGGACGAAATTTGTCGCCACGCATGCCCATTTCTCTCTTGGAGATTCCCGAAAAATACGCTGCGTATCCCCAGAAATCGTCCTGCGTCCATCTTTCGTAAGGATGGTTGTGACACTGTGCGCATTGAATCTGGAGGCCCATGAATACTCGTGCGCTGTGTCCGGCCAATTCCGGTGCGCTTCCACTGCGGCGGACGAGATAGTTCACCGCGGGATTCTCATCACTCAGGCCAGTGGCCGTCAGGAGCTCGCGGGCCATTTCGTCGTAAGGCTTGTTGTAAAGGAAGCTGTCCTTCAGGTATTTCTCCATCAGGGAGCGGTCCGCGTCGCCCCCATCTCGAGTTATGAGGAGGTTTGCCCAGAGCATGGCGAGGTTTTCAGCAAACATCGGATGGTTGAGGTACTCGTCAATCTTCTTCGCTCGCTTCTTCCGGTCTTTGTTATTGAGGAAAGCGACAACTTCTTCGGCGGGAGGGATGGTGCCTGTAAGATCGAGAGAAAGACGGCGGAGGAATTCAGAATCCGTGGTCATCTTTGCGGGAACAAGCTGTTCTTCTTTCAACTTGTTGTAGACAAACTCATCCACCTTCCGGGCGAATGAAATGTCCTTATTCCCCTCTCGTGGGAGGCCGGCATCAGCCATCGCTGGCCACAGAAAGAAGCCGGCCATTGCGGTCAATCCGGCAGCCAGGGAGTACTTCCGATGTCTCATTTGGAACTCCTAAACAGAAAAATGCCACCTGCTCTCATGGGGGTTAGGAACAGGCGGACAACTTCAATAATAAATCAGGGGGCTCCCACCTCAGGGCGCAGGGAGGCCAAGGGACTGATGAGTATAACCGCCAAGCTCAACCCTGCAATTCCAGCAGCGCCAACAAATTATACCAGAAAACCTTGCATACTCAGGATGCAATCTGCACTGAATCTTTATGTGGGGGCAATCCAAATCTTTATGTGGGGGGCGGATCTGACAGATTCGGGTTTCAAAGTCCGATGTTCACCGCCGAACTGTCGTCGCTGCAACATCTTGCTGCATCAGTGGGTCATCAGCCGTCTGACCTGGCTTTCATGCGATATCTTGCGGCCTGAATCTTTCCTCGGCGGATCCTGAGGCGGATCTCACATTTTTCATCGGAACCAAACTGTTCGAACGCACAGTTTTCTATCGTCTGGGTGAGAATGGCGTTCAATCCTCTGGCGCCTGTCTGTCTTTCAAAACTCCGATTTACGATGTGATCCAAGACGCTTTCCTCCACCTTCAATCTCAATCCTTCAGATTCAAACTCGCTTTCAAAGGTCTTCACCACGTTGTCCACCAGAATGAGCTTCAGTGTCTCCCTGTCCAGCGGCTGGAGCGGCACGAGCCGGGTGAAACGCGCGATCAGCTCGGGAAGGAATCCGTAGCAGTTGAAATTCTCGATGTCGTTTGCCTCACCATCTTCAATATCCACGGCTATGAGATCTCTCTCAGAAAGATCAGCGGTTGCCTTGAATCCGATGGTCGGGTCACCGGTCCGCGTGGCTGCGGTGTTCTTAAATCCTGAGAACGCGCCACAACCGACGAATGCGATATCTCCAGTGTAGATGCGAATACGATCGCTGTAGATGGTGTTGTTGTAGTCCATGGGCACATCGACATAGGCAGACTCGAGGATGCGCAGCAGTTCTTTCTGCACTCCGAATCCGCTCACGTCTTTGGTGGTGCCCTGTCCATCAAACCGGGCGTTGTTCTGGGAGCTTGCCAGCTTGTCGAATTCGTCCAGACAGATGACTCCCGCCGAAGCGGCAAGTGGATTTTCTTCCGCCGCACTCAAAAGACGGGTGAGGATGGTCTTCACGTCATCGCCGACATACCCGGTCTCGGAGAATCCCGATATATCAATGACAACCGTCGGCAACTGCAGAATCTCTCCGAAAAGAAGCTCCACCAGAAAAGTCTTGCCGCACCCTGTCGGCCCCATCAGAAGGAGATTGTTCTTTGGTGGCAGCGTACGTCGCTGAACCCCTCCAAGATGGATGCGACGAATACGGCGAACGTGCCTGTAAGCCATCAGTGCGACCGCCTTGCGCGCCTGCTCCTGCCCGCGGTACCCGTGATCTTCGAGCACTTGAAAAATCTCTCTCGGCGTAGTGGCCGGCAAAGATTCGAAAAACGCCCTCGCTGCATCAAGGACATCACGGTCGTGCTCTCTCTCGAACTCCTGCAGACGAGGCATGAAGTGCTCCCATGTATGTTGAGTTCTGACGGGGCAGCGCGAAGTCTAAGAACAACCAGATCAGCGTCGGGCTGGGATTCAGGATGCAGGATGCAAATTCATTTTCGATGCTCCTTGAATACTGATCCCGAATCACTCCAAAAGATCTCTTGCCAAATAACAGAACTTTGACGGTAAACGGTGTCCAGGTTTTAACCCGGGGTGGACCCTGCCGTCACACGAAGGACCTCGGCGACGGATGTGTCGCCGGCTGCGGCTTTTGCCAGACCGTCATCTCGGATCGACTTGAAGCCCTGGCCGTTGGCGATCTCTTTAAGTGTCCCCACGGGGGAACGCCTGACGATCGCGTCGCGCAGATCTTCCGTCATTTCGAGAAATTCGTAGGTGCCCATTCGGCCTCGGTAGCCCACCTTCATACACTTGTCGCAGCCGGCGGGTATAAAGTACTTTTCGTGCGCGCTCTCTCCCAGCGCCTCGCGCTCCGCTGCCGGCAACTGACTCACTGCGACCTCTTGTTTGCACTCGCAAAGCTTGCGGACCAGTCGCTGGCAACTGACCCCAATCAGCGTGCTGGCCAGAAGAGGCGGTTCGCTTCCGAACTCGAGCATCCCGGCGATGGCGCCGGCTGCATCTGCCGCTATCAT
>Ga0066834_10000648_pt1 | contig 16564 bp, 7 predicted proteins | sample ETNtaG_30_FD_66729 | JGI IMG/M metagenome (GOLD analysis project Ga0066834, IMG submission 66729) | Marine microbial and viral communities from oxygen minimum zone, Eastern Pacific Ocean - ETNP201306PF43B | ecosystem: Environmental > Aquatic > Marine > Oceanic | place: Pacific Ocean: Eastern... | reverse complement strand
CGGCCTTCCACCTGTGTGCCGTGCCCTGCGAAAAAGATGACCACTGCATCGTTGTCGTAGGTCATCCGGGAAAGCTCATGAATCTTCTGCACTATTCCGGCCTGGGTGGCCTGCTCGTTATAGAGGGTGAGCACCTTCTCGAAGCGGAACTCCTTCTCCAGCACCTCCGCCACGGCCCGCGCGTCATTGACCGCATACTTCAGGTTGATATCAGGATTGGCGTAATGGTCGATGCCGATCACCAGGGCAAACATCCGGTCGTACAGATGGAGCTCCTGAAGCCCGCCGGATTTGACGTCCTTTGCTACGACCTTGATGCCGCGGACTTCAGGCTGTTCGGAGTGGAGAAACGAATTGGAGAGAATCAGAATCAGAAAAGAAATGCTGCCCATCACAGATCTCCTTGGGTTTGATGACGACCTTGCCCTGGGTACGCCGGCGTACGCCAAGGTCGTTGCACAAGGCCGTTATTGTAGGGAATCTCCTCGTGAGTCCAAGACAGGATATGCTTTGGAGAACTGAGTTCCTCCCTGCTGCCAGACGATTAGGAGAACGATTTAAGATAAAGATTAAGAGGCGTTCACGCGCAGAAGTTCCGAAGCAGAAGTTTAATCGAAAGCCCCCGCAGGTGGTGCATCTCCTGAATTCGTCCGATCCCGTTTTCCGTATCGGCCTTCACCACACGATTGCCTCGACCAGGTTGGCGCTGGTCTCACCGTCCTTGAGCGGAAGCAAAAGCTCTTTGCCATCCTTCACATTGCGGATTACGGGCTCGCCAAAGCCTTCGAGCTGCAAATCGAAACGGACGGTCTTTTCGATCTCGAATTGGGGCAGGCCGACCTTGTTCGTGCGGGCGATCTCTTTGCCTTTGCCGCCCATGAAAAACGCGCTGGCAAAGGGTCTTGCGCTAGTGACAGTGACCGTTCGGATAAAGCACATTTTTTCGCCTACTTTTTCCGGCTTGAAAAACTCTTCGACTTCCAAACCGGCCATGGAGTACATGAAGGTCGGGCGCCCCTCTTTATCGAGTGAATAGCCTTTGAAGCGCGCGCCGGATTTCCGTCCAGGAATATCGCCGGGGAATTCCTGCCGCGAGGGCCAGGGGGTGTCTGGCTTTTCGAGAATCGCAAAAGGGTCGGCCGCGTGGAGGACAACGGTATCGTCGCCGATGGCTTCGGCCCGTCCCTGACCGCGGCCGTTCCAGTGGACGCCCGCGTTGGTGAAGTCATTCCGCCAGACCTGCCGGAGGCGCATGTAGTTGGCATCCCACAATAGATTCACTCTTTCCGGGTAGCCGATGCCGATACCGCGGGCTTTTGCTTCATGAAAAAAGTTTCGGTAGATGACCGGTTTGGTCGTCGGCTCGAGCGGAATGAATCCGCCTCTTTGGATCCCTTTGGGATTTCGCGCACGCTTTCCTTGTTTCAGATAATTCCAGAGCGCGGCGATCTGATATTCAGTGTTGCCCTCCAGGACCTTCGGATTCGCTGCCTTTCCTTCTGGCCAGAAGGTCGGCATGCGCGTGCCTTCCCGAAGAGCGATTGGGTTGAGCAGCCATTCCCTGAACCAAACGGGGTCCAGGCGCTGCGTCATGAGGGTCAAATCCATGCCTTGAATTCCAAGCGCGTTGGCGCCGTTGAATCTGTGACAGGTGATACAGGCGAGGCCGTTGATGCCGGCCAGCTCGCGGCCGGCGCTGCGGAGATGCCCATCGGGCAGCTCGACCTTCAAATGCTCTTGCTCTTTGCTGTCCAGCTTCCGGATCAATTGCACCAGCTCCCCGGCATGTGGGCCGAAGCTCGGCATGAGCGTATCGACGTAGGGCCGCACGCGGCTTCTTCCCTCGATGTATTCCTTCAGCCATTTCTCGTTCATCTTGTGCCCGACGCCGGTCAGGCCGGGAGGTACTCGGCCTTCAGGCCCCATATCCTTGCCGTTGGAGGTGAAAAACCTGTCCCGATCCTTATCGATGCCGCCGATGCCATCCCGAGTGTGACAGGCGTAGCAGTTGAAGGCGACCATGTGCTGGTGGACGCGTTCCCGGGGTGCGGGCGCATTTGCTGTCTTCACAGATTTGATACCGGCGGAGAGGCTCTGCCGCTGCACCGTATTGAGACTGAAAAACGGCGCGTCCCCCTGGCCCTCCTGGAGACAGCCTCCTTCGCCATCGAGCTGGGCGAGAGGCGGCGCACTCATTTCGGTCGGGATCGTCTTCCCCCTGTCGACGAGGTCATGACAGTTTGCACAGCCGATGCTTTTGAAAAGCTGTTCTCCAGTGGATGCAAGCTCGAGGTTGAGTTGGCCTTCCTTCGTTTCTTCATCCAGTTCAGGCAGTTTTTTATCGAGAGAAAGATACTCCATCGGGATGGGAGAGGTCGGCTGACCGGGCCGTTGGTAGGTCAGAGAAAGGGCGACGTGTCCTCCTTTTTCAAAAAACATCACCTTCATTTCGTGAAAGCCTTCGGAGAGTTTGGCCCTGCCGTTCTGAGTTTTCCTGGCGTGAATTCCGTCGTTGTTTACCACGGGCTCGCCATCGATGTAGAGCATCGAACCGTCGTCCGAGGTCAGAAAAAAGGTGTATTCTGATTCAGTGTCTATGTAGAGATTCGTTTCGAATACAATGCCGAAGTTGTCCCACCTTTGCCATTCACCCTTGAGGCCGATGCCGCCCATCATGCCCTCTTCCGTTATCTCCTCCTTTGTAAAGTCCGGCATCTTGTCGACCCTGAGCCGGTAGACCTTGTACTTGACCGTCTTGCCATCCTCATCGATGCCGGATGCCTTCATCCCGGAAGTCGGCGCGAGGTACGCGGCGATGTGCGCGGCGTCATTCTGATGCAGGGGCATCAGTGGCATGCGCCCCGAGGGCCGGTAGTGGCGCGTGTTCAGCAGGAACTCGACCAGGCTGTTGAAGAAATACTTCTGATCCAAATCGCCGAGCAGAACGGACGGGGTGGATAGCTCCTCCACGAGTCCTTCTGTTTTGCCTTTCCCTTGCCTTGGGCTGTGGCAGGCAACACACCCACGTTTGTGAAACAACTCTCTCCCGTGGTTCTTGCTCCCGCCACGGTATTGGGCAACACCCCTGAGAGACCGGGTCACCAGGTAGGCAACGATGGCATCGACTTTTTCCTCTTCCCCATCTTTGAACAGCCTGGGCATGATCGAGCCCGGCTTTACCGATTGTGGGTTGGCAATGAATTGACGCAGATACTCAGTCTTCATCCGGCTGCCGATCCCTTCGAGCCGGGGTGGCTTGTTCGGCAGCAGCGCCTTCTTTTCCTGTTCGGAAGGTTGATGACAGGAAATGCAATTGAGCTCGGAGAGGAGGAACTGGCCGGCCTCGGCTTGCTTCTCACCCTTGCTGTAAAACCGTTCAAATCCGGGGACGATGGGATGGCTGCTTTCGGCTTTTGCGACGAGTCCAACGGATACGAAAAGAAGAAAGAAACAGGATGTGCGTTTCATGGTGTCTGACAGGATTGCTGGGGGCCGCCTGGGAACGAAGGATGATGCTCACGAGGTGGGCTTTCGCAAGCAGGGCTCACGAGCCTTCCCTCAGGTTTCATCCGGGTCAGAATCGCCAAGGTATGCACACACTCCCATTCGGGGTGAATTGACCACCGGGAGAGCCATTTCCTCCCCGCAGTCATGCTCTAACAGACATGGCTCACAATAGAAATCGTCACAATCCAAGCAGATGGCGGTGGCCTGGCCTTCACAATCCGTGCACCCAAATTGTGGCGCGCTGTTCCGAGCCAGAATTCTCACTGTGCCCTGAAGCACGCCCTCACGGCTGCCGAAGACCTGTCCTTTCAGATGGGTTGATGAGCCAAAGTCATAGACGTAGTCAAAACCATCTCTGAGTCCGAGGACTTCGACCAATGGCACATCCATGGATTTCGAATTATCACCCCAGAGCGCGCCCATCCCAGTGTCCACCGAGTAATCCACGCCGTTGATGGTGAATTCACTCATGTGGCCACAGCATTCCAGCCAGATGCTCTTCAAGAAATTGTCGAGGTACGCAAGCGCGGCCGATGCATCTATTTCGATATGGAGCCAGTAAGGTTTGAAGCTCCAGATCCTGAGATGATAGATAGCGGACGTTTTTTTCCCCGCGCTCGTATCCTTCTCCTCCTCCTGCTTTTTCTCCTTGCATGCCGAGAGATGTTTTCCCATCGCGCGCCCGGAGAATTTTCGTGAACAGGACCGGCAGATGCCTTCATCTTTGATCTCCATGTCTTCCTCCTATATCAGACTGCGAACTGCGAGCTCGAAAGGGGCCGATGCTCTCTGTTGACTTTTGCTTTCCCTCGCGGGAACTTCCTCAAGCAGCATCTTCGGCAAGAGCGCTCTGACGATCAATACTCTTTCTGCGACATCGATGGGGATGCGCAGAAATAACCAGGCATTTGAGAGATTAACTAGTCCTACTGCGCTAGTTTGCGCTGTAGTACTAAACTACATCTAAACGTGTGCCACGGGTTGCTTGCCAACCCGTGCGAGAAACGTCATCTGCACGGGTTGGCAAGCAACCCATGGCACATGGTGAGGCTATTGAAACGACCAAGTAATTCTTGCGCAGCCCCTTGGCGGAAGTAAAAAATGATCACCATCCAATCGAGAGTTCGAGTTCTCGGCCCCATGGGAAGTCGCGGGCGCCCGGTCGGTCTTGCCACTTCGAGCACGACCCGTCCGGAAGCATCCTGGACAGCCACGGAGTCAACCATCCTGACCCAGGGACCGACCGAAGCCGAATGAAATCGCGAGCAATTGAACTCCGTGCACTGACTGTTGCCCTGGCTCTCTGTTCCACGCAACCCCGGTGGATTTACAGCCAGGAGCTGATGACCTCCGACGCACTCGCAGCAAGACTTGTTCAGCAGATCGAAAATGGAAAGTCGACAACCACAACAGCGAGGCAACTCGAATCCTGGGGTATGGCCGCAGCCGCAGCCTGTGCACGCCACCTCGACGAAGAAAAGCCGCGCGCCAACCGTATCCTCTTCCGAGTCATTTCGCGCGTAGGTTTGGCTCGCAGAACTCATCGGGAGCTGCTCGAAATTTACGATCCGGAAGCGGACAGAGCTTTCTATTCAAAGTCGTCAGCAGATTTGCAGCAACAGATCGCTGTCAGTCTGAACTGGAAGGTCTGGCCTTCCGAAGCATACGAGGCCCTGATCAGATCGGCGCCGGCCCCCCTGCTCGGATGGCTTCTCGAAGAGGCCAGGTCGGCTAAACCCAGGCATGACCGAATCCGCAGAACCCTCAGCTACTGGGGTTGGTGGGTTAAAGCGGGACACGAGCGGCAGTTCAGAGAGAAACTCCATCTGGCGGCAAGCGCTCTAAGCTCCAGGCCGGAGGTCATTCGAGACCCGGCCACGCTTGCTATACTGCTTCAATTTGCCGAGCGGATCGGTCTGCCGGACTCGAGTGAGTTGATTCTGAAGGGCCTGTCACATGAGAAGCCTGAGGTAAGGCTCAGCGCAGTTCTCGCCGCCAAAAAGAACCTCAGTCCCAAGGCAAGAGCTGCGTATCTCAAAGCCTTTGAGACCGAACAGATGCCGAGCGTTCAGGCCGCCCTCGCCCGATCGGGTGCGAACTTTCTCGCAGATGAAGAAATGGGGTTGGCAGTCGTAAAGCTATATGACCGGAGCAACGACATGCAGGTTAGAGTCGCCGTCCTTCAGACTCTTCATGGGGTCCGATGGCCCCAGCGTGAAGCCCTCATCCTGAAGGCCCTTGACGAGCCGCAGCATGAGATCATGCAGGCAGCGATTCAGGCGATTCCTGAAAAGCCAGACGCTGCAATCTCATCCAAGTGCATTTCCCTGGCAAGAGAAGCAGCTCACCCCGATCCGTCTCTGATCGATGCCCTCGGAAGGCTGAAGACAGGGAAAGCGGTTCCCATACTGGTCAAGTGGCTGGGTGATGGAAGTGTCCTGATGCGAATCCGGACAGTTCTTGCCCTCGAGAATATCGGAGGAGCGGCCGCTCAAAGCGCCCTCCTCGAGCAACTCACGAGGGAGCGTCAGGAGATCGTCCTCAGACAACTCGTCCGCATATGCAGCCTGACATCAATACCAGGCGCCCACGCGAGGCTGGCCGAATTGTGCACGGACACTCGACAGAAATTTCATCTTCGGATCGAGGCCATCTGGGCGTTGGGAGCGTACGACCGTCCTGATGTGCGCCGTTTCCTGCGAGAGAAGAAAAAGGCCCTCAAGAGTTCAGATGATTCAGCCCGGGCTTCGGACCTCATTGCCGACCGTTCCGACCAGTTGGAGGCCTTCCTCATCATGGCCCTCCATCGGCTAAAGGAGGGTGGTAGCTCTGAGGAGGTCGACCGGGTTTTCGATGCAAGTACACCGGGCACGAAAGTCTCAATGCTGTTCATGCTCACCGAACTGAAGCGCGACCACTCGATAATTGGAAAGGCTCTCTCATCCTCAGACTACGCTGTTCTCAGGGGAGGAGTGGCCGCGGCCAAAGAAGCAGGCCCGTCAAAGTACCAGTCAAGGCTGAAAGAACTCTCACAGAATCCGACGTTACGATCCATATTCAGCTCTGGACTCGAGACACTGAGGCTCGAGGAGTTGCTTGATGAGACTTTGGCAGGACTGAACAGACAACAGGAGCCATGAAGTGCAGATGAGCTCAGAACAAGCGAGTCGAAGCGGGGTCGAAGTTGCCGGGAAGATGAAAGCAAGAGGCAAACGGCCCGAAGACTTGATCGCACTTAGCCTGGTCCTCTTGATGGCCGCTTCCGTGCCAGCCCACGAGCCTCCTGTCGACCACATAGATCGGGAGGCGGAGATGTGGGTTGAGGATGGGCGGCTGTGGCTCCGCTACCAGATTTCACTCCCACCTCGGGCGGCCATGATGCAGATCTTTGAGATGGACAAGAACATGAATGGGACAGTAGAAGAGCAGGAGCGAGAGATCTTCTTCACGTCCTTCGGCCAGAAGCTGGCTTCGCTTCTTCGTCTCGATCTGAATGGAAAGAGGCTGAAACTCGAGCCAGCCGGACAGGTAAAGCTCTCGCCTCCGCAGAAGCAGACTTGGCTGTTTGCCACGCCAGCCGGTGCCCTGAAGCCGGGCAAATATTCAGGCCAGTTGCTGGACAGATTTTCGTTGAACTACGCAGGCTTTTACCGCTATGTGCGTTCCCGGGAAAAGGCAGAAAGCTCCCGCATCGCCGTTTCTGCCTCGCAGAAAATCGAGAGTCGATTCCGGCATCCCAACATGGTGGTGCTGCAATTCAGCATGGAAGTGCCGGAGTAAGATCTGTTACGGATACGCCTTATCGCCTCCACGGGGCCCAGATGCGTATCCGTAGCAGATACGAATGGAGTAAAATCTGAATCGTCAGGGCGCCTGCACTCGACAGGCCAACCCATTGACAGTATCCGCATCGGATGCGAGTAATTCATGCCATCGCCCAACGTCCTCTTCATTGCTTTCGACGACCTTAACGACTGGGTCCATTGCCTCGGCGGTTATTCCGGAGAGACGCACACACCAAACCTGGATCGGTTGGCCGATCGTGGCGTTCTGTTCAGCAACGCACATTGCGCTGCGCCGGTGTGCAATCCTTCCCGGACGGCGGTGATGACCGGCATCCGGCCTTCGACATCCGGCGTCTACGGCAACGGTCACAACTGGCGGCAGTCTCCGGCACTTGCCAACGCGGTCACTATCCCCGAACACTTCCGGAACAACGGTTACGAGGTCTTCGGCGGAGGCAAGATCTTTCACGCGCTCTCCTGGATCAAAGACAGCTACGGCGCGCAGCAGAACCACCCCTCACTCTGGGACGATTATTTTCCGGACGCCAACGACCCAATGCCCGCGTCACACTGGCCGGAGGACATCCACGCTGAAGTGAATGAGATTGGCAATACGACATGGACGCCGCGGGTCGCACCCGACTCAGAGAATCGTCCGTCTTTCTTTTTCGATTGGGGGCCTCTGGAAATCGACGACGAGGAGATGGCCGACAGCAAGGTTGTCGATTGGGCATCGGGCCTGCTCATGGCGGAGCACGAACGACCATTCTTTCATGGCACCGGGCTTTACCGTCCGCACATTCCGTGGTTTGTCCCGCGTGAGTATTTCGATCTCTATCCGATCGAAGAGATCCAGGTGCCCGATGAGCGCACGGGTTTTCTCGATCGATGTTCGCCTGCCGCGGTCAGGCATGTACGGCGTTCGTGGCACCAATGGATACTGGATAACGATCTCTGGGCCTCTGCCATCCAGGCATACCTTGCGAGCATCAGCTTCGCGGACGCGATGATTGGGCGTCTCCTCGAAGCCCTCGACCGCGGCCCCAACGCAGAAAACACCGTCGTCGTTTTATGGGCCGACCATGGCATGCACCTCGGAGAAAAAGAGCAATGGGAGAAGTTCACGCTCTGGGAGGAATCCACCCGCATCCCGCTCATGATCGCTTCTCCCGGACAGCGAGGGAAATGCGAGCGCGCTGTCAGCCTCGTCGATATTTATCCGACGCTCATCGACGTTTGCGGGCTGTCTCATGTGAACGGACTTGAAGGTGAATCCCTGTTGCCGCAATTGCAGGATCCATCGGCCCAACGATCGTGCCCTGCGATTACGACCTGGGGCCACAACAATCACGCGGTGCGCTCCGACCGCTGGAGATACATCCGCTACCACAACGGTGACGAAGAACTCTACGACCACGAAAGTGATGCGACAGAAGTCAGAGACCTTTCAAACGAATCGAGTGCGAGAGCCATCAAAGAAGAACTGTCATCCTGGCTGCCCGAAGTAAATCTCGAGCCGGTTTAACTTGGTATTCTGGCGAGATGATTCTGCCTTCGACCACAATCGAGGATCTACCACGAATGGCAAGAACCTCCCACGACTCAGCCGCCCGAGCTTCATCATGATCAAAAAACTGATCCTCTTCTCACTCATCTTCATTCCACTCACCTTTGGCGAGAGCATCTGGATCAAACATCCGGAGCTTCCGGGCTGGCTTCATCGCGGCAGTCTCCGATGGGCGATCAATTACACCGGCATGTACCCGGCCGATATCGAGTACATGATCGACGTCGGAGAATCGCTCATTCAGGGAGGCGGGTTCCGGAACGGCGCGGATAAGAAAGTCAGAGACTCCGGCAGACATCACATGATGTACATCTGCAGCCGAACGATTTATTGGAAGCTGCTCTTTAAATCTCACCCGCAGATCGAGCAGGCCACCATCCGTACGCCCAAGGACGAGCATCTGGTCATCTATAACAATTCGGATCGTCACGCGGGGTGTTACAACAGGAAGGAGTGGCTCGATTACATCAAGTCGCTCATGGACCGGCTGGCCTCGCAGGGCAACGAGACCATCTTCTTCGACAACCCGATGGTCTGGCCCTGTTATTGCCAGACATGCAAAGATAAGTTCCGGTCCTACTCCGCCGAGAAAATCGGAAGGAAAGCGGGGCTGCCTCTGCCAGACGAGAAAGACCTTCAGGTGGTCGAAGCTGCGAAGCAGTTCCGACTCGATGCTGCCGAGCGTTTCTTCGCGACGTTGCGAGAGTTTGCCCAAAAAAAGAAGCCGCCCATGTACATTACTGCGAATAATCTCTGCTATTCCCTGATCGCCAGAGATATCACGGACATCGTCTTCACTGAGGCGTTTGCACACCCGCCGTTCGGCAGGCAGATTGCCCCCTACAAGGCGGGCCTTGCCGCTTCCCGCGGGAAGCCCACAGGCGTGCTGGCCTATCCGCCGCCCAAGGTCCGGCTGGCCAGAGGAAAGAAGAAGTGGCATGAGCCGGGCAAACGCTACAACTACGTGACCGCTCCGCTTCCCCTGGAGTACTCGCTAGGCGCGGCGGAGGCCCTCGCCTGCGGAGGCAATTACATCTGCAACTACGGCGTCAGTATGGGCGGCACCGTGACCCGCTACGAAGAGCCCCAACGCAAGGCGATCGCGGATGCGCTGAAGCCATACCGCACGTTCAAGCGAGACCATCCGCAGTACTTCAGATCCACCAGGCCGGGCTCACGGATCGGGTACCTTTACAACTGGAATCGTGAGACGCGCGGCCCTTCCATCCTGGGCATGGATTTGATGTCTTTCGATGCCGCGGCAGGCACGTTCATGAAGGCGGGGCTTCCGGTAGATGTACTGACGGAAAGGAATATCGAGGATGGACAGTGGTCGGATTTCGATCTGATCATTCTGGACGACATCAGTGTCATAACCCGCGCTTCCGCAAGTGGCCTGAGCAAGTTTACTCAAGAAGGAGGTGGCGTCCTGATTGCCGGAGTGTCACCCCAGGTTCGCGATGTGATGGCGCCGCCAGCGGATGCCGAGTCGCTATCGAAATTTCTGGATAACGCACCTGTTCCTCTTTCTTTCACTTACAGGCCAAAGGAGTTTCAGGTTGAAGGCTTTGAGCTCGAGCATGGTTACCGTCTGAAGGTGCCCAAATCGGGCAAGGCATGGCTCGAATTTGAAGGGCCGACCGGCAACTACTCCATCATCACGAAATACCTGGATGAAGATGACGGGCAGTCAGAACTGGCATTGCGGGCCGATGGCAGGGAACTGGATAGATGGTCATTCACAGACGATGACAACGGCATGAAAATGCGCAGCGTTCATTCTGTCGCTTTGAAGAAGGGCAGCCGCATAGAGCTTCGCGGCAAAGCGGGCGGCGGCGAATACGGACGAATCTACGGGATGCGCATACTGGGGGGACATCCACAAGAATTGAAAGCCCTTGAAGTTGGTAAGGGAAGAGTGCTGTTCACTCCTGACCCGATTTCCTCCTGCGCGCCGCAACACCTTCTGAAAGCAGTTGCTCTGACTCTCGGCCGGCCACCAGCATTCAGGATAGATTCTCCTCGACCGGATCTTCTGATCAGCGTGCAGAAGGCGCCGGGCTCAAAGGCAACCCTGGTCCACTTGGTGAATTACCGGTTCTCCTATGAGGACAAGTTTCAGAATCCGAAGGTCGTACTCGCCAGGGATGTGAGGGTAGTGGTTAATCAGGTTGAGAAGCCTGAGGTTTCGCTCGTGACCGTCCATTCGAAGCCTTCACCTCTGTCGGTCACAGGGATCGCCGGAGCGTGGCAGGTATCGGTTCCGGAGATTGGGATTCACTGCATGATTGCCATCGCAGATTGAAGCATGTCAAGGTTACTTGAGACGATGAAAGCGAAAGCAGCTGAACATCAGCGTTCGGCGATCCAGCAGCGTCATGGCGTGCCGTTCGTCGACTTTGTCCGCACACATTATTGGGCGAGCTTTAACATCCTGCCGAATGTGGCAGAGAAGTGCGGCATCACTGTCGATGAGTTGCGTCAGTTAATTGATGAGGAGGCGTGGAATCTGCAAAAGCCGCCGAGTCTGGTCCGACAGAATCGGCCTGTGGAGGATCTGGAGCTTCTCGACGCTGTTGATCGGGCCGAGAAGCGTGTCGATTCCTTCATTCGAGATTCTGAGGGTAGCTCGGCAGCGTGCCGGACTCGCGTTACGTGCCGCATCGAAAAGGATCGCCTCCACTTGCGGATTACGTGCTGCGAGTCGCACATGCAGGATGTTTCTTTCGTTCCACTGGAAGAGCCCGATCCCGACGCGGAGATCCTGTGGTCCGGCAACACCGAGGCTCTGAAGACGACCGCTGCGTGGGAGGGCGGCCCGGAACAATTTCGGAAGAGGGTCCAGGAGGTCGGTGACCGCAAGCGGAGTATCTTCACAGACGACTGCGTGGTCATCACCTTGTGCGCCGTGGTGGCCGGTGACTGCCCTGCGTATCTTGCGCCCGTGCGGTCTGTCAGAAATCCCTTGCCCATGCTGGCAGATCCTCCGGAGAGAATGACGGAGCCGCGCATCCACCTGGAGGGAAGCTACTACACCATAGCCGTTGCCCCGACCGGCCAGATCGTGGGTGCGTTCTACGATCCCTGGGATGGGGGCGTTTTCTGGCCTTGCTGGGAATCGGGAACCAAAGCTGATGTGTCCCACAATGACCTTGGCTGGACCTTGGACGTGACCGTGCCTTTGGGAAACCTGGAGCCGCTTGCCGTTCGCGACAGCGTTTGGGGCGTCGATGTCTTCCGCCGCCGACCGGCCAGAGGGGACGAAGAGCCTGAGTGGTCTCGTTCCGCCGAATCGATCTTCTTTAGACAGACCGACAATGATCTGGGGGAGGGACGTTTTCTCGCGAGTCCTGAGGAGTTCGAGAATCCGGGGCCGAGGCATGCTTACATCGCTTCCGAGTTGCCATACGCTGACCGCATCGTGCCGCGGGACATTCCGAGCGTGGCTGTCAGGCTGTGCCGGGAAGGCACCGACGATCTGAAGGATGACCTTTGGTCTGCGGCAGAGACGATAAGCGACTTTTGGATCGATCAGACGGGCGTAGAACCGACATCGAGAATGGACGTGCGTGTCGCCTGTGACCGGGAGTTTCTGTACGTCCGATTCGACTGCCACGACGACGACACGGCAAATCTGCGCGTGGTCACCAGGGAACAGGAACTGGCCAAATACGGAGAGAACAACCGCCGAGCCAACTATCTGGATCGACGTGAGGCTTTCGGCCTGGACTGGGGCGACTACGTCGAGATCCTGCTGGCGCCGGGCATCGACGAAGCGGACGTCTGTCACTCAGGCTACTACAACATCCTCATTAACTCGCGAGGTGACGTACAGAAGCGATACTACGATCCGTACGGCGCCTCAGCGGTGTGTGAAATGGAAAGCTGGAATCCTGCGCTTCGCGTGCGTGTGCAAATCGGCGAGGACCGCTGGCAGGTGTTCGTTGGTATACCCGTGGCAGTGCTTTATTGCATGGACCGCGCGACAGACACGTGGAGATGCAACTTCAAGCGCGCCCGCGGGGCACGCAACCCGTCTGATCCCGATTGCCAAGGGTCAGAGATCAGTGCGTGGTCCCCGGGATATGGTCGATGCCGACTGCTGGAGCGACTGGGTTTTCTCAATTTCGAAGGTGCGGTTCCGCAAGCTAAAACGGCGGGCGCCGTTACCGTTCCCGGTGACACGGACGAGGGAATCGTGCGGAGAACTTCGCCGACCGCGGCGAGGGATGGACTGTTGGGAGTGCACTTTCCCACGCCGGAAAAGGGCTGGGCTGTTGGCGGCCTGGGGACGATTCTCCACACGGACAACGGTGGTAATGCCTGGCGTGCTCAAGAGTCCAACACCGACCATGTGTTGGAGGATGTTCTCTTTCTGAATGAGCATCAAGGGTTTGCCGCAGGAGGGCGCCCCCGCAGCCAGCGCGTTGCCATCTACGGAAATGCCGGAATCATCCTGTCGACGAGTGATGGCGGGGAGAATTGGAAACCTGTCTTTTCAGACCAGGGCGTGTATCTGTGCGACATCTGCTTCCCCAGTAACCGCGTCGGCTATGTGGTGGGCGAGTATGGGGTCGTCCTAAAGACCACCGATGGGGGTGAGTCCTGGCGGCATCTGGCGAATACTGGGACGGAGAGGTGGCTGTCGGCGGTCCACTTTCTGGACGAGGACCACGGCTGGGCAGCAGGAGAATATGGTGCCTTCATCGCCACGTCCGACGGTGGTCGGACATGGCGGCGTCAGGAAGCGCCAACGCGGAACGCGCCGTTCGGCATCCGGGCACTGATACGGAGCATCCATTTCCTGAACCACAGCGAGGGTTGGGTCGCGGGTGATCGGGGAACGTTCATGCACACGCTCGACGGAGGGCTGACATGGCAGTCGGTCGACCTGGGATTTGCCAGCTCTGTGACCGGCAGCATGCATTTCAATGCCATACGTTTCTTTGACGGACAGCGAGGCCTCCTGATCGGCGATCCCGGGGCAATCGCATACTGGACTCAAGACGCCGGCAGGACGTGGATCCGCGAGGACGGCCCCACGAGCACTGCTCTTCGTGGCGCGTGCATCGACCCGCGAGGCGTGGCCTGGGCGGTGGGTGAGTTGGGCTGCATTGCCTGTCGCGGTGAGCAGAACTGGCAACTCGTAACGGGAGAGACTGAAAAGCCGCGGCTTCTCTACGGGACACCTCACGGCCATCACGTCAATTCCACGTGCTGGCTGGCCATGGCTGACGATTACGACGTCTCTGCCGCGTTCGGTGGGCACTCGCTGAACCTGTGGGCCCATTCTGCCGAGATGATGCGTACGAACATGAATGTAGGTTGTCTGGAAGTCGGCATGCGAGGGACCCGGACGATGAACGACATGCCGTGCGGGCGAAGACGGGAGCCCCATCGTATCTGTCACCTCTATCAGAATTGGCAGGGCATCGGACCCACCGAGCGAAGACTGGCAGCGATCATACGATCGCTCAAGCCCGAGATCGTGATCGCCGAGTGGCCCATCCTGCAAGAAGGCTATTGGGCCGCGGACGTGGGCATCTTCGCTCGGGCGCTGATCCGCGCCTTCGACTCAGCAGCGGATCCGGAACGCTTTCCTGAACTGACGCAGCTTGGCCTGGAGCCATGGCGTGCGGAACGACTCTACGGTTGCCAACTGCCTTTGTTCGGCGAGGCCTACCAGATTGGTGAACGCAAGGACTGGACAGTGGGAGCAAAGGAGAAGGAATTCGTAGAGGCAATCGGGATGCGGGTCGGGGATGCCCGATATCGGGGAGGATGCAACTGGGTCGGTTTGCTCGATCGTGCCCACCCACGAACGCCCAAGCCTCTCGGCGACTATCGATACGAATCGTCATTCCATCTGATCAAGGAACACGGAAAGTGAGAACATGATGACAAAGAAGACCGTCCAGGTTCTGAGCCTCGCGTTAATCGCATATCTGGTCGTCGCACCAGGCACAGACCGCGCTTCTGCTTACGAGAGGAAGTTCTATAAAGACACACCCGAGTTCAACGACGAGCACTACGTCGTGAGCCCGTACCAGGATGTGGACAACCCTCACCTGACAACCGTCTACGAAGCTCCATGGAAATCCAAGGGGTTGGTGCCCGTCAAGTTGACGCTCAAGGAAAAGTTGGCCCCCCTGGTGTTGTTCGCGGACGGAAAGCCAAAGGCCAAAATCATTACGATCAAGTCGAGCGCTTACTACCTTGATTGCGCGACGCTGGTGAAGAAATATCTGGACTTGGCCACCGGCGGCTCGTTCGAGATTGTCGATGACGACGGCACAATCGGTCGTCCCGGTATTTACATCGGGCCACTGAAGAATGAGTTCTCTGCCGCCGCGGCTCAAAAGGCCCAGGACTTCAAGTACGACGGGTTCAATGTCGTTTCCTTCGCCAACGGGATTGCCTTGTGCGGCAAAGAGGCCGACCCCAAATACGGATTCAAGAAGAATCTCCACCCCGGTCGCCGGACGATCCGTCTGGGACGGTCTTCCTTCAGTCGCGGCACGGTGATGGCTTCGCTCGACTTCCTGGAACGGTTCATCGGCATCCGCTGGTATTGTCCGGGTCGCGTCGGCGTCTTCATCCCCGACTTGAAGAAACGCAAGGTCGTGGTGCCTGCGGTCTCGTACAGAGACGAACCCGTCTTCGGCTTTCGGAAATGGAACGACGAGATGTACCAGTCGTTCGACAAGATGTACATCGCGCCGTCAGTGAAGTACAGTTGGGTGCACAACGCTCTCAGACGCCGGAGCCGCGCGTCATTGAGCATTGGAAACCATACCGATTGTTACTGGCACAAGTTTTACGCCGGTAAGCCCGAGTACTTCGCCATGCGCAAGGACGGAACCCGGATGATGGGGGAGAAGGGGGATCAGTCGTCACAGCGATGCTACGGTTCCGAGGCCGGGTTTCGGCAGCATGTCAAGGATATCGACAACTGGTATCGGTACGGGGACCGCACCGGAGAAGAGCACAAGAAGTTCACCTACCGGCATTGCACTCCTAACGACCGGTATATCTACTGGTTTCCCAACGACGGCTTCCCGGGCTGCTTCTGCGAGACGTGCAGAAAGCTGAGTGCGAAGTACAGCCAATACCGCCCAAAGTACATTCAGGAACTTCACTACCTGAAAAAGTTGGCCGGATACGCGGCCGAAAAGTGGCCCGGCAAGGTGGTGGTCTACAACCTGTATGGCGCCATGGAAATTCCTGCGGGAATCGAGTTGCCCAGGAACGTCATACTGTCAAAGGTGTTTCATGGTGTTCCCGAAGTGTACTGGAAGGAGCCCAAGTACCTGAAGTTCACCGAAGACCTGGTTGACGATCTCTACAAGCGGTCAGTTGGCGAAGTCGTCATGTATCATCACTACCCGCAGCACATCCGGATCGAGAATCTGGAGATGCCTTATCTGGCGCCCCACGTGCTGTCCAATTTCTACCGCAAGAATCGAGAGAAACTGGGCGGCCTGGTTCTTGACCAGTGGCACATGGTGCTGGCCCACGATGTCACGATGCTGTACCTGTTTCATTCCATCGCCTGGAACCCCGACGTAGACCCCGACGGCGTGATTGACGAGTATTCTGCCCTGATGTTTGGGCCCGCGGCCAAAGAGATGAAAGCGTACCACGACCTCCTCATCGACCGCTGGGAAAACGTCAAGTGGTCGTATTCGCCGGACGTGAAACTCCG
>Ga0066834_10000636_pt1 | contig 16700 bp, 8 predicted proteins | sample ETNtaG_30_FD_66729 | JGI IMG/M metagenome (GOLD analysis project Ga0066834, IMG submission 66729) | Marine microbial and viral communities from oxygen minimum zone, Eastern Pacific Ocean - ETNP201306PF43B | ecosystem: Environmental > Aquatic > Marine > Oceanic | place: Pacific Ocean: Eastern... | reverse complement strand
CCGCGGCACGGGGCATGGCCGCGTGCACTGGTCGGCCAACTTCGACGAGATTCAGGATTTCGAGCACGACATGCGCGGCCCCTTCGGCGGAGCAGGCTTCATGGATAACAAACGATTCAACAACGTGAAGTACCCGCTCGGCCGGCCCAAAAAAGGCCAGAGCCGAGAGCTCGACGCGATGGCCGCCTACGTCACTTCCCTCGCCAAAGTTCCGGACAGCCCCTTCCGCAATCAGGACGGCTCGATGACTGCGGATGCGGTCGCCGGCAAGAAGATTTTCAACACACTCAAGTGTTTCTCATGCCACGGAGGCAAGGACTACACCGACAGCGCAACGGGAGTGCTCCACGATGTCGGCACCATCTCCAAACGCTCAGGCAAACGCATGGGCGGCCCGCTGCCGGGCATCGATACACCGACACTCCGCGGTGTCTGGGAGACGGCCCCTTACCTGCACGATGGCTTGGCCGACACCCTGATGGACGTCATCCATAAAACAAATCCGAAGGGCATTCATGGGTCGACTCAGGATCTGAAGGATGCCGAGAAGAAGCAGCTCGTCGCTTACCTTCAACAGATCGATGACAGGGAAGAGCCGGCACAGCCCAACCAGACGACCGTCGCCATCACTGCGCCGAAGCCCACGAACGTTGTTCTGAGCGCGCCCAAAGACTTCGAAGTCAGCGTCGCCACCAGGGCCATCCACGGTGCGATCGACAAGGTCGAGTTCTACGTTTCCGGCGCGGACAGCAATCCAAATTATTCAAAGGTCGGCGAATCGGCTGAGGCGCCGTATGCGTTTACGTGGAAAGAGGTCCAGCCGAAAAACTACCGGCTGATGGCGAAGGCACATTACGCCAACGGCATCAAATCTACCTCTTCCGCAGTCAAGATGATGATGGCGCCGCCGAGGAAGAAAGGGAAAAAGGGAAGACCATCGCCGGCAAAAGACAGATTCAAGCTCGTTAAGTTCGGTCTGAAGAAGGGCGCCCAAGCCTATCAGGACAGGAACTATGTGTTCTCTGAGATCCCCGAACACCTCCTGGGCGCAAGCTTTTTGATGACACGCAACAACGACAAAAGAACCCGTGATTCAAAGCACATCGTCTACAAGATCGAAAAGGATACGACCGTCTATGTGGGTGTCGATACCCGCGGCAGCGTCCCCTGGACAAAGGGCTGGGAGGAGGACATCGAAGAGCTCAAGACGGATGATACGAGTTTTCAGCTCTACTTTAAGAAATTCAAAAAGGGCGAAAGCATGACGCTGGGACGCAATGACGCGAGCTCGATGTATCTTGTGTTCCTGGTTGATAAGTGAGCAGGTCGGCTTGCCGTCCTCCTATCTCATTCATCGAGGCCGAAGCAGTACAGCCCCTTCTCGGTCCTCACATAAGCCCTTCCCCCGGCCAGCGCAGGCGTCGCATAACAGCGTTCGCCCAATCTCGTGTGTGATATGGCTGACCACTGTGCCGCCGCCCGGATGACGCTCACTTCGCCCCTCTCGCTGATTATGTAGACCTTGCCATCTGCCGCGACCGGCGAGCTGTAGATGTTGCTTCTTGAGGGGATTCTGTCCTGCTTCGTTGGCTGGCCGGTGGCGGCTGCGAGGCATGAGACGATACCGCTCTTCTTGATCAGAAACAGATGGCCCATATAGAAAATCGGTGAAGCGACATAGGGCAGCATTCTGTGATATCTCCAGACCACATGAGACTCGGTGATGTCCCCAACACCGCCCGGTCTGATGGCCATGATGACATTCTGCGCCTTGTCAAAGACAGCCCTCATTCTCTCATACTCGGCGCTCGTTATGTGGTCGTCTTTATTCTGATCGATCTGACGAAACCGATTCCTGATGGCTGAGTTTGTCTTCACTTCCTCATGCTCGAGGGTCCTGTTCCCATTCTTGTCATTCAGTTTCAGGAGCTCGGCATACGAGGGCACACGGATCCGATCGCCGGTATCACCGCCAGGAGCCCAGGCAGAAACATAAAGGTTGGTGCCGTCTGCTGACGGAGTGTGATTCGCGATTCGGGCAAAGCCTCGGACCGTCCAAATCTCTTTCCCTGTCCGCAGGTCGTATCCGATAACTCGAAGGGTGCCGCAGACGACGATCTGCTTCCTGCCGTTCACCGTCCACACCGCGGGTGTGGCATAGCCTCTTGGAAACTCAGAACGGTCCGTCTTCCAAACCGTCTTGCCTGTCTTCTTGTCGACAGCCATCAGAAACGAGCCTTCGTCCTGGTCGCGACAAAGGACCACGTAGTCACCGGCAAGAATCGGTGACGCTCCCGCGCCGAAATCATCATTGAACGGCCCCATCGGATACTTCCACAGCAGTTCGCCGTCCCTGGAATAACAGAGAAGTCCAAACGAGCCAAAGAAACTGAAGATGCGTTCGCCGTCCGTTACGGGCGTCGGCTGCGCCAGGCTCCCGATTCTGTGGATGCGTTCGGCCGTCTTATAGCTTGCTTCCTTTTCCCACAGGATTCTTCCATCGTCTGCGGAGAGGCAGAGAGTGAAGAGGCGTTTTCCTTCACGGACACCGGTCAGATAGATTCTGTCACCGTGAATGACAGGCGATGAATGGCCCGGTGGAATGGCCGCTTTCCAGATGAGGTTCTTGTCTGGGTCGAGAGAGTCCGGATATTTTGCATCGTCCGCCACACCGAAGGCCGCGCCACGAAACTGGGGCCAGGACAAGGGCTCGGAGGAAAGGACGCAGATACTTGCAAGAGCGTAGAGGATCATTTTCCAGGGCGACCCAAATCTGAATCGGTCTGCATTCGTTTCGATTCAGACTCAGCTCAGCGGCGCATCCAGGCGCGGCTCGTCTTCAAATCGCGCCACGATGCGATCGGCGATTAATCTGATGAACGCGGGATGCGTTCCGACCGTTGCGGCGCGTTCGTAGTGAATGTCGCATTCGTCGGCAGTTTCCTTTGCTTCGACATCGAGATCCCAGAGCACTTCAACGTGGTCGACGAGGAACCCGATCGGGCTGACGACCACATCTTCGACGCCATTCTCTTTGCAGTCTCTGATCACCTGGTCAACGTCCGGCTCTGTCCACTGGCGTGAGGATTCGGACTGGCTCTGGAAACAGATGATGTAATCGTCGCCCCGGCCGACCGCGTCGGCCGTGGCTTTGGCGCTCTGTTCAAACTGTTCACTGTAGGGGCACGAGCGTTCGCCGGAGAGGCAGTTTGGGCATCCGTTTACCGGGATTGAATGCGCGGAGAAGATCAGCCTGGCCTTATCGGCCTTATCACCGAGTTTTGAGAAGGCTTCCCTGATGTTGTCGGCATTGGCGTTGACGAACCCTTCATCGAGCCACCATGGATCCGCGTAGGTGATGTTGAGAGCCTTGCCTTCGAGTGCATCGTTCGCTTCCTGGACCGTGCTTTGATACCAGTCCCAACTCACAAAACACTGGTGCGGTGCCAGGATGACAGCGAGGGCATCCTCTCGGCCGTCTTCGGCCATTTCGGCCATCACGTCTTTGACATAGGGATCCCAGTGGCGCATGCCAATGTAAACGGGGACGTCGTATCCTCGCTCTTTGAGTTCGGTCTTGATGGCCTCAGTCTGTTCGAAGGTGAGCCCGTTGAACGGGCTGCCGTTGAGCTTTTCGTAATGGCTGGCCACTTCACGAATCCGTTCTTCGGAAGCCGGGCGGTCGCCCACGATGCCTCTGACGTAATCGTAGCTTTGCTCACCACTGGTAGGCCCTCCAAAGGCGACCAGCAGAATGCTGTCGAATTTCAGCGCAGTTGCTGTCATCTGTCTTCCTCCTGATTTTTTTGGTTTCCTGCCCGTGCGGCAGCGAGTTTAGCGGGGGCATGTGCGTTGGCCAACAGGCATGCTGAAACCATCAGTAAAGGCTATTATGGCCGCTCCACACAGGCTTCACCGGATGCCTGTTCTGCGAATCGAACAAGCAGCGCGACTTATGAGCGAATCCGAACAACCCGTTTCTGAAGACGCACCTGTCGCCACCACTCGGCCGGGCTGGGATGAATACTTTATGCGCATCGCCGAAGTAGTCGCCCTGCGCAGCAACTGTATCAAACGCCAGATTGCGGCCATCGTTGTGAAGGACCGCAGGATCATTACCACCGGATACAACGGAACACCCCGCGGCGTCAGAAACTGCAACGAAGGCGGCTGCCCGCGCTGCAACGATTCAAGCATCCCGAGCGGCACGCGTCTCGATGAGTGTTTGTGTTCGCACGCGGAAGAAAACTCTATCACTCAGGCCGCCTACCATGGCACCACTCTGCAGGAAGCCACGCTTTACAGCACCATGTCGCCATGCCTGCTCTGTGCCAAATTGATCATCAACAGCGGCATCACCGAGGTGGTCTATAACCAGCGTTATCCGGTGTCGAGTGTCGCGTTGGCGTTGATGGAAGAGGCCGGCGTCAAGGTGCGGCAGTATGGATGATTGAGTAGTGCCGCAGCTTCGGACTGAAGCCAACGTTATTCAAACACGAACAGGTCAACATCGAACGGCTTCACGGACAAGCTTCCCTCGCGCCGTTCGCCGGTCAACAAGCTGCGCCACCGGGCCGGGCGGCCATCGCGCTCGATGCGAATCTCGGCAGGCTCTTTTCCCAGACCAATGATGTAACCGAGGAGTCGGCCTTTGTGCTCGACCGTGCGAAATTCGACGGGTTTGGAGCTAATCCCGTCGGGGCCGAGGGCGAGTGCCTGGCGCCTAATATCAGCGGCCTTGAACGCCGTGACAAGGGGGCCCACCTCCTTCCCCGATTTCATGGCTCGGCCCTTGATGGTCTGAAGCCGGACCATGGGTTTGCCATGCGGGTTCAGGCTCAGGCAGTCCTGCCCAATCCGGATTACGTGAACGCCCGAACGTGCAAGCGTGGCCACCGCCTTTCGTACCCCTGGCGATGCGTGGCGTGCTGCGGGAATAACCAGCAGGTCGCAATCGCTGAATCCGTTCAACAACATTTCCTCGGTAACGAAACCCGATGGCACCCCAAGCCAGTTGAGGCTCTCGTACGCGTCGCGCATGGTGTCGAGACAGTTCAAATCGAGAATGGCAGACGGTTTCGAGAACAGAATCCTCACACGGGGCCTGGCGTCCTGAAACGCTACTATCTCTGGTGCGAAGCGCTGGACGATGACGCTGTTGCGTCCGAAAGCATCGAGCAGTTGGGGTTGCGTCGTCAATGAGCCCACGAACCACTGGGTCTTCGGTTCCGAGCCCTTGCGAGACCACCACCAGGTGAGATTCATGTCCATGCCGTGCAGATACGAAAACCACAACGCGGCGTTCAGAAACTCGGCCGGCTGATCCACATCTTCGTGATAGACGGTCTGCACGCCGTGCCACTCGGAATCGTCGATAGGCTTCTCCGGCGCCATGGATTGTTGGAGGCCATAGGCCATCCCGGGATATCGCCACGCGAATGCATAGTCGGGCGATAGAAGTGTGGGTCGTGTGTCACAGCCCTGGATCTCCAGCAATTGGGCGAGGGCCCACCGGTCTACCCCCAGGTTGTGCCGGCTCGTACGCTGCCTTCGATACGCGTGGTTCTGCGTACCCACGACGACGGCCTCATTGGAGAGTTTGACCGTGGTCAGTGCCTTTGGATCGCCGCGGCGCACGGCTTCACGCATCTCGGCCACGTACGCGGTGAAGCGTGCGTTGTTCCACCTCACCCAGTCCGTGTAGGCAGCGGGCTGCGCGGGGTCGCGCGTGACGGGCTTGATTTGGCCGAAGCCCGTGTAAGCCGTTCCCCAGGACGCGTTCAGGCGTCCAACTGTCTCGTACCGTTTGCGCATGGCTGCCCGGAACTTCGCCAGACCGCGCTTCGACATCCTGTTGAAGGCGGCTTCGTTCCAGAGATCGTAGCACGTGACGCCAGGCAGTTCCCTGATGGCCCGGGCCACGCTCTCCATCATCAGGCAGGTCAGCCGCCGCGCGTCGGGATGATCCATATCGTAGAACATGAAGTGCCCCTCGGCGTCGGTGATGTCCGGGTACTTCTCGATTGCCCATTTCGGCATCCGATGGCCGAAGTGGATGTTCGAGCGAATCCCAAGGGCTGCTGCCTTGCGGATGTGCTCCGTGCTGTACTGCCGGATGGCGTCCATGTCCGGTTCAGGGCCATTCCGCAGAAGCAACCCCGCCGCGCCCCCGCCCGATGTGTTGAAGTTGCAGCCGAATCGTGAGAGGTCGGAAAGGAACTCCTTGTCGAAGCCGTTGAAGCCAATGAGGAATACGGGACGGTCGCCGACGTACCATCCCCCGTCGTGCATGGTCGCCTCCATGACGTTGGGCGGCTGAACAGTTGGATGGGCTTTGGGCCTTGCGAGAATGTTCCCTGCTTCCTCGAGAGCGCGTTCGACAAGGGTCCCAAGCTTTCGCGCCTCACGCAGGGCAAGGCCCTCGTGGCCGTCACGAGCCGCGTCGGCAGTGACCCACTTGGCAAAATGTTCTGCCGTGACAAGCGTGACGTCCGGCAAGGCCATGTCGAGCTTGCGAGCCTTCCCCTTCGCGATGCGCTCGGTAAGCGCTTGCATGTTGTGCCTGATGCTTCTGAGACGACTCTCGGCCTCGGCAATCGTTGAGCGTAACGGCTTGACATGAAAAGAGGCCCGGCTGGTTATATCTTCGACTGACACAGATGCCGTATGAGCTCCTGCTTCCACGGAACCTGCCGCGTACACCAACGGGATGCGGGTAATGCCCGGTCGGATGACGACCTCATGTGAATCGACCTGGCCTTCGCCACCTTCGTTGAAGGCCAGAGCAAGCGTTGCTTTTGTCTCCTCTTTTGCCAGTGATGCCAAAGTGGCGTGAAGCCCGAGAGGTCTGAGATCCGTTGTCCCTTCCGCAGGCGCATCAAGGCACAGACCGATATTCCCTTGCGAGAGGAAGAGGAGTGTGCCGTACTGCGCGGGCCGCTTCTCCCTGGCGATTCCCGGCGTCCACTCGGCCCATTTCCGTCCCCCGCCGTCGTTGTCATTGACGATGATGGAAAAACCCATTCGCTGATTGTGCTTCGGAGGGGCTTTAAGCAGATGCCGCCACGGTATCGCCAGCTCAACGGTGTAGCCGCTCCTGCTGGTCTCACAGGCCACCTCGATGTGGGACGCGGTCAACGATGAAGTCTTTGGCTTGCGCTCGATCACACCTTTAGCGCCTGTGCCTTTCAACACCACCCCAATGGCGTAGTCCCCCGCGCCGAAGCCCTTCTTCGAGCGGCCGAATGTCGTATCGAGGGCAAACTGAATGCTGTCTCCCTGCCAGTAAGGTCTCACGGTTTTGCGCACGTCATCGCGCACCGCGATCATGAGAAAGAGGCGGGCCGAATCGTGACGGGCGGCGAAGCTGAAACTGAGGTCGTCAGAGCCTTTGGAGTCTTCTTTGTCCATGATGATGGCTTCTGCTTGAGAGACGGCATAAGCGGCACGAACATCAGCCCGTGGCGCCTCTCGCCATTCTTCTTGCAGCCCATCGACAGCAATTGTGGCCGCGGCCAGAGCAACGGGATACACCTTTGCCTTTGCCGGCGGGATCATCTGTGGCCGCAACTGGACAGCGACTCGGACATCGTCGAGCCAGACCTGGCCTCGCCCGTGCGTGGAGAATTGAAGCCTCCCTTTCACGGTGCCCGGCGGCGTCACAAACTTGCCCGTGACCTTTGTCCACTTGGCCGTACCTGCAGGAAGACTGCGGAGGTGCCTTCTTGCGATCTCCTTTCCTGATGCATCCCGGCAGGACAGCACAAGGACTGCTCCCCGTTCCAGGTTTCTGGTGCGCATCCAGCAGGTAAGACGGCAGGTCTCGCCCGCGCTCAGCCTCACCGCTTGCTCCCACCAGAACCACGGCCGATCCTGGCCGTACGTGCTCTCGATCCCGATGCATCGCTTCCCTGAATGGGGATCCTTTGTGTCCCATGTCAGCCGGACACCCGCTGGAACATCTTTCCGAGGCGTCCACGCATCAGGACGGTCTTCAACCTTTCCCTCCTCGAAGCCACCGTTGGCAACGACGTCGATCTCGGCGATCCGCACGAGCTCGCCCACGGCCGCCGGCGCCATGAACAGAAGAACGTGAGCTGACCGAAAGAGACTTCTCCAGAGCATCATGATGTTCCTTCTCTCCTCGGACATTTGCTGTTGACTTGTTCTCGGGCCTGAACCGCACGGCCAAGCCCTCGCTCCGGGCCAGATTGGGAATGGCAGTGTGACGTCCCGGCTGGGGAACGGTGGCCGTCATCATAGTCAGCGAACATCTCGCTGTCTTCAGAAGTCCCTCGCGCTTCAGTCATCGATCAGGCTGGTACAGCGCGTCGCCACGGGAACCTAATCCGGTTCCTTCACACATCGGAACCCGAATGTCTCGCCCTTCTCCGTCATCCGCCGGTCGCGGGCCTGGGTAGTCTTTACGAATCGGCCGCTGCGCCAGGAGCCTCCTGCCAGGGCTCTTTCTGCGCCATACTTCCCGGACTTCGAATCCGCGCACCATTCCTCCGCATTGCCGGACATCTGGACGCATCCGTACTGGCTCTTGCCGCTGGCGTAGAAACTCACGGTGACCGGGCGTCTGTTGGGATTCACTTTTCCTTCGATCCAATTATTGCCCCAGGGATACTGCCGGCCGTGCTGTGCGCCCGCGGCTTTGCGCCATTCCGCAAGCGTGGGTAAGCGTTTGCCTTTCCAGGCTGCGTAAGCGTAGGCGTCGAACCAGTCGATCCCGTGAACAGGGAGATTGCGGCCGCCGCGGCTGTTGGGCCCGATGCGGCTCTGAGGGGTGTGATCCTTGTTCTTCGGTTCGGCAGGATGGCATTTGCTGTGGTCCCGAGTGCGCTGGATCTGTGTCCAGAATTTGAAGTAATCGGAAATAGCCACTTCATGCCTGTCGATAAAGAAAGTCGGCAGCCTTTCGTGCTCGGCGTTTTCGGACTGAAACGCGCTGGAGACTTCGACCATACCGGGAAACCGTTTGAGCTGTTTCCGAATCCGATTCGATTCTTCCTGGTTTCCCTGCAATTCAATGAGTCGCTTTGCAGCACGCTCTTTCAGGCTGGCCGCGTAGGACCTTGTTTCTTCGTCCGCAGCGAATTCGAGCATCCAGCATCCCTGGGAATATGCCAGACGGCAGTCCTGTTCGAGAAGGCTGTCCAGCCTTTTTTTCTGATCGGCAAACCAGTGGGTGATGTGCAGATTACGCAGCGCGATCTGTACTTCCAGACGATCTGGATTGCAGACAAGGCTGCCCAGTGTGTCGGAGCTCAGCATCGGCAGACCTTTTACCTTTCTCGCCTTTCCGTCAATGGTCAGCGATTCAGTGCCCGCGCCATAATTCAGCCGGACTTTATGCCACTTGCCGTCCGCGAGTTTTCTCGTGCCGGAGCTAAGCGTCAACTGACGTTCGGTCTTGACGGTCCGTGCCACAAAGAGAATGCCGTTCTTCTGCAGCCCGACCTTGAAGCCGGCGTCCGAAACTTTGAGGATCTGATAATCCTGAGCAGGCAGCTTTTTACCGAACTGGATCTCGAATTCCAGAATGCCCACCCGGGGAACGAGACGGCCGAACTGAAAGCACTTTCCTTTGAATAGCAGAATGGCATCGGTGGGCACCTGCTCTGCCTTGCGCTGTTCGGGCTCATCGATTGGCTGAACTATCGGCACCTGCGGAATGCTCGGCCGGTAGGCGCCGGCCGCGCGTGCGTTGATACCTGGATTGCTGACAGTATCCGCCACCTGAGGCGGTGGCATCTCCTGCCGGACCGGTGCGGAAGGCAGTGCTGGAATGGGATCAGGGGAAGAGAGTTCCTCCGCGGATTCACCCAACTCAAATGGGAGCTCATCAGACGCAGTGATTTCGATTTTCCTTATGTCCTCAAGCTCATCCGGGCTGACAGCGCCTCCGGGAAGATTGCCAGCACCGTCACTCGATTCGCTTTCATGCGGTGCAGGAGCTACTGCGCTGGCTGAGTGCCATCCGTCACGATGCTGGTTCTGACTCCAGCGGGCCAACCCAATAGTTGCGCCCATGACGATGGCCAGGAGTGCGGCAAGTGCCCAGGCCGGTATTCGTTGGGCTCGTTCTTTGAGCACGGCGAAGGGAGCCCAGGCAGAGCGGCGCTCTCGGTTGGGGTGCAAGGCTTCAATATCGGCGAGCAGGGCCGAGTAGGTTCGATGCCGTCGCTGGGGCACCTTCTCACACATTTTTTGAACCAGCTTGTCGAAGCCCTGCGGAAGCTTAGGGTTGAGCTTGCAGGCAGAGGGCATCGCATACTTCTCATGGGCGAGCATGATGTCCAGCGGCGATTTTCCGCTGAACGGGCGCATCCCGGTTACCATCACGAACAGTGTGATGCCGAGTGAATAAATGTCGGCCTGGCATCCGAGATTCTTTTCGCCCTTGCCCTGTTCGGGGGCCATGTAGTGAGGCGAACCAAGACCGGCGCCGGTCGCGGTCAGTCCAATCTCGTCCGAAAGACTTTTCGCCAGACCCAGATCTGCAACCTTGACCGTGCCATCGTTCCCGAGCAGGATGTTGTCCGGCTTGATGTCACGGTGGATGATGCCCCGATCAAACGCGTACGAGAGGCCCTCGACCACCATGATCATGGCGTCGAGGGCATCGGCCAGTTTCATGTGTCCGCCGTTTCGTACACGTTCGAGCAGTGAGACCCCGTCCACATATTGCATGGAGAAAAACAGACGTCCCTTGTCATGGGCGATCTCATAAACCTGTACGATGCCCGGGTGTTCGAGCGCGGCTGCGGCCTTGGCTTCCTGCTTGAATCGCAAGATGAACGGCTTGTCGTGGCAAAGCTTCGCGGACAGCACTTTGAGCGCGACCCTGCGTTCCAGCCCGTGCTGGATCGCTTCGTAAACGGTGCCCATTCCGCCCTGGCCCACGCGGCGCAGAACTCGATAATTGCCCAGTTGCTGTCCGATAAGCTGATCCGTATCGGTAGCAGCAGCGGGTGCGCGGTTCTCCCAGGGATCAAAGACCTGGCGGCAGCCCGGACAGCGTACCTGGCTTCCTGCCGGCACTTGCTCCGCCTTGATCTTCATCTGACAGAACGAGCAGATAAAGAAATTCGATTTCATATTGTTCAAACCTGATGACCAAAAGGCTCAGCAAAGAGTGCTGATACTGTCGCTCGAGAGGGTCATCTTTCATCGGGGAGGCGGAGATTAAACCAAAGGTCGTGTAACGAAACACGTCGAAGAAGTGAATCGTGAATGTTCACTTCTGTTCGGTTAATTCCCTCAGAATGCTGTCGGCAACGTGTTGGCCAAGGAACTCGTAGCCGGGGCCTTTGAAATGGCAATCCCCAGGATTCTGATATTTGGCCAGGTGTGGCTGAATCGCCTTGTAAAGATCATTGGTGGGGATGGTGTGCTTCTTCATGACTCTGGAGGCCGCGGCATTTAACCGGGCGCAGTCTCCTTGCCTGTATGAAGAAGAGCCAGCGGGAAGCGGAGTCGACGATGCCCAGATCAGTTCTGCACCGGTCTCCTTCAGGCGATGCACAATCTTTTCGAGCCTTGCCGCGTAGTCTTCTGCCTTGCTTTTGCGATCGTGAATTCCAAAGTTGAAGTGGATCAGATCCCATTTCCCGTGGCCCAGCCAGATGTCAAGTTTCTTTAGACCCTGGCCGGTCGGGCCGCAGTTTGCCGGTGCCCGGTGAAGGTTGACTTTGCCGGCCAGACGCTTGCGAGTAGGAACCGTGTATCCCCGTGAAATGGAATCACCAATCAACAGGACACGAGGCAGGTCCGAATTATCTTTGACGAAGTCCCACGCCGTCGTCCTGCCCCTGGCTTTGGCCTTCTTGTAGAGCGGCAGATAAAAGCCACCGAGGTTCTGCTCCAGCACTTTCTCCCACGCGAGTTCAGCCGGAGACATCCTGGCTTTGCGTTCCAGGTCGGCCTTCTCGTCGTTCGATATAGCGGAGCTCTTCGTGCGCAGTCCAACGCCACTGTCTGGCGCGGCGCCGGTAGATTTCTCAGTCACTATGAAGCTCGCGGCATCGAATGTGGCCTCACCATTCGCTCGGAGAATGACTCTCATTCGCTCAGTTTGGATGTCTGTAGTGATCGGCAAAACCAATTCATGCCACCTGTCACTGCCCTTCACTTTCTTTGAATTCTCATATTGCAGAATCTTGTTACCGGCAAAAGTCACTATGGAGATATATGCATGTGCGCGGCCAAAGGCTTTGCATTTCGCATGCAGGGAGTAACTTCCCACGCCGCGCATCGCGACATCCTGATATATGACGAGATTACTGCCCTTGCCTTCGTATCTGATGCGAGCCGATCTCTTGCCCTCAGCCGGGCCTTCCTCCTCGCAGACCAGGCGTATCGTTCCTCTCGATTCTTTGGCACTCCAGTCCGAACAGGCCCAAAGTTTCGGCGCCCCAGTCTTGGGGTCGCTGTTTTCAAAACCGCCATTGCGCAGGAGCGAATTCGTGGTCGGAAGTTCAGCCATGGCATTGAATGCCAGGCCACAAAGAAGACCTGACAGGGAGATGAAAAGTGATGTAGTTTGCATAGGAATCCCTGGTGAAAAAACATGGGCTGGTGGCAGCCTTTTTCATCGTCTTAATCTCTGTCCCCGAGCGGATTGAGATTAAGACGAAGAGAATGACAAGGCAATGTTTTGGGCGAAGAATGACAAGATGGGCTTTTTACGAACGAATCTGGCAGCCCGTCACTACGAGACCTGTTCGGACTAAGCCCCGATTGGGGCAACGTGGAGCTGATAACTCTGACGGGCGACTTCACCGGCATCGTCTGTTGCCTCTATTGAAATCTGCCATTCGCCGGACTCGGAAGCTGTGCCGCTCACGGTTCCGGTCTCTTCGTTGATGCTGAGCCAACCCGGGCTGTCGATCAGTCGATAACGAATGCCGGCGCAACTCTGATTGAAATCGGCCCGGGCGCGGTAGGTGTATTCGGCGCCGGTGAATTCGTCGACGATCGGTTGGGTCACGAAGGACAGGCCGTTGATCTCCAAAGACCAGACATCGTTCTGCAGGGGCCAGGCGTTTCCGCCGATGACCCAGAGGCGATTGTCATGAACGTACACTGAAATCTCGTGACGCTCCGACCAGATCGTCTCGGTCACCAGTTGATGCCACTCCGCACCATCCGATGAATACCAGATGTCGTTGTGATTTCGCCAGTCCGGCTCAGCGTGGAAGCCTCCGATGATCCAGAGGCGATTGGCGTAAGAAACGGTGTTGCTCCAGACGCGGCGCGGCCAGGGCGCGCGGTCGGTGACTTTGTTCCAGGTTCGGCCATCCTCTGAATTCCATACGTCCGTATAAGCCCGGAAGGGATGATAGTTTGTGATGCCTCCGCCGATCACCCACAGTTTTTCATCGTGCACTTGGGCCATTCCGAAGAGCTGCCTGCCCGACCATTCCGCGGCTTCCGTTTCCAGATTCCATTCGGCACCATCTTCGGACGACCATACTTCGCTGTGAGGCGCGCCGCCCTTGACTCCGCCCAGAACCCACATGCGACCATCGAAGGTAACAGAGCCGGCACCGTACCTGCCCTGCCACGGCACTTCGGAGAGCACGAGCTGCCAGCTTTGCCCGTCAGCGGATGAAAAGAATTGCCCGTCCTGGCTTGTCATCCACATGAGTCCGTTTTGAACGAAACAGATGGGGATGTTTACGCCGCTGGCGGACGGGATATCGGCAGCCTGTTCCCAATCAATCCCATCCGCGGTATGCCAGACGTCGCTGACCAGGCCCGGCGTGTACCCGCCGAAAATCCACATGCGGTCGTTGAAGACGAGCTCTCCGGCAGAATCCCTCGGCGACCATGGGCTGCTCTCTGAAACCAGTTTCCAATCCACAGTCTCGAAGGGCCGATACGCTCGCAGCACGTATTCCTTCGTGTCCGAGCCGTCTGCAGAAGTAACTTCGACGTTTACCAGGTTCAGTCCGGGTGAGAGAGGAATCTCCTGCGATGGCTGGCCGCTTGGAACGGCTTCACCATCAATGAGGATGTTGGCCCCGTCAGATTTGGCGGTGGCCGTTATTCTCAATGACTCTGTGTCCGGAGGTACCTTCGTCGCGCTTGCGGGTCTGTGTTCCCAGAAAGCATGGATGAGCTCGAAGGGCTCGATGGTCAGAGATTGCAGCGCGGCGTCTTTATCAGTTTCTTTGGACATGGCTACGGTATAACCGGGCCCATCCTGATGTTCCAGTACGGATTGTATGAGGCGATCACATCGGGCCAGCCGTCGCTGTTCAGATCGTGCTGGAAGTAGGCCGTGGCGCCATCGCCATCGTCTCCCCACGCCAGGGCCTCCCTGAACTTCTGAATCCAAAGCTGCCGCGAAGCGTCAGCCCCACGGCTTCATCCTGCGAATGGTTTGAGGGAGGCCATCAGCTCTTCCACTGATTGGTATCGCTGGTTGGCGTCTTTGCTCATTGATTTGGCGATGACGTCGCCTAAGCCTTCCCCGAGGGTCAGGTTGACCTTGTCTGCGCGCTCGGGTTCTTCGGTGAGGACCCGGCGGGCGACTTCCAATGGCGGGCCGGGCAGGAAGGGCGGCTGGCCGGTGACCATGCGGTAGAGGGTGGTGCCGGTGGAGTAGACGTCGGACCTGAAATCCACTTTACGCGCGTCTGTGATCTGTTCGGGGGACATATAGGAAGGCGTTCCGAGCATCTTGCCGCCGATGGTGGATGAGCCGCTCGCCGAGCCACCGACATTTTTTGCCAGGCCGAGGTCAGCGAGCTTTGCATCGCCACTGGTGCCGATGAGGATGTTTTCCGGCTTCACGTCTCGGTGGATGATTCCCCTCGAATGCAGGTATGCAAGACCGGAGCTTACCTGGACTCCAACCTGTGCCATTTTGTCACCCGTCATGGGGCCGTCCCGGTTGAGCTGTTTGATAAGGGCCTCGCCCTCCACGTATTCCATGGCCAGATAGAATATCTTGTACAGGTTGCCCACGTCGTAAATGCTCACGACGTGCGGGTGATCGACGCCGCGCCCCGCCCGGGCCTCGCGGACGAACATCTTCATCACTTTGGGCTGTGCCACGAGCTCGCGATGTACGATCTTGAGCGCCACGGTTTCGTCTTCTGAAACAAGGCGGGCCCGATAGACCCGGCCGACCGATCCCTTACCGAGCTCTTCTCATGATCTGGAAGTTACCCAGAGTGCAGCCGATGATGTTGGTCTCATCAATGCAGCGAAGGCAGTAATAGCCGTTCTCCGCCGTCGCATACAGGCCAGTATTCATCTCGTCATCGGTCAGCTCCCGGCGGCATGCCAGGCAGGCGTTTTTTGATTCGACTGCATACTTGGCCATGGAGGCGCGGTCCAGCGAAAACCGCATGAGATACTAGCCGACAAGGCACAGGTCGCCGTCTTCGAGGAACGCCTTTTTAATCCGCTGGCCGTTTCGATAGATGCCGTTTGCGGAATTCATGTCCACAATGGCGAACCGGTCCTTGGTGCGGCCGATGGCTGCGTGCGACCGGGATGCCTTGGAATCGGTCTTGAGAACGATGGTACAGCCCGAGCCCCTGCCGAGGGTATTCACCTCGGTTTCGGAGAGTTCGAAGATAAGGCCCTGGATGGGGCCGCTGACTACCGTAAGAGTGCTGGCCATGTATCGATCCGGTATCGATCAAACGAATTAAGTGTCCGGAGTTGTTCGATGATGGATTGGCTGTGCTCCTCCACCAATGATCACTTTCGGGGTGGGCCTCCCACAAACCGAGTTCAAACAGGATTATTCAGCAAAGACCGGATGCTGGCAGTAGATGGGGGGAAATCCTGGTACCAACATTAAGATCTAGGATGATCGGATTTCTGTCAGAATTCAATAGCTTTCAAACCTTCTTCAAGGTTCTCTTCAGGAACTTCAATCCCTTGGAGGCCAGCTCATCGCCGCTCTTTGCCAGCGGCCGCCAGATGCAGGTTGCTGCGGCGATCTCCGGTACCTGCGGGACAAAACTCTCGATGACAAGCCAGTCGTCATACTTAATCTTCTTCAGAGTGGTCAGAACGCCAGCCCAATCCACATGGCCTGACCCGGGAATGCCGCGGTCGTTTTCGCTGAGGTGCACGTGGCCTACGTGTTTACCTGATTTTTTGATCACGCCGACAGGATCCTGCTCTTCGATGTTCGCGTGGAAGGTGTCGTAGTGATAGGTGACATTGGGCTCACCCACCTCTTTGCAGAGCTGGACGGTATCTGCGCCCGTGTTGAGGAAGTAGGTCTCAAACCGGTTAAGCGGCTCGATGGCGAGCTTGATGCCTGCGGGGGCCGCATGTTTGCCGAGCGTTTTGAGTGACCTGACGCAGTTGTTCCATTCGGCTTTGTTGCGCTGGGGCGGCTTGCGGTTTTCAGGCGGCTTTGCCCCCACATGCATGTGAACGGGGCCGCAAATGGTGTGGGCGCCCGCCTCGGCAGCCCAGTCAATCGTACCCTTGATGGTGTCGATACCCAACTGCCGCTCGGACTTGACGCTCGAGGTCAGGTCACCGTTGCCATCGAAAGGCATGACCGCGCACATGAGGCCCTCGAGGCCGTTGGCTTCGAGCCTGGCTTTTACTTTTTTTGCACTGATAGCGCCGGGATCAAAGACGGCCATTTCAATGCCGTCGAAGCCGAGCTCTTTCGCTTTGTCGATGAATTTCAAATGCTTGTTTTCGAATGA
>Ga0066834_10000635_pt1 | contig 16711 bp, 13 predicted proteins | sample ETNtaG_30_FD_66729 | JGI IMG/M metagenome (GOLD analysis project Ga0066834, IMG submission 66729) | Marine microbial and viral communities from oxygen minimum zone, Eastern Pacific Ocean - ETNP201306PF43B | ecosystem: Environmental > Aquatic > Marine > Oceanic | place: Pacific Ocean: Eastern... | reverse complement strand
TATGTGGTGAGATCATTTATCCTCCCTTTCCCTTAAGGCAATGCGAATGTTCCTGTACTGGGCCTTTACGCCGCTCCAGCCGAAAAAGCCTATACCGGTGCCCTTATCCCCATCTGATTTCAGTTCGCAGGCGCGCTTGTTGCCAACATAACAGACCACCTCTTCTCTGGTGACAAAGAGGCTGAGGCGTTGCCATTCGTTTTGAACCAGCCACATCTCCTCATTTTTCAGTTCCACCCGACCCCTGTCATTACCAGCAGAATAATCGTGTGCATGCACCACCTCATTTTTATCGCATGGCACCTCGAGCAGGTATCCCGTCCCATCCGGGCTTGATTGTACGAAAAGAGTTGCTCCATCGGTTTCCGGCCTTATCTCCATTTCAACAATATAAGAGTCCCAGCCATCACCCTCCAGGACAGCCCATTCCTCTTCTTTCGATTCAATAGTAACGATCCCTTTTTCATGATTGATGCCGGTGGCTGTTCTGTGAATCTGCTGCCAGTCCACGTCAGGGATCGGACGCAAGTCTCCCAGCCTGTTCGCTGCGATGAATTTCCGGGCTGAGGCCCGATAAAGAGCCGCGGCCAGATTCTTTGGGTCAGACTCCCGTTCGGGTGTACGCTCCTTCCTCTCCGATTCGAAGACGAGTTGCTTCTCGGCCATCCTTAAACGCGTTCTCAATACTTGGATTTCGCCCTCGAGCTGGTTGTTCTTCTGTTGCAGCTTGGTATTCAACCACGCCAGACTTGCCGTGCAGAAAGAAAGAGCGAGCGTGATGAACCACAGTATGTGCCGCCGGCGACTGGTCTTCAGCCGAATATCGAATTCCGTGTCTTCCATCTGGAGGCTGGATGCGGGCTCGCTCATGGCTGAAATGTAACAGGAGAATTCCTGGCCGACACCCATCGGCGCACAGTCCTTGAAAACCCAAAGTCCCCTGATAAGGTTGCCAACATCCAGCTCTCTTCAGTAACAAGGATTTGCCATGTCTCCGAAATTACGTGCCCGGCTCAAGCTTGGATTCACTCTTATCGAAGTGATGACCGCGATGACCATTGTCGCCAGTGTTTCTTCCGGCGGATACGGCCACGTCATGAACCGGGCCAAGGCCATGCAGTGCCAGAACAACCTGCGGCAGATGGGCCTCGTATTCAAGACGATGGGCAAGCTGCCGAATGCGGCCTTTTATCCTTCGGGCGATCCCAAATCCGATCCCAAAAGTCTCCTTGTTATCGGCAAGAAAGCTGGCCTGTCAGAAAGCATGTTTCAATGCCCGACCGCGCCGGCCGAGTTCCGTGAAAAGGGCCTTACCTTTCTGTGGAATGATTCAGTGAACGGCCGGGGCCCGTTTTCGGTATCCAGGGAGTGGTTGGTGATCGAAATGAACGCACTTTCAGCCAAGCCGACAGCGCCCCATGCCGGCAAGTATCACGTGCTCTATGGCAGTGGCTCTGTCAAGGCCGTGTCTTCGATTCCGAAAGAAATCGAAAAGGCAAAGGCAATGGCGAAAAAGAAGAAGAGCACGGGCAATGCGAATCCGAGAGCTCAGACACCGGCACGTCCGCAGAACACGCCCCAACAGGCAACAACCAACACCGTTGTGAAGACTCAACCTCAACCAGCCACGCCGGCCGTCCAGGAGACAAAAGACAACAGTGGCTTTGCCAAGGGTAATTGGGTGAAGGTGGTCAAGCAGGGTGCCGAGCTCTACAGCAACAAGAAGGTAGTCGCCCGCTTGCAGAAGGATCAGGAGCTCCAGGTCCTCGGCACAAATGGAAGCTGGGTTGGCGTGCGTGTGAATGTCAATGGCAACTGGGAGCGTGGTTGGATAAGGAAGACGAATGTCACTGATTGAATTCGTTGACGAAGAGCCTGAGCTCGAGGAAGAGACAACTCTACTCCCGCGACGAATTGCCCGGATGCGCGAGGTGGCCGGCAGGCGGCTGAATTCTTTAGCCCTCGTTCTTGATAACCTTCACGATCCTCACAACATCAGCGCGTGCATGCGTTCGTGCGATATTTTCGGGATTCAGAACATCCACATCGTTCATCCGGAAGGGAAAGTAAAGCTGCACCGCGGCGTCACTCGCGGATGCCAGCGATGGCTCCATATCCGGCAGCATGCAACCGTTCGTACATGTCTCGAGCAGGTGAGGAACGAGGGCTACATGCTGCTGGCCGCTGACCCCAATTCAGAATCCAGAAACCTTGAAGAGATAGAGTTTTCCAGCCCAACCGCCCTGATCCTGGGCGCAGAACACTTCGGCCTGTCCCCGGAAACCCTGGAGATGGCTGACCAGTGTTTTCACGTGCAGATGCACGGTTTTTCTCAGAGCTTTAACGTCTCCGTCGCCGCGGCAATATCCCTTCACATCTCGTCGTCTGCCCGTCGTAAACTTCTCGAGCAGCCGGGCGACCTGAGCGAGGAGGAGCAGGCGCAACTCGTCCAATCGTGGATAGACGCGCATAAGGAGCGGCGAAAGAGTTAGTGTCACCTTTTTCAGCGAACTCTCTCTAACCTTAACTGAATAATTCTGACCTCATGAATGACACCGAAGCCACACCTGAATTTGATTGCATCCTCAAAGAAAACGTCATCGTCACCATGCGGGACGGCATCCAACTGGCGACTGACATCTACTTCCCGGCACATGACGATGAGATTGTACCAGGACCGCAGCCCGTTCTTCTGCAGCGGACGCCTTATGACAAATCTGCGGTAGAACGTTCACTTGGCGACGCGCGCTGGTTCGCATGCCGAGGCTACATTTCGGTAATGCAGGATTGCCGTGGCTGTTACCTGTCCGAGGGAGACGTCAATTTTCTCGTGCCGGAAGCGGAGGATGGCTACGACACCCTCGAATGGATCGGCGAACAGGAATGGTGCAACGGCAAGGTCGGAACATGGGGCACGTCGTGGGCCGGATGGACCCAGACCGCGCCTGCCGCGCTGGGCGCAAAGAACCTGGCAACCATGATCCCGAATCAGAGCGGTGCAAACGGTCACAGGAGCAGCGTAAGGCAGGGGGGAGCGATTGAGCTCCGGTTTATTGCCTGGGCCTTCTGGCATTCCGCGACGAACAGCCAGGAGAAGCTCAAATCCGATCCGAGCATCGACCCCGCACTCAATCTAGGGGCAACGCCTTTCGGAGATTGGCTCACCCGCTGGCCGATCCGACGCGGCCAGACCCAGCTCAAGGTTGTTCCACCGTATGAAAAGTTCGCGCTCGAAATCCTCACCCGATCCGATTACGACGAATACTGGAAACACCCCAGCCTTGCACCCATCGAGTACATGGAGGATTTCCCTGACATCCCCGTCCTTTTCGTCGGCGGATGGTATGACTCCTATACGCGCTCCACGTTTGAAAACTTTGTCCGATTGTCTTCGCTCAAAGAATCTCCGGTCAAGGTCCTCGTTGGACCGTGGACACACGGCAGCACGAAGCCGGATCTGTCGTACGCCGGGGATGTGGAATTCGGAGACGGCGCGGCACTGGGCAGCTTCCGACAGCTTCACCTGCGCTGGTACGATTGCTGGATGAAAGGCGTTTCCAACGACATCGAATCCGCAGCGCCTATTCGCATTTTTGTCATGGGCGGAGGAGGTGATGAGCGCGCCCAAAGCGGACGCCTGTTTCATGGAGGCAGTTGGCGCAATGAATACGAATGGCCCCTCGCTCGGACCCAGTTCACCGATTTTTTCCTCCACGAAGATGGCTCACTGAACACCGAGCCACCAGTCGGCGAATCTTCGAACACGACTTACCAGTTCGATCCCTCCAATCCTGTCCCCTCTATCGGCGGCAATGTTTCATCGTTGATCGAGCTGGATGACCTGCCGCCCGCCATCGCCGACCCAGCTCTGGCGCCGCGGGGAACACGCACTCACGAAGTCATGAAGGCCGGCGGGTTCGACCAGGTGGAGAGCCCGGAATTCTACGGCTGCAGAGCGCCTTACCTGCCCACCGGTTCTCGCGGAGATGTCCTGGTCTTCGAGACCGATCCCCTCGAAACTGACGTGGAAGTCACCGGCCCGATCGAGGTATCGCTCTGGGTGTCTTCCAGCGCTCCTGACACTGATTTCACCGCCAAGCTCATTGATGCCTATCCGCCGAACAAATGGTATCCCTTCGGGTACGCGCTCAACATCACCGACAGCATCATGCGTTTGCGGTATCGCAATGGGCCGGAAAGACAGGAACTCCTGACGCCAGGCGATATCGACAAAGTCGTCATCACGCTTTACCCCACGAGCAATCTTTTCGCCGCGGGACATCGCATTCGTCTCGATATATCGAGCTCCAACTTTCCCCGCTTTGACGTGAACCCGAATACCGGCGAACCCATCGGCAGGAATCGTGGCCAGTTGCCCGCCAGCAACACCATCCATCACGAGGCGCTTCATCCATCGTTCATCAGGTTGCCGATCATCCCTGCTTTGTAGTACACGCGCTTTGCGACTGCTCAGCCCTGTCGAGTTGCACCGAGCCCTCGATACTCCCTCGAATCTTTCCGCATGCCGAATACAATGCAGAGCTTCAAAGCGCGTCGTTCCCCGTACGGCTCTGTAGATAACTGAAACGCCCGATGATCGATGCCGATGAACTAATGGAGCAACTCCTCTCCGGAGAAGACCTGGAGCCGCACGAACTCCTCGGGCTCAGCGACGGCAAGACCGAACACGCTAAAGTGGAAGAGGCATACAAGGAACGGGTTGCCCTTCTGGGCCGCATGATGGCCGTGCCGCAATTCGCCCGATATGTGCCGCAATGTGAAGCAATGCTCCAGGAGGCGAAGGACGCGCTTCTGGACGAGGATGACGATGAGTCCGAAACGGAGGACTTCGACCCGGCCGAGGTGACGGCAAGCGAGGCCATGACCGTCCCGGAGACCCCGCCACCGAAGAAGTCGGCAAGCGAGGCCATGACCGTCCGGGAAATCCCGCCACCGAAGAAGTCGGCAAAACCCAGCCGCCCTTCGCGAGGCGCGCTCAGGCAGAAAGAACAGAAAGAGCTTTCAAAGAAGAAAGACGAAGGTCGCAGAGCAACCTTCCTGCGAAGAGTGAGAGAGAAAGTGCTCGAGGATGGCAAACTCTCGTCAAAGAATTTCATCGAGGCATGCAAGGTCGGCAAAAAAGTTGGCCTGAGCCCGGAAGACATCGGTGAACTTGTGAACGACGCGCAGGAAGAATGTTACTTCTGGATGGTGGATTCCCTGGTCAAACAGAACATTCACGACGGCATTCTTGGCCGGGTGACCGAGAAGAAAATCCGGAAGCTTTGCGAAGAGGAGGGCATTCCCCCCAGACAGGCAAAAGGAATCATTGGCAGAAGCCTTAAAGAAAACGGCGCGGAACGCATGCCCAAGCTTTCGGAAGAAGGCGCATCGTTCCGCAAAGAGGCAGTCAACCGGATAAAGTCACTCGGCAATACTTCCGCGGCCGAAAGAGTCCTGATGCGCCTGGGTCAGACGTCCGGAGCGGAAGAAAGTGAGTGGCGAGCCATCGTGCATGATCTGTTCGATTCACTTCGATTGCCCAAAACGCTCAAAAGCAATGCGTCGGACTCTCCCGAGCAGGATGAGCTCGAAGACGACGAAAAGACCTTCATTGAGGCAAAACACGCGAAGAAGAAGGTTGCTGCAATCCCGGACGAAGATGAGGACGACGAATACGAGATCATCGGCGGAGGAGACGACGATGAAGACGACTATGAGCCGGAAGAAGTAAGAGAGAAGCCGAAGCCGAAGAAAAAGAAAAAGAAGAAAAGTTCAGGGGTAGACAAATCCAGTCCGGCAACGGAAAGGAATAAACGGTCCGAACCAGCACTGCCGCCCCCGCCGCAATCGAAAATCGGCATGTTCGTTGGTATCGGATTCGGCCTCTTCGGGATGGGCGCATTGCTGGCGGTCGGCTTTCTCATCTTCGCAGGTAAGGGTCTGCTCAATCAGCCTCCCCCGGCACCAGCTACGACCGCTGCAGCCAGTACCATCGTGCCGGCCAGACCCGTAGGGCTGGCCGGCGGGAATGTCGATAGCGTTAATCCAGTTGCAGAGAATCCCGTCAAGGGTGAGGCAGGAAATCCCGGCGACGGCGAAGGGGTAGTCGAAGAACTGCCGAAAGTGAAAGTTCAAGCCGGGCCGAAGATCAGCCCGGCCGCGGCGCTGGAATTCATCGGCAAGGCCCTCGAAAAGCAGGGCTCGGAACGGCAGAAGAACGCAGAAATGGCACAGGACATCTGCGTTCTCAGTTTTGCCCGCGCACTCGGAGTTGCCGTCTGGACCGGACACAACGCAGAGGCAGCCCACTGGCTCGACAAGGCCAAGAAGACCACTCTGACCAGAGATGTGGAGCGTTCCATTCTCACCATCAAACCAGGCAAAGATGCCCCGGCCGAACCGGATGATGAGGACCTCATCCTGAAGGTGATGCGTCGCACAAACTACGCGAGCCGTTCCGTGGGCGAGATGCTCAAAGGCTTCTCATGGGCTGACGAACCTGATATGGCCAGGCCGGTCTTTCACGAGAACCCGCTCGAAAAGGACAACCTGATGGACAGGCAGCTCTACGATCAGATCAAGACCACGGCCAAAGGGTACGAGGACCTGCTGGCGGGCAATCCCAAATTCCAAACCCTGCGAGGACGGACTCAGAGCGATTTTCAGGCAAAAGTCGATGCCGCGAAAAACAAGGATTATGTGCTCGACAAGTTTCTTACGACTACCTATCTGCAGCGCGCCTGTAACAAACAGTTCAGCGCAGTGGAGTGGCTGGCCATGAACATGAAGCTCAACGGCTCGCGTGTCGCACGAGAAACGGAAATCAAGCTGAATACCATGTACGCCAACAGCGAGAAAGCCGTCACCCCGCTCGGGCAGCTCAGGGCCGGCCTGATTACAGAGCTGCGACTGTTGACCTCTCTATTGAAGAAGAAGCGATGATTCGAAATCTTCATTGCGTGCTGATCATGACATTGCCGCTCGCACCCCTTCGTGCGGAGGAGGTGTTCCTCAAAAACGGCCGCATCATGAAAGGCAAAATCATCACGGAGTCGGATGACGAAGTCGTACTCGATGTCGGCACTGGCAAAGCTCCGATCAAGAGGAGCGACATCGAGCGTATTGAATGGGGCTACGACCGTGAGGCCCTCGAGGAACTGAAGCCGGCAAACGCGAAGGAATACATGGAGCACGGTTCAAGGCTCGTCCAGAGCGAAGATGAGGGCGTCAAGAAGATCGGCCTCAGACTTCTGCACCTGTCTTCCAGGCTCGATAAAGAGCTCTACATCCCGGCCCTCCTCGTGCTGGCAAAATACGAAGGGACGCAGAAGCGCGGCGACCCGGTGCGCTACTACAAACGCATCCTCATGTATCAGCCTGGCAATGGGGACGCGAGAAAAAAGCTAGACCAGTGGCTGGAGGCGAATCCCGAAAAGCCCACGAACACCGCGGAAATCCGCCAGACGCTGCTGCAGGGCCTGAAAGACATGATGGCCGGGAACTGGGACCCTGCCTACGAGGCCTTCAACCGCATCCCCCGCCTCCCGGCCGGCGAGCCCATCCCCCTGCACATCACCATGCTCCGCTCGAAGACGCGCAACGCGGCAAGAGCGAGACTCGGGAAGGACCGCCCGTTCCTATCCGAAGAACAGCTCCGGAAATTTCGCATCTACATGCTTCACCTCGAGGCCACCCACTACAACCCGTTCGATCCGCCCGGAGAAAAGCTGCCCAAGCTCGGCAAGATGACCTGGGAAGGCGATGTGGAATATGACCGAACGGTTTTTAAGAGAGGCCGGTTTGTGAGGCCGTAGGTGAATAGTGAATGACGAAGAAGTGAATGGTGAATGGTGAATGGTGAATGGTGAATGGTGAGGTCGCGGTTCAGACGGAATGGTGGCGTGATGGAATAGTGGAGTGATTGAGGGGTGATGGACCGATGAAGGGGTGACATTCACGATTCACGATTCACCAAACACCTCTGTCAAAACCTCGTCCAGCCTCCCGAGGCCATTCTTGAGCTCCTCCTCGTTAATGATGAGAGGCGGGGCCATCAGGACCAGATTCCATCTCATGTACACGTAGATGCCGCGGCGGAAGCACTCGGCTTTGAAATCGTTGACGAGTGGGGGAGAGGTATTGAACTCCACCAGCCGTTCGCGGGTCTGTTGATCCTTGACGAGTTCCAGGCAGGCGAACAGGCCCTGACACCGGACGTCGCCGATGCAGGGGTGACGCTCCTTCATGGCGCTAAGCTCATTGGAAAGGACTTCGCCCATCTTGCGGCCGTTGTCGATGGCACCGGCTTCGTATTCATCGAGACATGCGAGGGCCGCCGCGCAGGCGAGCGGGTGGCCGGTGTAGGTGCAGCCGATTGGGAGGAGTTTGTCTTCGAAATGCTCGGCGATGGTATCGCTGACGATGGCCGCGCCCATTGGCACGTATCCGCTGGTGATGCCCTTGGCCACGGTCAGGATGTCGGGCACTACCGGTTCGTGATTGATGGCGAACCATTCACCCGTGCGGCCGAACCCGCAGATGACTTCATCGGTAATCATCAGGATTCCGTATCTGTTACAGATCTCCCTGACCTGCTTCAGGTATCCGGGCGGCACGGGATAGCCTGCCGCCGCTGCGGTGAAAGGTTCGAGCACGATCGCGGCTATCGTCTCCGGGCCTTCCATGATGATCTGTTCTTCCAGGGCATTGGCACAGTGAATTTCGCACGACGGAAACTCGAGTTTGAAATCACACCTGTAGCAATACGGTCCGAAGAACCGAACCGAGCCTGGCTGGCCCTGGTCGAGCAAGGCCCGCCGCGGGTCGCCGCACGTGGTCAGCGTGCCGGCAGTTGTGCCATGGTAGGAGCGGTATTTGGCAAAGATCTTCTGGCGTCCGGTATAGAGCCGTGCGATTTCGAATGCGATTTCGTTCGCTTCGCTGCCGCTGTTAGTGAAGAAGGCTTTCGACAGATTCCCTGGAGTCACCTCGCTCAGCCTCTCGCCGAGAAGAGCCCGGCCTTGGTGCATGAAGCTCGGGTTGGCAACCGAAAAACGGTCCGCCTGTTCTTTGATTGCCTCGATGACGCGTCGATTCCCGTGCCCCAGATTGACGTTGAAGATCTGCGAGACGAAATCCAGATACCGCTCACCTTTCGAATTCCAGAAGAAGATGCCTTCGCCGCCGGCGATATCGACGACGTTGTCTTGAGTGTTCTGAATAGTCCAAGGCAGAAAGTTATGAGCGCGTAGGGAGGGCATGGGGGGAATGGAATGTTGGAGGATGGGAATGTTGATGAAGTGGAAGGCCGGAGCCCCCTGTGTAGGGCAAGCCATCCTACTACATCGTCTTCAGGCAGAGAACGGTCAATCGGAACGTCTTTAAAATAAAACAGCCCCGGCAGATGGCCGGGGCTGGTGTCTTGATAGCATTGAAGAGATCAGGCGTCTGCCGCTATGGATTCAGGTATGCCTTCCACTTGTGAACCCTCCTCATGGTCCTTTGCTTCGGCAGCAAGTTCCACAATTCGCCTTTCCATGGATTGATGCCGTTGTTGAACCGCGTCGAATGTCTCATTCATCTGGTCCGCGAGCTCATGGAGCCAGTCTCCCTGACGCAGGCGAATTGTGGTGGAGTAGTCTCCCTCAGTAACCTGTTGCAGAGCCCTGCCAATGGGAACCATGGGGCCGATGATGACGATGACGATGACGACCATGGAGACGACGACGACGATGATGACGATGACGATGACGACCATGGAGACGACGACGACGATGATGACGATGACGATGACGACCATGGAGACGACGACGACGACGATGATGACGACCATGGAGACGACGACGACGATGATGACGATGACGATGACGATGACGATGACGACCATGGAGACGACGACGACGATGATGACGATGATGACGATGATGACGATGATGACGACCATGGAGACGACCATGACGATGACGACCATGGAGACGATGACGATGACGACCATGGAGACGACGACGACGACGACGATGATGACGATGACGACCACGAGAATGGGAATAACGGCGTCGGCAATGGAGAGGACCCACAGCCGCCAGGAAATCCGCCAGTTAATGACGGGCCTGGAACAGGACCTGGAAACCCCGGCAATCAAGGAGGAGCAGGAGACGATGACGATGGCGATGGCGACGACGATGACGATGACGACGACCATGCCGACGACGACGATGATGACGACCATTGAGACGACGAAGACGTCGACCACGAGGATCATTTTTCTGGTCGTTGACAGGATGGAGTTCGAGCCACCCACTACCCGGATGCCGCGGCAGCCTGCGATCAGTTCGAATATGGGGCCATCTGTTTACTCAGGCCAGCCTTGACCGTACAGGTCTTCTCCGCTTTCGTGTGTCCAGGCGACCGAGAGTATTTGCAGAAGCGAAGTGTCGTCCTGAAAACGTGCGCCGAATCAAAGAACCGATGCTGTGGATCGCCGCCTGCCGCCCCGCCTGAAAAACTCTACCCGTGGTAACTGCGCCGTCGCCTCTGCCGCTGCCTGCCTGTACTTATGGGTGCCAATCGTCCGCAAGTGAGTGTCGAAGTAATGAGAAACTGAATGGCAGATAGTGTCATCAGACCAAACTGAACACCGTATCAATGGACGAACGCGTAGACCTTTACCTTTTTCCGTTCCTCGAAAGGAAAATCAGAAACCAGGGTCAGGTGGGTTCTGAATTTCTTGCTGGTTGACTTCGGTGTGACAACGACTTCGTATTCTCGCCCTTCTTTAATCTCCCTTATCCTTGTAGTCACGGAATTGCCTCTCTTGTCCACACTGAGCAATCGTGTTGGCGAATCGGTCACAAATCTCACATTCACCGTTTTGGGTTCCGGTTCTTCCCCCCGCTTCCAGAATATCGCCAGCGGCTTCACCCGCGCCAGCAGCGGGATGTTTGCCTTTAGCAGCAAAGCGATCTTCTTCTTGCTCTTGTCATCTGTATGAATGAACACTGGTCGCTGCATGGTGCCCTGCCTGCCTTCAAACGCGAGCGTTGCGAAGATTTCTCCACTTTCACCGGGTTCAAACACTTTCTTTGACAGGCGGGTGGTTGTGCAATCGCAGATGGTCTCGACCCTGATGACCGTGACCGGGTAATCCCCCACATTGGCAAAGATAAAACGGCCCATCACCGAGCTTTCCTGATAGGAAGGCCAGAATTCAAGCTCTCTCTTCTGGAAGTGAATCTGGCCCAAGGCTTCCGGGGAAACCTGAATGACCGAGATCAGGAGAAGTGCGAATCTGAAACTGTTCATGAAATACTGCTGGTCGACTGGTTTATGGAGCGCGAGAACTGCGGCGTGGAGGAGGTCGCTTGAGGACTTCATTCTATCCCAGCTTCTGCACCCCTCCCAAACAGCGGCAGAAGCTGCATCTGGCAATCGGTGGCTTTCCTTATCTAACCTTCCCGCCGTGTCCCTGATTCATCCGTGGCCTTACTTTCCCGACCTCCCCGCCGTGTCCTGATAGATCCGTGGCTTCACTTTCTGAGTTCCCACTTTCATACCATGTTTCCTGAGTTGAATTCTCACGTGAGAATTGAAGAGAATACGCAGCCAAAGTAGCACCTGGTCCGAACTTCAGCTAAATGGAGAACTCATGAGACGGTTCTTGATGAATTCCATTGGATTCCTTTCTCTGACGAACCTCTGCCAGGCCGAAGAGAGCATCTTTCCTGACAAAAAACTCGAAGCCGCAGTAAGACACGAAGTTTTCATCAAGCGCGGGACGGATAAGCCGATCGTTGCCGCAGATGTTAAACGCATCTCGGTCATTCATGCGAACCGAAAGGGCATCAAGAACCTTCAGGGACTCGAACATTGCGCCGCGCTCCGCCGAGATTCGATTGGATCACAACGATGTCGTGGACCTTACGCCGTTGAAAAAACTGAAGAACCAAGAAGGGCAAAAAGGCCCTCGCCAGACTCAAAGCGGTCGGCGTGCGCGTTAAAGACTGAACCCCTTCCCTGAGAGCCAGGCATGGATTCTGATCAGAACACTGATGCCGAACCTGAGTCCGAACGAAACCTGACCGTTTCTGCCGGTACAACCAATCTGACCAGTCGCATCTCTCCTGACGGCTATCTCGTCGCACTTCCTTTGGGACGAAAACTATCTCAGGACGAGATGCGCGAACTCGACCGGGAGATTGGCGTCCAGCCTCTCGCCATCGAAGAGGCATACACCCCAAGGCAGAAAACCTACTACGAGCTCCTCGTCAATCTCGGATGCATCGTTGTCTGTGCGGCAGCGCTCTGGCAGTTCTTCCCGTGGAGTCACTTCTTTGTAATCACTCCTCGCACTGACAAAGCTGATCTGACGCTCGAGCTCATGACAGACGAGGAGGCCCAGGAAAAAGGCGAGCAACTCACGGAAGAAGAGAGAACCCGGCTGGAGCTCACCCGCCTCAAGGACGCCGGACGTCTGATTGAAATGGTCCAGCTCAGTACCGCGCGCCTGGCGAACGTTCCGAAAAACAAATGGACCGAATGGCACAGAGTGTGGGACATCTTTCTCTGGTCCCTCGAGAAAACGAGCAACTACGAACTGCTGCGCGATAGGTGCAGCGCCCTGATGGAAGCGGACCAGGACAGCCGCTCTGCCCGTTACTACAAAGCGGTCACTCTGATAAATTTCTCGGAAAAGCGGAAGTATACAGAGCGAGAAAAAGCCACCTACAGTCGCGATACCGAACGAGCGATTGTCTACCTGCAACAGGCAATCGAGCGGCTCGACTCTCAAATCGAAGGGGTTGAGAGAACCGAGGCCGATGAGGAGTCTCTGGCAGAAGTCCGGCGACGATACCGGCTCAAACTTGCGGACGCGCACATCAAACGATGGTTTGCCGGTGGCCTGGCTTATGGAGACGAGCCGGATGTGAACCAGCACCGCGAAGTCGCTATCAACATACTCAAGGGCCTCGGGGATTGGGTGCCGGCCATCAGAATGCGAATCCATGTGTTCCGAGTGATGAAAAAGCAGCGGACATGGAATCCGTTTTTTAAACACTGGTACGGCGGCAAATGGGTCGGCGATGATGTTCTCAAGAACGAAATTGATCTCCTCGAACGGATGATGGAGAAGGCGAGAAAGGCGGCCAGCAGTGAATCAGATTAAGGAGCTGCTGAGTTCAGTCCAGGCATGGCTCAACACGCCCGCGGTCGATCTTTCCACCGGGCTCCGATCTCCTTCCGCGCTCAAGCTCCCCATCATCCTTGTCGCCTACCTGATGAGCATCGGGTTCATGGCCAGCGACCCCTGGTTTGGCGAGGACAGTTTCTCGTGGAACCAGGGAGTCTTTGTCATCCTTGTCAGCTACGTGATCGTGACGACCGTCGCCTTCGAGTGGAATCTCCTGGGCCGTTCTCGCGGCATGAATCTCCTGCTCCAATTCCTGCTCATTGCCCCCTTCTCAATTCTGTTCGGCCGCATCGTCAGCCGGCCCACCGATCCCGATGCAGCGAAAGGCATGCTGGGCGAGGCCATCTACACGGTCAGAGACTTCCTCAGCTCGGCGACGGGAATCAAGGACATCATTCCTGGTTGGATGCTCGAACCGTTCGCCACCCCCGGCACTGCCATATTCATGGTATTCGTCTGCCTTGCCCTCAGCTACGGGAGCATCCGCACTCGAATGGGAATGCTGCTGCTCGTGGTTGCCATCTCTTTTGCCTCGACCGTCGCATCGGAGACCCCGCCGCCTTCCCAGTTCTACTGGGGACTGGGATTCCTGGTCATCGGGCTGGCACTTCACATGCATAATGTGAATAGAACCGTGCAGCAGGAACAGGCGCTCAAGCGGCTGCGGGACGTTGATGACGATCTGGAGCGGCGATGTTCTCTGCGTATTCTGTGTAAGGTGCTCGAAGACGGTCGCATGAACGAGAAAGGCGCATTCGAAACGGTCCGCCGCCACTATCAGGACCACGCGGAGTCAGCGGAAGAGATCGCCCTTTGCGCTCGCAGCATCATCAACCGGCTCGTAAACGAGCACGGGGTCCTGACGATTCGCGGCTCCACGGAAGGCTCGTTCCTGGTTCCTTCAAGCGGGCTCAGCATGCAGGAATCCGTCTTCTCTCAATTGGGCTCCTGGCCTCGATGCACGCTCCTGGGGCTTCTGGCGTTTCTCTGGCTGATCCTCCCGCTCGACGCGATACCGGATTCCGTGCCGTTCCTGGGACTCCTCGATGACGCGGCAATTGTTCTTCTCGGTGCCTCGCCCCTGGCACAGAAGATTATGGAGACCATGAGGCCAAAACCTGCTTCGGAAATTGGGGAGTAGCCGCGACACGAAATGAACACTCAATCGGAAACAGACAGAAAGCGTTGCCGAGAATGGGGCCTGGACTGGTGGCGCCTCTCGCCCGGCCAATTTAATGCGATCACAGATGTGGAAGGGGTCGCGGTCGGCCATTCCACAATCATCGAAGGAGAAGGGCCCCTTGTGCCCGGCGAAGGTCCCATAAGGACAGGCGTCACTGCCGTCCTTCCTCACCGCGGCAATCTCTTTCAGGAAAAAGTCATCGCCGCCGTTCACACCATCAACGGCTTCGGAAAAGTTACCGGTTTCGAACAGATCAGAGAACTCGGAATTCTGGAATCACCCATCGCGCTCGCTGAAACGCTGAATGTCGGCCTGGTTGCAGATGCCCTCGTGGCGCACGCACTTCGAGAGAACCGGGAAATCGGAATCGGTTGCTCAATGAATCCTGTCGTGGGCGAATGCTTCCACGGGGTTCTGAGCGACGTCCGCGGCAGACACATCAGAGAGCATCACGTTATGCACGCGATCGATAACGCGCAGGGCGGGGCAGTCGAAGAGGGCAATATAGGCGGAGGCACTGGCAACTCGTGCTTCGGATGGAAAGGCGGGATCGGCACATCGAGCAGAAGGCTTTCTGAAGTCGTCGGTGGCTTCACCGTGGGAACTCTCGTCCAGACTAATTTCGGATCTCCGCCAGATCTGATCATCGGGGACGATCACGCGGGTAGACATCTGCTTCCGCCGAGACGGACCTCAACAACACAGAACTGTCCGCCCGAATCCTCAGAAGATCCAAATCAGGAAGAGGACAAAGGCTCCATTATGATCGTCCTTGCTACCGATGCGCCCCTGTCTCCCCTTCAGTTGCGGCGCATATGCACTCGCGCCGGAGCCGGCCTGGCCCGAACGGGCACCCATCATGGCCACGGAAGCGGCGATTTCGTGATCGGCTTCAGCACCGCGCAACGCATCCCGCATCATGCAGAAGGCTTGGCTCTGCCATGCCAATTCCTCCGTGACGACAGTAAGCTGCTCGGAGGGCTCTTCCTCGCGACAGTTGAGGCCGTGGAGGAGGCAATCCTCAATTCAATGTTCATGGCTGAAACCATGACAGGCCGTGACAGCGTCACACGCCACGCATTCCCCGTAAAACAGTGGCTGGCTTCCATCCTTCATCGTTGATCACAGACAGCCCCGCTCTATACTCCCCGATGCCGATTAACAAGGCCCATGTTTTCTTCTACCAACCCTACTTATCAGGAGATTGACGATGGCAACCACCGCTTCCAGCGTACGTGAACGCGTCGCAGATCTGGCAAAGCAAGGCGTCAACGTGACCGGTGAACCCCGCGAAGCCCCGACCAGCGACATCTGGCAGAAGCTCGCCGATGTTGGCACGGAGCTCTGGCTCGATACGGGCGACATTGATATGGCCAACTCGCTCTGGAGCTCAGAATTCACCGCCCTCACCACCAATAACACACTCCTGAGCAACGAAGTCACCAAAGGCATCTACGACGATCTCATCAAGACAGCAATCGCTGATATCCGTGAAGCGGATTCAGATATCACCGACGACGCTGTCGTGATCGAGATTGGTCTCCTGCTCAACGCGCATCACGGCTTGCGACTCGTCGAAAACTTCGGCTGCAAAGTCAGCGTCGAGCTCCACACCGATCTCTCACACGATTTCGAAAACACCATCGAGACCGCGCATCGGCTCTATGAAATCTGCCCTGATTTCTTCATCGTAAAAGTGCCTTACACCCCGACCGGTGTTGTCGCCGTCCGGCAACTGGTGAAGGAAGGCATCCCCATCAACTTCACCCTCGAATTCGCCGCCCGTCAAAACTACATCGCCGCACGCATCGCGAACCCGACCTACTGCAACGTGTTCCTGGGCCGTCTCAATGCATACGTCGCGGATTACAGCATCGGGGACGGCAAATACGTCGGCGAAAAGGCCATCATCTCCAGCCAGCTCCATCTGCGCGAACTTAAAGATGCAGGCCAATGCAGCACAAAACAGATCGCCGCGAGCATGCGCGAAGCCGAACAGGTCCAGACCCTCGCCGGACTCGACGTTTTCACCATGCCGACCGGAGTCGCAGAAGGCATGCCTTCGCTCGGTCTGACGCCGGACGACATCTGTGGCGATCTCGATCCTGATCTCCAGATCAACCTCAGCGAAGGAATTTGCCCAGAAGCATCCGGCTTGAACACCTTGTGGGATGTCAGCGATGGACTCAAGGCCGCCATGGACGAGCTCACAGCTCAGGACGACCTCGACGACATGCGTGGCGATTGCCTTGCCGGCTTCCTCAAGGAGAAGGGCCTCGGTGACATTTTCCCCGAATGGACTGACCAGCAGATCGCGGACATCGCAGCCGACGGCAAGA
>Ga0066834_10000634_pt1 | contig 16714 bp, 11 predicted proteins | sample ETNtaG_30_FD_66729 | JGI IMG/M metagenome (GOLD analysis project Ga0066834, IMG submission 66729) | Marine microbial and viral communities from oxygen minimum zone, Eastern Pacific Ocean - ETNP201306PF43B | ecosystem: Environmental > Aquatic > Marine > Oceanic | place: Pacific Ocean: Eastern... | reverse complement strand
TAACCACTGAAACTGAAGAGGTAAGTGAGAGTGGCGAAAGAGAAATTTGAGCGAAGCAAGCCGCACGTGAATGTTGGTACGATTGGTCACGTTGATCACGGCAAGACGACGTTGACGGCGGCGATGACGCGTGTATTGAGTGCCAAGTATGGTGGTGAGGTTAAGGCATTCGATGATATTGACAATGCGCCCGAAGAGCGGGAGCGGGGGATTACGATTGCGACGGCGCACGTGGAATATGAGACGGAGGCCCGTCACTATGCGCACGTAGACTGTCCGGGTCACGCGGATTATGTAAAGAACATGATCACGGGTGCGGCGCAGATGGATGGTGCGATTTTAGTGGTATCGGCGGCTGATGGACCGATGCCGCAGACCCGTGAGCACATTCTGCTGGCGCGTCAGGTCGGTGTACCGTACATGGTGGTGTATCTGAACAAGGCGGACATGGTTGATGATGAGGAACTGCTTGAGTTAGTTGAGATGGAGGTACGCGAGTTACTGGACAAGTATGAGTTTCCAGGAGATGACACACCGATTGTGACGGGCAGTGCGCTGAAGGCACTGGAAGGCGAGGCATCGGAGTTGGGTGAGGAGTCGATTGTGAAGCTGGCGGAGGTGCTGGACTCTTATATACCGGAGCCTGAGCGGGCGGTTGACGGGACTTTTTTGATGCCGATTGAGGATGTTTTTTCGATATCGGGTCGTGGCACGGTGGTGACTGGCCGGATAGAGCGTGGTTTAGTGAAGGTTGGAGACGATGTAGAGATTGTAGGTATTAACGATACTGACAAGACGGTGTGCACTGGTGTTGAGATGTTTCGCAAGCTTCTGGATGAGGGGCAGGCGGGTGACAATGTTGGGGTGTTGTTACGGGGCACCAAGCGGGATGAGGTTGAGCGGGGTCAGGTTTTGGCGCAACCCGGTTCGATCATGCCGCACACGCATTTTGAGGCTGAGGTTTATGTATTGTCGAAGGATGAGGGTGGTCGTCACACGCCATTTTTTCAGGGTTACCGGCCGCAGTTTTATTTTCGCACGACGGATGTTACGGGGCAGTGTGAGTTACCGGAGAGTGTTGAGATGGTGATGCCTGGTGACAATGTAAATCTGAAGGGCAAGTTGATTGTACCTATTGCGATGGAGGAAGGGCTTCGGTTTGCGATCCGTGAAGGTGGTCGCACTGTTGGTGCCGGCGTGGTCACCAAAATCATTGAATAGCGGAACGGGAGCGACCAGGCCACTCGCCAGGCTGGATAAATTTTAGGCCAGTAGCTCAATTGGCAGAGCGGCGGTCTCCAAAACCGCAGGTTGGGGGTTCGATTCCCTCCTGGCCTGCCACACTTTCGGGGTTGAGAACAGGTTGGTTGATAACCTAAAGCTGGCCGCAGCGGCGGCCGTTGTGGTTGCAGGCATCGCGGTTTTTTATGCCTTCGGCGACATCTCTGCGTTAGTGCGCGCTCTGATTGTCGTGGTCAGTGTCATTGCGGCTGGAGGTATCGTACTGACTTCGGCACCGGGAAAGGAGGCCTGGCAGTTCGCGGTTGGGACCAGGACCGAGGTGCGCAAGGTGATCTGGCCGAGTCGGCGCGAGACCATGCAGTCGACGCTGGTTGTGATCCTGATGGTGCTGGTAGTGGGTATTTATCTGATGCTGCTGGATAAATTGTGGTTTTGGACCATCTATGACCTGGTCCTGGGGCTGGGTAACTGACAGGCGGTCGATATGGAAAATGCAATGCAGTGGTACGTGATTCAGGCTTTCTCGGGATTCGAGAAACGGGTACAGGAGTCACTGAAGGAATATGTTGCACGGGCTGGTATGGAAGAGCATTTTGGTGAGGTCGAGGTACCAACCGAACAGGTGGTCGAGCTCAGAAACGGTCAGCGGCGCACCAGCGAGCGCAAGTTCTTTCCGGGTTATGTCCTGGTGCACATGAACATGAATGATGAAACCTGGCACCTGGTCAAATCAGTCCCCAAGGTTTCAGGATTTGTTGGTGGTACCGCTTCCCGGCCGGTGCCGATTACCGACCAGGAGGCAGAGACCATCCTGCAGCAGGTCCAGGAGGGCGCGGAACATCCACGACCCAAATACACCTTTGCGCCAGGTGAGGTGGTCCGCGTGGTCGACGGGCCATTCAAGGATTTCCAGGGTACCGTAGAGGATGTCAACTTTGAGAAAAGCAAACTGAAGGTCTCGGTATCGATATTCGGCCGCTCAACACCGGTCGAACTGAGCTTCAGTCAGGTCGAGAAAGGCTGACTCAACCGGCCACCAGGTGGTGGATCGGTTCAAACAATATAAGGGGAGCCGCCAGGCGCTTGGACCCGAAGGAGCAACAGCATGGCGAAGAAGATCGCGACGTACATCAAGCTGCACGTGCCGGCAGGGGCAGCGAAGCCGAGCCCCCCGGTAGGACCGGCACTTGGCCAGCACGGTCTGAATATTATGGAGTTCTGCAAGGCGTTCAATGCCGATACCCAGGATCTGGAACCCGGTTTACCGATCCCAGTCGTGATCACCGTGTATGCCGATAAAAGCTTCAGCTACATCAAAAAGACGCCACCGGCGGCCGTTCTGCTCAAGCGTGCAGCTGGTGTCGAAAAGGGCAGTGGTGAGCCGCACAAGGAAAAAGTAGGGAAAGTGGACCGGGGGCAACTGGAGGAGATCGCGAGGGCAAAGATGCCTGATCTCAGTGCATTCGATATCGACCAAGCGGTACGCATTATTGCAGGCAGCGCTCGCAGTATGGGAATCGAAACGGAGGGTGTCTGACTATGTCCAGCAAGGGTAAACGTTATCAGGGTGTTGCTGACAAGCGTGATCGGCAGACGTTTTACAATCTTGACGATGCGCTGCAGATGATCAAAGACACCGCGTCGGCAAAGTTCGACGAATCGGTAGATGTTGCGATCAATCTGGGCGTCAACGCCAAGAAATCCGATCAGAGCGTTCGCGGTGCGACCGTGCTACCACGGGGCACCGGCAAGACTATGCGGGTGGCTGTATTTGCCGACGGCGCAGATGCTGATTCGGCCCGGGAGGCCGGAGCCGACCTGGTGGGCCTGGATGACCTGGCTGAATCTATACAGGGCGGTGAGATCAATTTCGACGTCTGTATTGCCACACCTGCAACGATGCGTGTGGTCGGTAAACTGGGTCAGGTGCTGGGTCCCAGGGGACTCATGCCGAATCCCAAGGTCGGTACCGTTACCCAGGACGTCACTAAGGCGGTGCAGAATGCCAAGGCCGGGCAGGTGCAATTCCGAATCGACAAGGCCGGGGTCATACATTGTCCCATTGGCAAGGCATCTTTTGAGCAGGACGCCCTGAAAGAAAACCTGCTGGCGCTTGTCAGTGCGCTGGAGAAGGCGAAACCTTCTTCGGCCAAAGGCCAGTTTCTCAAGAAGGTCACTTTGTCGACCACCATGGGGCCTGGTGTGAAGGTTGATCGTACGGCTTTTGTCGGTTGAATCTTATTTGAGGGGCTTGGCCTGGCTGTACTGCCAGGTGGAGTTCGTCGAAGACCGCAGGTGCCGGAGTTGGCCATCTTGGCCAGTGCCGGCTTAATGGTGCTAACACCAGCCTGCGCAGGCGGTGCCCCCGGACCGGGCTGTGCCCGGTCAGGACACCATGTGTTTAACAAGTAGTTGGGAGTAAATGCTTCATGAGTCTCAGCATTGAGCAGAAAAAGGCGGTTGTCAGCGAGGTGTCGGAGATTTTCTCTTCGGCGCAGGCGGCAGTTCTGGCCGAGTATCGTGGGCTCAGCGTCGAGCAGATCACCGAGCTTCGTACCCAGGCTCGTGAGAATGGTGTCGAGATCAGAGTGGTCAAGAACACGCTGGCTAGGCGCAGTGTGGTCGGGACCGAATTCGAATGTCTGAGCGATCATTTCTCAGGTCCGGTGCTGATTTCGTCTTCCGGTGATCCTGTAGCCGTTGCCAAGGTGGTCAGTGATTTTGCCAAGAGTAACGATGCGCTGAAGATCACCGTCGGTGTGATGAACGGTGATTTGATCGACCAGAGTACGGTGCAGGCGCTGGCGAGATTACCATCACGAGAAGAACTGCTGGCGACCCTGGTTGCGACAATGCAGGCGCCACTGGTGAAATTCGTCCAAACCTTGAACGAAGTGCCGGGAAAACTGGTCCGCACTCTGGCGGCTGTCAGAGATAGCCAGGATTCACAGGCAGCCTGACAGGCGGCTGGATACTCAAGAAACAACTATCCCTTATTTATTTGCGCAGGAGAAACTGCAATGTCCCGTGAAGAAGTCCTGAATGCAATTTCAGATATGTCGGTCCTGGAGCTCTCTGAGCTGATCAAGGACATGGAAGATAAATTCGGCGTGTCAGCCGCTGCTGCGGTCGCCGTTGCGGCACCGGCCGCCGGTGGAGCAGCTGAAGAAAGTGCAGCTGAGGAGCAAACCGAGTTCGATGTCATCCTCTCTTCCTTTGGTGAGAAAAAGGTGGGCGTCATCAAGACAGTCCGTGCACTGACCGGCCTCGGCCTCAAGGAAGCCAAAGATCTGGTTGAGTCTGTGCCAGCACCCATCAAGGAGGGTGTGAACAAGGATGAGGCCGAGGATGTGAAGAAGCAGCTCGAGGAAGCGGGCGGATCTGTTGAGGTCAAGTAATGCTGCCTCGAACGGTGTTATAGCTGTTTACACCGGTTCGAGGGTGGCCAAAAGGCTGGCATCCCGGGATGCTAGCCGGATCTTCTGTTGGCCCGGGAAATAGTCGTTCGGCCTAACCGCCGAAGGCTTCTGTCGTCTCATTAATGAATCGCGAGAAATCAATGACCTATACCTTTACTGAGAAAAAGCGGATTCGCAAGAGCTTCAGCAAACGGTCCGGTTCCGGATCAGTACCGAACCTGTTGGATATCCAGAAGTCGTCCTATCGAAAGCTACTACAGGAAGGCGTCGCGCCGATGCAGAGAATCGATGAGGGCCTGCAGGCGGCGTTCAAGTCGGTATTCCCGATCGAGAGCTACAGCGGTGCGGCTTCGCTCGATTTCGTGGCCTATCGTCTCGGACAACCGGTATTCGACGTGCGTGAATGCCAGCAGCGCGGCCTGATCTATTCGGCACCACTTTACGCGATCCTGCGCCTGATCGTTTTTGAGAAAAGTGAATCCGGTGGGGCAAAAACGATTCACGACGTCAAAGAACAGGAAGTCTACATGGGAGAGATGCCGCTGATGACTGAGAACGGCACGTTCGTCATCAATGGCACCGAACGGGTTATCGTCTCCCAGTTGCACCGTTCTCCGGGTGTGTTCTTCGACCACGACAAGGGCAAGACCCATTCCTCGGGCAAGTTGCTTTTCAACGCCCGGGTCATACCCTACCGTGGGTCGTGGCTGGACTTTGAGTTTGACCAGAAGGACCTGCTTTTCGTTCGAATAGATCGGCGCCGGAAACTACCCGGCACAATTGTTCTGCGAGCACTCGACTACTCCACTGAAGAGATCCTGAGCCTCTTTTTCGAGTTCGACCAGATTTCGTTACTGCCAGAAGGTGCCCGGATTGCACTGGTCGCCGACCGTCTGCGTGGCGAGGAACTGGATTTCGACATCATCGGGGATAGGGGTGCTGTCCTGGTTGAGGCCGGCCGGCGAATTACGGCGCGTCACATCCGCGAACTCACGAAAGCCGGTATCGAACAGCTTCAGGTGCCGGACAGTTTCCTGATCGACAGGCCTCTGGCAAAGGACCTGATCGACACCGAGACAGGTGAAATACTGGCAGAGGCAAATGACAAGATCGACACCGATCTGCTCGTAAAACTGAGGTCTTTGTACGCGGGTGTCGAAGGTGTCGAACTTCAGACGATCTACACCAATGACCTTGATCATGGCCCGTATGTTTCCGATACCCTCACAGCTGACGCCAGTCGCACGGCCCTGGAAGCCCAGGTGGAAATTTATCGGATGATGCGTCCTGGTGAGCCGCCAACAAAGGACGCTGCGGAACAGTTGTTCCGCAATCTGTTCTTTAATATCGACCGGTACGATCTGTCTGCGGTTGGGCGAATGAAACTGAACCGTCGATTGGCGCGCAGTAGTGATGAAGGGCCTGGAATACTCAGTCAGCAGGACATCGTCGACGTCATCAAGACGCTCGTGGAACTCAAGAATGGACACGGGGAAACTGACGACATTGATAACCTGGGTAACCGTCGGGTGCGTTCTGTCGGCGAACTGGTCGAGAATCAGTTCCGGATCGGCCTGGTTCGGGTTGAACGAGCCGTGCGCGAGCGATTGTCGATGGCCGAGTCCGAGAATCTGACACCGCAGGATCTCATCAACGCCAAGCCGGTATCTGCCGTTATCAAGGAGTTTTTCGGCTCCAGCCAGTTGTCGCAGTTCATGGATCAGACTAATCCCCTCTCTGAAGTCACCCACAAACGGCGGGTGTCGGCCTTGGGCCCGGGGGGGCTGACCCGTGAGCGAGCGGGCTTTGAGGTGCGGGATGTCCATCCGACCCACTACGGGCGGGTATGCCCCATTGAGACGCCGGAAGGCCCGAATATCGGGCTGATCAACTCCCTGGCGGTCTACGCCCGGACCAATGAGTACGGATTTCTGGAAACCCCCTATCGCAAGGTGATCGACAAAAAGGTCAGCGATGAAGTCTCTTATCTGTCGGCAATCGAAGAAGGTAAGTACGTGGTCGCCCAGGCCAATGCCCGGGTCAACGACAAGGGTGTGCTGATGGACGACCTCGTGTCTTGCCGCTACCAGAACGAGTTCACCTTGTCGACACCGGACAAGATCGATTTTATCGATATCGCGCCTTCTCAGATCGTCTCGGTTGCGGCGTCACTGATACCGTTTCTAGAGCACGATGATGCCAATCGTGCCTTGATGGGATCCAATATGCAAAGGCAGGCAGTTCCCACGCTACAGACTGAAAAACCGCTTGTTGGCACTGGGATGGAGCGTACAGTTGCAACCGATTCCGGTGTCGTGGTCGTCGCTCAAAGGCCCGGTATCGTGAATGCGGTTGATGCCTCCCGAATAGTGGTCAAGGTCGATGACAAGGAGGTGGGAGCGGGGGACTCCGGTGTGGATATCTACAATCTGGTCAAGTACACCCGGTCGAATCAGAACACCACCATAAATCAGCGGCCTCTGGTCAAGGTTGGTGACCGTATTGCCAAGAGTGATGTACTGGCTGACGGGCCTTCGACTGATCTGGGTGAACTCGCCCTGGGAAGGAATGTGCTGGTGGCGTTTATGCCCTGGCACGGCTACAACTTCGAAGATTCAATACTGATCTCCGAACGCCTCCTCCAGGAGGACGTCTACACCTCGATTCATATCGAGGAGCTGAGCTGTTTTGCCCGTGACACGAAACTCGGATCCGAAGACGTGACCCGCGATATACCGAACGTGGGTGAATCGGCCCTGGCACGGCTGGATGAGTCCGGCATTGTGTACATCGGGGCAGAAGTTGAATCGGGTGATATTCTTGTCGGCAAGGTAACGCCTAAAGGTGAGACTCAGCTCACCCCGGAGGAGAAACTGCTCCGGGCGATCTTTGGTGAGAAAGCCTCTGACGTCAAGGATACCTCCCTTCGCATGCCTTCAGGGATGTCCGGCACGGTCATCGATGTGCAGGTGTTCACGCGTGATGGTGTCGAGAAGGACGCCAGGGCGCTTGCCAACGAGGCCGACGAACTGTCCGGCATACGCAAGGACCTGAATGATCAGCAGAAAATCGTCGAGAACGACACCTATGACAGGATAGCCAGACTGTTGAGTGGCAAAGTGGCTGAGGGCGGTCCGCTGGGATTGAAGGCGGGTGACAAGGTGACCAAGTCCTACCTGCAGGAACTGCCGAGGGAGAAATGGTTTGATGTTCGCCTGCGGGATGAACCGGCGAACACCGCGCTCGAAGGAATCCGCAGGCAGCTCAGCCAGCAGTCGAAGAGCTTTGACCTTTATTACGAAGAAAAGCGCACCAAGCTCGAAGCGGGTGATGATCTGGCGCCGGGCGTGTTGAAAATGGTCAAGGTGTTTGTTGCAGTCAAGCGGCGGATGCAGCCGGGCGACAAGATCGCGGGCCGTCACGGTAACAAGGGCGTAATCTCCAAGATCATACCGGTGGAAGACATGCCGTACTTAGAGGATGGCACTACCGTCGACATTGTGCTCAATCCGCTCGGTGTGCCCTCGCGCATGAACGTCGGACAGGTTCTGGAGACGCACCTGGGATGGGCGTCCAGCCACCTGGGGCGGCAAGTCGGTGAGATGATTGACCGGCAGGTGTCCAAGATGGAGCTCAGAAAAAAGGTCACTGACATCTATAACCATGTCGGGCGCAACGAGGATCTTCAGAGTCTTGGCGATGAGGAGGTGGTTGAGCTGGCCGAAAACCTGCGTGGTGGCATACCTATCGCCACACCAGTTTTCGACGGTGCTTCTGAGAAGGAGATCAAGAAGATGCTCAAACTCGCCGGGTTGCCCGAAAGCGGTCAGACCTACCTCACTGACGGGCGCACGGGTGACAAGTTCGATCGCCCTGTCACTGTCGGCTACATGTACATGCTTAAGCTGAACCATCTGGTGGATGACAAGATGCACGCCCGCTCAACCGGGCCGTACAGTCTGATCACTCAGCAGCCACTGGGTGGCAAAGCTCAGTTTGGCGGGCAGCGTTTCGGTGAGATGGAGGTGTGGGCGCTGGAGGCTTATGGTGCTTCGTACACCTTGCAGGAGATGTTGACGGTGAAATCAGATGATGTGATCGGTCGTACCGCGATGTACGAGAACATTGTTAGGGGAGACCATAGAATGGAAGCCGCAGTGCCTGAATCCTTCAATGTGCTGGAAAAGGAAATCAGGGCGCTTGGCCTGAACATTGAGCGGCGGCAGGGTAGATAGGCCGGATCATCGATTCCCTGTAATGCACGTTTCCAACAGTACTCAGCTAGAGGAATAGTAATGAAAGACCTGTTCAGCCAGTTCGGCAAGCACGACGTCAGTGAGGAAGATTTTGACTCGATCAGGATTGGACTCGCCTCTCCGGACAAAGTCAGATCCTGGTCGTGGGGGGAAGTCAAGAAGCCTGAAACTATCAACTACCGAACTTTCAAGCCAGAAAGGGACGGACTCTTCTGTGCCAAGCTGTTTGGCCCGATCAGTGATTACGAATGCTTGTGTGGAAAATACAAACGACTCAAACACCGTGGCGTGATCTGTGAAAAATGCGGTGTCGAAGTGACCTTGTCCAAGGTTCGTCGAGAGCGCATGGGACACATTGAGCTGGCCAGCCCCGTTGCGCACATCTGGTTCCTGAAATCCCTGCCGTCCAGGCTGGGTGTGCTACTGGACATGACAGTCCGGGAGATCGAGCGAGCACTGTACTTTGAGGCCTATGTGATTACCGATCCCGGCATGACCGAACTGGAAAGCGGTACGTTGCTCAACGAAGACGATTACTACAAGGCTGTAGAGGAGCATGGTGCCGATTTTGAAGCGGGGATGGGCGCTGAAGCGATCAAGGAACTGCTTAAAGGGATGGATCTCAAATATGAGTCGGCCGACTTGCGCGAGCAACTCGCGGAGTCGACTTCGGAGACCAAGACCAAGAAAATCATCAAGCGGTTGAAGGTGGTTGAGGCATTTATCCGCTCCGGAAACAAGCCTGAGTGGATGATCATGGACGTGTTGCCAGTGCTGCCGCCGGATCTGCGCCCACTGGTACCATTAGAGGGCGGGCGTTTTGCCACCTCCGACTTGAACGACCTGTATCGCCGGGTGATCAATAGAAACAACCGCTTGCGGCGATTGCTGGACCTCAACGCCCCGGACATCATTGTCCGAAACGAAAAGCGCATGCTCCAGGAATCGGTCGACGCCTTACTGGATAACGGGCGGCGGGGTAAAGCGGTCACTGGCCCCAATAAACGCCAGCTCAAGTCACTGGCCGATATGATCAAGGGCAAGCAGGGGCGATTCCGCCACAACCTGCTGGGCAAGCGGGTCGATTACTCGGGCCGGTCAGTCATCGTAGTTGGGCCGACACTCAAGCTACATCAGTGCGGGCTGCCAAAAAAGATGGCACTTGAACTGTTCAAACCGTTCATCTTCAACAAACTGGAACTGCGCGGGTTGGCGACCACCATCAAGCAGGCCAAGAAGATGGTAGAGATGGAAGAGCCAGAAGTGTGGGACATTCTCGACGAGGTCATCCGCGAACATCCGGTGCTGCTCAACCGGGCGCCGACGCTACATCGACTTGGAATCCAGGCATTCGAACCGACTCTGGTCGAAGGTAAGGCCATCCAGTTGCACCCGCTGGTCTGCACGGCTTATAACGCGGACTTCGACGGTGACCAGATGGCGGTGCACGTGCCGTTGTCGGTGGAGGCTCAGTTGGAGGCCAGGTCACTGATGATGTCATCGAACAATATCCTCTCACCAGCCAACGGTGATCCCATCATTGTGCCGTCCCAGGATATCGTACTGGGGCTTTACTACATGACTCGAGAGAAAGTGAACGCGCCGGGTGAGGGTATGACATTCGCTGATGTGGCCGAGGTGCGCCGGGCGATGGATGCCGGTGTGCTTTCCCTGCATGCCAAGGTCAGGGTTCGGATCAAGGAAATGCTTGAGACTGAAAGCGGCGAATTCGAGGAGAAGTTAACGCTTTACGAAACAACAACCGGTCGCGCAATGCTCTCCGAGATCCTGCCCGGTGGCCTGCCTTTTGAACTGATCAATCAGGTTATGAAGAAACGGGCGATTTCCATGATCATCGATGAGTGTTATCGGAAGGTCGGACTCAAGGAGACAGTCATTTTCTGTGATCAGTTGATGTATGTCGGATTCTCCATGGCGGCAAGAGCCGGTGTCTCGATTGGCGTGGATGACATGATGGTGCCTGAGAACAAGGCGGGGGTATTAGGCAAAGCAGAAAACGAGGTGAAATCTATCCAGGAGCAGTACGGCTCGGGCCTGCTGACTGATGGTGAGCGTTACAACAAAGTCGTCGACATCTGGACCCATGCCAGCGATGAAGTCGCCGGCGAGATGATGGACAGGTTGAAAGTGGAGAAAGTGATCGATGCCAATAAAGAGGAGGTCGAACAGGAATCGTTCAACTCGATCTACATGATGGCCGACTCCGGTGCCCGGGGCAGTCATGCCCAGATCCGCCAGTTAGCGGGAATGCGCGGCCTGATGGCGAAGCCGGATGGTTCAATTATCGAGACGCCGATAACAGCCAATTTCCGCGAAGGACTGAATGTCTTGCAGTACTTTATCTCCACCCATGGGGCCCGCAAAGGACTGGCCGACACGGCGCTGAAGACGGCCAACTCGGGTTACCTGACCAGGCGCCTGGTTGATGTCTGTCAGGATCTGGTGATCACGGCCGATGATTGTGATACAGCAAAAGGCCTGGAGCGTGAGGCCATCGTACAGGGTGGCGAAGTGGTGATTCCGTTGCGGGACCGAATACTGGGACGCACCGCGGCCCAGGACGTTGTCAGCCCGGTTGACGGGCAGAAACTACTGCCTGCAGGCGGCATGATCGACGAGATGGCAGTCGCGTTGCTCGAAGAGCACAATGTCAACCAGGTCCTGGTTCGTTCGCCCGTCACCTGTGAGAACCGCTATGGTGTCTGCGCAACTTGTTACGGCCGTGACCTGGCCCGTGGTCATCTGGTCAATCGGGGTGAGGCGGTGGGTGTTATGGCCGCCCAGAGTATCGGTGAGCCCGGTACTCAGTTGACCATGCGGACGTTTCATATCGGTGGTGCAGCGTCTCGAACGGCTGCCGCGAGCAATGTTGAGATCAAGAACACTGGTACTGTAAGTTTCGTCCGGATTCGTTCGGTCCGTCGTGACGATGGGAGAAACGTGGTGGTGTCCCGATCTGGTGAACTGGTCATCCATGACCTGCATGGTGTCGACCGGGAGCGTTACAAGATTCCCTACGGTGCGGTGCTGACGGTCAGCGGTGGCGATGATGTGACCAGTGGTCAGGTGATCGCAACCTGGGAGCCGCATACCCACCCGATCATTACGGAAGTCGCAGGAAAGGTCCATTTCGACAGTATTGTCGAAGGGGTGTCGGTGAGCCATCAGACCGATGAATTGACAGGCTCCAGTGCTTACCTGGTGTTGGATTCAAAGCAGCGGCGCGGTGGTGCGCAGGATATCAAGCCGACCATTGAACTGTTCGATGGCCACGGAAAACCTAAAGTCATACCAGGTTCCGACGCACCGGCCCGATACCAGATGCCGCCGGGGGCTTCGATCACCGTGGAAGACGGAGTTAAGGTGGAGGCCGGGGATGTCCTGGCACGTATCCCGCAGGAAGGTTCAAAGACCAGAGACATCACCGGTGGTCTACCGCGGGTGGCAGAGCTCTTTGAAGCGCGTAAGCCCAAGGAACCGGCGATCCTCGCCACCCACAGCGGCGTGATCTCATTCGGCAAAGAGGTCAAGACCAAGATCCGCCTGGTGATTACCGATGAGGACAATGAAGCTCACGAATTGCAGATCCCCAAGGGACGGCCGATCACGGTCTTTGACGGGGAGCATATTGAAAAGGGTGATGAAATCGTTGAAGGTCCGCCATTGGCAACCGACATTCTGGCCCTGTTGGGCGTAGAGACTGTGACCGCCTATATCGTCAACGAGGTTCAGGACGTCTATCGTTTGCAAGGCGTTAAGATCAACGACAAACACATCGAGGTCATCATTCGGCAGATGCTGCGTAAGGTGCGCATAGTCGAAAGTGGAGACACCGGCTACCTTCCCAATGATCAGGTCGAAAGGGCAGTGATGCTGGAGCAGAATGAAAACCTTATCGAGGAAAAGAAACAGCCGGCCGAGTACGAACCCGTGTTGCTCGGTATTACCAAGGCCTCGCTGAGTACAGAGTCTTTCATTTCAGCAGCGTCGTTCCAGGAGACGACCCGGGTGCTCACCGAGGCATCGATGCAGGGCAAGGTCGATCATTTGCGGGGCCTCAAGGAGAACGTCATCGTGGGTCGCCTGATTCCCGCTGGAACCGGTCTTGCGTACCACGAAGAGCGCCGCCGTAAGCGGGAGGAGGAGGTCACGGAAGACCAGGAATTGGTCGAACTGAGTTTCAGTACCGACTTCACCAGTGAATCGACAGATAAGACCACCGAGGCGGCCGGGGCGTGAGCCGTCAGTGGAGTGGATGCGGGTTGGCTGATTTCTTGACAAGAAAGGGTTCGGTACCTAAAATCGCGCCCCTTTCGGGGCCTATTTGTATATTTCATGGGCCGGGACCCGGTATCAGATAATCGTGCCAACAATCAATCAATTGGTCAGGAAACCTCGCTCTCGGCAGGTCAAGAAGAGCAACGTGCCGGCGCTGGCTTCATGCCCGCAGAAACGGGGGGTGTGTACCCGGGTGTATACGACTACGCCCAAGAAGCCGAACTCGGCCCTTCGAAAAGTAGCGCGTGTCAGGCTGACGAACGGCTATGAGGTGACTAGCTATATTGGTGGTGAAGGGCACAATCTGCAGGAACACTCGGTCGTGCTGATTCGCGGCGGACGGGTAAAGGACTTGCCGGGTGTTCGTTACCACACGGTTCGTGGAACTCTCGATACTTCCGGCGTAGGAGAGCGCCGGCAGGGGCGCTCAAAATACGGAGCAAAGAAACCAAAGTCCTGAGGAAATGGTACCGGTCGACATTAGTGACCGGAGCTTGTTAAACCGAAAACTGGCCAGCCTGGCTGACTGGCCACGGTGACAAAAGCGATCTTGTCTATATAAAGGTCGCTGCAGAAGCCGCGAAGGCAGTATGTGTGCTGCTAGTGGCAAAAAGCTGTCTCACCGAAATCTGCGCAGCGACGAGAGTCGCGGTTGCGTCTGCCGTGCCTCACTGGCCCGTCAACGATGGGTCGGGCAGGAGCAATCGCACTGCGATCTAGCTGCTATGGCACAGGAAGTCGCTCGGGCCTTGACAAGCCGGGCGGGACTCGAACAACGGAACTGGAAACCGATGCCAAGAAGACGGGAAGTACCCAAAAGGACCATCTTGCCTGATCCGAAGTACCGGGATCAGACGCTGGCAAAGTTTATCAATATCATCATGCTGGATGGTAAGAAGTCTATTGCTGAGCGGATCATCTACGGCGCGTTGGACATCATTACCGAGCGAGGGGCCGAGACCCCACTCGATGTCTTCTACCAGGCGCTGGAGAACATCCGGCCAGTTGTCGAGGTCAAGAGTCGGCGGGTTGGTGGTGCCACCTACCAGGTACCGGTTGAAGTGCGGCCGAGTCGTCGAAATGCGCTCGCCATGCGCTGGTTGGTGGAGTCCGCACGCAAACGCACAGAGAAGTCCATGACCCACAGACTTGCAGGCGAGTTGATGGATGCCGCGGAAAAGCGAGGTGGTGCCGCAAGGAAGAAGGACGAAGTCCATCGTATGGCTGAAGCGAACAAGGCCTTCTCCCACTACCGGTTCTAAAAGAATTAAAGGACAGATTCACGTGGCTCGAACGACACCCCTGAAACGCTACCGGAACATCGGCATCATGGCGCATATCGATGCGGGAAAGACGACCACGACCGAGCGTATTCTTTTTTACACCGGCATCTCCCACAAGATCGGTGAGGTGCATGATGGCAATGCGGTTATGGATTGGATGGAGCAGGAACAGGAGCGGGGAATCACCATAACATCTGCAGCAACGACCTGTTTCTGGAGCGGTATGCACCAGGAGCGCGATGAGCATCGGATCAATATTATTGACACTCCGGGCCACGTTGATTTCACCATTGAAGTCGAACGCTCTCTGCGCGTACTGGATGCCGCTGTGGCCGTGTTTTGTGGTGTTGGTGGTGTCGAGCCACAGTCCGAGACCGTTTGGCGCCAGGCCGATAAATACAATGTCCCGAGGATCGCGTTTATTAACAAGATGGACCGTACCGGCGCGGATTTTTTTCGTGTTGTCGAGCAAATTCGTGACCGCCTGGGATCGAATGCTCTACCTCTGCAGGTTCCTATCGGTGCGGAAGACGGATTCGAAGGAGTGATCGACCTGATTACTATGAAGGCGATCTATTGGGACATGGATACGATGGGCACTAAGTTCGAGGAACGCGACATTCCCACCGATTACATACCAAGGTGTGTCGATTTGCGGGAAAACCTGGTGGAGTGCGCGGCCGAGGCTAATGAGACTTTGATGGAAACCTATCTGGAGAATGGTGACCTGTCGGTGCCCGAAATCAGATCCGGATTGCGTACCAGAACCATTGCCAATGAACTGGTCCCAGTGACCTGTGGGTCGGCTTTCAAGAACAAAGGTGTTCAGACTCTGCTGGATGCGGTCCTAGACTACCTGCCTAACCCGACCGAGATACCGGCAATTCGGGGCCTTCTGGAAGACGGTGAAACCGAGGCAGAGCGCGCCTCAAGCGACGATGAGCCTTTTGCAGCGCTTGGCTTTAAGATCATGACAGACCCTTACGTAGGACAGCTCGTGTTTTTCCGGGTGTATTCCGGCGTTCTAAAGACCGGCGACACTGTCTACAACCCGCTCAAAGACAAGAAGGAACGGATCGGGCGAATCTTGCAGATGCATGCGAATTCGCGTGATGAGATCAAGGAGGTATGTGCCGGCGACATTGCAGCGGCAGTAGGACTCAGGAACGTCACCACCGGCGATACGCTATGCCAACCAGACAGTCCGATCACGCTGGAACGCATGGAGTTTCCCGATCCGGTGATCTCCCAGGCAGTTGAACCCAAGACCAAGAACGACCAAGAGAAGCTGGGTGTGGCACTGGCAAAACTGGCGCAAGAAGATCCTTCTTTTCGCGTTCACAGTGATGAGGAATCCGGCCAAACGATCATCTCCGGCATGGGTGAGTTGCACCTGGAAATCATCATTGACCGGCTACGGCGTGAGTTCAGCGTGGATGCAAACATTGGCAAGCCGCAGGTCGCATACCGGGAAACACTCAACCGTTCCGTTGAGCATGAAACCAAGTATGCCAAGCAGACTGGTGGTCGCGGTCAATATGCTCATGTCTATCTCCGGCTGGAGCCCCAGGAGCGTGGTGACGGCTTTGAGTTCGTAGATGCCATCAAAGGTGGCGCAGTACCGCGCGAATACATCCCAGCTGTTCAGAAAGGCGTTGTTGATGCTATGGGGTCAGGCGTGGTGGCTGGTTATCCTGTGATCGACGTTAAAGTCACTTTGTACGATGGCTCGTATCACGACGTGGATTCCTCGGAACATGCTTTCAAAGCAGCAGCCATTCAGAGTTTTCGGGAAGCCTCTATCAAGGCCGCCCCTATGTTGCTGGAGCCGATGATGCGGGTTGAGGTGGTGACGCCGGAACAGTATATGGGCAGTGTCACGGGGGACCTGAATTCCCGGCGCGGGATTATCTCGGAGATGGACGAATTGCCCGGGGGAAAGGTCGTTCGGGCTGACGTACCGCTTTCGGAAATGTTCGGCTATGCGACATCCTTGAGATCGGCAAGTCAGGGAAGGGCAACCTATTCCATGGAGTTCAGCCGGTATCTGCCGGCCCCAGTAAGTGTTACAGAAGTCATGATGAAGAAAGCCAGTTAACCACTGAAACTGAAGAGGTAAGTGAGAGTGGCGAAAGAGAAATTTGAGCGAAGCAAGCCGCACGTGAATGTTGGTACGATTGGTCACGTTGATCACGGCAAGACGACGTTGACGGCG
>Ga0066834_10000633_pt1 | contig 16743 bp, 9 predicted proteins | sample ETNtaG_30_FD_66729 | JGI IMG/M metagenome (GOLD analysis project Ga0066834, IMG submission 66729) | Marine microbial and viral communities from oxygen minimum zone, Eastern Pacific Ocean - ETNP201306PF43B | ecosystem: Environmental > Aquatic > Marine > Oceanic | place: Pacific Ocean: Eastern... | reverse complement strand
GCTTGTCTATGAATGTGGGAACTCCTTTCTCCAGGCCGGGCCGCGCCAGTTCCAGGTGGTCGCTGCCATCGCCGTTGCAGTCCGAGATGAAGACCAGGTCTACATCGTCGGTGACATCATCGAGAGAATCACAGACCTGCGGCTTTCCAAAGAAGACGTCGGCCAGAATCTGAGCGTCCCGCCGATCCTGGTCGTCATAGATCTTTTTCAGCTCAAAGCCATCGACGGTTTCCACCATGATCCGTGTGGGGTCGGCGTAATGGGTGTAGAAATAGAAGTGAGCGCCACCACGCTGCCAGGAATGCCGAATCGGTTCACCCATCTGCACTGGGTTCCGCAGTTTCAGAGGATCATGCTCATCCATCAGGGCAGCGTAGTAAGCTCCGTGAGTGTCGCAGCGAATCAGGCCGACACGGATCTTTTCAGGCATCGTTAATCCTCACTAATGCATTCCGGCTGCGGTTTCATTCCCGGTATCTCCATAAACCGCGCATTGTCCTGGCATGCGAGCTGTCCTCCATCGGCGACAAAAGCCTGACCTGTGATGAAACTCGCATCGTCCGACAGCAGGAACGCGATAACACCAGCCATCTCCTCCGGTTTTCCGTAGCGAGCCATTGGAATCAGCCTGGTGTATGCGGCTTTAAAGTTCGGCTCTTCGATATCTGTCGTGCTCGGGGTGGAGACCACTCCGGGGCAAAGCGCGTTGACGCGGATGCTGTCTTTGGCGAACTCTCCCGCGGCCGTGCGCGTCAGCGAGACCAGCGCAGCCTTGGACGCGTCGTAAGCAGCGTTGTTGGTGCTGGAGCGAAGCGCGTTGCGGCTGGCCACGTTGACGATTCTGCCTCCGCCCGCTCCAGCCATCACCTGAGCGATTCCTCGCATGAGCGCGAAAGGTGCAGTGACATTGACGGCAAAATTGAGATTCCAGATGTCATCTCCCATCTCGACAATTGGAGCCCCCTCCCAAACGCCTGCGTTGTTCACCAATCGAGTGATTGGCCCATGTAGATCGATCAAGTCATCGACCAAGTGCGGTATGTTCGCGCTGTCTGAAAGATCGAACGCGCGGGTAATCAAGTTCTGGGTGTCAAATTCCTCAGCCTGGCGCTGCAATTCTTCTTCTGACCGGTCCAATGAAATGAGACGCATTCCCTCGGAAAGCAAACGCCGAACGGTTGCGGTACCGATTGCTCCTGCCCCGCCCGTAACCAGTGCCAGAGGTGAGTCTTTCATTCGCTCACCACGTCATGAAATTCCTGAAACATCTCGATGCTGATGCCATCCGGATCGAGAGCGTACATGCCCCTCGCCACCTTCTTGCCGTCGCGCACAATATCAACCGGAGGATTGATCGTGTCGAATCCTGCTGCTTTCAATGCCTTAAACTGCTCGTCCACATCATCCACCTCGAAGGCCAGATGAGATGCGCCAAGAACGCGGTTCTCGAGATCTTGCACTGTCCTGACTTCCGGGCTTATGTATTGCACGAGTTCAAGAATGAAATCGTTTACCGGGTGGCGGAGGATCGCGATGCGAAGCTTCACATCATCGTAGCCCAGCATCCGGTCGTAGGAAGGCAGGTCCGATCTATCCGAGACACGTACCAGTTCCAGCCCCAATACATCTCGATAGAACTGCACGGAACGATCGACATCCGATACGGTAAATCCATGATGATGACAGAGCTTCAATCCCATTGTTTACCTCCGATGGCTTCTCGAATTCGTTTATCCTTCGTTTCCTGACGCTTCGCCAACGCGATCCAGCCGGAGTGCTGTTGCTGACAGGTCGGGCCGAGTTGCTCAGAGAACGGACCATTGTAAATGTCGACTCGAACCGTATTCTGATTTTCTACGCGGCCTGTAATGGCTGCAGTGGTGAAAGGTAGGAAAGTGAAGTCAGTTTGCGGAAAATCATCAGAGAACCGTCATGACTGCAAGAACGTCTGGTCGTCTGAGAATAACGAAGTTGCTGGTGTTGCTGCCTGTGCTCGTGCCCGGCAGCACCTGGGCGAAGTTCCCTCTGGCTCAGGTCGGTCGAGGCCCGGAACCCGTTGTGGACGGTCGCCTGGATGATGCTGGGTGGAAGAGCTGCGCACAGTTGTTTCCCTTTATCGAGGCTGAAGGGAAGGGGCCGGCCAAGACGCAGACCAGGGCCTCTGTTTTCTACAGCGACGCGGGACTGCATGTCGCTTTTCGCTGTGACGAGCCGAGAATCAATCAGCTTGCGGCAAAGTACACGAAACGTGACAGTGGGGTATGGCGCGATGACTGCGTCGAGATCTTCATCCAGCGGCCGGGCCAAAAGGGCTGGTACCATGTCATCTCCAACAGCCTCGGAGTGACTTACGAGGCGAAGGACCGATCAGACAAATGGAATCCTGCTCTTGAAGTAAAAGCCCTTGTGGAGCGGGATGCCTGGAGTGTGGAGTTTACGGTACCGTGGAGCGATCTGGGCGGGCCGGTGAAGTCCGGTGAGAAGTGGCGCGCTAATTTCTGCCGGGAACGCAAGGTCGAAGACGAGCTGTCAAGTTGGAGTTGCACGTATGGCAAGTTCCTCAAGCCTGAACGTTTTGGAGAGCTTGTGTTCGCGGAAACCGCGGCCCGACTCCAGGCTATCGAGATTCCAGAGCCAGTGCCCGGCGCGAATCGGGCACGCGTGCAGCTCAAGCTCGCGCCCGGCACTGTGGCAGACGTGCAGGTAACGGGAAGTAAAGTGGTGCAGACTGGCGCAGGCGGCGGGGAGGTCGAGTTGACTTATCCGGTAGGCCTGTCAGCAGACGAGACGCTCTTCGCAGCCCGAATCGGCAAACAGGTCGTGTGGCGTGTGGCCGTGCCGACGAATGTTCAGCCCCGGCCGGCGCTGGCCACTCTGGATCGCTCTATCCAGGATTTGCACAAGCTCCAGGGCAAGCTTTCCGAAGACAGTTCCCTCTACAGTTCGTTGACCGCCGCGATGTCCGGGGCAGAGGAAGATGCCGGCGCCCTGCGGGGGGCCATCAACCTCAGCATTGAAAAAGGCAAGCCGCTGAAGGCGAAGAATTACCAGAAACTCAATGCATCGGTGGCTGCGTCAGCTAGAAAACTGAGCCGAATGAGCTGGCCTGTCTGGACAAAGAACAATTGGCTCAATATCGGGCGAACAGAATTTCCGGACAGTTGCGAGAGCATATCGGAACTCAACTTCACCTCGCTCGTGAACGAGTATGAGTCGGGCAATGTCATCATCACCAACCTGAGCGAAGCTCCCCTGCGCCTGCGGGTGACGGCGAGCGATTTTCAATGGCTGGCGCCGCTGTCCACCGAAGCAGAAAACCTGGTAAAGAACCCCGGACTAAACGACGATGCCGACCGTGACGGCGTTCCCGATGACTGGAGGAATGTCACTGGCAGCCAGGAGAGTCACAGCTTCGCTGCACATCCCGGCCGAGGAAATGTGCTTGCGATTGAACGTCCCACCGCGGGCAAGACCTTTACCGTGAGGCAGAATCTCGAGCTGGAGGCCGGCAAGCGTTACACGCTCCAGTTCTGGGCCAGGTCAGAGGGCGCGACGCAGAACGTTTATGTCAAGGTAATCAATAAAGGCTGGACCTACGCGGCTGGCTCACGTCCCATAGGTGGCACCCACAGTTGGCGTCGGATGCTATTTTCCTTCTCCATGCCGGAGAGCCCTGGATATCAACTGGTCGTCTACGATGCGGGCGGGGGTACCGGCAGCGTGTGGCTGGATGACTTCCTGCTTGTGGAAGGCAGCACGGACGATCTGACCTTTGAGGGCGTCGCTCCGGCCCTGTCCGTCCCGGATTGGCAGCAATTGCGCGGCGGAAAGGTCGTTGCCGATCCGCTGATCCCCCTGAACCGAACCGGACGACTGGACGTTCCGCCGGGGGAGAGCCGCCAAGTGTGGATTACGCTTCCGGCCGGCGACCTGCCACCAGGCCAATACGAATGCTCGCTGGCCGCAAGGCCATTAGCCATGACCGCGCTCAAGGGCCCTCCACCGGCCAAGACGGTGACAGTGAGACTCGACGTGAAGCCCCTGCGGCTCGCCACCAGTCCGGACTTCGCAGTCTACAACTGGGACTATGCCCGCGACGAGGCTTACGTCCGGGACCTCTTCGAGCACAAGGTGAACTTCTATCTCATCAACACGCACATGGCTTCGCCTGAATTCGATGCCGAAGGCAATCCGAAAGGAGGCTTCGATTATTCGTCCTACGATCGCATGCTGCGCATCAAAATCGAATACGCTCGAAAAGCGCGCGGCCAGATACTTTTCGCTTACGGCATCATTCGCGATTTTCAGCGGCGCGTGACCAAGAAGTATGGATGGAAATTCAGAGACAAGTCGTGGGACAAAGCGTTTCGTCTTACCTACACCCACTGGCTGAACCACCTCAAAGCGCTTGGCCTTCGCTACGATGAGTATTGCGTGCAGGTGTGGGACGAAGCCACCGGGCCTAACATAGAATTCGTGGTCGAGGGCGGGAAGCTGCTGCGCGAAATAGACCCAAGAGTGCGCCTCGTCATGGACGGAGCTCAGAGCCTGGCCGAAGTGAAGCGGATCGATCCTTACATCGACGTCTGGATTCCCCATCTGAATACGCTGCTGCACCGTGATACCGAAGGCGAGCTGTTGAAATACTACAAACAGACAGGAGAGCCGGTCTACACCTACACGTGCTCGACGTTTATGAAGGCTCTGTCGCCGTACTCCTATCACCGGTTGAAGCCCTGGTATGCAGCAAGCCTCGGCGTGGAGGGCGTTTTCTACTGGGCCTACAACTCCTGGCGAGGCGATCCCTGGGACGACTTCGACGGCCCCATCGCTGACTGCGGTGTCATCTATCCTGCGGCAAGCGGCCCCATTTCATCTCGGCGCTGGGAGGCATCCAGGGAAGGCATTGAGGACTGGCAGCTCATCCGACTGGTGGAGCGTCTGGGAAAGGACAGCAAGAATCCATCGCAGGCACAGAAGCTGGTCCGGGAGGCCATCGATCAAGTGCTGGCGGCACCTGCGGAACCTGAGCGCGCCAGCCAGTTCAGACTGAAGCTCATGGCAGCCGCAACAAAGCTGGCAGAAGCCTCCCCCCTGGTCATCACCGATATGAAACATGAGACGGCCCCGGTCGAACAGGCCTTCCTCGGACGGAAAACCCGGCGGAGCAATCTGGCCGTGACTTTCAAAACGAGCCGGCCAGCCACGTGCCGATTCCTCTACCGGCTGAAAGGTACGAAACGTTGGGAGGGCCTTGGCTTGCCGGCGAATCGGACCGAGCACAAAGCTCAGGTAACTCTTCCTCCGGAATCCGGCGCAAACTGGATGATCCTCGCCTGGGACGCGCTGGGACGCGTGGGGGCCGTGAAGAGCGACCAGCAGGCCAGAAAGTGAACCGCGTCGTGTGGCCGCGATGAACGGCAGACGAAGGCCTTCAAGAGCCTCGGCCCGAATCTGTTTTTCCCGAAAGTGAAAGCTGCACAGGTGCTTTCTTAGCTGGCCTGGCCCGAGATCAGAAGACGATTGAGTGCTTCACCAAGGATCTCGGTTTTGTCCTCTTCCGGAATGAAAGGGCAGTGGGTCCGAAATGCCTCCAACGCGTGCTTGTATGTCATGTGCTGACGGACCACCGGGTAATCGGATCCCCAGCAAAGCCGCGCTGGACCGAAGTGCTCATATAATGTGCGCACAATCCAGCCGGTATCGGGATAAGGATAGTCCCAGTCCACGTGTGAAACGTAGTGGAAGCCGGACATCTTTATGTAGATGTTCGAAACACTGGCCGACTTCAGAAGCTCTTTGAGACGGGGATAAGGGCTTGCCTCTGTCGCCCTCGCGCCTGCCATGTGATGACAGAGGAACGGTATGGACGGAAATCGTTCTGCAATCTGTCGAAGCACTGGTTGAAGTTGAATGCCAATCGCAAAGCTCACGATCAGCTTGAGCTCCTCCGCTTTTTTGAAAAACGCAGTCCCCTCATCGCCAAGGAACCATGAACCGTCATCGTCGCCTCTTACGTAGTGGGTAAAACCTTTGATGGGGCACTCATCAGCAATCCTGGATAACCGATCGACTGCGCCAGGAATGTGATAGGTATCGCTCCATGAACAATCGACATCCGCGAATTGATGAATCTTGTCGGGATACTTCCTGACGCATTCCGCGACGTATTCATTGTTGTCCGGATTGTGATCGATACGGGCACAGACCAGGGCTGCCTGGTCGACTCCATTCTGCTCCATTTCGAAAAGAAGTTGCTCCACCGTACCCCGGCTCTCATGGTCAGGAACCGGCGGTTCATAAGGCCAGCGGAGCCAGGCGTGAGTGTGTGAATCGATGATCATCTTTCAGGTCCTCATGGTAAATGGATGCAGGGCTCAGAGGTTCAAGGTCCAGATTTCAGGGCTCAGGGAATCCGAAGTTCAAAGGTCTTCCTAAACGAGAATTGGAAAGCCAGACCCGAGGGCCTCATCCAGTTCCTCGACGCTTGCCACTGCTACAAGAACACTGCTCACCCCGGAGTTTTCCAGTACCCAGCCAATAGCTCGGTTCGTGGACAGTGGCTTCCCGATCCCGCCAGCCAACTCGTGCCATGGACCCGCTACAAAAGGATATACCAGGCCCAGGTCCTGCCTGAGTCCTTCACCATGCGCGGACAGTTGCACTGCCTCCTCCTCTCCTTTATCAGACCAGTCCGTTTCCGTCATTTCTTTCCATCCGAGAAACTGCCCGCCCAGGGCTTTCATGATCAGGACTCCCTTGCCGGACCGCGCGGAGGCTTCGATACCGGCCTCGTGAGTGCGGCAGACATAGTTGTATATCACCAGGTCTGCGTCGGCATCCAGCTCAGGCCCCCGTTCCGCGTATGCATCCTGGTCTTCCGGGTAGTGCCGGATCAGGCAGAGCGCGCGGACCTTGCCGGAGTCCTTCAAACTCTCGATCTTTTTCACAAGCTCTGGGTCATTCATAAAGGCACGGTGATGGACTCTCAGGATATCGATAGTGTCCCGGCGGATGTTAAGAAGATGCTTCTCGATGATCGTGTCCAGGTCTTCTGCTTTTGGTTCGCCAACTTTCAGAGAGAAATACCGATTGTCTGCGGGCCCCTTGATTTCTTCAGGAATATGCACTTCATCTCCATATCCCATATCGAAGAGATTGATCCCTCGCTCGTCCGCCCGCAGGTACATCGCTCGTTTCACTTCCGGGGATGGATGCCCATACCGGCCTTCGAATTGGGCGAGCAGTCCTCCCAGCCCCATCACGCTCAGCTCCATCCCGGTCTGTCCAAACTCTCGATACTCCATCTTATCGTCTCACTTCCTTGCCCGTTCGGGCAGACTCAAAAAGCCCTTTAATAGTTGAAGACTCACTTCTCGTTTGGTGCGGAGACAATTGTAATTGGTTTCTCCGAGTCCAGAGTTCTGTTGGCCTCATGGCCGCTTTGTGGATATTCATAGCCAGATCACATGCCGTGCGGTCGCCATGGCTTTCCGATCCTTCCGACCGCACTGTTCAAGTCAGCCTGGGATACTCTCCCTGTTGGACAAACGTCTTTTACACTTCAACGAGATGATTCGCCTTCTCCTCACTGAAGTTTTTGGCCCGTGATGAAAGTTATCAAAGTAAAAATCGAGCCTCTCAGTCCTGAAGCCTTCGAGCCTTTCGGACAGGTCATCAGCTCGTTCAATGAGATCAGGCCGGAGGTGCGGGTAGGAGGACTGCAAGAACGTGAGTACACGGTCACTGCGGAAACTTCCGAGCCTCCTCCCGAAAAGCCGTCTCTCTCGGAAGGACTGGCGCGCGCCCATTTCGCATTTCACACCGATGCGGGACAGTCCTTCTATCCCAGTCGACACTGCCCGACGGTGTTCTTTGTAGGGCCGGTGAAAGAAGTGTTGGGGCCTGATGACATTCGCGCCTTCTTTTCAGATGGAAGTCTGGGCATCTGCATGCACCCGGAGATATGGCATACAATGCCCATCTGTCTGGAGGGTACCGAGGTCTACCAAACCGCCCGAGGCGACCAGGACTATCAGACGTATTCGGTCGAAGTCGATTTTGATGCTGAGCGGGGACTGACCTTGGAGCCCGATGTGGAAAGTTCCGTGCGGACGGATTAGAAAGCCACCTTTCGATGGAGGAACCTATGGACAGAATACGATTGGGACTGGTCGGCTGCGGAGGCATGGGTACACGGCATCTCTACGGTCTGCGCGAACTTGCCCAGACTCCCTTCGACAATGTCGAGCTATGCGGCCTGTGTGACGTCCGACGAGAAAACGCGGACCTGGCCGCAGAGGAAGCTGAGAAACTCCTGGGCATCCGGCCTCAAGTTTTCACGAGCCTGGGAGAGATGGCTCAAGAGCTGCCGGACCTGGATGCCGTGGATGTGGTGACGGATCCATCTGTGCACCAGGACGTGGTCTGTGAAGCCCTGGACGCGGGGCTGCACGTGATGGTGGAGAAACCGATGGCCGTCACTGTCAAGGCGTGCCGACAGATGGTGGAGTCCGCGGGACGGAACAACCGAATTCTGTCCGTGGCCGAAAACTTTCGTAGGGACCCATCGGCCCGCCTGGTCCGCCACCTCCTGGCGACAGGTGCAATAGGCACGCCTTATATGGCCCTGTTCCACTCGCAAAGTGCCGGTGATCACATCTTTATCACGCCCTGGAGGCATCTCAAAGAGAGGGGCGGCTTCCTCCTCGACATGGGTGTGCATTTTACTGACATGATTCGCTACCAACTGGGAGACATCGATGAAGTCTACGGCGATGTGAGATTGATCGAGCCGGTTCGCCGGAAATCAGGATTGATAACTGCCGACTACACTTTCTATCGCCGACGCGCTGAGGCCATGGATATCGAGATTGATCCCACGGCAGAAGATACTTCGCAGGCAATGTTCAAGATGGAGAACGGGGTGACCGTGAGTTGGATGGCAGGTATCAGTGGACATGGCGGTTCCGGCCGTCAACTGATTCTGGGGGACCGGGGATGCATCGAAGGCTTCGGCACGCGGGGAGGCCGCGTGAGCCTGAAGCTGGCCGACCGTGAAGCGATGACTCAGGAGCAGATTCTTGAGACGGTCGAGGACTTCGAGCTGGACCCGCTGACCTCACATCTCTTCCCATCCGGAGTGTCTGCCGGCGATGACAGGGCTGACTGGAAGCTCATCGCTATCGAATACCACGAGCTGGCCGAGGCAGTTGCGCACGGACGGAATGTAGAGGTGAACGGCACGGAGGGTCTGAAGGACGTCGCCGCAATCTATGCCATCTTCGAATCACACAGGGCCGGCAGGGCGGTGAAGCTGAGCGAAGTGGAAACCTGCCAAGTCTACGAGTATCAGGCTGAAATCGACGCCGCCCTGGGAATCGACCAACCGTAGGGAGTAATAACGACTTTACGAGCCTGCCTCAGAAGTCTTCCAGTTGTTACTTCTGGATGGCCGTGGTTGAGAGTTGCCTTTTCCCTGTTCGGTCGGGCTTCAACAACGCAGAGCCCGCGATTTTGAACTTCGCTTCTCCCCTGATGCCCCAGCAGGGATAGTATTCAAGCTTCACCAGACCGGGCGTGATGGTCATTCCCGGCTCGTCTCTGGAGTGAATGAAGGTCTGGCCGTTCTTTCTCTCGACGTGGTCTATGATGAAGCTCTGAACCAGCAGGCCGCCCAAATCGATCATCAGGACTCGTCCGTTCAGAGAGCCGTCGGTGGGCAACCTGGTCTCAGTGAGGAAAGCATCGAAATCTTCTCCGGCTTCTACGCGAGATGTCTTGGTGACGAGGCCGCGGTAGGAGACCTTTCCTTCAATCTTTCTGTCTTTGAAGTCCAGAAGATCTCCCTCAACCAGATAGGCCCAGTTGTCCTTCCCAGTGCCTTCTGCGATGTGGGCAAACCGGCCGCGGATTTTCACCTCGCCGCCGCCGATCTGCCGGAGCGTCCGCGGGTCTTCATCCATGGTGGAAACAATGGTGTCTACTCGATTGGGCAGCGTGATTCGGATAGCAACGGCCTTTTCATCGCGAGGCATGGTATCGAGAAGCTGGACATCCCGGATCAGCGGTTTTCCGACATACGGATGGTGAACAGCAACGAAAGTGCTGTCACCGTCTGATTGGCTGACCGCGAGGAAGGGGGCCGTGCCGATGCGGCGCATGGCCGGTGCCACGCATTCGGTGACCCGGGCGCCCTGTTGGGGCAGAAAGTGGCTGACGAGCCCGGCCGACCCGTCATCCATGGTGTAGTGAACGTCCCATTCGCCGTCGGTCTTCCCGGCGTACAGGGCCTCCAGGGGAAGTCCTGAATGGAAAAGCCCGAAGGTCCGTTTCATCTCCAGCGATGTCTTCATTGTGTGTGGCTCGGACAGACACGAATGCAACATGTAATCGTGAGTCTTGCCGCCCTTGACTCGAAAGACATCCACCAGATAAGTGTCGCTCTCGCTGATTTTCACAAGGGCAATAGTCCGGCGGTAGTGTTCCATGGCCGACAGGGTGCCAATTGAGCGCTCGCCGTCCGCTTCGGCTACCTGGACCCATCCAAAGTCCGTGTTGAACAGGCGCAGCTTGCCGTCATTCATGGCATTGCCATGCCCTGACCAGCGGTACCGCCAGTCAGAGATGCCTTCAATCGCGTCTTCCGGCTGTTTCTGACGACGGATGGTATGGCGGTTGTTCCGCGCGGTCTGGCTGCGCTCATCAACGACGACTGTGACGTGTGCGGCCGTGGAGCTTTGCCACGTCCGCGTGGATTTGGAGCCCTTGGGGGGACGATAGAGGGTCTCGGAAATCAGCTCCTTCCCTTTGGCAAAATAGGTGATGTTAAGGCAGTCGAAGTGCTCATGGCCATGTGTGCCACCGAAATGGAGTGAAGCCTGGACCATGTTCTTTTCTTTGCCCGTGCCAAGGGTGCCGTGTCCCATGCAACCGAAGAGAACTGGACGAGCTTCTTTGATGTAGAGCTTCTGCCAGTTCGCCTGGGGATAGCTGGTGTCATGAATTGTCTGGTAGTTTCCGTCGGGTTGGTGGATGAGTTCCTCCACCCGCTTTGCTCGGGCGATCGGACGCTCCAGGACTTTCAGGATGTCGAGCTTGTCGAAGCGGGTGCCGTCGAGCCGGCTGACAAAGCCCGGCGGATCGGAATAGCCTTGCATCAGGTCCCTGGCGATGGGTACCAGGTTGCCCCAGGTCTGGCGGTGATAGCTGACTGTCCCTTCGTGCCACCAGCCATCCGCGTAAAAGTTGGTCTTGAAGATGGCACGGATCCACGCTACGCATTCGTGCACCCACCCGGGCTGGTCGAGCAACCGGGCGAAAAGCATGAAGCCTCGCATCTGGTATCCATCCAGGTTGCCAAAGCTCCTGGGATCCATCTGCCGCTGGATTTCAATGTGACGATGCAGCATTGCCTCGATGCTTTTCAATTCGCCAAGTTTCTGCATTTCACCGCTGGTGTGGATGAGGTCGTATGCTCTGGCGAGCGGCACGCCCTGATGCAGATCCAGGTAGATCCACGTGCCCCAGAAACCTGATGCGTCCCACTCACGATAGAAGCCCGGACCAGATTGCGGATGGCTTTCCCTGACGTCATCCGAATCGGCTCCATAGGGAAGGTAACAGGGCCATTTAGGAATAACTTCTCCGAAGCGGGACAACAGGACGGCTGCTTTGTGGGCGTAGCCGGTATCCTCACTCAGGTAATAGAGCATGGCGAAATGCTCACACGCGTCCCGCATGCGGTGGTTCTGAAGATCGATGCTTCCCTTGTCGGTAATCCTTGTTCGGAGCTGTTCGTCGCTTTCATTCAGGTAGGGTCGCAGAGCCGTCCTGTAAGCTTTGACAGCCACATTCAGGTATGTTTTATCACCGGTGAGCTTCCATTTCCTGACAGCCCCTTTCACGCCGTATTCAAAGAACTTGGCCTGCCGCATGTGGTGAGATCGGGGATGTTCATCGAAGAACTTGAACAGCGCGTTCTCCGACATTCCCCGGATTTTTTTGAGGCTGCTGTTCTCATTGGAGTTCAGGTCCCTGTCCTTGAAATTCGTCACCGGACGCTTCATGGGCATCACCTCTGCCTTCAACATGGCACAGCAAGTGACCGCCATTAACAGGATTCTCATCATTGCGGTGGATTTCAAAACTCAAACAGCTTTCAGATTTTCAGACGTTGTGGTGTCTGCTGACCTCACGGGTCTGCATTTCGCAGAAACGGCAGCTACCCAGGAGCGATTCCTTTGGTCTGTTCGACGCGGTAAGCGTGACCATAGCTCATTTCCCAATCCGTGCTTGAAGATGTCCTCCTGTTCGGTCAGCCGGATGAAATGAGAAGGTCTCATCATCCTGCAACAGGGAGCGCAAAGAAAGGGGGCGCGACGTTGATGGCCATTCCGGTTTACTAACTTCCCCGTCCAGGCTTCCCAATGACCAGAACTCGAATCGTTAACGGATTCAATGCCTGTGCTCTATGCGCGGTCGTTGTGTTTTCAGCGAGAACGCAACCCGTCCGGGCCTCCGAAGCCGATCTGCGCATGAGCCGTTCCGAAGAGACCTTCGAGGTCGTTAATGAATTCGCCCAGGATACGCCGACAGTTTACATCGTCGGCATCACTGATCGGAAGGCGAAGCCGCGCCGACACACTTCTGGTGTCACGCTCAATGGCTTGAGACTGTCGGAGAAAATGCTCAGCCGGGCTGTGCTCATCCTGCGTCCGGATGGGACCGGCAGTTGGGGTTACGACGGTGGAGATGAGCCACATCAGACGGACTGGCCGGCAAAGGATCCGGAGGTCCGTTTTCGCGATCAGGACAAGCTCACTCTCGACCGTGTGAGTGGCGCCTATCCAATCGAGTTTCCGCACCCGGTGAAGATGACAGCACTGAAGGTAATGGCCGGGTACGAAGCAGTGACGGGTGATGGGAACGAGCTGACCATCGGACTCTACGAGGACATTGAGGCAACCAGGCCCATCGCAGTGCAAAAGGTAACGGGCGATAGAAAGTTCCCCGTCACGTTCACCGGGCTCTCCGTCAGCAAGGCATTCCTTCGATTCAAACGATCTGGTAAAGGAAGAAGATGGCTTTACCGGACGCGCCTGTCGGCCGACCTGAATACGACCGGCCTCAAGCTGCCGCTCCTGAAGCATGGGAAAAACGCCTTTACCATCACGGACGACCCAGGCTCCTCTCATCGGACGCGAGTCGTTCTGAAATGGCTGGACCGTCCTTCGGGGGAATCTATCGCATGTGACTTCGAAGGGAAGAAAATCTTCACCAGAGGATCGAAGTACTGCGCACTGCCCGACCCGAAGGAACGGCCCTTTACCGGTGCGGGCTGTGCAGTCGTGCGAATGCCTGCAGACACTGGGCCTTCCGGGATCGTCCTTCACGGCAGCCTCGGCGGAGCCGACTGGTCGAAGTACAACACGCTCGTGCTCGCCACTCGCAGACTGGGGCGTCTGCACCCGGGGCATGCGGTTGCTCAATTGATGTTCCGTAACCAGGGCGAAAAGCGTTACCGTCCCATCTGGTTGAAGGGCACTGCCAGGTGGTCTCAGACTCGATACGACATCTCCGGCATTCCACGTGACAAGCTGGCGGCTATCGCTGTCAATATCTGGATTCGGAAGGGAGCGTTTCGACCGGGCACGTTCTTCGAACTTATGATCGACACCATGCAGTTGGTGGAAGAGAAGGTCGGGCCTCGGAAGTCGGCGCTTCCCGATCACGTTCGAAGCTTCCGCCTTCCAGGAAACCAAGTGCCGCCAGAGTTGGAGCCCCAGTCGCTCGAATCCTTCTTCCCGCTGGGAGCCTACGCCGGCCCTATGATGGAAGGAAGAGAATACGCGCTCCATCTCATGAAGAAGCACAATATGAACACGTGGTACCTGAACAATGCTTCACCAGCTTACCTGAAGGATGCGCTCCCGGCCGCGGAAAGAAACGGCATCCGAATCATTTACCAGGGCGGCTCGCCCGGCGCGCTATGTTTTTTGCCCCGACGCGATGCAGAAAATACGAAGCAGATGTTCCTGAAAGAAATCGTACCGAATGCAAAAAAAATACATCCCTTCTTTCGCGGGGCGCGGTGGTCTGCTGGCATGGAGCCTGGGTGAGGAAGTGCAGCCGTGGTGTGTGCCACTTCTGACGGATTACTACGCACTGGTCCGCAAGTTGGATCCCACGCATCCGCCGGTGTTCCTCCACAACAACATCGGCTCAGCAGAGAGCGATGCTGTGACGAATCACCCACAAGCCATGACCTATGACTTCTACCCCTTCTTCCTGAATCCCTGGCACGGCCCGACGAACTACCGCAGTGCGCGAGCCATGTTCCTCGGCCGAATGGAAAGGTTCTATCGGGCAGCAAGAAAGGGCGGCTCACTTTTCTGGGCCATGCCGCAATGCGTTGGCATGGAGCCAACCGCCGACCAGGCAACCCTTGACCCTCCCCACTACGGGAGGCACCCAGGCGGATACAAACTCCCAACCCCGGCAGAGATTCGATGGCAGACCTATGCCACCGTCGCAATCGGCGCCAAGGGCGTCATGTTCTATCATTATGATTCGCTGTTAGGCCCGGAGATGGCAGGCAACGAAAATCTGACGGAAATGGGAAAGGTCTTCGGCGAGATCAAACGGCTTTCCCCCGTCTTACTCAGACTGGAACGCGACGACACCGAAAGGGAATGGGTCGCCTGTAATGACAGCCTTATCTTCGTCCGTTCTTTCCGGCCGCAGAAGGGCTCGTCATTGGAAGGACGTTTCCTGATGGTGGTCAACAATGACATGCGCAACGAACGCACCTTCGCGCTCGGGCTGAAAGGGGAACCCTCTGATGCTTTCGACCTCCGAGCGGGGAAGAAGATAACGGGACAATTGCAGAATATAACCCTCGCGCCTGGTGATGGAATGCTGGTGCTTATGGGATCGGAAAAAAGCTTCCAGACAATTCAGGGAGACAACGAATGAAGACAATTCCGTGCCTACCCTCCTTTCTCATCCTTCTCTCAACGGCCAGTGGGCAGGAGCTCACTCTCAAGCCCATCCGCCAAGTCTCCATCGCAGAATCCGGCCAGCCATCGAAGGGCATCTACGGCCTCGGTCGGGCCCCCAAGTCGATTCAGCAGTTTCAGGGCATGTCTGTCACTTATCTCCAGTTTCAGATACCTAAGCTGCCGGAGGGTCAGGCGATCATCCGCGGTCGGCTCAAGCTGCACGCGGACTACATCTCTTCGAAGAAATACACACCGAGGGCATGGGCGAACGTCGTCAGAGGCCAGCTTCCGGAAACTTTCGACTGGGCCAATCAACCGCCCAGCATCCAATTGACGAGGACCAGAGCGGTCGAAGTGAAAGAGCCCGGCCCGTTTGTCATCGACATCCCTGAGGGCCTTCAGAGCGGCCAGGACGCCGTCCTACGCGTCGCGGCCGGCGGAGGCGGGCATCGATGGCTCTGGTGGCGAGAGGGTAGGACTCCGGAACTCGAAATCTGGACTGGCTCTGAGGATCAGGTCATCTCCGTCATGGCCGCGAGCCGCGACGCGCCACTTCCTCCGGACCGCGAACTCCCGTCGCTGATGCCCTCGTGGCGCAAAATGAAGAGCGTACCGATCCTTCAGTATTTCTGGCCGAAGACGACCCAGGAGACGCGTGCTCTTACGCTCGACGACTACCTGGAGATGGGCTTCACCGGCGCTTACAAGAGTGACAGCGATGCTCCCCATGGCGGACGACTGTTCCTTGATCGCGGGCATCACGGTTTCATGCTCCAGAGCCCCTTTGCTAACCGGGGCAAACCGGTGATTGGGCACGACGGAAAACCAGCGGCGTTTCGTACATTGGAGCGCCTTGGCAACCGCCGGCATCCTTACTGCAACAGCATCTTCAGCCCGGATAACGTGGAGTCCTATTACGCTTACCTGATCCGGTTCGGACGCGAATATGGTCTGAAGAACCTCTTCCACGCGGGCGATGCCATTGTCATGTCCAGTTGGGATGAGACAGGGCTGTACAGCCGAAAATTCATGGATTACGGCTATTCCGCAAGAGTTGAGTTTGCTGCCTTTCTGAAGGACGTCGCTTACAAAGATGATAATCCGAACCGGGACACGAACGGAGACGGCCGGACTTTCAACAGCGAGACCGGACTGCGCATCGAAGACTGGTCTCAAGTGCCAATGCCAGCCAAAGAGGAACGTTACGACCGTCCGGGGCTGTGGAGACACTTCATCGATTTTCACGGCTATTACACCTACCTCTTCTTCCATCGGGGTTCGCTCATTCTTTCCAAGGCATTTCGCCGGGACGCTGAGCTGTTCCCCTTCTCTCACGCCACTGCGAAATGGGTCGGCCGCACTTCGTGGATTGGCCTCGACCTCTACTGGCAATCCAAGCTCAACCGCATCCTGACCGTCGAAGATTGCCAGGCCGACTACCCCGGCAGCAACATCCACTACGCCTTCACCGACCAGCTCTCCCGAAGATATGGCCTGCCCGTCATGGGCTGGAGTTGGTGGTGGCCCGACGCGAAGCGATCAACCGATCCTATGGAATTCGGCCGCGCCCTGGCCCGTGCCATGGGACACAACTGCCATGGGATTAACTTCTGGGTCTACGGGGAAAGCTGGAAGGAGAAGCCGGCAGCACGCGCGGCAGCAGCGCACTGGCACCACGTCTTTCAGGCCCATTGGGATTTCCTGCGGAATTCCACTGTGCCCGCGCCCGCTGTGGCAGTAG